>Ga0318533_10001135_pt1 | contig 12804 bp, 12 predicted proteins | sample GRESIP053b4f27_FD_203675 | JGI IMG/M metagenome (GOLD analysis project Ga0318533, IMG submission 203675) | Tropical soil microbial communities from Luquillo Experimental Forest, Puerto Rico - GRE.SIPMG.053b4f27 | ecosystem: Environmental > Terrestrial > Soil > Tropical forest > Bulk soil...
CGTTCGAGGAGGCGCTCGTCGAGAACGGGATCGAATTGCGTCACATCACCTGCGGATCGAATGTCCCGATGTACCGCACCAATATCCCTTGTGCGCCGGCCGGTCCCTTTGCCGGTCCACTTGTCGTCTCGATGCGGCCGCTCAAGCCGAAGGATGCGATCCGGGCGATCCAGATCACCTCGCGTTTTCCCTCGGTGCACGGGGCGCCGATGCATATCGGCCTGCCGGAGGCGATCGGCATCAAGGATCTGGCCAAGCCCGATTACGGCGACGCGGTTCCGGTGGAGAGCGATGAGCTGCCGGTCTTCTGGGCTTGCGGCGTCACCCCGCAAGCGGTAATTGCCGAAGTGCGGCCCGATTTCTGCGTTACCCACGCGCCCGGATGCATGCTGATCACCGATCTGCTGAATACCACGCTGGCGAGCCTGTAGGCGATCGTCGCCCGATGGCGAGCCGACATGACCCACATTTGCTCGTCGACCGGATCGAGCGCCTGATCCACGTCGATGTCGGGCGCAACATCAGCGCGTTGTTCGATGCCGCTCGCGGCGGGCTGTGGGACGCCGCTATGGCATTGGTGAACGCGCGATCGGGCAGGGTCGGATTGATCACCGGCTTCTATATTCCGCAAGGTACCCCACCCGCCGCCGAAACCGACGGACCGGTGGGGACGGCCTTGCTCGCAAAAGCGCTCACCGCGGTGGGGATCCCATGCCGGGTAGCGACTGATGAACCGTGCCGCGGCGCCTGCTCCGCTGCACTTGTCGGAGCCGGAGCCCGGGACGTCGCGATCGATATCGTCGCCGTAGGCGCCCTGCTTGCCCCCCTGATCGAAACATGGCGCCGCGCTGGCATCACCCACGCGATATCGATCGAGCGTTGCGGGCGCAGCGCCGACGGCGCGCCACGCAACATGAGAGCTCAGGACATCGGTTCCTACACCGCGCCATTAGATGATCTGTTTGTGGCCGGACCGTGGGAGACGATCGCGGTCGGGGATGGTGGAAACGAGATCGGGATGGGCGCGATATCGCGCTCGTTGATCGCACGGCATGTCGCACACGGCGCGACGATCGCCTGCGTCACACCGGCGCAACACCTGATCGTCGCCGGCGTCTCGAATTGGGGGGCCTACGCGCTGATCGGCGCCCTCGCGGCGATTTGCGAGGACTGGCGTCAGCCGTTGGTTGGCTGCCTCGACGAAACGCTCGACCGGGCCGTGCTCGAGGCGATGATCGAGCACGGCCCGGCGGTCGATGGCGTCTCGCGTCTACCAACGCCGACCGTGGACGATCTGGACATCGCTACACACCACCGCATATTGCGCATGATCCGCACTTTGGTCGAGCGAGGGCATGCAATATAAGGAATTCATATTCGAAAAATATTTGTATGATCCCGTAGTCTCCACTTTGTCGCTGCGATATCGGTTTGGCGGCGGTCCGCGATTTGAAGAAAAGCTGGCCTTTGATTTTGTACCGCGGCAACTTTCGCCGGAAGTGGGCGTGGTTCTTGATCGCATATTTCGTTTGATATTTTTGATGTCCGGGGTGAGCTACTACAAGAGTTTCGTTCCACCGACGCTGATATGCGAGCCCTTTTCGGTAGATTGCATCACCGCCGAGTTCTTGCACAAGTTCTATGAAAAGGGTCTGGCCGAATTCGCCTTCAGGAATGGGATCTCGTTGCGCGGCCACTTTGCCATCCGGGGATCCGGTTACCCGCCGGCCGCGCCGATCGTACTCGACCTGCCCAGGCGCACCTGCGTGCCGGTGGGGGGCGGCAAAGATTCGATCGTCACCCTCGAATGCCTCGAACGCGCCGGCGAACCACTGGTCTTGTTCTCTTTGGGTGACGCCGGACCGATCCGCGCCTGCATCGCGGCATCCGGCCTGCCGTTCATCCGGGTCCACCGTCGGTTGGACGACGGTCTGTTCAAACTCACCGAGGCGGGTGCCCTCAATGGCCACGTTCCGATTACCGGGATATTAAGCGCCATCGCCTTGGCTGGCGCGGTGATGGCCGGTTGCGACGCGATCGTCATGTCGAACGAGCATTCCGCCAGTGCCCCGAACCTGCAAACCGACGATACCGACGTCAATCATCAGTACAGCAAATCCTTGGAGTTTGAAGAGGACTTCTCTGAATATTTAAAAAATTACATATCGCCGAGTATCGCATACTTTTCGCTGCTGCGGCCGCTATCGGAAATCGAGATCGCCAGGCGTTTCGCGAAATATCGCAAATATTTTCCATTTTTCCTCAGCTGCAATGCGGCCTTCCGGCAGTCGCCGACTGCGCGCGGGAGGGGATGGTGCGGCAACTGTCCGAAATGCCGGTTCGTGTTCCTCGCGCTCGCCCCGTCCGTCGAGAAAACCGAACTGATCGGCATCTTCGGCCGCAACCTTCTCGACGATGAAACCCAGCGGGAGGGATTTGCCCAGTTGTGCGGCTTGCGAGAACATAAGCCGTTCGAATGCGTCGGCGAACTGGCCGAGAGCGCCGCCGTTATGTCATACCTGGGTAGTCATCCCGATTGGCGAGAGGATGCCGTGGTGCGGCAGCTGCATGGCGCCTTTGCGCCACTGCGACAGCCGGATCCCGCGAACTTTAGAGCGCTTTTCGAGGTCAGGCACCCGCACCGGGTTCCCGATTCCTACATGGCCAAGCTCGATGCGTGTAGCTGACCTCGGCTCGCGACGCGTCGCGATCTGGGGGCTGGGCCGCGAGGGGCGAGCTGCGCTCGGGTTTTTGCGAAAGCATCATCCGATGTTGCCGCTGATGCTGCTTGACGACAGAGCCGAAGCGCCCATCCCGCAGGAATACGGCAATCTCACATTTGCATTTGGCGCGGAGAGAATCGCCAATGCGCTCAATAAGATCGACGTCGTCGTCAAATCGCCCGGCGTCAGTTTATATCGTGATGACATCCGAGCCGCCCGTACCAACGGTGTGCAAATAACGTCGCTGTTGAACCTTTGGTTTGCCGAAGAGCCCGCTATCACGACGATCGCGGTGACCGGGACAAAGGGCAAGAGCACGACGGCGTCGTTGATCGCGCACATCCTGACGAGGCTCGGCCGGAGGGTCGCCCTCGCCGGCAATATCGGGGTTCCGGTCACCGAGATCGGCAACGCCGACTATGCGGTCATCGAGGTATCGAGTTATCAGGCGGCGGATTTCGACGGCGTCTGCGACTTGGCGGTGCTGACGTCGCTCTACCCGGAACACGTTGATTGGCATCTGACGGTCGAAGGCTATGTTCACGACAAGATAAATTTGTTGAGCCGCAGTCGGCGCCGCATTGTCAACAGCGCTGCTGCTGACGCAGTCGACTCGATCATCCTCGGGTCCCCCTGCCGGTATTACCTCTTCAACGACGAGAGCGGAATTCACTCCGACGACAACGGAATACTCGATGGCCGCGATCGGGTCGGAGTTGTGCGCAATGCTTATCTCGTCCGGGCTCACAACAGATCCAATCTGTGCGCGGCGCTCGCGGTTGCGAAAATGCTCGATATCGACCTCGTGGCGGCGCTCGAGGCGACCCACGACTTTCGGGGGTTGCCGCACCGACAACAGGAGCTCGGTCAGAACGGGGATGTCCTTTTTGTCGACGACAGTATTTCCACCATACCCGAATCGACGTTGGCGGCGCTGGCGGTTTATGCCGGCCGCGCCATCACTTTGATCATAGGCGGCTACGACCGCGGGATCGACTACGGCAAGCTCCTCGAAACACTATCGACTGGCGCAGCCAAGGCCATCATTTGCCTCGGCGATAGCGGCAGGCGAATTTATGACCAAACCCGGACAGCGGCGAAGCCGGGTGACAATTTCCTCTGCCAGATGCATTTGGCGGGATCGATGGAAGACGCGGTCTCCTATGCGACGCAGGTCACACCTCCTGGGGGCGTGGTGCTGCTGTCGCCGGCTGCACCAAGCTACGGATTCTACCGCAACTATATCGAGCGAGGGCGCGACTTCGCCGCCAAGGCAGGTCTGCCGTCGACTTGAGCTTTGGTAGCCATTCCAGATCGGCATGGCTGCCATTTCAGGACCGGCGCACCGGGAACGTTTGCCGCGCGGATCGCGTAGCGTTAATCGGGCAACGAGCGAGCGCCGAGCCCCCGCCGCGTTGGGGGACGCAGCAGGCGCGGAGTCATCGCTATGGGCGCGACCTCGCAGCTTCGTCACCGATTGGTAGCAAATCAGCGCCGTGCGACGCTTTCGGCATGGGCAATGTCGATCGTGTTTGCGGCGATTGCCGCGATCAGCTTCGCCGTCGACCAGACAGTAGTGTCGTCACTGGGTGCTGGAGGCGACCTCCTCGACGAGTTCAGCCCCGTTCGATTGATCCAGTCGCTGATCGATACGGCCTCCGAACCACGCTGAATAAGCGCCTTCTGATTCAGTCGACATCGATCCTTAGCGAGTTGGGCGATCGACAGTTACTGCTGCACCCGGCAGACTAGCCAGCGGCCGAATTTCTCGCAACAGAGGACAAATGCGCTTTCGATCGCTCTCCCGGACGGGGTTTGTCGAGGCGGCGATGGCGCGGCGGTGGCTTCTCATCGTCTTGATCGGCGGACTGCACCTCGCTTGCGCCGGAAGGCCCTTCGTGCTCGAGGGCGACGCAAACTCTGTTGGGGTCGCCTACGGCGGCGACATAGAGAGCGCGACTGCCGTAGCGAAGCGGCACTGCGCTCCGTTCGAACGGGTGCCGAAATTCCACGAGCTCGAGGAAAACGTCGCCTATTTCTACTGCGTTCGACCCTGAAACCGCTCGGGTCGCCGATCGCATCTTGAAGCCGGGCGCGATCGCGGTAATCCTAGCCCGCCCGTTCGTGCGCGCGCCGGACAACAGGAAAGGCGAATCCCCGATGACCATCGAACTCCACACTTGGAATACCCCGAACGGCCGCAAGATCAGCGTCGCACTGGAAGAGATGGGCTTGTCCTACACCGTCAAGACGATAAACATCAGCAAGAGGGAGCAATTCGGCCCCGCCTTTGTAAAAATCAGCCCGAACAGCAAGATCCCGGCGATCGTCGACGCGGAAGGTCCGCGGGGCGCACCTATCACCGTCTTCGAATCCGGCGCGATCTTGATCTACCTCGGCGCAAAAACCGGCAAGTTCTGGCCCGCCGATTTGCGACGGCAGGTACCGGTGCTCGAGTGGCTGATGTGGCAGATGGGCGGCTTCGGTCCGATCCCCGGGCAAGTGCATCATTTCTTGCAGGTGCCGGACGAGCAGGACCGGCGTTATGGCCTCGAACGATACTCAAAGGAGACGCGCCGCCTCTACGGCGTGCTCGATCGCCGGCTCGGCGAAGTCGAGTTCGTCGCCGGCGACATTTCCATCGCTGATTTCGCGATCCTCGGCTGGGCCTGGCGGCATGAACGCCACCAGATCGATCTGGCGGACTTCCCTAACGTAAAGCGCTGGTACGAGACGATGATGGCCCGCCCGGGGGTGCAGCGCGGCTTCGCCGTGGCCCTCAGCTGAGCGCAACCCGCGGCGTATTTCAAACGGCGACCCTCGCCAGGAAACGCGGTCGCCAGATGCCAAACATCCGACGCCATGCCCCGCTAAGCGAAGCCGGGAGGCGGTTTTTCGCCCACCTGTCGCTGATGCTTGCCTACATCGTGACCGGAAAGCTCGCGCTGCTGCTGGCAGTCCCGCCGGGCTATGCGTCACCGATCTTTCCCCCCGCTGGAATAGCGGTTGCGGCGACGCTAATCAGCGGGCCGGCGACCCTCCCATGGATCTCTCTCGGTTCGCTGCTGCTCAATGTATGGACCGGATATTCGGTCAGCCACCAACTCGATGAAACCGGGTGCGCCGCGGCTATCGTCATCGCCACAGCGTCGATGGGGCAAGCCTGGGTGGGCGGCTCGGTCTTGCGGCGTGCGATCGGCTATCCCTCTCCCCTCGACAACAATCGCGATCTATCACTCTTTTTGCTGCTCTCCCCGCTCTTTTGCCTGACGAGTGCGACCCTGTCGCTAGCCGGTCTGTCGGCGCTCGGTGTCGTGCAGCTGACCGATCTGGCGACGAGCTGGATTTCCTGGTGGATCGGGGACACGCTCGGCGTGCTTCTGGTGCTGCCGCTGATGCTCGTTCTCGCAGGAAAGCCGCGCGCGTTGTGGCGTGGCCGCGCCCGTCGGGTAGCATTGCCGATGCTTTTGTTCTTCGTGCTTTTCACAGCGATCTTCATCCGCGTCAGCAAGTGGGAGCATGAGGAGGCTCTGCTGGAATTCCGGCTTCTCTCCCAGCAGACCATCGACAGGATCCGGGCCGGGCTCGAAGAACAGGGGATATTTCTCGAGCAATTGGAGCGATCTTTCAGCGGGCCGGCGGCCCTGTCGCGCGCCGACTTTCAGCATCTGGTCCAGAGCCTGCTAGAACGCCTTCCGATGATCCAGGCAGTCAAATGGGCGCCGCAAATCGAGTATCCGCTGCGGGCGACCTTCGAGGCGGCCCAACAGAGCGAACTACCGGGGTTTGAGATTCGCGAGGTTGATCCATCTGGGCGACGGCAGCGTGCCGGAGAGCGGGCGCGCTACTTTCCTGTGACCTATGTAGAGCCGCTAAAGGGCAACGAGCACATCGTGGGGTTCGATCTCGCCTCGGAGGCTGGCCGTCGTGCTGCAGTGGAGGTGACGCTCGATACCGGAACCATTACAGCAACCCCGCCAATTCGCCTCGTCCAGGAGCAGGGGGAGCAAGTCGGTATCCTGCTCGTCTACGCAGTCCATAACGGTCCCAACGGAACAGGCGTGGTCTCGGTTGCGCTTCGAATGGGCACGTTCATCACTGGATTGCTTACTCCTGTAGCTTCCGCGATCGGCATCCGGCTCGTCGATTTGGAACAGGGAAAAGTCCTTCATAGCGATTTTGCTTCGGCGTCGGCCGGCGGCTCCTTATACAGCGATATGTTCACCTTCGGCGGGCGTCGTTATCGTGTAGAGACTACGCCGACCGAATCCTACCTAGCGCAGCACCGGAGTTGGCAAAGCTGGGCTCTTCTTGTGATCGGTGTCTTCAGCACCGGCCTCTTGGGGGCGTTGCTGCTGCTCGGTACCGGATACACGCGGCGCATCGAGACGGTGGTGGACGAACGGACGCGCGATTTGGAGAACGTCAACCGGCGCCTCGAGTTTGAGATCCGCGAGCGCGAGCAGGCCGAAACGGCCTTACGCCAAGCTCAGAGGATGGAGGCTATCGGGCAGCTTACCGGCGGCATCGCGCACGACTTCAACAACCTTCTCACCGTGATCAGCGGCAATGCCGCGATGTTGAACGACACCGCGCAGAGCGACGGGATGCGCCGACGCGTTATTGGCATTATGCAGGCGGCCGAGCGCGGCGAGCGCTTGACACGTCAGCTTCTGGCCTTTTCGCGACGCCAGATGCTGCGGCCCGAGTCGGTCGACTTGCGGCGCCACGTCGACGAGATTGCCGACATGCTGTCACCAGCGCTACGGACCGACATCGAGGTGAAAATCGAGATGCCGAGGGAGCTGTGGTCCGTATTTGTCGATGTCGCCGAATTCCAGATGGCACTGCTCAATCTTGGAACGAACGCGCGCGACGCCATGCCGGAGAGCGGCCGGTTCCAGGTCGGAGCGCGCAATGTAACCTTTGATATCGGCGATCCCATGAGCGGCGGGTTAGTGGGCGATTTCGTTGCTGTAACATTGTCCGACACCGGCGGGGGCATGGCCCCGGAAGTGGTGGCGCGGGCTTTCGAGCCCTATTTCACGACAAAGGAGATCGGGCTGGGATCGGGGCTCGGCCTCTCCCAGGTCTATGGCTTCGCCCAGCAGAGCGGCGGCGCCGTATCGATCGCAAGCGCGATCGGCAAGGGTACATCGGTCACGCTCTTTCTGCCCCGGTCGGAGGAGGAGCGCCTTGTGGCTCCGTCCAATGTAACCACCGCCGCGCCCTTGAGGACGTCCGCCGCCATTCTGGTTGTCGAGGACGACGCCGAGGTCGCCCGGGTGACCATGGAGGTATTGCAGGAGATCGGCTATCAGGGCGTCGAGGCCAGAGACGGCCACGCTGCATTGGCCTTGATCGAACAGGATCCGACGATCGAGCTGGTGTTGTCCGACGTCGTGATGCCGGGTGGGATGAGCGGTCTCGAGCTGGCCCGGACCTTGCGGAAGCTCCGTCCAGGCTTACCGGTTGTGCTGGCGACGGGCTACACCCAGTGGGGAGCGCGCGTAATGGACGAGGATTTCACGTTTATCGCAAAACCTTACCGCCGAGAGACGCTAGTCGCCGCCCTTAGAACCGCCTTCGAACGCGAGAAAGCGCGACGGTCGATGCCGGCGGCTGCAACGAAGAAGCCGGTCACGACCTGACGCGACGAATGAATTTGGTGGAGCCGAGGGGGATCGAACCCCTGACCTTCGCATTGCGAACGCGACGCTCTCCCAGCTGAGCTACGGCCCCATTTCGCGTCTTGGGCGCTTCGCCCGGAGCGCGGCGGACTATGGGGATGGTGCCGCCCCCTGTCAAGCGCGGCTCCAGGGGCGCGGGCTTTCTCGCGCGAGTGCCGTTCGCGTTCTGCGCGACTTGCGGACCCCTGCGGCTGAGGCTACGGTCCTCGGCCAGTCGCCGCCGCCGGGCCCCGGTCTGATGTATGCGTTCCTCCACCTCGTCAACACCGTGATCACAATCTTTATCTGGCTGCTGATCGCCCAAGCGGTGTTGAGCTGGCTGCTCGCCTTCGGGGTGGTCAACCGCTACAACCGTGTCGTCGCCTCGGCCAGCGATTTTCTTTGGCGGATTACGGAACCGGCATTGCGGCCGATCCGATCCTTCCTCCCGAATCTGGGCGGGATCGACATTTCGCCGGTGATTCTGATCCTGTTGTTGTGGTTCCTACGCGATCTGATGTTCGAATATCTTGCTTGACGGCCCGATCACTCCGACGCGCGACGGCCTGCGCGTGGCAATCCGACTATCGCCGCGGGCGAGGTCGGATCGTCTGCTTGGAATCGTCACCAACGCGGAAGGCGAGCGCACGATCAAGGCCTCCGTGACAGCACCGGCATATGACGGGCAGGCCAACGAGGCCCTGTTGCAGCTCCTCGCGCGGACTTGGCGGCTGCCGCGGCGAGATCTGTCGATCGCTGTCGGCGCCGCGAGCCGGAACAAAATCGTGCGCGTCGGCGGCGAGCCGCACCGGCTGATCGCCAAGCTCTCTAGCGAAATCGCCAGCTTGCCCGGCGGGTGAGCCGCGGTTCCATGGACCAGGGATTTCTCTCCCTCTTCATCGCCGGGGTCGCCTTCTGCGGGAGCCATGTTCTATTGTCGAGCACGCGGTTGCGTGGCGCGCTGCGTGACCAGCTTGGCGAGCGCGGCTTTCTCGCAGTTTATTCGCTGACTTCATTAGTGATCTTCGCCTGGTTCGTAGCCGCCTATTCGGCCGCGCCGATGATCGCGCTATGGCCGCGGCAACGATGGAACGTACTCGTCCCGGTTTCGGTGATGCCGCTCGCCACGATCTTGCTGGTCGCCGGCTATTCGACGCGCAATCCTACGGCGGTCGGAATGGAGCGATCGGCCCGAGCAGATGACCCGGCGCCGGGTATTCTGCGCGTGACGCGTCACCCGGTGATGTGGGCGATCGGGTTGTGGGCGATCAGTCATCTGATCGCCAACGGCGACCTGAGTTCGGTGCTGTTTTTCGGCTCGCTCGCCGCCCTGGCGCTCGGGGGTACGGTGCTGATCGACCGCAAGAAGCAGTTGGCGCTCGGCAGCAACTGGCCGCGGCTCACCGAGGTCACCTCGAACCTGCCGTTTGCGGCACTCCTCGCCGGGCGCACTAAGCTGCGCTGGCGCGATATCGGCATCTTGCGGATCGCCGCCGGCCTGTTGCTCTACGCCGTCCTCTACCTCGCTCACCCGAAAATCACCGGGCTGGTGATCATGATTCCGCAGTAAGCTCGGTAACAGAGTCTCGGATCCGGACGAAATGCCATGCTGTTGTCGGCCGCAGGACGGCGTCTCTACTACGATCTCGTTGGCCCCGAAAGCGGACCCGTCGTCTGCATCACGCATTCGCTGGCATCCGACAGCGGGATGTGGGCCGAGCAGATGCCGCCTCTCCTGCAAGCCGGGTTTCGGGTGTTGCGCGTCGACATGCGCGGGCATGGCGGCAGCGACCCGGTCGCCGGCGACTACACGATGAAGACGCTCGCGGGCGACGTGGCCCTGGTGCTCGATGCGCTCTCGCTCCCCTGCGTTCACTATGTCGGTCTGTCGATCGGCGGCATGATCGGCCAGGCCTTCGCGATCGACTATGGCGCCAAGCTGATTTCGGCGCTGTGGAGCGACACCCTACCGGCGAGCCCGAAGGGGGCGGCAGATCAATGGGCCCAGCGCATGAACACGGTGCGCCAGGCGAATTCGCTCGAGCCGCTCGCCAACCCGACCATGGAACGCTGGTTCACCGATGCCTTCAAACCAAGCAAACCCGGACGGTGGAAGCAGATCCGCGACACGGTCGCGGCGACGACGCCCGCCGGGTATCTCGGCTGCTCGGCGGCGATCATGAACTTCGATTTCACGGCCCAACTCGCCGCACTCCCTGTCCCGACCCTGGTGGTGTGCGGCGCCGACGATCCTGGCACACCGGCGAGCGAGAACCGGCGTCTTGCCGAATTGGTTCCTGGCGACCGCTATGAGGAAGTCGCCAACGCCCGCCATTTCCCCAATGTCGAGCATCCCGAGGCGTTCAACCGGATCATGATGGGCTGGCTAGAAGCCCAGCGCAACACGCGCTGAGCTTCGGTCCCGAGCTCGACCGACGACCAAAGCTTCCGTTTTCACAGCTCTTACGAATTCTATTGTTTTTCGATTGATATGGCCGCTCAAATTCGTTGATCGGCGGCAAAATTCCATTGATCCGCTAAGTAACAAATTTTTCGGGCAAGTATTTGAAATAAAGAGCGATTATATCCGATCGCCGAGGGCATTTCATTGAAAAAAACGCGATTTTCGTTGTTTTCGCCCCCAAACGAATATGGGATAGGCCCTGCGAAACGCGCCTCGACGCGGTGCCGGTTGACCCCGGGCACGGTCGAGGATCTAGGCGAGGCCGAGCTCGAACTCCGCCGGCGGGAGGGGGCAGGCTAACCGCGATCACGTCGCGCGGCCAAGCGCAGGCGCAGCGCGTTCAGCCTGATGAAGCCGTCGGCGTCGCGCTGGTCGTAGACCGCGTCTTCCTCGAAGGTGACGTGGCCGAGGCTATAGAGGCTCTTTGGCGACCGCCTGGCGACGACGCGGGCCGAGCCTTTGTAGAGCTTGAGCCGCACCACCCCCGCGACGTTCTCCTGGCTCTTGTCGATCAGCGCCTGCAGCATCTCGCGCTCGGGCGAAAACCAGAAGCCGTTGTAGATCAGCTCGGCGAAGCGCGGCATCAGGTCGTCCTTCAGATGGGCAGCACCGCGGTCGAGGGTCAGGCTCTCGATCCCGCGGTGTGCCGCCTGCAAGATCGTGCCGCCCGGCGTCTCGTAGACGCCCCGCGATTTCATGCCGACAAAGCGGTTCTCGACGAGATCGAGTCGCCCGATCCCGTGTCGGCCGCCGATTTCGTTCAGCCGTGTCAGCAACGCTGCCGGGGATAGCGTCTCGCCATCGACCGCGACGGGGTCGCCATGCTCGAAGGAAACCTCGACATATTGCGCCGTATCGGGTGCGGCTTCGGGGGCGACGGTGCGGCTGTACACGACCTCTTCCGGCTCGATCCAGGGGTCTTCGAGCACTTTTCCCTCGGCCGAGATATGCAGCAGGTTAGCGTCGATCGAGAACGGCGCCTCGCCGCGTTTGTCCTTGGCGATCGGGATCTGGTGCTTCTCGGCATAGTCGAGCAGCCGGGTGCGCGAAGTGAGGTTCCACTCGCGCCAGGGTGCGATGACCCTGATGTCGGGATCGAGCGCGTAATAGCTGAGCTCGAAGCGGACTTGGTCGTTGCCCTTGCCGGTGGCGCCATGAGCGACGGCATCGGCGCCGACCTGCCGGGCGATCTCGATCTGACGCTTGGCGATCAGCGGGCGGGCGATCGAGGTCCCGAGCAGATAGGCGCCTTCGTAGAGGGCGTTGGCACGAAACATCGGGAAGACAAAGTCGCGCACAAACTCTTCGCGTAGGTCTTCGACAAAAATCTCGCGCGCGCCAAGCAGCTCCGCCTTGCGGCGCGCCGGTTCGAGTTCCTCGCCCTGGCCCAAATCGGCGGTGAAGGTCACGACCTCGCAGCGATAAGTCTCCTGCAGCCACCGCAAGATGACCGAGGTGTCGAGCCCGCCCGAGTAGGCCAGCACGGCCTTCTTTATCGCGTCGGACATCGCCGTCTTTCCTTCCGATATTCGGTCCGTGAGGTATTATCCTCGGCTCGTAAAGTGGAAGAGAAGCATGTTTGGTCGGGCGAGAATACTTTTGACGATTGCGGCTTGCTGGTTGGCGACACCGGTCGCCGCGCAGGCTCCCGCAACCACGACGATGGCGTTCGACGGCACCTATACCGGCGTGTCAAGAACATTCGAGGAGGACTCGACACCGTTCAGGGCGGGCGCAACCTGGACGCATTACTGCCCACAGCCCTCTGGCCCGCCCAGAGCGTTGACGATCGTCAACGGCACCGCAAAAGCAGGCAAGTTCGAAGGGTCGGTAAGTGCGCAGGGCGTCCTAGTCATGCGAAACTCTTGGAGCGATTATTTTGACGGCCGGATTGATAGCCAAGGTACCGTAAGAGGGCGGACGACTTCGGGGTGCAGCTACCTGCTGA
>Ga0318533_10001136_pt1 | contig 12803 bp, 13 predicted proteins | sample GRESIP053b4f27_FD_203675 | JGI IMG/M metagenome (GOLD analysis project Ga0318533, IMG submission 203675) | Tropical soil microbial communities from Luquillo Experimental Forest, Puerto Rico - GRE.SIPMG.053b4f27 | ecosystem: Environmental > Terrestrial > Soil > Tropical forest > Bulk soil...
CCGGAGCACCAAGCTCACTCGCGGTCTGATATCCGAGACGCCTGCGGGCTTCCGGTCGCGACGGGGGCTGAACTATGACGACTCAGCACCTGTCACCCCTCACAATGCTCCTTTCCCGACATACAAGGCGCCGCGACTTCATCACTCTGCTCGGCGGCGCGGCGGCGTGGCCGCTCGCGGCGCGGGCGCAGCCTGACGGGCGCGTGCCACTGCTCGGTTGGCTGGATGCCTATGATAACAGCGATACGGGGTTCCAATCGATTCGGACCGCGCTGCGCGAGGCGCTGGCCAAGCTGGGCTGGATTGAAGGTCGCAACCTGAAGGTCGAGGGACGTTTCGGCGTTACCGATGCAAATCGACTGCGGGCGGCCGCGGTGGAGCTCGTCTCTCTCGCGCCCGACGTGATCGTCGCCGGGGGGGCTTTGCCGACGCGCGCGTTGCAACAAGCAACGCAGACCATCCCGATTGTCTTTACCGGGGGCGGCGACGCGGCCGCCATTGGTTTGGTGAAAAACATTGCCCGGCCCGAAGGCAATACGACTGGATTCAGCAGTAACGAACCTACGATAGGAAGCAAGTGGTTGGAGCTGCTCAAAGGGGCCGCGCCGCATCTCACGAGGGTTGCGATAGTCTTCAACCCCGACCTCGCTCCAACCGCCCCCAACTATATCGCTTCGATCGAGGCCGCTGCGCAGGCCTTGTCGGTGAAGACGGCCAAGGTGCCATTCCGCGACGCGGTCGAGCTTGTGCGCTCCATCGACGCTTTCGCGGCAGAGCTGAATGGGAGTATGGTGATACTGCCGCCACCGTACACCGCCCATCGCGACGCAATCTTCAAGCTGGCGACCGAGCATCGGCTGCCCGCGATTTATTCGCAGCGATTTCTAGCTGCTGAGGGCGGCCTGCTCTCCTATGGCGCTGACATAGTCGAGCAAAACCGCCGCGCCGCGTCCTATGTCGACCGCATCCTGCGCGGCGCCAAGGTGGCCGACCTGCCCGTGCAGTTGCCGACCAAATATCAGCTGGCAGTCAACATGCGGACAGCGAAGGCAATGGACCTCACGATTCCTGAAGCCTTTCTGCTACACGCGGATGAGTTGATTGAATGATGGGGTGGATGGCCCCCTTGCGGCATCTGAGTGCCAAACTGCTGTGATCGAATCAGCAGCGAATGGGAGCCATCCATGGGCGAGGTTACTACGATCGGATTGGACTTGGCGAAGCATGTTTTTCAGGTGCACGGGGTCGATGCAGAGGGAGCGACGGTTCTGCGCAAGCAGCTTCGGCGTGCGCAGGTTCTGGCGTTCTTCAGTCGACTGCCGCCCTGTCTGGTTGGCCTGGAGGCGTGCGCGACGGCACACTACTGGGCGCGGGAGTTGCGCGCGCTTGGCCACGAGGTTCGACTGATGCCGGCGCAATACGTGAAGGCGTACATCAAGCGCAACAAGCACGATGCCGCCGATGCCGAAGCGATCTGCGAGGCGGTTGGGCGCCCGACGATGCGCTTTGTGCCGGTCAAGACGGCTGACCAGCAAGCTGCTGTGCTGCTGCACCGTGGCCGGGAGCGGCTGGTGCGCCAGCGCACAGGTCCGGCGTGCGCCGCACCAGCGTCACGCTGATCGGGGTCGGCTGGAGGCGGTAGGCGTGATCGACGGCCGCCGCGCGGATACGTGCACATGATCAGCCGGGAGAAGCTCGAACGGCACAGCTGCAAGTGCTACGGCCAGATACGCAGCTACGTAGCAGGGGTGTTCACTATATGCAGGTTGCCCAGCCACGCGCCGGTCAACTTAGTTGGTCTCGGCCAGATCCTGCGGCGACAGACGAATGCATAGCGCCGCGACATTCTCTTCGAGGTGCGCGATCGATGATGTTCCAGGGATCGGCACGGTGATGGGAGAACGTGCGAGCAACCATGCAATGGCGATCTGAGCGGGGCTTGCGTTGTGTCGCGTAGCTACCCGCGCCAAAGTGCCGATGCTACTTGCGCTGCCACCCGCTTCGAGTGGGTACCAAGGTAGAAAAATGATGCTTTCGCGCTCGCACTCGCGAAGTATCTCTTCAGATGAGCGATCCCCGTAATTGTAGCGGTTCTGAACCGTGGCAATTGGCACCAACCGGCGCGCCCGTCGCAACTCATCAACGCTGACGTTAGAGATCCCGATGTGACGAATCTTTCCCTCGGCTCGCAAGTCAACGAGAACACCAACGGATTCCTCAAGTGGCACCCGAGGATCGGGCGCATGGAGTTGATACAGATCGATGCGCTCGAGCTTTAACCGTCTAAGGCTCCCTTCGCAGGCGGCACGCAGGTACTCTGGACGCCCGTCGTTCTCCCAGGCTCCGGGCCGTGGCCGCGTGAGCCCACCCTTGGTCGCGATGACGAGTTCTTCAGGATAAGGATGTAGGGTTTCAGCGATGAGCTGCTCGTTGACCTCAGGTCCATAAGCGTCGGCCGTATCGATCAGCGTGACGCCGAGCTCGATGGCGCGCCGGAGCACCATCCGGGCCGAATCGGGATCACGGGGCCCACCCCATATGCCTGGCCCACACAATCGCATAGCGCCGAAGCCAATTCGGGCCACGGCCAGGTCCCCACCGATCGTGAGGGATACATTAAGGCGCTCCGATGTCTTCCCGATGTGGTTCTGAGGCTCGGGACTCATGCCTTTCTCCGTTGAATTCGAACAGCCAGTTTGTGAGCGAATGACGCCCATGAACACATCATTGGGCAGAACCAAAAAACGGAGTCAACCCGCGCACTTTCTTCGGCTACCAGGCAGATGGAGTGTTCAGGCATCCCGCCCAAGCCGTTCTGGGCGCTGCTGTGCGGGAATGTCCGTACGAGTATTGGAGGGCTGTTCCGCCGATGTTGTTGTTATCGAGCGGTCGCGATACCTAACCGCTGCGCATGCCAGCAGAGATGGTCCGCGATAAAGTGGAGATGAAGAAGCAGGAGTGATCATCGCCTTTGGTTTGCGGGGAGATTTCGGGGAACGCGGCTAGGTTCTCGTGCGCACGGGGCAGGCGCCCATCAATGGTGGCCGATGGATGCTGGCTCAAGGCGGCGAAGACACTTGGATTGGACGTGCCTTCAACGCTCTTTATTCTAATGAACGAAAAACACCCCTGCATTGGAAATAGTAGACGAGGACCGCGGGCGTGATGGCGACCGTTGACGATCAATCTTTGTACTCGTCCATGCTGGCAACCGCCGCTCTGAGGGCCTCGGCCCATTGGTTGGAAAGCTTTCGATAATAGTCGTCATTCTCGTCGATTCTCCGCACGCGTCGCACATCCAGTGTGTCACGCTCATACAGCAGGAGATCGATTGGCATGCCGACTGAAAGGTTAGAGCGCAGCGTTGCATCGAACGATAGCAGAATGAGCTTAGCGACCTCACCAAGCCGCATTTCGGGGTGCACCACACGGTCGAGAATCGGCTTACCATACTTGTGCTCGCCGATCTGGAGATATGGTGTGTCGTCAGTCGCCTCGATGAAATTGCCCTCGTCGTAGATTTGGAACAGCCGCGGGGCTTCATCGCCCACCTGACCGCCCAGAATACACGATACAGAAAAGCCTGTTTTATTTGCGTCGAGTGACGGGCCATCGATTGCGCGAACCTCACGCACAGCATCGCCGACAAGACGCGCGGCCCGATACATCGAGCTAACATTCATCAATGTAGGACGGTCAGCCGGTACTTCGGGGGAAAGTTGCTCGTTGATAATGCTAATCACGGACTGGGAGACCGCCAGGTTTCCGGCAGTGAGCAGCACGAGAACGCGATCCCCAGTCCGGCGCCAAAAATGCAGCTTTCTGAATTGTGAGACGTTGTCGATGCCAGCATTGGTGCGGGTGTCGGCGGCAAATACCAGCCCGCGCTGCAGGCGAACTGCGACAGCGTAGGTCATCAGGTTCACTTTCGTTCGTTGTTCATGAATTTAGACTATTATTGGAGGCAGGCGCACTTATGATTTTAGTGCTGGCTTCTTCGGCAGCCGGCTCGAGCAGCTTGCCATGCTGGCAGCCCGCCACAGAGTGCCCGCGAGCTACCAATTTCGCGAATTCGTCGCAGTCCGGGGGCCTGATGAGCAACGGAATAAACCGGACCGACACCCATCGTCAGGCTGGTGTCTATGCCGGTCCGAAATCCTCAAGGGCGAGAAGCCGGCCGATCTGCCGGTGCTGCGAGCGAGCAAGTTCGAGTTCGTCATCAATTTGCAGACCGCGAAGACGCTGGGCCTCTCCGTGCCGCCGATGCTGCTCGTGGCCGCCGACGAGGTGATCGAGTGATGTGAAGCCCGAGGGAGGTTCAAATGAAACTTCCCCGCCGACAATTTCTGCATCTGGCAGCCGGTGCTGCCGCGCTGCCGGTCGTGTCGCGCATCGCGTGGGCGCAAGCCTACCCGACGCGGTGCGCATCATTGTCGGCTTTGCCCCCGCTGGTGGCACCGACATCATGGCACGCTTGATAGGACAATGGCTGTCGGAGCGGCTCGGCCAGCAATTCGTCATCGAGAACCGACCAGGAGCTGCCAGCCAATGTCGCCACCGAGGCCGTTGTACGTGCGGCCCCGGACGGCTATACGGTTCTCACTTGCGTTACTGTGAACGCTATCAACGCCACCCTCTACGACAAGCTCAATTTCAATTTCATCCGCGACATAGCGCCGGTCGCGAGCATTGCTCGCGACCCTTTTGCCATAGAGGTGCATCCCTCGGTGCCGGTCAAGACGGTTCCCGAGTTCATCGTCTATGCCAAGGCCAATCCCCGCAAAATCAATATGGCGTCGTCCGGCAACGGGACCTCGCCTCATGCGGCGGGAGAGCTATTCAAGATGATGACTGGCGGGAGGTCGGTGAGTGCGGGCGCCGCGCCGCGATAAGGCACGTGGTTCATGTCGACGACACGCGATTCGCGGAACGGGACGTTATGGAACGTGGTGCCGAGAGCGCCGGGTCAATCTGCCTTGATGCCTGTGAACTTCACCACCTTGCCCCACTTCTCGGTCTCTGCGGCGAGCGAGGCCCGCGTTGATCTCCCGGTTGAGTTTGTCGATGATTTCGGCTCGCGTGTTTTTGGGTGCGCCAAGTCCCAGCCAGGCACTCGACTCGTATCCAGGCACAAAATCACCAATGGTCGGAATTTCCGGAAACGCTTCCGAACGCATTGCCGTCGTCACCGCCAGGGCGCGGAGTTTGCCGGCCCTGACGTATTCGATCGACGAGGGCACGGTGGCGAACATGACCTGCACCTGCCCCGCGACGGATGTGTGCCTGCTGCCCTATCTTCAGCACTCGTTCTGTGGTCTGGGCAATTGCACTTAAATTTCCGTTTGGAAATGGCGCGCACTTTATAGCGGCCCTTTCCGGACTGTGAAGGTACGATCCATTCGTACTCAACAGCGAGCTGCAGAACCACGTCATCCCGATCTTCCAATACGCGCTCAAGCCCCAGGGGTTCCTGTTTCTCGGCACGTCCGAGAACATCATCCAGCACGGCGACTTGTTCACCCCAATCGACAAAAAGAACCGCGTGGTTTCAGCGGCGCGAAAATGGCGCGGCCATGCCGCATCTGCCCGTGCTGCTGCGCCGTCACGGGGTCGGGGGCAGCGGCTTGGCCGAGAGCAGAGCGCCAACGGGACGTTCGCTGCGCCAATCGATTGAGACACGCGTGCTCGAGCGCTATGCGCCGGCCCACGTCGTGGTCACGCGCGAAGTGACTCACTCTGACGGCCATAAATGGCCGCGCTTGGCCCTGCCATGACTCCATTCGTGGTTCGATGTGACGACCATGAGCTATGCCTTCGGCAACGCCGCAATGCGTCGGCGTGCGTCGGCATAGAGGACGGCGGCGGCGCAGGAGGCCATGCGCGAGCGCACGGAATCGGCGCGCGAGGTGAGGATGATCGGTACCCGCGCGCCGAGGACCATTCCCGCCGCGTCCGCCTTGGCGAGGAACGTCAAGTTTTTGGCCAGCATGTTCCCGGCCTCGAGATCGGGCACGACGAGAATCTGCGCGCGCCCGGCGACGAGCGACGTGATGCCCTGATCTTCGCCGCTTCGGGATCGATGGCGTTGTCGAAGGCCAGCGGACCATCGAGAATCCCGCCGGTGATTTGCCCGCGCTCGGCCATTTTGCAGAGCGCGGCAGCGTCGATTGTCGACGGGATCTTCGGGGTCACCGTCTCGACGGCGGAGAGGATCGCGACGCGTGGCCTGCCCAGCCCCACCTGGGTGAATAGGTCGATCACGTTCTGAACGATGTCGCGTTTGGCTTCGAGATCTGGAAAGATGTTGATGGCAGCGTCGGTGATGAACAGCGTCTCGGAATAGGTCGGTACATCCAGGATGAAGACGTGGCTAATGCGGCGCTCCGTGCGCAAGCCCGTCGTGCTCGAGGTCACCTCGCGCATGAGCTCATCCGTATGAAGGCTGCCCTTCATGAGGAGCTCGCCTTTGGACGCGCGGATCAGCTCGACCGCCTTTGCCGCTGCCGCATGGCTGTGCGGCACGTCGACGATCTCGAAGCGGCTGATATCGAGACGATGCTCGCGTGCGACGCCAGCAATCTTAGCCGCCGGTCCGACGAGTATCGGAAGGATGATGCCGGCTTCCGCGGCTTCGATCGGACCACGCAGCGCGGTCTCTTCACAGGGGTGAACGACGAAGGTTGTCGGGGTCCGTACCAGCTTCGCGTCCGCAATCAGCCGCTCGTATTTTGAAGCAGGCGGGTGCCCGGCCGGGCCGATCTCCGCGATGTTGCCGATCTCGATGTCCTTCAACATGATCCCTCCTCGGGAAGCCAGATCGTCACCTATCTGCCATGCGCATTAGGATGCTTTCGCGTGTGCCTCTTGCCGGTCCGACGCGACCACCGTGAGATTCCGAACCATGGCCGATGGCTCATCGACGCCGAATGCGCGGGCGATTCGCTGCATGCGCTCGTTGTCTTCCGAAGACAATGGACCGCATGCACTCATGATCTGCTTGACGAGATCGAACGCCTTGCGCGGCGTCTCGAGGTCGGCGGGGAGCATCGACGGGAGCGCGGCGAGCGCAGCGTCCGTGTCGACCAGCAGGATGAAGAATTGCTCGCGCACGAGCGCCTTGAATTCCGAGAGCGGGATATCTTCATAACGACCACGAAGACGACGCAGAGACTCAAATCCACGTTCGTCAACGGCACCCCGTCCCAGGCCGACATAGATCAGCGCGCGAATGACTGCTTCGCGCAGACCGCCAAGCGCAATGTGCGACTTGAGCTCCGCGATCCGCTTTTGTAGCAGCTCTTGATAAAGCCGATTCTTAGCCGGCTTTCGCAGGGGCCGCGCATCTGAGGGGTCTATCCCGACCGCGGCCTGTAGGGCCGGTGAGCCATAGACGGTCAGGAAGGTCCTTTCGGCAAGAGCCTCGGCGAAATCGCGCCAGCCGTCGAGCGCGGCGACAATTTGCTCTGACACGTTTTCCTGCATGGCAACGAAAGGATTATCGGGAGCGACCGGTCTGCGATTTTTGCGCACCTCCTCGGCCAGGCCGGCGATTGGTGCCATGAACGGATTTGCGTTGGAGAAGGCTTCATATTGAATGCGCAAGGGGTGCATCTGACGCAGCGTGTCCGCGAGCGGAGCGGTTGCGAGCGCACGCACGATCGGCTGCGCAAACGTGCGGTAGAGCGTGAGATTGATCTCGGAAACGCGGGCCGCCGTTGCGAAGCGGCGTTCATCGGCAGCGTCATTGCCGCCAAGCGAGCGAATATCGTCCAGCGTCCTCATCTCGCAACGCATGAGCCAATCGCCGGTAACCAGATCCGCGCCGGCGGCGCTGTCCGTCTTGGGCTCAAACACGGCCTCATAGAGGCCTGGGGGAAGCGTATCGAGCAGGTCGATATTGCTGGCGAACTCGCCGTGTTCCTTTTTGGCGACGCTTCCGGACACGAAGATCCCGAGGTGCCCGATCTTGTCGTGGATCGTGTAGACGATGGTCTGCCCGTGCGAGCGGATATCGTCGACGTCGTCGTAGAGATCTAGTATCCAATCCAGCGCCTGCTGGGGCGGGGTGATGTTGTCGCCCTTCGAGCAGAACACCACGATCGGCGAGCTAATATTGCGAAGGTCGACCGCGGTGCCGTCTGAGGTCTTGATCATTGCTGCCGCAAGCTTATTTCCGATGAACAGCTCGTCGACGATGAACTGGATCTCATCGGCGTTCAGGTTGACGTGCCCTCCCCAGTAACGTTCAAACCCAAGATAGCGTGGTGCCTCAGTATCGACCTTGGAATAGACGTTATACTGCTTGGTCCACAGGGTGTTTGCGGGGTTCTGGTTCTCGAAGTTTTGCACCAGCCACGCGCCATCGAACTTGCCGACGCCCAGATCGCTGGTAAGCGCAGTCAGCCAGCTGCCACCCAGAAGTCCGCCGCTGTAGCGCATCGGATTTTTTCCGTGCACGCCGGCCCAATAGGAAAGCGGTGAGCCGGCGATGCGATGGGGCCGAACAACTCGGGACGCAGTGCCGCCAGCATCATAACCGCCCATCCGCCCTGGCAATTGCCGATGACCCCAGGCTTGCCGTCGGCATCCGGGTGCAAGGCGATCACCTTCTCAAGAAAGATTGCCTCCGCGCGGGCAATATCCTCGATGGTCTGTCCCGGCATGGGCTCGGGCAAAAATCCAACGAAGTAACAGGGATGACCCGCCTTGAAGATGACCCCCACTTCGCTATCGGCTTTGAACCCGCCAATCCCTGGGCCGTGGCCTGCACGCGGATCGACGATGACAAACGGGCGGCGGCGCGGATCGACGGTGACGCCGTCCGGCGGCACGATGCGCACAAGGCCGTAGTTCACCGGACGTTCCAGCGTGCGACCGTCCACGATGAGCTCGGCTTCGTAACTGAGCACATTCGGCACAGCTTCAGCCATGTGCTCCCGGTACTGATTGCCACGCTGGCGCATGACGTCCCAGAACAGCACTGTGCGCTGGGCGGCGTCGATCGCGTACTCCATCGCCGCGCCGAAGAAGCCGAACGCCTGCGGTGCCTGCCGCTGCTGTGCAGGCGCTTGATTGCTGCTCATTGAAACCTCCCGCTCAATGCCAACTCAGGGTCATAGCGATGTCACCCGACAACCCGCCGGGAAAATCCACGATCTGTACTCTCAGCTTGTAGCCGCGCGGCCGAAAGTACTTCTCCCACAATTGATAGATTTCCTTCGGCGTGCCCGTGAGTGTCTTTTCCCACCCGGGCTCCTGCTGATTGATGGCCCGCCCCTTGTCCGTGCACAGCTGGTTGGGAAAGGCGCATGACCTCCATCTCGGTCATCCGACTCTTCATCGCGCGCTCGATGATCTTGATTTCGCGCGCGATTGCCTCTCCGTCGGAGATTCCTGACGGTTTGCTGAGGTGATCAATGAGAGCTCTTTTCTCGGCCTGCGCCTCGGCCAGCATTCGCGCCTGCTTTTCAGCGTCTTCGGCCTCCGCCAATGCAATTTTTTGCATCACCTCCTTGGCGGAAGGCAGCAATGCGTCGGGATTGCTCGTCATGCTTTCCTCCATCCATCAGCGGATTGAACGCGCAACTCCATTGTCAAATTCGCGCGCGGGAATCTAATTTTCCGCAAAGTTCGCCGTACCACGTTGCGGACCGAAATACCGCCCGGAGGCAACGCGTGCATGACGCCAAACCAGGTCGAAGCGCTCATGACACATGCAAAGCTGGTGCGGACAACGGAGATATCGGGGGAGTCGGTTCCGATACCGTCTTTTGGGGAGCAGGTTCCGAAATCCTGAACCAAGCCACATACAAGGCGGGCAGAAAAATCAGCGTCAGCACGGTTGCTACGGCGAGCCCGCCGATGATCGCAAACGCCATGGGGCCCCAAAATACGGTCGGTGCAATCGGGATCATCCCCAGAGTCGCTGCCGAGGCGGTGAGCAGGATCGGGCGGGTCCGGTGGATCGCGGCGATCACGATGGCGTCCCAGGGATGGTGCCCGGCTGCAATTTCGGTCCCGATTTGGTCGATGAGGATGACCGAATTGCGCGCGATCATGCCGACGAGCGCCAGCACGCCGAGCATCGCAACGAAACCCATCGGCTTCTGCGCCAGCAGCAGTGCCGCAACCACGCCGATGAGGCCGAGCGGCGCCACGCTCAGCACCAGCAACACGCGTTGGAAGCTCTGCAATTGGAACATCAGGATGGTCAGGACCAGCACCGCCATTGCTGGCAAAACTGCTTGCACCGACGCCTGGGCCTTGGCACTCTCCTCGACCGATCCACCCGTAACAATACGGTAGCCGCTGGGCAGTGTCGCCGCGAGCCGGTCAATGCTGGGCTGTACGGCCTTCACCGCCGTCGCCGGCAGCAGGCCCGGCGCCACATCGGCCTGCACTGTCAGCGTCGGGATGCGATCCCGCCGCCATACGATCGGATACTCCTGGGTGTATTCGAAGTTGGCGATCTGGCGCAACGCAACGACGTTTCCGTCGCGCAGGGGGATCTGCAGCGAACGGATCGATTCCAGCGACGTCCTCTCCTTGTGTTCCGCGCGCATATCAACGTTGATGAGGTATATGTTGTTGCGCACCTGCGTGATCGTGCTGCCGGATACAACGCCATACAGAGCCAGCGACACGTCCTGGGAGCTGAGCCCCAGTTGGCGCGCCTGGTCCTGGTCAATGCGTACGCGCATGACGCGCGCCGGCTCGGCCCAGTCGAAGTTGATGTGGCGTATCCCCGTCATCGCCTCCAGCTGCTCGGCAACCTTCAGCGCGATGTCGTGCACGCGCGCGAGGTCTGGTCCGCTGACGCGGTATTTGACCGGCCAGCCGACGGGAGGCCCAAGCTCGAGCGGATAGATGCGTGCAACTACTGCGGGAAGTCGCTCGGCGACCGCCTGCTCCAGACGCGCGCGCACCTCGTCACGCTCCTTCAGACCCTTGGTGACCACCACCGACTGCGCGAAGAACTCGTTGGGCAGTGCGACGTCGAGCGGCAAATAGAAGCGAATGGCGCCCTGCCTGACATAGGTAGAGAAGCGCACGACATCGGGGTCGGCGGCGAGCATCTTGTCAAACTCGGCTGCAGCCTCGCGCGTGGCCAGCACGGAGGCATTGTCCTGCAGCTTCAGGTCCACGAGGAGCTCCGAACGGTCGGAGGACGGGAAGAACTGCTCAGGGACAAAGCGGAGCCCCCATAGCGACGCCGCGAACAAGGCGAGCGTGACCAGGATGGTTATCCACTTGGCCCGCATCGCCCCCAGCAGAGAGCGTTTGAACAAACGCATCGGTGCGCTCAGCGTCTCACCATGAGGATGCTTCGGCGGCCGCAGTAGCGCCATACCAGCGACGGGTGCACAGATGCCGGAGACTACCCACGAGGCCAGCAGCGCGAGCGCCACCACCGCGAAAAGCGAAAACGTGTACTCGCCGGCGTCGCTGCGCGCGAAGCCGACCGGCACGAATGCGGCAACAGTGACAAGCGTGCCGGTCAGACGCGGCAGCGCGGTGGATGAATAAGCGAAGATCGCGGCTTGCGATTTGTCGTCCCCGCGCTCCAGCCGGAACACCGTGCTCTCGATGGTGATCATGGCGTCGTCCACCAGCAGGCCGAGAGATATGATGAGAGCCCCAAGCGAGATGCGCTGAAGGTCGATTCCCAACGCGTACATGGCCGCGAACACGATCGCGAGCACCAGTGGAATGCAAATGATGACGATGGCCCCTGCGCGCAGGCCGAGACTGAGCACGCTGACCACAAGCACGATGGCGATCGACTCCCACAGCGCTTCCATGAATTCATTGATCGAATGGTGAACCGTATCGGGCTGGTTGGCGACCATGACCGGCTCGATGCCGATCGGCAGGTCCGCCTTCAGCTCTTCCATGGTGTGGTGGATGTTTTCGCCGAGCGCGAGCACGTCGCCTCCGTCGCGCATCGAGATCGACAGCCCCAGCCCAGGTGTGCCGTTGATACGGAAAATTGGATCCGGCGGATCGGCGTATTCACGCCGCACCTCGGCGATGTCGGCCAGCCGCACATTGCGGCCGCCAACATCGAAGTTCATCTCCCGGATATCCTTTTCCGACGCCATGGCGCCGCTGACCCGCAGCGTTATGCTCTCCTCGTCGGTAGTGATGACGCCGGTGGGAGCGACCGCGTTCTGGGCCTGCAGCGCAGCTGCGAGCTCCGCAGGCTTGAGGCCGTAGCCGGCGAGCTTGGTGGGCGAGAACTCGATGAAGATGCGTTCGGCCTGTTGGCCGATCAGGTTCACCTTGTTGACATCGGGCACCTGCAGCAGACGAGACCTGATGTCCTCGACGTAGTCGCGCAACTCGCGATGCGTGAACCCGTCCGCCGTGAATCCATAGACAATGCCGTAGGTATCGCCGAATTCGTCGTCGGAGGCCGGCCCGATGACGCCCTGCGGCAGGGTTAATTCGATGTCTTTGAGCTTCTTGCGGACCTGGTACCAGGCATCCGACACCGCTTTCGGCCCTGTCGAGCCCTTGAGATAGATGAAGATCGTCGATTGGCCTGGGTTGGTGTAGCTCTTGATGTAGTCGAGGTAAGGCGTCTCCTGCAGCTTGCGCTCGATGCGCTCCGTGATCTGCAGCATGGTGTCGTTGAGTGTCGCGCCCGGCCACTGTGTCCTCACCGTCATGGCCTTGATGGTGAAGGTAGGATCCTCGTTGCGCCCGAGTTTCATGTAAGAGGCGACGCCGATGACGACGAGCATCGCGATGAAATAGTGCACGAGCGGGCGGTGCGTGATCGCCCAGGCTGAAAGATTGAA
>Ga0318533_10001144_pt1 | contig 12771 bp, 12 predicted proteins | sample GRESIP053b4f27_FD_203675 | JGI IMG/M metagenome (GOLD analysis project Ga0318533, IMG submission 203675) | Tropical soil microbial communities from Luquillo Experimental Forest, Puerto Rico - GRE.SIPMG.053b4f27 | ecosystem: Environmental > Terrestrial > Soil > Tropical forest > Bulk soil...
GACACCGACGTCGCGTTTTTTCCATATAAGATTGTTGCTCCAAATGCCGCCTGTGCACCGAATATCGGCTTTTCGAATGCATAGGTCGGCGTAAACATAAATAAATCGGACGGAGACTTCATGCCGGCTTGAATCGCGCCGCCGCGTTCAAAGCTAATGCCACGGCTGGCGTCAGCGGACGCATGATAATAAGAGCTCTCAAACGACCACCCGGGGTCGGAAGGCACGGCTGCAAAGCTTCCATACTGGCCGGGAAGCCAAAAGCTCACGCCAGCTTCGTCTGCAGCGGCAGTGCAGCAAAAGCTAAAGCACGAAAGCGTGCCAAGAAGGCATGCCAGGTGCGCAAATAATCCGTCCCGGTGATTCCCCACGCAGGATATTTTACCGTTCAAAACTACCACTGGAAGGAGGCGGTGGATGCAGATCACCACTTTCGGGGGCCGATCGGTCAATCCCGCTTTGGGTCATAAGCGGACATCGAAGCGTCTTTGCCCGATCTCCGCTTTACCCCCGAAAGCGGACATCAACTGAGCACGTTGGGATGTCCGTTAAGCGCCAATAGCGGATACGGTCGATGCTGGCGCGCTTGGTGCGGCACGTTACTCCACTGGCGGCGGCCACAGGTAGAGAGTGATCGCAAAGACCGTGTAGACGAGTAACAGCAAAACGCCAACGAACCAGGCAGAACGCCCGCTGCTTGTAATGAACGCCGCGACGAGCGTGGCGACAAAGACCATCACTACAGCGCCGGGCCAGAATTGCAGGTCCATTGGTGTCGGCCCAACGACGTAGCTGAGAAGCACGAGCACGGGGCCGACAAATAGCGCGATCTGGGAAGCGCTCCCCAGCGCGATCCCGACGCTCAGGTCAAGCCGATTCTTGCGTGCTGCGGTAAACGCCACCGCCATTTCAGCGGCACCGCCGACGAGTGCCACCACAATAAAACCAACAAACGCTTGGCTCATCCCAAATGTCTCTGCCGCCTTCTGCACTGACTCGACGAAGACCTCGCTCACCAGCGCCACAAGCACCGTGACTACGGCGAGCGTGACTAGAGCCAGTCCTATGGGCCAGGTAGGTTCGCTCGCCTCGGCGTGCTCGGCGCCAGAGAAAATTTCGCGGTGCGTTTTAAGTGAGAACAGCAAGCCCAATCCATACCCGACGATGAGCAGGACGGCCAAGGCGACGCTAAGCTTCTGAGTGAGCGCGGTGCCCGGCACCAAGTCAGCTTTGGCGATCGCCGAAGGACTTACGAGCGCAATGGCAGCGAGGAAGAGCAAAGCCGCATCCAGACGGGCAGTAGCGCGGTTGTATTCCTGGATGTGGTGTTTAAGACCGCCGAGAAAAAAGGATGCTCCGAGCATGAAAAGGGTGTTGGTCACAATGGCGCCGGCTATGGAGCCTTTCACCAGCGCATATTCTCCGGCACGGAGCGCCGCCGCTGCAATGACCAGTTCGGTGAGATTTCCCAGCGTCGCGTTGAGCAGCCCGCCCACAGTGTCGCCGGTCTGTGCCGCAACGGATTCGGTGGCATGGCTAAGCAAGGCGGCAAGCGGCACAATCGCGAGCACTGAAAGGACGAAAAGCAGGGTGTGCGCCGTGGGGACCAGTTTCGCGGCTATCAGTACCACCGGCACAAGGGCCAGCAGCCAGAGTATGGGGTTATGGCGAAGCTCCTTGAGCAGAGGATTCATGTTCATCAAATAATGAGAATCTGAAAGAAACCGGTCCCAGCATAGCCGGCGCACACAGCACCGGGCGGACCTGAGAGGTACGGCTCAACGTAGATATTCCGGGGCAATGCTTATTTGACTCAAGTCAAAAACTGAGTTCGCATCGTTGAAAATACTCTGTGATTCTGCTCGGGGATGCGCGCCATATATAAGAGGCGAGGTGCATTGCTGTGACCTGGCTTTTGATCTTTGTCCCGGTGACGATTGGTTTGGAGGTATTCGTTCCGGAGCGTTATTTATTGATCTTCATAGCGTCATCGCTCGCAATCCTGCCCCTTGCCAGATGGATGGGCGACGCCACCGAACAGCTTGCGGCGCATTTCGGTGAAGGCGTTGGTGGGCTTCTCAATGCGACTTTCGGCAATGCTGCCGAACTTATTATTGCACTCGCGGCCTTGCGTGCCGGATTGCACGACGTCGTCAAGGCCTCAATTGTTGGCTCGATTATCGGCAATGTGCTGCTGGTGCTCGGTGCGGCGATGTTGGCAGGAGGATTGCGGCACCGGGAACAGCACTTTAATGCGATCGCGGCGCGTTCCCAGGCAACGATGCTCGTGCTCGCGGCAATCGCGTTAATTCTACCTGCGTACTTCCAATCGGCAGTTGGGACGACAACACAGGGGCTTGATCGACTCAGCGTCTCGATTTCGATTGTGCTACTTCTCGCTTATTTGCTGAATCTAGCCTTCGCATTGGTAACCCATCGTGCTCTCTTCGCCGGCTCGCACGAAGCTGATGAAGGAAAGGCGCAACCATCAAAGGCTCGAGCAATATCTGTGCTGGCCGGAACGACGGTGGGGATCGCGTGGATGAGCGAAATTTTGGTGGGCACGATCGAACCTGCCACGCACGAGCTTGGGCTCAGTAAGATCTTCGTCGGTGTTTTTGTCGTCGCGGTAATGGGGAATGCGGTTGAGCACGCAACAGCGATCTTTGCTGCAATGAAGGACCGCATGGACCTCTCGCTCTCAATTGCAATCGGTTCGAGCGTGCAAATAGCTCTCTTTGTGGCACCGGTTTTGGTGCTCGCCAGCCTCTTCCTCGGTCCTTTGCCGATGGACTTAGCATTTCCCGCTGGCCTTGTCCTGCTCGTTCTTGTGTCGGTGCTGATCACGGCTCAGGTGGCAAACGACGGCCGGTCTGATTGGCTCGAAGGCATACAGCTCCTCACCATCTACTTGGTTCTCGGTCTCACGTTGTTTTTCGTACCGGCTAATTCAACGAGCTCGCATTAGTGGTGGCGCTATCCCCAAAGCCCCAATACCAAACATCTATTGGCGCTGTCGCAGGTCCGCTTCGTCGCCAAAGCTACATCACCGTTCCGCAAATCAAGTCTAAGTGAAATCATCTGCTGTGAGTCTGCGCTGGAGAGGAAACGGCGTGGGGACCAATCAAAATGTAAATGCTGACCACAAGCACCCATAATGGAAACACGACAAAACTCCAGCTCAGATAATAGCTACCAAACAGAAGCGATAACGCCAATGTATAACCGAGTATCGCGAGCCACCGTGGTGCAAATCCGGTGTATATCGCAAGCGTTGACGTGGTAATCATGAATACACCGGCCATCTTGACCGCGTAAACGTTCATGAGGTTATACGCTGTGGCCCGGGCAAAGTGGAACGTTGCCGAATTGATCAGCTGTGACGGCGCAGCCTCAAATGAGATGATAAGCGCGCCGGCTACTGCGGCTGCCACAAACAGCATTGCCAAAAACAACAATCCGCTGCCGAAGAATACTGTAGCAAAAAACTTATCCTCGCGCTCGCCGAGACGGTCGCGCAGCACGCCGATGAACCACAGGAATGCAATTCCTGCGAACGGAACGAGGTTGACGGCAAGAGCGACCGTGCTGGATTCGGATTTTAGCCATGACCCAGGTTCTTGCGGATCGTCGGGAACTGAAATCCTCAACAGCCCAAAAACTAGAATCAGAATGATGGAAAAAAGTATTCCGGCAATCGCAGCAGCCCTGTGACTCTTCAGGTTCTCTCGGGTAAGAGGTCCATGCTCAGTCATTGCCATTGCGCAATCCAATGTGTTGTCATCTTTAAATTGGCGGGCAAACAAGGAGTTTGACGAGAATCAAGGATCATACTGCTATGGCGGGCATGCTTCCAAAATTCGGGAGGGGCACGATGCACTGGACTCAAATTTACCACCTCAGATACTCATTGCGATCGTCGCTTTGGACTATTCCAATAATCGCTATCCCATTTGCCATGTTTGCGACGCGGCTTGCCCATTGGCTGGATGCGCACATTCAGTGGAGCTTTTTAGGTTTCGGAGTGAAAGGCGCAGAAGCGTTGCTTCAGGCCACCGCGACGGCAACACTGTCCTTTCTCGTGTTTACGTTTGGCTCTTTGCTGGTCGCACTCCAGGTCGCAAGCGGGCAGCTGACGCCCAGGATCATCGCCACAACGCTGCTGCGCAACAATGTCGTTCGTTACACGGTCGGACTGTTCATATTCACGTTCCTATTCACCCTTGGCGTCCAGAATCGCCTCGAGTCCAAGGTGTACCAGTTGCCCCTGATTATTGCCGCCGTTCTCTCCTTGTTGTGCTGTGCCGCTTTTCTTTACCTGATCGACTACGCGGCGCGGCTGTTGCGTCCAATCTCGATTCTAACGCAAGTCGGGAACGTTGGGCTCAAAGTTATTGAGAGCGTCTATCCCCAACCGAGTCTCGGCCCCGGTGAGCCACCAAGCCAACGACAAAAACTCGGCCCGCCAGATCGGGTCATCTACCATCGCGGAACCTCTGGAATTATCCTCGTAGCCAATATCGAGACTTTGAGGACTGCGGCGGAGAAAGCAGTTGGGGTGATCGAACTTGTTCCCCAAGTGGGCGTTTTTGTTGCCTTGGATGAGCCACTATTCAACCTTTACGGCGGCGCGCGCGCCGTCGACGACGAAGCGTTGCGTGCCGCGATCGCGTTTGGGTCCGAGCGGACCATGGAGCAAGATCCAACATTCGCATTTCGTATAGTGGTCGACATTGCGCTTAAGGCATTGTCGCCTGCGATCAACGATCCCACTACTGCCGTGCTCGCAATAGATCAGCTCCACCGTATGCTCCGATCCGTCGGCAGACGTAATCTTCGTACCGATGAGATCTTAGACGCCTCAGGAGGGTTGCGCGTGATATTCCGAACTCCCAATTGGGATGACTTTGTCCACCTGTCGTTCAGCGAGATACGGGCTTGCGGTGCGAACAACCTGCAGATCGTGCGGCGCTTGCGAGCGATGATTGAGAACCTCAAGGAGACCTTGCCAAACCACCGCCAGGACGAACTAGAGCACCAAGTGAGCCTGCTCGACCGCGAGGCTAAGCGGCTATTCCGTTATCCGGAAGAACTCGCGCTAGCCATGGTTGCCGATTCTCAAGGGCTGGGGGGGCATTCGAGCAAGATTACCCAGCCAAGTAAAAGCATTTAGTCCAAAATCGGACCTGATGTGCCATTTTCGGACATGCGCGATCCTTAGTCGTGTGGCTCGATTACGTGGAGCCTACGCACGTACTATGCGCTGACACTCCAGAATCGGTTTGCTGCGATGAACGCCGATGTCTGCTTACCAAACCTATGAACGTCCGGCGCTCCGGAAGGCCTTTGCTGCCTTTGCGGCGGATTCGAAAGTGGCGTGAGCTTCCTTCGCCGTCATCGCCGGGGTGGTCTCGATATCAGACAAGCTGCCTCCCGCGGCAGCGGCGAGTATCGCAGAGGCGGCGGCCTTAGCATCGGGGAACTCGCCGATAGCCAGCCAGTCACGGGGGCCGAAGGTCAGGTACCACCCGATGAGCCTGCCTCCGACACTCTCGAAGAGTTTGGAAACGGCTTCCTCACGATTTTCCGGCTTAGCCACCATACCCTTGATGGCATCTGAAGTGAAACGACCACGCGAGATATAGATTGGCATGACATCTCTCCTTGAAATACTCCCCGTGCTTGATCGAACGGAAAAGTGGCCGTCTGCGAGCAAGCTGCCATCGTGGTGGACATTCAGCCCACGTAGGCCGCCCGCCGCTGGGCTTCGAACTCAACGACAGTCTTTGGCTCCGCCGGTAGCTGAAGAACCGTGGCTTGCTGACCCTCGCTCAGCGATGTCAGGAGCATGATTTGGCCATCAGGAAACTCCAGCGCATCGTGATGAGCGACGACCTTTTCTTTGTTAATTTGCCGAAAAATTGCTGTCTTGTGCTTGATTACGTTGTCGTGCCACGGCCAAAGTCTAAGCTGCAAACGTTTAACCTCGTCAGCAAAAGCCAACTCAGTTCCTGGTAGGACACAGACTGCGACAGTCGCATCTTCCGATGCCGCGAATCCTCGCGTACCAGTGCCAAAGTCGCGTGTTGTTAGCTTGTCACCAACCTTGGCAGGCCGCGATTTGATGGAGTGAAGGCTGTAATCACACATCTGGGACCTCCTTTTGGAAAGCCCCTCAGCCAGCTCAATCTTATCCTCTTTCTCCTTCTGGCGCATCAGCGTGCGTCAACTGCGTTCCTTGCCCATGCTACCAAGCGACCACCCGGGTCCGCTTTATCCCCGAAAGCAGACATCCATCACCACGACTATGATTAGCAGGTCCGCTATGTGCCAATTAGAGACATGCGAAAAAAGAACCCCAAGAGCGGAATGCACTTGGGGTTCGATCTCTAACTGAGCGGCTGGGGTGTCGGGGGATGGGGCTGCCGCCCAGATCGCGTGTTATTGATAGCGGAGAAGCTGAAAAAGCCAAATTAACACTTGGTACTTGCGACTGCTACCTTGGTATAGCCACCAGCATTGCCTTACGAGTCAGAGACTCGGAACAGGGGCCGTTTTTGCCAACCGGTGTCGCTGTTTTCACCCTTGTCTACGCGCGACCCATCTGTTTGACCACGTCGGACAGAACTTAAACCAACCGACAGCCAGACTGTCAGTGTGTCCGAGTAGCGAGGGCTTTGTTCAAGCAACTTATCAAATTTTGATCGCCGAAGGGCTTGCCCAAAAATCCTATCGCTCCGGCGCGGAGCGCGTGACCTCGCGCCTCCATCTCCGGGAAGGCAGTGACAAAGATAACGGGAACGCGATGCCCTTGGGCGATAAGATGACTTTGCAACTCTATGCCCGACATGCCCGGCATCTGTACATCCGTAATCAGGCAATCGGTATTTTCAACAACGTTTGAGTTAATGAACGCATCGGCAGATGGAAAGGCCGCGGCAGAATAGCCGAGAGAGCGGATAAAGCTTATCGTTGCGTGGCGGAATGACTCGTCGTCATCAACAATTGCAATAACAGGATTATGCGGCACCCGAGTTCCTCGGCGATGAAGCAATAAAGTGCAAATATCACATATGTGCATGTAACCATGAAAGATATTGCACCATGGTATAAGGTATAAGGTTACGATTTCGTGCGTCGTGGAAAAATTGACACGCGCGCTTTAATCTGAGGGACTTAAACCGGCACTAATGAGGGGTGACATCATGAATTGCGGCGCCAAGGTTCTTTTTGTGGCGGCTGGGGTGGCTGTTCTTGGGATGCTCGCTGCTGGAAAGCTAGGCGCCCAGCCCTCGCCCGTCGACTGCGATCGATATGCGCAAGAGTATGCGCGCAATCACAGCCGGAATGGGCAGGTCATCCGCGGAGCGGGAGGCGGTGCGTTGCTAGGAGCCGGCATCGGGGCGTTGGCCGGAGGCGCGGGAACGGGGGCAGCGATAGGCGCCGGCGTCGGCGCCCTCACCTGCGGTGCTCGACGTTCACGGCATGCATCGAGAATATATAATCACGCGTACCATGAATGCATGGCTGGTCGTGCGCATTGGTGACTTGAGTCTCGGAACTTCGCCTGAAGTTCGAATGAAGACAATTCACAAGCCTCATTGAGCCGCATCGGCTGATAAGGCTCCAGAACTGGACAACTGTTGACCGGCAGCCAGACGCTGCTTGATCATTCCCATTACTGATGTGATGTCCTCGAATGCTCGAGAATGCGCTTCGCCGTTCAAGTGGCTCAAATCGAAAACCATAATGCCTTCCCGAGCGAACTCGGTCTTATACGGTTCTTGCTGGGGATCAATGTCTCCTAATCGTTGTACCCCGCCTGCGATCGTACGAGATAATTTGAGCGCCCCGTCGTCCTGTGAAATGAACAAGGCAATACGTGGTCGCCTGCGGCCCAGCTGCTGAATTTCGGTTTGAAAATCGTTTACAGCTACGTCAGGGGCGACAAGCAGCACGTTCTTGACTTTGTCACCAAATCTCCTCGAGTGGATCGCTCCTAGCGCCTCGAGCGTAACGCTACACCCCATCGAATGCGCAAGGACGGTGATTTCATTTACGTTGGGATTAGCCGAAAGCGTATCGAGCAACTGTTCAAGCGCCTCCTGGGAAGAATTTGCGTTTTCGCGGTCGGAGGTATACGCGACCAACCGCACCTCGCCGCGCGATGGCCAGGAGAACAATACCGGAATTGCAGGAGCCTTTGAGTCATGAACAATCTGCGCCAATCGGTATACAGCCTCATCAAACCGATTGTTGAAGCCGTGGACAAAGACGAGAACTTTGCTTCGGCGAGTTTGCTTGGCTACGGTGCTAACTGCCCCGCTGAATGATTGCTTGTCGAGATCTTCTGCAGAAACCGTTACAAAATCGCGCCCTGGGTCTCCTGGGCGAACCAAAGGCCATTGCACCTCGCCTACTTTTCGTGAGTTATCCGGCGGTATCGAAACGGCAATGGAAGCGTAGGAGACCTCCGCCGCACGATCCTTGCCAAACATTTCGCCCGGGTCTGCGATTAAACGATTCCGCGTTGTCGCAACCAGAATAGGAACCCGTGTTGCGCCTTCTGCCGATTGCGCATTCGGAACGAGAACCCCTTGGAGCGGTCGACCGGCGCACGAGCAGCACAGAAGCACCAGCGCGATGCTCATCAGCGCGGAAAAAACATTCCGTCTAATCAATTTATTACCCCTCACCAGTGCGGTCGATTAAGAATAGGCGTTTGCGACGATTCTGAGACAAACGCCCCAAATCGATCACACTTGTGCTCATCTGCTGCTACGCCTGTCTCGTGCCAATAGACGACCGTGAGCATGTCGATGAAAGCGCATGCCGGCGCGCCGAGGATCTGGTCGGCCTTCCGAGTTTGACTATTTGACCCGCCATATTCTGCCCTCGATCCGCGCCTACGCCATTCGAGGTGAGATGGGGTCTAAGAGGGGCTGATGGCGGGCTTATTCCGACATATTGCGCGGACAGTAAATTTCCTCGGCTGGTCCGCACTGGCTGTCACATTGCTGGCGAGTGGTCCCTCTGTTTTTGCGCAGACGGGTTCGACACCACTCACCGGAAGGGTTTCGCCGCAGGCGAACAGCGCGCCGCGTGGCAGCGATAGTAAGGCCACGGCTCAGCCAGCTGACCCGCGGGTCAACACTACGGAAATCGCCAACCGCCTGGATCAAGAGTTGGGGATCGATCTCCAGGCGACGACCGCCGGCTGGCAGCGCGAATTGGACCAGATCCAAAGTGAGCTCGGCCGCCCACGGCTGCGATATTCAGAACTCAATGAGTTACGCGACCGATTGCAGCGAGTACGTTCCCAGATTGAGGATACCTGGGGCCTGCTTCAACCACGGCTCAAGACTGACAAGGCGCAGACCACTCTGCTTGGTCCGGCTCCGACCACAGGTCAGCCACCAGAGCCCGAACAGGCCGCACTTGCCCGCGCCGAATTAAATTATCATTTCGGTCTTCTATCGGGGGGCAAAGCCGCTGTTGATTCGACTAATCTCCGCATTGAGAATCTGCTAAACGCTATTCAGGACATCCGCCGAAAGAATTTTACTTCCATTTTGTTCCAACCGATCCCCGGTGTTTACGCTTACGAGACCTGGGCCAAATTACCGGAATATGTGCCGTCGGCGCCCGGCAAAATCCGCGCCTTGATCACAAATTGGTGGCGCGATGTTCGAGATCCCGGTGATATCGGATATGTCGTCATTGAAGCGCTGCTACTCTCTTTGCTTCTCGGTTTTGCGAGCTGGAGAGGAATTCGCAGATTACGTCGCTGGGAAGAAACCAGCGAGCCGCCGTTCTGGCGACGGGCGTCCTCGGCTGCCGGAGTAGTCTTTTTCCGTGCGCTTCCCATCGTTGCTCCAGCCACCTTTCTGTATGGCATGATCGCCAACACGCAAGACCTGCCTGAGCCGGTCGACTGGCTGTTCTATTCCATTGCCCAATCGATCGTGATCGTCTTCACGGTTGGGGCGCTTGCTAGCGCGCTATTTGCGCCCCGAGCACCGCGGTGGCGGCTTGTCTCGATTTCGGATGCGGGAGCGGCGCGCTTGTGTGGCCTCGTCATCCTGCTGGCCTTCATCTACAGCCTTACCGCAGTGCTTTACCTGACCACTCGGCTAATCCAAGCGCCGTTTGCGCTGACGATAGCCATCGCGCTACCTACCAGTCTTCTCATAGCCGGTCTCGTTGTTGCGCTTCTCCGGACGCCCTTCGGGGCGAAGGACACTGCACCGCCACGGTTATTCAAACCTATCCGAATGGTTGTTTGGGTCATTGTTAGTGCGATTGTCGTGTGCGCGATCACCGGCTATCTGCCGCTGGCCCGCTTTTTGAGTCAGCAATTGATCGTAACAGGATCGATCCTAACGCTAGTGTATCTTCTGCTGTTGTGGGTTGATGGCTTTACGCAAGGACTGAGCGACGACAACACCATTGTCGGCAGCTGGCTCAAGCGAACAGCCGAACTGGAGCGCATCCGCTGGAAACAATTGGCGTTACCCATCAGTTTATTCTTGAAATTTGCAGTGCTGATTCTGTCAGTGCCGCTGATCATGTTGCAATGGGGCTACGCCTGGCCAGACATTCAAGAATGGTATCGGCAGCTATTTTTTGGCCTTCACATCGGAAACACCGAGGTAACCTTCGGCGCCCTGTTGGCTTCGATACTGGTGTTTGCGGTCGGCTACGCGGCGGCGCGGCTGTTTCAAGGCTGGCTCGACGCGCGGGTGCTACTGCCGGCAGGAATCTCCGGCGGCGTTCGGAACTCGATCCGTACCGGAATCGGCTATATCGGGATAGTAGTCGCAGCCTTCGCGGCTTTCTCCTACGCCGGTTTCAACCTTTCCAGTATTGCTATCATCGCCGGCGCATTATCCGTTGGCATCGGTTTTGGCCTGCAGAACCTCGTCAACAATTTTATCTCGGGCCTCATTCTCTTGGTGGAACGTCCTATTAGTGTCGGGGACCTAGTGGTGGTCGGCGGCGAGGAAGGTCGCGTGCGCAAAATCAGCGTACGCTCAACTGAATTAGAAACATTCGACGGCGCGAATGTTCTCATTCCAAACTCTTACTTTATCGCCGAAAAGGTGAAGAACTGGACGTTTCGCAACCAAATCCGCCGTGTTGCAATTCCGATTGGCGTCGCATACGGCAGCGACGCACGTCAGGTCCAAGGCGTTTTACTGGAGGTGGCAAGGGACAATCCAGACGTCCTAAAAACACCGGAACCAGTCGTCACATTGGATGAATTCTCTCCCGCAAGTATTAATTTTACTCTTTACACGTTTGTTGGCGATATCAACAAAACCGGGAGCATTCGCACGCAGCTATCGATAGCAATCCTTGATGCCTTCGCTGAGACCGGAATCGAGATTCCCTATGGGCAAACGGATGTGACCGTTCGCAAAATGGATTGGTTGCGTGACATTATTGCGGAATGTACATCGCTGCCTGTTGAGCGACGGTCAGGAAACGGCAGCCGGACGCCCTCGCATCGTCCGATCATGGCGAAGTAATCGGCGCGGAAAGGGTGGGCCGACAGCGCACCGCCCAAATGTCCGCTTTGGGATCAAAAGCAGACATTCGGTTGCTTCGCTGTCATTTCCGCTTTACCCCCAAAAGCGGACATTGCCGGACCACAGGGGTTTGCAACCTGCCTTCAAACCCCGACTACGGCGTGGCAGGATGCTGGCTATAATGCCGCGCACGGCATTCGGCGTAATGAGTCAGTTGAGGGTTAGCTCATGACCCTATACATCGTCGGACTGAGTTACAAAACACGTTCTCACGCCTTAACAATTGAAGCGGAAGACGCGCTAATTGCAGCGCTTAAGGTGAAACACGCAAAACCTGACGCAACAATTACTTACGTTCGAAAATCCAATCGGCGTGGGGACTACCGTCATCCGCATGAAGGGTTGTCGAATGAGAAATGAGGGCGCGGGACGCGCGCTCAGGCGCGAGTGAACCAGAGGTTAGGCTTGGAATTGTGATCAAGCCGTGCCTGTCTAACGCCAATAAGAAAAGGGGCCGCTAACTAAATCCCACGCACAGGCCCAGAGCTGATCCCCCAAAGACCGCAACTATCCTAAACAACTATGGCCCCTTTGCTCTGCCTTTTTTCGGCGTTATCGTCTTGCCATGAAGATTTCCGAGTTTCTCGCCCACTCACATCAGCGACTTGTGAGCTGCCTGCCGGACGATCTTTTGCATGATGTGGCGAAGCGCATGTATACGCATGAGATTGGTGCGATGCCCGTTTGCGAACTTAGCATGCGCATGGTTGGCGTCATTTCTGAAAGAGACCTGGTTCGGTCCTTTGCCAGAGCCGACTGGAGCGAAATGCAGTACATCCGAGCCCGCGATGTCATGACGACACGGATTGTGAGTTGCGGGCCCGAAGACACAATGCGGATCGCTCAGGGACTGATGCGAATAAATCACATTCGTCATCTCCCCGTCATCAAGGATGGGCAGGTGCAAGCGATGCTGTCCATGCGCGATACGCTCGCGTTGCGTCTTCGGGAGTCAGAGGATGAGATGAACGTTCTCCGCGACGTGGTCGCGGCCTCGCGTCATCAGAATCCATGAAGCTCAGCAACTTATGTCGCTCGGTCCGTGACGAGCCATTTAGCTCTCAACAAGGAGTGTGCTGATGGATCCGACCGCCGCGAAATATATCGGGGCCGGTATTGCCTGTATCGGCATGGGCGGCGCCGGCGTCGGCGTGGGCATTATTTTCGGTAACTACCTTGC
>Ga0318533_10001148_pt1 | contig 12764 bp, 10 predicted proteins | sample GRESIP053b4f27_FD_203675 | JGI IMG/M metagenome (GOLD analysis project Ga0318533, IMG submission 203675) | Tropical soil microbial communities from Luquillo Experimental Forest, Puerto Rico - GRE.SIPMG.053b4f27 | ecosystem: Environmental > Terrestrial > Soil > Tropical forest > Bulk soil...
ACCGTGAACCCCGATATTTCCCGGAACGTGCCGGTGATTTCTCTCGCCTCGGGCCGGATTGTCGAGGTTCACGCACGGCTGGGAGACACGGTGACCAAAGGGCAGCTGCTGCTGAAGGTGCAGAGTGCGGACATCGCGCAGGCGTTTTCGGAGTACCGGCAAGCGATGGCCGACGACAAACTGGCCAAGTCCCAGTTGGAACGAGCCAAAGCCCTGTTGGAGCGGGGCGCCATCGCTCGAAAGGACGTAGAGGTCGCCGAAGACGCCGAAGCCAAAGCCGCGGTGGCCGTTGAGACCGCCCTCGATCATCTGAAGGTGCTCGGGGCCGATCCCAATAATCCGACGGCTTTGGTCAGCGTGTATGCGCCGACGAGCGGAGTGATCATCGATCAGCAGGTGACCGCCGCCGCCGGAACGCAGGGCCTGGCTTCACCGAATGCCTTCACGATCGCGGACCTTTCGCACGTCTGGATTGTGTGCGACGTCTACGAAAACGACCTTCGTTTCGTTCGCGTTGGCGAGTATGCAGATATTCATCTCAATGCGTACCCGACTCTGATGCTGCGCGGGCGCATTGACAATATCAGTCCGAGCCTTGATCCCACTCTCAGAACCGCCAAGGTCCGGCTTGAAGTGCCGAACTCCGGGGTCTTGCGGTTTGGCATGTTTGTCACCGCCACCTTCCACGGCCAGGACAAGCAAAGGCGGGCTGCGGTCCCGGCCACGGCCATCCTCCACTTGCACGACCGCGATTGGGTCTATGTGCCCCTCGAAGGCAACCGGTTCGAGCGCGTCCCGGTTGAGGGCGGGGCTATGCTGCCCGACAACCAGCAGATCGTCGCGGGAATCGAGCCCGGCCGGCAGGTGGTCCGGAACGCACTGGTTTTGCAAGCGACGGTCGAGCAGTGAGGACCTTCTTCGAGCCCGCAGCATGATGTCATTGGCGGAGTTTTGGGAAGAACGAAACCGGACGCGGGTCCTGCTGTTGAGCGGTGTCTTGTTGTTGATCATCGCCCTCGGCGACTGGTGGACAAAACCCTATTTTTCTTTGGGCTTCCTCTATTTGTTTCCCATCATGCTCACGGCGCGGTTTTTGCCGCGGTGGTCGGTCGTAGCGCTCGGCGTCTTTTGTGCAGGACTGAGTGAGCTGTTCAGTTCGCTAGACCCGTCAGCCGCGGTGATTCGTTTGAGTTTCGAGGCACTGGGTCTGGCGGGGTGCGGGCTGTTCGTGGGCGAACTGATCCGCAATCGCCGGCTGACCCTGGAGGCCGAAGAGCGGTTGCGAGTCCTGGTGGAGACGAGTCCGGCGGCGATCGTCACCGTGGACGAGCGTGGATTCATCGAACGGGCGAACCGAGCCGCAACGGATTTGATTGGTCCGCGCGACGGCCATCTCGAGGGGAATCCGATTGCCGCGTTCCTCCCCGAACTGCGCCATGCCCTGCGGGGGCAAGACGGTCCTCAATTCCGCGCTACGATGCAATGCCGGGGACATCGGGACAACGGCGAGTCGTTCCTCGCCGACGTGTGGTTTTCCACATATAGGGAAGGGACCACGCCCAAGCTGGCAGCCATTATCGCCGACGTGACCGAGGATCGGGAGGCGGCCACCAGCCCAGATTCGGTCCCGGCGAGCGTGGAAGTGCGAGTCGCCTTGACCGCCCGTGAATTGGAGGTGCTTCGTCTTGTGGTTCAAGGTCTGACGAACAAGGAAATCACCGCGCGGATGGACATTTCCGAAAGCGCCGTGAAGAATACGCTCCAGCACCTATTCGCCAAAACCGAAGTGCGCACTCGGGGCCAGCTGGTTCGCGTGGCCCTGGAGCAATACCGGGACCTGCTGTAGAGTTAACCGGCTGAAAAGTCAAATAGTTCGCTTCGGCCGATCAAACGATCGCGGCCGGCGACCACAAGATATTTTGCATTGCCCGAACGATATCTGGCGGCTGCGCTCTAGACCAATCTACGTTGTAAGAAGGCACGAAGTCTCCATCCCGCCCCATGTCTGGGAACTCCGCCGCAAATCACTCCCGCTATTGGTTCGTCAAAGGCTGGCCCAAGGCTGTTGTCCTCGTGGGGTGGATTCTTTTCTGGCTGGCAGGCGTGGCGGGAGAACGCGTACCCTGGGAGGCCTTGCTGCCGGGGCCAGCACTCATGTTGGCCGGAGTCGTCATGATTGTGAGGAATAGCCCGAAACTCCGATGATTCGCCGCGTTGTCGATACCGCCCTAAATAACCGTTTCATGGTGCTGGCGCTCGCCGTGCTGCTCGTCGCCTGGGGCGTCATCTCGTTTCTCCGTCTGCCCATAGAAGCTTATCCAGATGTAGCCAACAACTATGTTCAGGTGATCACGCAATGGCCGGGCCGGGCGGCCGAAGAAGTGGAGCAGCAAGTCACGATCCCGATTGAAATCGTTATGAACGGGATTCCCCACCTGACCGCGCTGCGGTCGGTGTCACTGGCCGGGCTTTCCAGCCTGAATCTGGTGTTTGACGACGAGTCCGAGAACGACTGGAACCGGCAAAAGGTGCTGGAGCGCTTGTCCCAGGTTACGCTCCCCCAAGGGCTACAGCCGCAGATGGGCACCGATTGGAGCCCGGTCGGCCAGATCTATTTCTTCACTCTGAAAAGCACGAATCCGAAATACGACGTCATGGAGCTGAAGTCTCTGGAAGACTGGGTTGTCGAGAAGCAGTTCAAGTCTGTTCCGAACGTCGTGGACGTGGCGAGCTTCGGCGGCCCGACACGGGAATATCAAGTCCGGGTTGATCCCGACAAGCTGGTCGCCTACGGCCTGAATCTCGGCCAGGTGGAAAACCAGATCGCCAATAACAACGTCAATGCCGGCGGAAGCTTTATTGAAGCAGGTCTCCAGCAGGTCAACATTCGCGCGATCGGTCTGGTGAACGATGTGCACGATATAGAGACGACGGTTCTCGCGACCAAGAGCGGAACACCGCTCCGCGTCCGGGATATCGCCACGGTCGCGCAGGGACCGAAGATCCGGCTGGGGCAATTTGCCCGCGCGACCCACCTCGCGGACGGAAGGATCGTCGACAACGACGACGTGGTCTCCGGAATTGTGCTATTGCGCAAGGGCGCCGAGTCGGACCGGACACTCAACGACCTCCACGAAAAAGTCGCCGAGCTGAATCGTTCCATCCTCCCCAGGGGCGTGAAGGTGGTGCCTTTCATTGACCGCAGCGATTTGGTTCACTTCACGACGCACACCGTGCTGCACAACCTGGCCGAAGGCATCATCCTGGTCACGATCATCCTCTTCCTGTTTCTAGGCAACGCGCGGGCTGCTCTGATCGTGGCTGCGACCATCCCGTTTTCTCTGCTGTTTGCCTCTATCTGTCTCGATCTTCGCCACATTCCTGCCAACCTGCTGTCACTGGGCGCCTTGGATTTTGGCATGGTGGTGGACGGCGCGGTGGTGATGGTGGAGAACATTGTCCGGCATTTGGGGCGCGCCGAGGAGGCGCACCGGCCGGCGATCGACCGCATTCGCGAAGCCGCTCACGAGGTGCAGCGACCCGTATTCTACGCCATCGGCATCATCATCACCGCCTATCTGCCCATTTTCACTTTGCAGCGCGTCGAAGGAAGGCTCTTCAAACCCATGGCTTGGACCGTGGCCTTCGCTTTGCTAGGGGCGCTGGCCTTCTCGATGGTCGTGGCCCCGGTTCTAGCGAGCTTCCTGTTCCGCCGCCACGTGCGCGAATGGCACAACCCCGCGCTGGCCTTCATCACCGGGTTGTATCGAGTGTCGGTGAGCTGGGCCATCCGAAACCGATGGGCCCCGGTTGGTGTTGGCCTCGGCTGTCTCGTCGTCACTTTCTACTTGGCGACGAGCGGAGTGATCGGCTCCGAGTTCTTGCCGCACTTGGACGAAGGAGCCCTCTGGGTCCGCGGCACCTTGGCTCCGAGCACGAACCAGAGCGAAGGGACTCGTCTGGCGAACCAGGCGCGCATCCTCTTGTGCTCCTTCCCGGAAGTGACCCAGTGCACCAGCCAGGTCGGTCGTCCGGATGACGGAACCGATACAACCGGTTTCTTCAACACGGAATACTTCGTCGATCTGAAGCCCAAGGAGCAATGGCGACCCCTCTTCCACCAGAAAAAGGATGCGCTGATCGCCGCCATGAACTACCAGCTCGCGAAGATTCCGGGGGTTATTTGGAACTTCTCTCAACCGATCGAAGACAACATGGAAGAGGCCGTCAGCGGGGTCAAGGGGGCCTTGGCCACCAAGATCTACGGCGATGACCTAAAGCTGCTCGAACAGGAGGGCGATCAGGTGGTTCGTATCATGCGCGGTGTCCGGGGCATCGAGGACCTGGGCCTGTTTCGCGTGATCGGCCAGCCGAATCTGAACCTGACCGTGGACCGCAAGGCTGCGGCGCGCTTTCAGATCAACGTGGCCGATATCCAGGATGCGGTTCAGACTGCGATCGGCGGCAACGCGCTCACCCAGGTGCTCCAAGGCGAACAGCGCTACGACCTGGTGATGCGCTATCTGTCCCCATATCGCAATTCGCGGGAAGCCATTGAAAACATTCGCCTCCTGGCTCCCACGGGAGAGAGAGTATCGCTCGCCCAGCTTTGTCAGGTCAAGATGGAGGATGGCGCCTCTGAGATTTATCGCGAATGGAACCAGCGATACGTCGCCATCAAGTTCAGCGTGCGCGGCCGTGACCTCGGTAGCACGGTACAAGAGGCGATCGAGAAAGTGAACCAGCAGGTAAAGCTGCCCGATGGTTATCACATCGCGTGGGAAGGAGAGTACGCCAGCCAGCAGCGCTCGCAAAGACGCCTGATGGTGGTGGTGCCGGTTACGGTGCTCGTGATTCTAATCATTCTCTACACGATGTTCCACTACTACAAATGGGCCACGCTCATGATCGCCAACATGGCGATGGCGCCGCTCGGTGGCCTGTTGGCACTCTGGGTCACCGGCACCCACTTTAGCGTTTCCTCCGGCGTCGGTTTCCTGGCCCTGTTCGGCGTGTGCGTGCAGACCGGCGTCATCATGCTTGAATACATCAACCAATTGCGCTCTCGCGGCCACGTGATTGCGGATGCGGCCGTGGAGGGGGCGGTGCTCCGCCTGCGGCCGATCCTGATGACCACCCTAGTCGCCACTCTGGGACTGCTTCCGGCCGCGCTTTCGACGGGCATCGGTTCCGATTCGCAACGGCCGTTCGCCATCGTCATCGTAGGCGGCCTCATGGTAGCCATGCTGCTCAACCTCTTTCTGCTCCCCACGCTTTATGTGTGGGTCGCGAGCGACGAGGACCTGCTCCCACCGTCCGAGCCTGGATTCGAAGAAGCCACGTAGCCCGGACTCTCATCCGGCTTGCTTGCAACGTCTGGTGCCCGGCGGTAGAGTTACGTAACCAATGAAAAAGGAGCAGGTTCGCGCACGGATCGAGGAAATCGGCATCATTCCCGCGATTCGTGTGTCGTCTCCCCAAGACGCCATGTTTGCCGCCGAAACCGTGTGCCGAAGCGGCATCCCGATTGTGGAAGTCACCATGACGATACCGGGCGCGATCGAAGTGATAACCGAATTGGCGCAGAACAACCCCAACGTGATTGCTGGGGCGGGCACGGTTTTCGATCTGGAAACCGCGCGCCGCTGTCTGGATTCCGGAGCACAGTTTCTCACCAGCACGGGGCTCGATCTCGACCTCGTCGCATTCGCGGTGAAGCACGACATCGTGGTTCTCCCCGGTGCGCTTACTCCCACAGAGGTGATGGCGGCATGGAAAGCCCGCCCGGACTTCGTGAAGATTTTTCCGTGCTCCCAAGTGGGCGGCCCCAGCTACATTCGGGCTTTGAAAGGGCCGTTTCCGCACATCCCCTTCATCGCGGCAGGCGGCGTAAATCAACAAACCGTTGCCGACTTTATTCTGGCAGGAGCGGTCGCCGTGGGCATCGGCGGCGAACTGATTCCGCATGAGGCAATCCACCTACGCCAGGAGCACTGGATCGGCGAACTAGCGCGCCGCTTCGCCGCCATGGTGAAGGATGCCCGCATTCAGAGGCAGTCGAGATCGTAGCCGGACCCCCACCGCCGTCCGATGATTCCGGAGCTATAATTCTCGACAGGAGGAGGTATGAGACTGGATATCCCGGAGGTGCTGATCGCACTGCTCCTGTTCGCCGGCTTGGTGTGGGCCGTCTACAACTGGACGCATCCCGTGAGGGGCCCACGTCATTGAAATTACGTCTCCTCTATAATGTGGCCGTCGGCATGTAGCCGCAGCTTCCTTCCTCGCCAGTAGACTGTAGATCCGAAGCAGCCTCCCACCCAAACCGCGAATCCGAACAGATCGCGCAGCGGCATGAGCCAGAACCAACGCCATACCGAACGATCCTTGAGAATGATGCCGCCCACCATCAAGCCGGCCGCCAAACGCGCAGCCAGTGCCACGGTGCCCCAATCCCGCTCGCCAGCCAGGAAGGCCACCAACGCCCAAAATGTGGCTTGGGTGACCACCGAGCCGTAGTAGCCCGCCGGGCGCGAGACCCGGATGGTGCGCGACCAGCGCAGCTGGTGTCTCCACATCGCGGCCCATGACAGATCGCCGGGGCCGGTTTCGACAATCGCGGAAGCGAACTCCACGCGGTACCCTCGGGCCACGACTTGGCGGCCGAGTTGGTAATCGTCGGCCAGAAAATCAGCGATCGCCTCGAAACCGCCGATCTGGCGTAAAGTCTCGGCACGGAGCGCCATCGTGGAACCCAACGCAAAATCCACCACACCTAGCGAGCGCGCTACCATCACACTCGGGGCAAACTCGGTCGCAACGCCCAGAGCCTCGACCCGGGAAGCCAGCGTGCGCGCGTGAGCGCGATATAGGCAAGTCACCAGGCCGGTTGTGGCGTTTTCAAAGGGCGCCACGACCGCGCGAAGGTAGCCGGGACCAGCCAGGATATCATCGTCACTGACCACCAGCAGGCCATAGCGCGCCTGTTTGGCAAGTTCCGCGAGCACCGCCGCCTTGACATTGGGCGCATCCGGCTTCGCCAGGATCACGCGGAGAGCGCGATCGGGAAACTCCTGTTTCAGACGCTCCACATCGGCCAGGCCTGGATCGTTCGCATCCGAGAAGCCGCACAGAATCTCGAACTCGGGATAATCCTGATTCGCATGCGATCGAATGGCTTCGTGCAGACGCGTATCGGTTCCGTGCATGGGCTTGAGAAGCGACAGCGGCGGCAAGAGGCGAGGCGTGCTTTCCCGCCGGCGCCAGCCGAGCGCCGCTACGAGCGCCAGCAGGTAATACGCGGCCCCCGCCAGCGCCGGCGTGGCCGCCCAGCTCACAACGAAACCAGCGCTACGCCGCACACCACCAGCGTGGCGCCCGCCCACCGCAGGCCATTCACCCGCTCGTCGAGAACGTACTTGGCGAGCACGGTCTCGAACGCGTAGGTGGCCGCTGAAGCCGGAACGGCGAAGCTGAGCTCGGAGACCGTCAGGAGTCCCAGGTAAGCAAAGAAGGAAACCGCCATGGCTGCCACCGACGCCACCACCCAACCGTTGCGTGCTAATCGCAATACCGCCCGGCCAATCGCGCCCGGCCGGAAGTCGCGGATCTCGCCGTGTCTGCGCATGCCCCTCGCCTGCAGAACTTCGCCCACGGTCGTGGCGGCGACCATGATTCCCAGCAGCACCCACTTCATCAGCCGATCCCCGCTTGGCCCGTCTTCGGCCGCGCCGTTTGGGGTGCGGTACCCACGCTAACCAAGGCCACTCCCAACATGATCAGCGCGATTCCTGCCCAACGCTGAGCGGTGATCTGCTCGTGAAGCAGCACTCTTCCTGCGATCGCTACCAGCACATATCCAATCGCGGTTACCGGTAGAACGTAGCTCAAGTCGGCCCAGCTAAGTAAGGCCATGCGGGATCCGAGCCAGAGGATCAGCAACAGCACCCCCAATGCCACTACTGGCCGGAACAGGACAGCGACGTAATCGAGCGCCCCGGGCAGTTCTCTAGGCATCCCCCACTTAAGCAAGAAATTTCCGAAGACGTTCGACAAGACGACAACGACCACACAGATCCAGGTCTTCCACCGCAGCCGCGCCCTTTCCTTGTGCGCGCGGCCGGCCTCTTCGACAGTTGCGGTCACGGTCAATCGCCGGAAACCGCGGCCGGCGCGGACTGGCGGGCGTTTTTGGTGGCTGCGACAAACTTCTTCCGTTTGGAGCGCAAGGCCAGGTACTCGCGAGCCTCTTTGTATAACCGTTTCCGATCTTGACGGTCGAACATGGCTTTCTTGACAATCCGCCACGCCACGCGCGGCCGGAAGAAATACTCGCCATAGAAGCGCTCCACCCACTCCACCAGGTCCGCGTGGTCCAGTCCCGGGTACGAGAAGTTGGGAAGCTGGTGACCGAACTCATCAGACATGGTCCCGTTGATCGTGATCAGGCCGCTGTTGTTAAGGTAATCGTACAGTTCCGTTCCGGGGTAGGGAGCGGCGATGGAAACCTGAATGGTTTCGGTGTCCAGCCGCTTGGCGAAGTCGATGGTCCTTCGGATGGTCTCCTGCGATTCTCCCGGCAGCCCGATGATAAAGTCGCCGTGGATCACCAGTCCCAACTTCTTGCAGTTCGCCGTGAAGCGCTCGGCCATGTCCACGGTCGCGCCTTTTTTGATGTTCTTGAGGATCTGCGGGTCGCCGGACTCGTACCCCACGATGAGCAGGCGGCATCCGGCCTCCTTCATCGCCTTCAACGTCTCGTAATCCGTAGTCACGCGCGAGGTGCAGGACCAGGTGAACTTCAGCGGCTTGAGCTTCCGGCACAGTTCGATGGTACGCTCCTTGCGGTAATTGAAGGTGTCGTCGTCAAAGAAGATTTCTTTGATGTCGGGGAACTGTTCGAGCGCGTAGCGGGCCTCGGCGGCCACGTCATCGGTCGATCGCAGCCGCCAACGGTGTCCCGAGTGCGTCTGCGGCCATAGGCAGAACGTACACAGTGCCGGACAGCCCCGTGTGGTGTAAAACGAGAGGTAGGGGTAGAGCAGGAACGGCACGTTGTACCGCGTGATGTCGAGGTCACGTTTGTAAACTTTCGTCACCCACGGCAGTTCGTCCAGGTTTTCGATGGCCGGCGCTTCCGGATTGTTGACCACCTGCCCGTTCTTGCGGTAGCTGACGCCGGGCAGCTCCTCGAGCGGCTTGCCCCTCGCAAAGTCGACGATCTGGTAGTCGAATTCGCGGCGCACCACGAAGTCGATGGCCTTCCCCTGATGTAGCGTCTTCTCGGGCTCGGTCGTCACGGGCGGCCCGACAAACACCACGCGGAGCTTGGGGTTGGCGTCTTTCATCTTCTCTGCGATCTTGAGGTCTACGGCAAGGCCTGGCGTTGAGGTGTACAGGACCACGAGCTCGAAGTCGCGGGCCATCTTCACGGTCTCGTCGATCGAGATCCTTTGCGGCGGCGCGTCGACCACGCGGCTGTCCGCCAGCATCCCGGCCGGATAGCACAGCCACACCGGGTACCAGTACGACTCAATCTCGCGGGAAGCCGGCCAGCGGGATCCGGCGCCGCCATCGAAACCTTCAAAGGACGGAGGATTCAGAAACAGTGTTCGCATTGGCTCTCTCAGGTCGGAAGCGGCGCCCGTCTGGCGCCGGTCGCGCTATTCGCCGCCACCCGCGGTCACGCTGGTCGGCTGCGGAGCATCCACTGAAAAATTGCTGAAAGCGATCGTCAACTCCGCCTTCCCCACCAGGCGGGTGTCAACTACCGTTTGCACCTGGCGCGGCACCGAAATTCCGTCTCGAATCTCATAGCTTCGGCTAAACGCCACGCGCTTCAGAAAAATCGACGGGCTCTTGACAAGGTAGCCGGTCTCCTGCACCCGCAGATAGGTCGCCGCGTCGATCCATAGTTCACCCTTGAACAGCCCGACTCGCTTCTTCTTGGGCGTTACCTGAAAAACGTAGGTTTCGCGGTCTTCGAATACGCGACTGCCCTTGTACTTGAATTTGTAATTCGATGGCGTCACCGCTAGCGAGGGAGCCTGGTTCTTCTGGGCCTCCACCTCCGCTGTGAGGTATCGGGCGATCACCTGACTCTTGATGGTGCCGTCCCCTTCGAAAAACAGGTGCTCGTAGGTAATCCGGCCCAACGCCGAGATGTGGCGCAGCGCATGCAGACGCCCCTGCTTTTTCAGCTTGGGAAGCGAGGCTTCAATCTCCACATCCATGGACACATTCCGCAGCGATTGCTCCTGATCGTGCGTCGCCGCACAGTAATTTTCCACAATCGTCTCCGGTGGCGTCACCAGAGGTCCGGCTAGGGCGGTGCCGCCGAGAACCAAGAAGAATGCAAGAAGACAGACCTTCAACGAATGATCCTCGTTTCCGAGATTGGGGCCCGAGATCATTGAGTTTAGCAGGATCGCTCTGTGCTCGGCAATCCGATTTCGGACGCATTCTTGGAGAATTGATCAGGGGATTACCCGATTTCGGAATCTGATTTCGGCAGTGGGAGACTCCGCAAAAATTCCACCACGCTGCGGGCCCGGGCCCGGTGATACGCTTGGGGCATGGCCCGCTATCAGATCGAACACCGCCGGCGCACACTCGGTTCTCCCGCTACCCGCATCGGCTTGCTGGTACTCTTGGTGCTCCTATTGATCGGCGCGCGGTCGCTCGCTTCCTACGCGATTGAAATCCGGTGGTGGAAGGAGGTCGGCCAGTTCAATACCTGGCTGAGCATGCTGACCTACAGTTTGGCCCCCGTGGCTGCGGCCACGCTGCTGGCGTTCGCCGTGCTGTGGATGGCCCACGCCCGAGCGCTCAAGTTTGCGGGTACGGGGTTGGGCGAACATCGAACCTACGCGCGCGCCTCGGCCTTGGTGTTATTGTTGGTCGGATACTTGATCGCCGTCGCTTCGGTGGACACTTGGACAGTCGTGCGCTTTGCGGGCTCGCGCGGCTTGCCCCCGGCGGCCACCGCATGGCACGACGCCGTGTTCGCCAAGCCGCTCTCGTTTTACCTGTTCGACCTGCCCTTTTATACCCTGGTGCGCAGCTACGTGCTCGCGCTGGCCATCCTTTGCATTTTGCTCTACTGGATCGCGGCGCGCGGCTGGCAGCTGCGCCACCGCATTGCCGATTTTCGGGACGCTTCCGAATTCGAACCCTCGCTGCTCCGCCTCGAAGGTGGCCTGGAATCGAAATTCCTGCGCGGTGCGGCCGTGGTTCTGTTGCTGGCGGTGGCGCTGCGTTACTTTCTGGGCCGCTACCAGATGGTTTACAACGAGCACGGGACCTTCCTGGTGGGAGTCGATTATGTTGACCAGAACATCGGTCTGCCTCTGCAATGGCTGGTGATCGCCGCCTGCGTGGCTGCCGCGGCCTTTGTGTGGTTGGGGCGCTGGCTGTGGGCCGCCTCGATGGCCCTGGCGTTGGTAGTCGCGTTTCTGGTGCCGCGCGCGGTTGCGGCGCTCTATGTGGGCCCCAATGAGATCTCGCTCGAGCAGCCTTACATCCAAACCCATATTCATGCCACGCGCAGCGCCTACGGCCTCGAGCAGCACGTGCGGGAGACTGAATTCAAGACCCAGGTGGATGCGCCCATCAATGCCGGGCAGCACCAAGCCACACTCGATAACGTCCGGTTATGGGATACCCGCGCCTTCCACGACACCATTACCCAGATTCAGGCGCTGCGCCCCTACTACGTATTTCACGACAGCGACGTCGAGCGCTACACCATCGACGGCCAGTATCGCCAGGTCTTGCTCGCCCCCCGTGAACTGGATGTTCAGCAGTTGCCCGCAGGTGCGCGGAACTTCATCAATTCCGCCTTCATTTACACGCATGGGTATGGCATGGTACTGGCTGAAGTCAGCCAGATCACGCCGGACGGCCTGCCCCAGCTCCTCATTGATAATGCCCCGCCCCAGGTGAAGACCAAAAGCCTGAAGCTCGCACGCCCCGAAATCTATTTCGGCGAATTGACGCACGAACCGGTTTTCGTCAACACTTCTCAGGAAGAATTCAACTACCCCTCCGGCAACGACAACGTACGCTCCCGCTACGAGGGAAGCGGCGGCTTCCCCATTTCCTCGATTCTTATGCGGCTGGCTGCCGCCATCCGCGAAGGCGAACCCAATATCGTTCTGACCGACTATTTCACCCCGGGCAGCCGCATGATGATTCATCGCAAAGTCCGGGAACGCTTGCAACAACTGGCCGGTTTTCTCATCTGGGATGAAGACCCGTACCTAGTCATCACAGCGGACGGGCGCCTGGTCTGGATCGTGGACGGCTACACGACTTCCGACGCGCATCCATATTCAAGGGCTCTGGACTTGGGTGACACGGGCCGCGTCAACTACATGCGTAACGCGGTCAAGGCGACCGTTGACGCGTACAACGGTGAAACGCATTTGTACATCTTCGCCCCGGACGATCCCATCATCGCGGCCTACCAGCGGCTCTTTGCTGACCTTTTTCGCCCCGCCTCCGCGATGCCCGCAGATCTCCGTGCGCATGCGCGCTATCCGGAGTTGCTGTTTCGAGTCCAGGCCGAAATCTATCGCACCTATCACATGCTCGACCCGCAGTCTTTCTATAACAAGGAAGATCTGTGGGATCTAGCGCGGCACGTCACCAGCCAGAACCAGGGCACCGACATCGTAACCCCTACTTACGTGGTTGCGGCCTTGCCGGGAGAGGATAAGCCAGAGTTTCTGCTTCTTCTGCCTTTCACCCCGCGCAACAAGGAC
>Ga0318533_10001150_pt1 | contig 12760 bp, 9 predicted proteins | sample GRESIP053b4f27_FD_203675 | JGI IMG/M metagenome (GOLD analysis project Ga0318533, IMG submission 203675) | Tropical soil microbial communities from Luquillo Experimental Forest, Puerto Rico - GRE.SIPMG.053b4f27 | ecosystem: Environmental > Terrestrial > Soil > Tropical forest > Bulk soil...
CTCCTTCTTTTCGTGTATAACCGTATGACAGAATACCCGCCCGTTCCGGTCTGTCATCAACGGCTTCGACGGCGGCGGCAGTTTCCTGTGGACAATGCATACATGAAACGGCATAAGACGGAACGAAGGGTAGGACTGCTATGACAAAGCCCGCGAAAAAACGGATCGGCCGACCGCCTGGGCGCACGATGCCGTTCAAACCGGTGGTGTCGGCGCGCGTGCCGCAGGCGCACTATGACGAGATCACCGCCGCCGCTCGCGCCTCGGGGCGCACCATGGCCGAGGAGGTGTTCTGGCGGGTGCGCAAGAGCTTTGAGGACGAAAAAGCACAAGCCGATGCCCGCGCCATCCTGGCCAAGGCCAATGAGACAGCCGCGCAGGTCGTCAAGCAGAGCCTGCAAGCCGAAATGCGGAAGGCGGGTTACACGCAGGTCCGCGGCATCAATGGCGCGGCGTGGTTCGAGCCGGGCGTCGATAGCATCGCCTGGATCTTCGATAGCCTGCCCCAGGACCTGCTCGATGAGCTGCTCAAGCGGGCCGGGCGGGCGGCACTCAAGGCAGAGCGAGAAGAGGAGCGGAAAGTGCGTCTACGTCGCCAGGAGGGATCATGGGAACAAGCGGCGCGGAGGGCAGCCGATGAGGAGGAACGGTCATGAAGGGGAACCTAACCCGGCGCGGTCGCAATTCATGGCGGCTCAAATTCGAAGCTGGCGCCGATCCGGCGAGCGGCGCGAGGGTGACGAAATACCATACCCTGCGGGGGACGCGGCGCGAGGCAGAGGAACAAGCAGCCAAGATCATCGCCGAGCACGCGGGCGGCCTTTATGTCGACCCGTCCAAGCAGACGTTCACGGATTTTGCCGCGCATTGGGAAGCGAACTGGGCGGCGAAAAACGTTAGCGCCAAAACCCTGGAACGCTATTCGGAATTGATTCGAATTCACATTATCCCCAGCATCGGCTCGATCCCGATCCAGCGGCTGCACGCCACCAACTTGCAGACGCTCTATGCCAAGCTGCCGGTCGCTCCCCGCACCAAGCTCCACATCCATCGCCTCGTCTTCCTGATGTTGCGGCACGCGACCCAGTGGGGTGTCGTGCAGCGGAACGTCGCCTCTCTGGTCGACGCCCCAGCCGTCCAGGATAAAGAAATCGAAATCCTTTCGCCGGCGGAAATCGCGCGCGTACTGGAAGTACTGAAAGACCACCCCTGGCTGCACGCGATCGTCATGGTGGCGCTCGGCACGGGCATGCGCAGGGGCGAGTTGCTCGCATTACGTTGGAAGGACGTCGACTTCGACGGAGCCAAGCCCGCGCTGCGAGTCGAGCAGGCGCTGGAAGAGACCGCCAAGCTCGGCTTACAGTTCAAGAGCCCGAAGACGAAGCACGGTCGCCGCACCATCACCCTTCCGACCTCTGTCGTCGCCGTGTTGCGGGAGCACCTGAAGGCGACGCTCGAGCGCCGACTTATGCTCGGTCAGGGCAAGATCGACATGGGCGACCTGCTGGTTTTCGCGACCTGGGACAACAAGATTCAGTCGCCAAATGGCATGAGTAAAAAATGGCGTAAGGCGGTCCATGCCGCGAAGCTCAAAGCCACCTTTCACTCACTGCGCCACACCCACGCCTCGAGCCTGATCGCGGCAGGGGTTGACGTGTTGTCAATCTCGCGCCGGCTCGGTCATGGATCACCTGCAATCACGCTCGGCGTGTACGGTCATCTGTTTAAGCCGGATGATCGCGCGGCCACGGCGATCGACGAGCTGTTCGGCGGAGTGAAGTAAAAGGTCTGCATCGCGATGACAAACCGCAAATCAAAATGGGTTCTGATACTCGACAACGGGTCAGTTCTCGATGTGGATTGTTCTTGCGTTGTTGGCCCATTACGCGGGTAGATTTGTCAGAGCTGCGAGAACGACTTGTGCGCGGTTTCCTACACGTAGGAAACCGCCCTTTGTAATCGCGCCAGATATTCTGGTAGGCGCGCGGGCCGGTGCTGCGCAGTATCTCGCGCGCCAACTCCAGATTTCCGCCGAATCCGATCAGCGCGGCCTGGTCGTTCTTGTTGTAGAAATTGAGATCGTTTGACAGCGAAGCAAAAGCACGAGAATACGCTAACAGCGATGCTTGCGACTGCGACGGTCATTTAGGCATGCGGGTGATGCAGTTGCTCAGGCCCGACGCATAACATCGCAAAAGTGAATTGGTCCGGTGCCAATCCGGTGCCAATTTCCGCTTTCGGAGGAAAAGTAGACGAGCTAAGTGACTGAACGGCAACGTGTAGGAGTGTAGCTCAATGGCTAGAGCACCGGTCTCCAAAACCGGGGGTTGCAGGTTCGAGTCCTGCCACTCCTGCCAAAAATCAAAGACTTAGCTTAATCGCCGGTATTGAAGGTTACATTCGGGGTAACATCTGGGGTAGCGGGCGCCGTCCTTTGAACGGGGTACGCAAGGCTCACAAGTCGGACCCGGGGCTTGCCGAACACCGTGCCGCGCGCGGCGTGCGCAAGGTGCGGGGGCGAAATGATCAGCTTGCAGGACTAATTGAGCCTAGCCACGATGCGGACGGTAAGCCGTTTGTGTGCGCATGGATAGATTGACCGGAGAGATCGAATCTTGCGCTCACCGAAGATCAAGTGGACCGTCCAATGCGGGGCCCTTCCATAACAGTAACGTGAGGCACGTGCCCGATTGGCGCGAAGGATCGCGGCGAAATATCGCCAAGTTGCCGGAGATGTTGCGGAAGCCTTAATCAGATCAGTGGAATTGATAGTTCAGCCCGCCGCGAAGGATACCGCCGGTGAAATGGCTGTGCGTTGTGATTGGCGCAGCGGATTGCCGGAGCTAATGGGCGTAAGGCGTGGAGCAGTCCCGCCGAGTCAGGCGACCAGCAGCGACGGAAACAGTGAAGGGTCTTGTGCCAAGATTATCCTTCAGTGAACCCGTGATGACGTCGGCAGGAATACGTTGGGAGTTAATTCTGATGGGACCGCTTTTGGGTTTGGCGCCTTTTGTCACACACTTCGGCAGCTTGCACAGTGCTAGCTTTCCCTCACGTTGGTGAGGTCAGGGGCCGGGGGTCGGCGAAATGAGGCGACGCGAGTTCATCACGCTTTTTGGCGGCGCGGCGGCGACGTGGCCAATTGTGGCGCGGGCGCAGCAGAGCGAGCGGATGCGACAAGTCGGCATGCTTCTGTCGGGCACGGCGGATGATGCGCTATTCCAGACCTGGGTCGGCGCGTTCCTACGGGGGCTGGCCCAATCAGGCTGGATCATCGGTCGCAATGTGCGGATCGAGACGCGCTGGGCGGGATCTAAAGCCGATGACATTCGCAGGCACGCGCAGGAATTGGCCGTGCTCGCGCCAGATGTGATCCTGGCGCATGGCGGTTCGACAGTTAGGCCGTTGCTGCAGTCGACACACAGCATACCGATAGTGTTTACGATCGTCACCGATCCAGTCGGCAACGGGTACGTCGAGAGCTTGGCGCGGCCCGGCCGGAACGCGACGGGGTTCATGGTCAACGACTACAGTCTGAACGCGAAATATCCGGAGCTACTCAAAGAAATTGCGCCGGGGATCACGCAAGTGGCGGTCCTCCGGGATGCCAGCCAAGGGGCGGGAACCGGCGATTTTGCCGTCATCCAGGTCATGGCGCCATTGCTCAGGATGCAGGTAAACGCGATCGACTTGCGCGAAGCTGGTGAGATTGAAAGCGCTGTGGCGGCCTTCGCGCGCTCTCCGAATGGCGGTCTGATCATGCCGGGGAGTGCGGCCGGAAGGCGCTATCGCGATCTTATCATTTCCCTCGCAGCGCGGCACAAGCTGCCGGCGGTATACTCCGAACGCCACTTCGCGGCCGCTGGCGGCCTGATCACTTACGGAGCTAATTGGATTGACCAGTACCGCCTCGCCGCTGGCTACGTGGATCGCATCCTCAAAGGGGAGAAAGCCAGCGATCTGCCGGTGCAGGCGCCGACGAAATACGAACTGGTGATCAATCTCAAGACCGCGAAGGCGCTTGGCCTGGAGCTGCCGGCTTCCGTGCTCGGGCGCGCCGACGAGGTGATCGATTAATTCGGCCGATGTCCACTTTTAGCACAAAGCGGACATGCTCATTGAGCTTCGCGATGTCTGCTTCTGGGGGTAAAGCGGACATCAGGTGGACGCGCTTCAATGTCCGCTTATGACTCAAAGCGGACATGAGCTGCCCGAAATTGCCGCGCTGCAAACGGGTCTCTTTGCCCATTCTGTTGATCCCAAATCCCTGCTGTAACTCCATCGTGGTTTAGCCCTGGGGAATGTAATGCGGCGACGCGATTTCACGACGCTGCTTGGCGGCGCGGCGATCGCGTGGCCGTCTTCCGAACTCGGCCCGCTGCGGCACTGCACAGAAGCGCGCTCAGCGCCCGCATATCGGCGAGCGTCTCGAGCCGCTCGATCATGTCGGCGAGCGTCCTCGCACATAAGCTAGGTAGCGCGCGGCCAATGCAGTTCTCGAACTTTTCACGCAGCCGCTCCATCGGCAGCGGATTGGCGCCGGTGCGTCCCAAGGCCTCGTTGATCTTGCCGGAAAGGACCTTGCCGCCGACGGTCGTTACCTTCACCTCAGCGCCGAGGTGATTGCCGGCCGGAAACTGCGCGGTGGTGTATGCGGCGGCATGGACGCGCGGCAGGATTGCCTGCACCGCAGGATCGCGGAAGGCGTCACCCTCGAAGTGCTCGATGCGGATCGCACGGTTGGTAAGCGCCCGCGCTAGGCAGTATTGCAAGCTGAACTTCGCCTCGAGCCCGCTCTGCGGGTCGGGCCGGTTGGTGTGCTCGAGGCGCCGCTCGTGCGTCCAACATTCGATGTCCGCAACCGCCTCCTCCCGCAGGTCATGGCGGCGCACGAGATCGAGCATGACGTCGAGCGCCGGATGGGTGCTACCGCAACAGGGATATTGCTTGACGGCGATGCCGGGCTCGACGACGTCGAACGGTGCACCCCAGTGCGCGAGGATGCGCATGGCGTCGTAGGTTCCCCGCCCGTTGAATACTTCCAGAAAACCCTGATTGTGCTCAAACTCGCCGGCATTGGCGGTGAAATCCCGCTCGGCAAGCAACGTTGCAAAGAGGCCGTTGCGAGCGCAATGACCCACATGCAGCGGCTTCGTCATCGTACCGAAGTTCGCCTTGATGCCGGAGGCGAGCGAGGAAGCGATGGCGAGCGCGGTGGCCCTGCGCGGTGCGTCGAGCCGCAGGAGATGAGACGCCGCTGCGGCGGCCCCGTGGACGCCGAGCGTCGCGGTCGGGTGCCAACCCTTTGTGTAGTGGTGGAAGTTGACACCAAGCGCAAGCTTGCACTCGGTCTCGAAGCCCGCGACATACGCCGTGATGAAGGCTCGTCCGTCGACCGGCCGCTCGTCGGCGAGCGCAAAAAGAGCTGGCAGGATCGGCGCCGACGGATGCCCGCCCAAGGTGTTGTTGCAGTCGTCGAAGTCGAGCGCATGCGCCGCGGTGCCGTTGATCAGCGCCGCGTCGAGCACGCTCGAGCGGTCGGCGGAACCGAACACGAGGCTTGCGCCGGCGGCGGGCGGAATGACCCGGCCGAGAATTCGCGCGGACGGCTCGACGCTGCCGGCGACCGTGACGCCGACGGTATCGAGAATGCCGACCTTGGCCCAATGCACCGCTTGCGGGGGCAAATCCTCGAACCGCAATGCGGCGCATCGGCGGGAAAGTTCGTATGCGAGCTGCATGCTGCACCTATGGCGCTGGCGAGTGGACAGAATTCCCTCAACTAGAACGCACCGAGGATTTCGCCAGCCGGATCGGTCCTATTCGGCCTTGATGCCGGTGGTGCGGATCACCTTACCCCATCGCTCGGTTTCATCTGCAATGAGCTTGCCGAAATCCGCCGGCGAGCCGGGCATGGCGCTGGCATCGAGCGCCTCGAGCCGTGCCTTGATGGTGGAATCGGCGAGCACCGCATTGACTTCCCGGTTGAGGCTCTGGACGATCTCAGCCGACGTATTTCTCGGCGCGCCGAGGCCGGACCAATAGCTGGCTTCAAGGCCCGGCACGAACTCGGCCACCGTCGGGATGTCAGGAAGCTGCGGCGACCGGGTCGCAGTCAGCACGCCCAGTGCACGCAGTCGCCCGGTCCTGATGTGCTCGATCAAAATCGAGGCCGGGGCAAACATAACCTGCGTCTTGCCGCCGAGCAGATCGACTAACGCAGGCGCTGCACCGCGATAGGGCACGTGCACCAGGTTCACGCCGGTCATGCTCTTGAACAGTTCGCCAAAAACGTGGTTGCCCGAGCCGATGCCGGCCGATCCCATGTTGATCTTGCCGGAATTGACGCGCGCGTAAGCGATGAACTCAGGTAGCGTCGCTGCAGGCACCGCGGGGTTCACCACGACGAGAAACGTGTCGCGCGCAATGCCGGCAACCGGCATTATGTCGCGGAGGAAATTGAACTTGAGATTGTCGTAGAGCGTCGCGTTGACCGCATTGGGCAGGCAGGCGAGCAGCAGCGTATAGCCGTCGGCGGGCGCACGCACGACCGCCTCGGTGGCAATATTGGTACCGGCGCCCGGCCGGTTCTCTACGACGACCTGCTGGCCAAGCCGGTTCGACAGCCAGCTTCCGATCAGACGAGCATTGATGTCGATGCCTCCGCCCGGCGCAAAGCCCACGATGATATGCACGGGCCGCGACGGATAGCCTTGCGCCTTTGCCACATGCAGCACGAAGGGCAGAGCGCTCGCGCCTGCAGCCAGATGCAGAAATTGCCGACGGGGAAGTTTCATTCCAGTCCTCCGCACGGCATGTAATTTCCGATGGGGACGGGTACGAATAGACTAGTCCCATCTCTAAGTTTGCGGAAGCGGCAACGTCGCCTGTTGGCACAAAGCAGACATTTCACGGCTGAGTTCCAATGTCCGCTTTTGGAGGTAAAGCGGACATTGCGCGGACGTCTTGCGATGTCCGTTATTGACCCAAAGCGGACATGAGGCTTCGCTTGGATTTGGTGTTTTGTGGCCCAGAGCAACCTCGAGACCACACTTGGATTAAGTTAGTTGGTCGAGCAGTAACTTCGCTTCCATTAGGTCTGCGGTCTCGAAACCCTCGGTGAACCAGCCATAAATCGGCGCCAGAAGATCGTACGCTTCGGCCCGCCTGCTCCGTTCGCCCCACAACCGCGCAAGGCTCGTCGCGGCCCGCAGCTCAAACGCTTTCGCGCCTTGACTCTGTGCGACACGCAGTGCGTCTTCGAAGGCCTTCTGGCTGTCTTCCAGCATATTGAGGCCGCACAGCGCGTTTCCTTCAAGCCGATGAAGCTCTGCTAACCACTGGTGATGGCCGGTCTCCGCCGCGAGATTTAAACCGTCCCTTGCAACAGCAAGAGCCGCAGCACTGTCAAACTGACGTGTGAGTGCATCTGCTAACTTAGCAAGGCCATAGCATCGATTTCGCGGAACACTACTCGGGTCGTTCAGTCTCTCGCGCAAATAAAAGACTGCTTGCTCTACCGCGCCCTGCAAGATAAGGGCGGAACCGCGTAGATACGCGAGATCAAGTACTAAGCCGATCCGATGTTCTGCGACGAGTGCCTCCACCGCTTCAACTCGCTGCAATGCTAATTCGGGTTCGCGGCGATCGAGATGAAGCATGGCGTTGTATGAGAGGGCTATTCCAAGACTGAACGGATGAGCGATCTTTTCGCTCATCACCAAGGCCTCGTTGCCGAGGGCGACAGCTCGTGCCGGATAGCCGAGTATCCACTGGGCTTCTGCGCCCACGTAACGGGCACAAGCACCCGGATCGTGGCCGCCGTAAAGTTGGCGATGGTGCTTGTGCCGGTTCAAATCATAGAGGCCACGCCCCGCCTCAGAGTGCTCAAGAGCCGCAGCCGGATCGCCAGCGAACAAACAGGTCGTCCAGGCGCTATGGTGTGCCTGCAGACGGAATTCATCGTCAGTTTTGTCTGCCGTCAATTGCTGCAGCTGCGTTGACAGCCTGTGGCAGTCATGAATCCGGCCGGCACCATTGGCCAGCTGCCAAAGTCCGTAGACCGTCATGAACTGCTGATGTGAATTTCCATGTCGCTCGGCCAAATCGCACGCACGTGCGTAAGCAGCAGCGGCGCGAGGCGAGGCAAACCCCTCCGCTGTGAATAGGGAGGAGCCACGGGCCAATTGGAATTCAATTTCCTGCCCGTCGCGGGTTGGGTTCTCTGGCAATGTCGCTAACGTCGAAAGGCCGCGCTCAAAGTGACGGATTGCCTCCAGATGGGACGAGCGTGCCGCGGCATACTGGCCGGCCTTCAGCCATTGATCTATTGCTCGATCGGTGTCGCCGGCGGCACTCAGATGGTGCGCGAGAAGTTCGGGTTGGCGCTCTACCTGACGATGGAAGTCCTGCTCCAGCACCACAGCGACGCGACCGTGTAATTCCTGCCGTTTTGCGCGCAGCAACGTACTATAAGCGGCATCCTGAACGAGGGCATGCTTAAACAAATAAGAAGCGTGTGGAGCGGTGCCCCGACAAAACAGCAATCCCGCGTCGCTGAGCTGAGCCAAAGCAGCTTGTAGCGTCGCCTCGTCACTCCGGGCCACCGGTTTGATTAATGAATATGGAAATTCGCGACCGAGCACCGCACCGATTTGCGCTACCTCCTTCGACGCTGGTGCAAGCCGATCCAGTCGAGCCACCAATGAGGCATGTAACGTCGCGGGCACCGAAAGTTCATCGAAAGATTTTCCAGGAGGCAATAACGCCATGGAGCTTTTGTCCTCGGCGCTTTCCAACACTGCCTTAGTCAACTCTTCGAGAAAGAGAGGCACCCCGTCAGCACGCTCAACGATCTTCACCACAATCTCTGCCGTGAGCCCGACATGACCGACCAGATTTTGCACCAGCTCTTTACCGTTTGCTTCATCGAGCCGATTCAGGACTAAACTTGTGACATGGGAGCGGCCGCTCCAGGGGGCTTGAAATTCGGGGCGGAAAGTAATGGTCAGGAGCACCGGCAAACGCCGCACCCGATCGACAACAAGATCCAGCATTTCGCGGGAAGTGGGATCAATCCAATGGGCGTCCTCGAATATCATCAGAACGGGGTGCCGGCGCGCCTCAAACTCAAGTTGTTTCAGCAACGATTCGAACAACCTCTCACGTTTAAGCTGCGGACTGAGATTGAGTGCTTCTGATCTAGTTGGCAAAGACAACAACTCGGCCACCAGTGCGATATCGCCCTCATCCTGTGTCGCCACAGAAAGAGCACGGAGCTTCCTAAGCCTTTCTTCGGGATCATCATTGCGGACGAAGCCAGCGGTATGTTCGAGGTGTGCAATAAAGGGATAAAGGGCACTGTCCTGATGATGCGATGAGCAGAAAAATCGCAAACGTGTATGAAGTTCTGTTCGGATTTGCTCCGAAAGTGCAGCCGTGAGACGGGACTTGCCAATACCGGGCTCGCCGGAGATCAGCACTACGCGCCCTTCGCCGCGCTTAGCGTTCTCCCAGCGGCGCAGCAGTACTTCGACCTCCTCGCCGCGCCCGACTAAGGGCAACGTCTCCGAGTGTAGAGCCTCGAACCGGCTGACCCCCGTACTTTCGCGCAAAACCATCCAAGCCAGTTGCGGATCGGCAAAGCCGGCTAGTTGCTGTGGCCCGAGATCCTCCAGATCGAACAACTCGCCGACTTGTTGCCTCGTGCTTGCGCCGATCACCAGATGGCCTGGACTAGCCAACGCTTGCAGTCGCGCCGCCAAGTTAGGCGTTTCGCCGACGACGGCTTGTTCTTGCGCCGAGCCTTCACCGATCAGATCGCCTACGACCACGAAGCCGGTGGCGATCCCCACTCGTGCCTGTAATTTGACATCTCTGTCATGCAACTGACCGACTGCGTCGATGGCGCGCAATCCAGCTTGGATCGCCCGCTCCGGGTCATCCTCATGAGCCCGTGGATAGCCGAAATAGGCCAGCACCCCATCGCCCATATATTTGGCGACAAAGCCGTCAAACGTAGCGACGGCCTCCCTCACGGCCAGATGATACGCCCCAAATAGTGTCCGAAGATCTTCCGGATCGAGCTGCGTCGAGAGCGCAGTCGAGCCAACGAGGTCGCAGAACATAACGGTCAATTGTCTGCGTTCTGGTGTCTTCGCCTCGGGCAATGCAGAGGTGGCGATAGTTCGTGATGTTCCTGTGACCAAATCTGCGATTGCGTTAAGTAGACGACGGCGATGCCCGATCAATGTGACGCCGATATCTCGTAAATCGTCGGCGGTAAGTGTCGGCAAAATCTTTGCGTCGATAGCGTTCTCGTGAAATGCGTCAGTGTATTGTTCAAGCCCTAGCTCGCGCAGCCACTGCGCAATTTCGATCGTCGTCCCTGAACTATTGGTTGCCATCGTTCTCCCGTCCTCCGGGATAAACGCAACTTAGCAATGATATCGCGACGCGACGGCGCCCAGTGACATAGACGTGTCCTGAATTCAAAAACCTGCCCCGGCAATGTCAGCATGTGCCAACGAGGTAATCGAGTAAAGGTGATCCAATGTCCGCTTTTGGGGGTAAAGCGACATCAGACGAAGGCGCTTGAATGCTACTTTTGACCCAAAGCGGACATCGACGGCTGGATCAAATAAGCATCCAAGCCCATTCCGATTAGGGATCTGTGGAATTAGCGCCATCAGCTAAGTTCCATATCGAAACTTAGCCCCCGTTTCGTGCGTTTACTTTGTGTCTCGCGGTTCCGCAGCAGGGAGGTTGCAGTGAACAACTCCTTATTAGCTGTCCTTATCGTGATTGCGCTCGTAGTTGGCAGCGCAGTGTCGGTTGTCAAGAAAGCCTGCAAGAGCGGCTATCATACGTGGTGCGTTTCGATGACCGTGGGGCATCACGCAAAGCCGCCGCCGGTCTGACTATGTTTTCGGTAGTCTTTGAAAAACCCGAGGGGGCGCGAAAGGCGGTGCGAAATGCCGCTCGCCGAACCTGCTCCCGAAGGAACCAAGTTCTTTTGTCCGATGTGCGGTGCGCTCTATTCCGTTACTCGCACGCAGGTTTCAAAGAAAGAAGTCGGCGCCGTCAAATGTGTCATGTGCTCGCGAATTATGGATCACTCGAAATCAACAGAGATCCCTGTCTACACGCTCATTCACCGGCAAGATGCCTGAAGAAGTGTGCTTCTGTGGTGGTTGATGGCGTAACGATAGGGTCGGTTAAACCGTCGGCCAATATAGAAATAGCCAACGTCGCAGGTTGAATTTCAACAAACTGTTGAGGCCAGCGCGGGCGCCCCAGCCTCAATCGCCGGAAGAAAAAGCAGAGGTGCAAAAGCGCGTGAACTCGCTTGTGGACAAATGGGCGGTTCAACATATCGAACGGCTGAAAGCCGCTAAGCGACGTCGCACGCAGAGCAAGTGAGTGAAGCGCTTGCCGATGATGTCTCCATACCGCGATTACGTCGAAGCGGGTGCGTTGTTGGGTTATGCAGTCGATCTCGCAGAGCTGGTCCAGGAGTCTTATCAATGCCGGCTTTCGGCAGCGCCTGTTCGAATACCGAAATCGCGGAACTGAATCGCACGAGAGCGAGTCATGATAGGCACTCAGCGCCAACCGGAACTGCTCGGCCAGACCGTCGTCGTCATTGGCGGCACCTCTGGAATTGGGCTGGAAACCGCGCGGCGGGCCCGTGTCGAGGGCGCCAGCGTCATCCTCACGGGCCGAAATCCCGCACGCCTCAAGCAAGCGGCGCTAGAGCTGCACACAGAACGCACCGCAGCTTTTGACGCCAATGATTCTGCCTCCCTTCAGTCGTTCTTCGAGGATCTTTCCGGCCCGATCGACCACGTAATGGTTACCGCGGGCGCCCCCCACTACGGGCCAGCTCTCGCAATGCCTGCAGAGACCGCACGACGCAATCTCACTGATCACCTTTTGCTCGCGATCGAGGTCGCACGTGCCGCTGCCGACAAGGTCAGGCCGCCCGGCTCCCTGGTATTCATGGGTGGCACCGGCGCACGCCGCCCACGCGCTGGCCTCGCAATCGCCTCGACTGTCACGGTGGCGTTTCCCACGCTAATCGCCAGTCTCGCGCTCGAGCTTGCACCGATCCGCGTCAATTTGATTGCTGCAGGCTTTGTCGACACACCTCTTTCGGCATCACTTCTCGGTGACGACCTCGACAAGCGCCGCAACGAACTGCGGTCGACACTGCCAATCCGCCGCGTCGTCGGACCGGCGGACGTCGCCGCGCTGGCGGTTCACATCATGAGCAACACGGCACTTACTGGCGCAACGTACGACATCGACGGCGGCCAGCAACTGATCTCATAATAATGCGCTCAAGCCTAAGGAGCTCGATATGAGCAATACTGAGGCACGCATCGAACTGCCAACAAGAGCGGTCCTGACGTCGGTCGATCGAGCGACCTGGCCGCCCTCCATCTAAGTAAAGCCTGAGGCGTAGGAGGAGCACACATGACGACAAACTTGAAAGAGATGATGGATGCCGCCAATGCGGCAGTGCCGCGGATCACGCCAGCGCAGGCGCGAGACATGGTTGCGCAAGGCAATACCCTTATTGTCGACGTGCGCGACGCACTGGAAGTAGAGAAGAGCGGCAAGATCGCTGGCGCCGTGAACGTCTCGCGCGGCCTGCTGGAATTTCGCGCCGACCCGGATTCGCCCTCGCACGACAAGAGTTTTGCCAAGGATAAGGCTGTGATCGTCTATTGCGGCTCCGGCGGTCGCGCGGCGCTCA
>Ga0318533_10001157_pt1 | contig 12727 bp, 13 predicted proteins | sample GRESIP053b4f27_FD_203675 | JGI IMG/M metagenome (GOLD analysis project Ga0318533, IMG submission 203675) | Tropical soil microbial communities from Luquillo Experimental Forest, Puerto Rico - GRE.SIPMG.053b4f27 | ecosystem: Environmental > Terrestrial > Soil > Tropical forest > Bulk soil...
CTCGACGATGGCCTCCAGGATCAGGTCGCAGTCTGCCAGAGCCTCGAGCTTCGTGGTGCCCGACAGGTTGGCAAGTGTCTTGTCGCGGACTTCGGCTGTCGCTCGCCCTTTCGCCACGCTGTCCTCGAGCGACTTCTTGAGCCGTCCGAGCCCCTTCTCAAGCAGGCTGTCGTCGACTTCGCGAACAATCGTCTGGTAGCCGGCCGCCGCGCTCACTTGGGCAATCCCCGATCCCATCAAGCCGCAACCCAACACGCCGACGGTCTGGATCGTCATTGAAAATGGTCCTTGGTCCTAAGTCCGTCTATGGTCCCCCGTGATCGCGCGAACGATGGCATCGCCCGTTTCGGCCGTGCCGAGCGTGCCGCCGATTTCTTTCGTCCCCTGGCCGTTCACGACGGCGTGCTTCACGGCGGCCTCGACCGACGCGCCTTCGAGCGTCAAGCCGAGCGCCTGGAGCATCAGCGCAGCCGACAGAATGGCGCCCATCGGGTTCGCCACGTTTTTCCCCGCGAGCGGCGGGGCTGATCCGTGCACCGGCTCGAACATCGACGTGCGGCCAGGGTGCAGGTTGCCGGACGCCGCGAGTCCCAGGCCGCCCTGAAGCGCCGCCCCGAGGTCAGTGATGATGTCGCCGAAGAGGTTGTTCGTGACGATGACATCGAACTGGGAAGGGTCCTGAACCATCAACAAGGCGAGCGCGTCGATGTACACGTGTCTCGATTGCCGATCCGGGTACTCGGCCGACACGCTTTTGAACACGCGCTGCCAGAGCGCGTGCCCCTCGGTCATCGCGTTGCTCTTGTCCGCCATGCAGACTCGGCGGCGCCCGTTTGCTCGCGCGTACTCGAAGGCGTGCCGGAGAATCCGGTGTACCCCTTTGTAGGTGTTCACCTCTTCCTGCACCGCAACCTCATCGTCGGTCCCCGCCTTGAACCGGCCGCCGATACCGACGTAGAGCCCTTCGGTGTTTTCGCGGAAGACCACGAAATTGACGTCAGCCGGCGTTCGAGTCTTGAGCGGACACAACCGCTCGTCGAGCAGCTTGACCGGACGATAGTTGACGTACAGATCGAGCTCGACTCTCGTGCCGAGCAGGATGTCGCGCGCGTGTCTGTTGTCCGGCACGCGCGGATCGCCGAGCGCGCCGATGAAGATCGCGTCGAAATCGTCCCGCAGCATCGCGTAGCCGTTTGGCGGGACGGTGACCCCTGTTTCGAGATAGTAGTCGGCGCTCCAGGGCAGCATCTCGACGTCGAACCGGCGGCCGAAGACGTCGCCCACGCGGCGCAGGACTTTGAGAGCCTCGGCGGTCACCTCGACGCCGATCCCGTCGCCAGGAATGACAGCGATGCGCGTCAATCCGACAGCTCGATCGCGAGTGCCATGCCCATGCCGCCGCTGACGCACAACGCGGCCAGCCCACGCCGCGCGCCTCGACGCTCGAGCTCATGAAGAAGTGTCACGACGATGCGCGCTCCTGTACAGCCGATGGGGTGGCCGAGCGCGATCGCCCCGCCATTCACGTTCAGCAGACCCGCCGAGATGGGAATGTCTTTGAGGACCGCCAGGACCTGCGGTGCAAATGCCTCGTTCAGCTCGACGAGATCGAAGTCACCCACGCCGATCCCCAGGCGCCGGGTGAGCTTTTGAATCGCGGGCACCGGCCCAATACCCATGATCCGGGGGTCAACCCCTGCGCTCGCCCAGCCGAGCAGCGTTGCGCGCGGCTTCAATCGGCGTGCCTTGGCCACGTCAGATCCGCAGAGCACGACGGCGGCGCCACCGTCGGTGATGCCCGACGATGACCCTGCGGTGATGATCCCCGGCTGACCTTCGACATCCCCGAACGCAACCGGCAGCCGACGCAAGCTCTCGATCGTGGTGTCGGCCCGCGGGTGTTCATCACGATCGATGGTGACTCCGCCAATCGCCACAGGCGCAATTTCGCCCCTGAAATGCCCGGCGGCGATGGCAGCGGCGGCTTTCCGCTGGCTCTCGAGCGCAAAGCAATCGGACTCCTCGCGCGAAATCGCATACTGCCGCGCCAGTATTTCCGCGGTCTCACCCATGATCAGGCCCGACAGCGGGCACTGGAAGCCGTCGCGGTACATTGCGTCAACGAGAGCGAAGCTTCCCATCTTGTGGCCCCACCGCCCGTCCATCGCGTCAATCAAGTAGGGCATCCGGCTCATGGATTCGATGCCGCCTGCGAGAACGACAGCGGATTCCCCGAGCATGATCGACTGCGCGCCGGAGACGATCGCCTGCAGTCCTGACGCGCACGCCTTGTTGATGGTGTAGGCTGGCGCGCTCGCCGGGACACCTGCGCGGTGAGCGACCTGTCGAGCGGGATTGGGTCCGGAGCCCGCCTGCCGCCCGTGTCCGACGAGGACTTCGTCGACGTCAGCAGCATCGAGGCCCGACTGCTCCAGGGCCGCGCGCGCGGCAACTGCGCCAAGCTCGGCCGGGTGAAGATCGCGGAACGATCCGCCGTACTTGCCAATCGGCGTTCGCCGGGCGCTCAGGATGACAATGTCGCGGCTGTCCGGACTGCGCATAAACACTCAATTCTAGTCGAACGCCGCTTACGGTTTTTGGGACGCCTTTCTGCCGATAAGGTGATCAGCAGTTAAAGCGCCGCAGGAAGAGCGAGTTGCGGGCCCGCCTGCGGTGGAACTTTTCGTGGCCAACTCTGCGATATCCCGGATTTCAGGGAAATCCGAAGGAGAAAAACGGTGCGGAAATGCCGCCAATTACACGAACCGGCCATGGCACGGATCCTGAAAATGATTGAGGCGTCCGGGGAGCGGACAACGATGACCAACGCCACCGACACCGTCCGAACCGCTGCCTGGCCGGCACCGCCGGCCACGACGACGCAAAGAGTCGTAATCATCAACGGCAACGCCGAGGTTCTGGCCCGGCTCGAGACCGTATTGGACGCCGGTCACTACGACGTCGTTTTCGTCGAGTCGACGGCACACGCCTACTCGCAGATTAAGCGGGTCCAACCGGACCTCGCGATCCTGTGCGTGGGTGCCGACGATGCTGACGGACTGCGAGTGCTTTCGATGCTGAAGCTCGACCAGGACACGCGCGCGATCCCCGTTCTGACCTACACGACTGGTGACCAGGCCCAAGCGGCGCAGGAAGAGGTCGGTGAGCCGTCGGATAATGAGATGTTCGCGCCAAAGCCGGCGATGTGGATGAACTGATCGAGCTTGATAAAGAATAACCGGGACCGGAAACGCGTTCAGATATTGGGCGAGCTGTTTGGCGAGGTGATGGTCTTTCAGCCCATGGCCATCAAGGAAATCAGCCGCGGCGGCATCCAGGTCGAAACGGCCTTTCCACTGCACCTCGACTTGCTCTACGAGTGTCGTCTGATGCTCGGCGAGCAATCCGTCGTGCTCAAAGGACGGGTCGTGCACTGCAGTATCAGCCACGCCGACCAGGAGTTTATCGTCTACCGATCCGGCCTCGAATTCGTCGACCCGCCCGACCGCGTAGACGATGCGGTCGCCGACTTCGTGCAGGCAATCACGGACGGCCGCCTACCCCCGTCATGACTCTTTGATCGTCACTTTACCTTGAGGTGTTGGAGGTAGTCGCCCGACTCGATCCGCTCGGCGCGGCCAAGCGGGGCATTGTAGAAATACGTCCATACGGTCGCGTCGCGGCCGTCCTCCAAACGCACGGCGGCCTCGACCCGTCGATAGAGGCTGGCGTCCGGCTCGCTCGAGCGGAAGCCTTCGATTTCGTCGAGCGACGCCAGCACCGCATCCGTATCCACCATACGGTGCACTTCGCCCCACACTTTGCTGTCGGTCGCGGGAACCGCTGCGGGATAAATACCGAGATCAAAAAGCGCCGCTTGAATCGATCCGCGGCCTTGAGGCTCGAGCATGGCGTCCAGGCGCGCACGTCCCTCGCGCTTGAAGCCGCTCATGAGCGTGCCGTAGAAAAAAACGAGATCGGTCAACCTGCCGTGGAGTGTAGGTGCAGGGCGCGAGTGCGTCAACCGGCGCGGATGTGTGAAAAAACGATGACAAACGCGGGCCGTGTGTTACCGAATCTCGGGCTTCTTCTCTCCCCGGGGTGCGCGACTCCCGGCTGCGGCGGCAACAGCCTCGAAGATTTCGGCCGGCACGTTGAACGAGAGCGCAACCGTTTTGCCCGTGCCGCCGAGTTCGAGCGACTGCATCAACGCTTGGACATCGGATCGCGAGCCGGCCTGCATCTTGCCGAGCGCGACGAAACCACGCACGACGTCACGCAGGTTGTTGGCGGCTTCCTCGTCTCGCGCCTCCGCGCGAATCAGGCCGCGCAGCCCTCCGTTGACGTGACCGCTGACGGCAAACCACGTGATCGCGGGCAGGCGCGTCGTGACTTCCGGCGGGAGATGTGCCTGCGATTCGAGCACGTCGAAGCGACCGACCGCCCACAGGTTGCCGGCTTCGAGCGATCGCACGAGGCTCATCAGCTCATCGTTGCTCGCAACGCTCTGCAGGCCGGCTTGCGGATTGTCGCCTGCCTGGTGAAGGTCGACAGCTGACCGGACGAGGACGGGGGTCCCAATCGCGAGGAGTCCGGGCTCGAGAAAAACCACGGCGAGCTCGTGATTCTGTCCGGCGTGGATGTTGTCGCCGTTGCGATCGGCGAGCATGGTGCCGGTGATCAATCGCTTCCCACGGTAGTCCTCGACTCCCGCGCCGTGCTCCCGCATCAAAGCCTCAATCTTCGTCTCATTGAAGCGCCCGCGCGCGAGGACCATACCCGCGCCTTGAGCGTTTTCCGGCTTCGTGCTGTGACGGGAGGGATTGAGGCACGCGACGACGCGGTCGACGTCGGTTTCGATGTTGATGCCGGTCTTGTCTTCGAATTCGCGCCGCCCGTCGGGAGCCACGGGGACGGAGGCTTGGAGCTTCTGCCTCAACTCCGACGCCATGACTTCACGAACATCCGCATAGGCCACAACCGTTGCGTCGCGCGGAATAAACTGCAATTCCTCAGGGCCGCCCGTGCGCGTAAACGCGCCGGCTGGGAATCCGATGTAGTAGGCGACGAGGCCGGTGCCAAGCCCCACACCAAGCACCAGAAGCGAAACAATCACGAAATACCGGGTTCTCGCCGTCATAGGGCCCCTCGATACTCTTATACGGACGGGCCTTGCGCCACGTTCCCAAATTATTGATCGAGAACGTATTCCCGCTGTTCGACCGATCGCCCCGCCACCCACAATGCCGCCACCGTGATGAGTCCGAGCGATGCCAGACTCGTCAGAACGTCCGGCACCTCGCGAAACACCTGCAGCAGGACGCTGACGGCGGAGTCCTGCGGCATCTCGTGCGTGACAAGTGCTTGCAGATAGTAGGCCACCGTCGCGCGCCTCAGGTAACCCGGAAAAAACATGACGCCCGGCTCCCACCCGAACGCAAATACAAGTCCCGCGACGAGCGGGCGCTTGAGTCGCGTGCCGACGAGCGCGAAGACTGCGCCGTACGCGGCGAGGCCCACGACGAGCATGCCGAGATCCTTCACGAGCGACGGAAAAGCTGCGCCGATGCTTCCGTCCCCGATCGGGACAATCAAGAAATAGACGAGCACGACGGAAGGCAGGATCAGAAGCGACGTGCACACGAGGTACGCGAAGTACTTGCCGACGAGCACGGCTCTCCGCGGAATCGGCCGCGTGAAAAGATAGGTAATCGTCTTGTCCTCGACTTCATCGGCGATGAGCGCCGTCCCGTAGAAGACGCCCAGCACCGGAACAATGAACCGCAGATACAGCAACCAGATCATCATCCCGAAGATGGTCGCCCCGCCAGCCATCGCGCCGTTGATCCGGAAGCCCGACAGGTACAGCGCGGAGATCACACGAAGCCCGAGGGCGAGCAGGACCGGACCGCCCAGCAGCACGCCAAGAAACACCGATCGGCGGGACCAGAGCATCTGCCCCAGCGACAAATCGAAGATGCGCATCGCCGATGGCACGAGGGCGGGAGTTCGCTGGCTTCGCATGGTTCGGTGAGCGCCTTCTCTGTGCCTCTGTGGCCGTGTTCTCTGGACTATGTCCTGACCAGATACTGGAAAACCGCCTGAAGGTTGTCGTCCGGTGACGTGACCTCATGAATCGCGCCGGCTGCGCCCGACGCCGCGAGGTCGGTCAATCGCGCGTAGAAGGCATCCGGGCGTCCCGTCTGCACGACGACCGCATTGTCCTCGAACCTCAGGCTCAGTACGTCGTCGTAGCCAAGAAATTCCCGGGCGAGCGCTCGCGTCTCGTCGGCCCTGACGTAAATCGTATGGGGATGATCATCGATGAGATCCCGAATCTGGTGGACGTTGCCCTCGGCGAGAATCCGGCCCTGATTGATGAGCAGGATGTTGGACGTCATCGACTCGATCTCGTGCAGGATGTGGCTCGAGACGATGATGGTCTTGCCTGCGCGGCCCCAGTCTCTGATCATTCGGATGGTCCTGCGCCGCATGATGGGATCCATGCCCGCCAGCGGTTCGTCCAGAATCAGGAGCTCCGGGTCGTGGGCGAGCGCCTGCGCCATCTTGACGCGCTGCCGCATGCCTTTGCTGTAGGCGCCGATTTTCTTGTTCGCCGCCTCGGTCAAATCGACCGCTTCGATCGCCCGGCTCGCCGTCGCCCGCGCGTCATCCTCGGCGAACCCGTTCAAGCGGACGAGCGCGCTCACCCACTCGAGCCCCGTCATGCGCTCGTAGAACGCATCCTGCTCGGGGCAGAACCCGATCCGGAAGAAGAGCCCTGGATTCTCCCAGATCGGCTCACCAAGGACGGTAATGGCGCCTTTGCTCGGCTTCAACTGGCCGGTCATGAGCTTCATGAACGTGGACTTGCCGGCTCCGTTTGGGCCGAGCAGACCCGTGACGCCGGAGGGAACCGACACCGACACGTCGTTCAATCCGATGACCTGTCCATACCACTTGGAGAGGTGATCGGCGGCGATGGCGGGAACGGCCTGCCCGTCCGCCACACGGTCGTGCGGGTGGTCAATCACCGTATGACCTCGACCCCGCGGATCCGGCGATCGAGGATGAGCGCGGAACCCGCGGTCACCGCCACGATCACCATGAACGACACGACGGACGGTGTGTCGTACTTCGGCGGCAGACGGAAGATGACGTCGCCAACCTGCGTGAGATCCGCCGACAGGGAAATCCACGACATGGCCGTGCTCCGTGTCACGGCGTAGACCACGCCGTAGATCGCCTGCGTGAAGAACAGGACGGCTGCGTACAGGATGCCAACGTAGCGGCTGCTGTTCGACAGCGACGACAACGCAAGCATGGTCGCGGCGACGACCGCCGCCTGTACGAAGGCAAACACGGTAATGGCCGGAAGCAGGAAGGCGTTGTTCTTGATGAACGTCAGGCTGCCGGCGAACGCAATCTGAGTAAGCAGCAGCAGGATGGCCGGCACCCATGTGACCAGCAGCAGGAACGTCATGAGGATCGCGAGCTTGCCGAAGACGTACTCGGCGCGTGTGAGCGGCTTCGACAGATAGATCTGGAGCGCATTGGCCCGGCGGTCGTTGGCGATGAGGCCCGCGCCGATATACACGGTGACGAAGAATACGAAGATTTCCTGCTGATCGAGAAACTGGCGGAACGTCTCGGCTTTGGGTGCGAGAAACGCCGCTTGCGGCAGATTGGCCGCCGCGTAGATCTGCACGGCGCGGACGAAAAAAGGAAACCACGACAGCAGCATCAGGCCCAGAAACGCCTTCTTCCCGAGAAACGACCGGATGCCGTTCCGGGCGATGACCGTCCATCCGCGCCCGCGCGTCTTGCCGCCGCTGTATCGGCGATAGCCCTGATCGTGGATGGGCATTACTCGGTACTCGTGGCTCGTGGCTCGGTACTCGTGGCTCGTGGCTTCAGGTGCGACGCGCTCACCGTTACTCTTCCCCCACCGCTTTGGCGAATACGTCTTCGAGCGTCGGCACGCTTGGCCGCAAATGACGAACCTGGACGTGATCGGACGCGGCCAGGGCGAAGATTTCTCGAGCCCCGCCTTCGCCGGGGACGAACACCCTCATGACGTCCTCGTCGGTCGCGTGACAATCGAGACCAGCGGCGCGCAACCGTTCGAGAAACGCCTCGAGATCGCCGTTGGGAGTCTTCACGCGCAGCTCGTAGACGCGTCCGCGTGGCTGCTTCAACGCCGCAATCGGTCCTGCCGTGGCCACGCGGCCCTTGTCCATGACGACGACGTGCTCGCAGGTGTATTCGACGTCGGGAAGCAGGTGTGACGAGAGAATCAGGTTGACGCCCTTGTTATGGGCCAGGTCGCGCACGAGCTCGAGCATCTCGTCGCGCCCCCTGGGATCCATCCCGTTGGTCGGCTCGTCCAGAAACAGCAGATCCGGATCGTGAACAAGCGCCTGCGCGAGCTTGATGCGCTGCTTCATGCCGGTCGAGTACGTCTCGACGTTCCGGTACCGCGCTTCCCCGAGGCCGACATAGAACAACACTTCGTGCGCGCGCTGCATGGCGTCGACGTGCGGCAAGCCGGCGAGCTCGCCGCAATACGCCACGAAGGACACAGCGTTCATCCCCGGGATGTGCCCGTCCGTCTCCGGCATGTAGCCCACGCGCGCGCGAATTTCGAGCGGCGCCTCGGCAACGTCCAGCCCGAGCACGCGCATGCGGCCCCGCTCCGGCATGAGAAAGCCCAGGAGCGACTTGATCATGGTGCTCTTGCCGGCGCCATTCGGCCCGAGCAGCCCGACGGCGCCCGGCAGGAACGACGCCGTCACGTCGCGAAGCGCGACATTGTCCGATCCGCGGGCTCCCGCCCTCCGGCTCGCGCCGTAGGCCACGGTCACGCCATCGAGCGTCACGGTCGACGCCGCGGGAGAGGCTTCAGCCATGGAGTTCGATATACGGGGATATACGGCGCCTGAGGGCGAAAAGGTCCGAACCGCGCGCCGATGGAAGCTCCGTACGGCTTGTCATGAGCCTGTCAGAGCGAACCCCGCAACCCGAGCTCGCCGGCGCGCTCACGCATGAATCCAATGACATTCGTGATGTGGTCGTCGAGCGCCAACCCGAGGATCTCGGCGCCCGAGACGAGGTCTTCTCGTTTGACGCCGCGGGCAAACGCCTTGTCCTTCATCCGCTTTTTCACCGAGCTGGCCTCCAGATCCAGCACGCTCCTGCTCGGCCGGACGAGCGCCGCTGCGGTTATGAAGCCGGCAAGCTCGTCGCAGGCAAAGAGCGTCTTTTCGAGCCGGCTCTCGCGCGTTACGCCGGTGATCTCCATGGCATGCGACAGGATCGCCCGGATCATCCAGTCCGGGTACCCCTTCGCCCGCAGGATCTCGCTGCCTTTGTTGGGATGGTCGCCGAGCGTCGGCCATCGCTCGTAGTCAAAGTCGTGTAGGAGCGCAGTGACGCCCCAATCGTCTTCATCCTCACCGAACTTGCGCGCGTAGCCACGCAAGGCCGCTTCGACGGCCAGTGCATGTTTCAGGAGGCTCTCGCTCTTCGTGTACTCGGTCAACAGTTGCCAGGCTTCGCTGCGATTCAAGGACATAGACTCGCTTTCAACAACCCGTGATAACGTTCCGGAATCTTAGTTCAGGAGCGCCTGATGGCCAATTCCACTGTGCAGGCAACCCGCGTCGAGCCGGTCGCCATAGCCCTCGATACCGAATTTCACCGCGGCCTCGGCCTCTACGATTCCACGATGGTCGTCGTCGGCTCGATGATCGGATCCGGCATCTTCATTGTTTCGGCCGACATGGCACGCACCGTCGGGAGTCCCGGGTGGCTGCTGGGTGCCTGGGTCCTCACCGGCCTCCTCACCGTAGTCGGCGCGCTCTCTTACGGCGAGTTGGCCGCCATGATGCCACGGGCGGGCGGCCAATACGTCTATCTGCGCGAGGCGTTCTCGCCGCTGTGGGGGTTTCTCTACGGGTGGACGCTGTTCCTGGTGATTCAGACCGGCACAATTGCCGCCGTCGCCGTCGGCTTCGCGCGTTACTTCGGCGCGCTCGTCCCGTGGATCCGCGACGACAACTACCTCATTGGACCGATCCACGTCTCGGCCGGCTACGCGCTGTCGCTCTCGACCACGCAGGCGATCGGCGTCCTGGTGATCGCGCTCCTGACGTGGACGAACACACGCGGTCTCGAATACGGAAAGATTATTCAGAATGTGTTCACGACCGCGAAGACCGGCGCGCTCGCGGGTCTGATCCTCGTCGGGCTGCTGCTCGGCTGGAACAGCCGGGCGATTGCCGACAATTTCGGCCGTCTGTTGGAGGTGCGAGGCGTCGTGGAGATCGTGCCGGGCCTCACGGCGGTCACCGCGTTCGGTTTGTTCGTCGCCATTTGCGTGTCGCAGACCGGATCGCTCTTTTCCGCCGACGCCTGGAACAACATCACGTTCACGGCGGGCGAGGTCAAAGATCCGCGCCGCAACATCCCGCTGTCACTGGCTCTTGGCACCGGCGTCGTGATCGGCTTGTATCTGCTCGCAAACGTCGCGTACCTGGTGACGCTGCCTTTCGATCAGATTCAACATGCGGCCGGCGATCGCGTCGCAACGGCCACCGTGAACGCCATCTTCCGTGGGCTCGGCCCGACAATCATGGCGATCGCGATCATGATCTCGACCTTTGGCTGCATGAACGGGCTGATCCTCGCCGGGGCGCGCGCGTACTACGCCATGGCACGCGATGGCTTGTTCTTCCGGAGGTCGGGACAATTGAACGCCGTAAAAGTGCCGGCGTGGGGGCTGGTCTTGCAGGGATGCTGGGCCGCGTTCCTGGTGCTGCCGCGCACCTACGACGCAGCCACGCGCACGTACGGCAACCTGTACAGCAACTTGCTCAACTACGTGATCTCCGCGGCGTTGATCTTCTACATCCTGACCATCGCAGGCATCTTTCGGCTGCGCGTGACACGACCCGGCGTCGATCGACCCTATCGAGCCGTGGGTTATCCCGTCGTCCCTGCACTCTATATCGCGGGCGCCGCGACCATCTTGCTCGTCCTGTTCGTGTACCGAACGGCGACCACCTGGCCGGGCCTGATCATCGTGCTGATGGGCGTGCCTGTATACCTGGCGTGGAAGCCAAGGGCGCAGTGATCAGCTATTCGCCCTTCTGATACCCGCCGAGGGGAGCCCACGATCCGGCCCGAGAGCGATCGAAAGCCTTGCGAATGACCCGCACCGTCGCGTCGGCGACCCGGTAGGCAGCCAGATCCTTCACGTCAACCCACTCGGCGGCGTCCGCGTCTGACGCGGAGGCGATCGGCGCGGTTGAGGAGGTTGAGGCTGAGCGCGGTCCTGATGCTGACGCCGCCGGCCGGCACAGAAAGTCGATGAGCACATAGTGAAAGCGGACCCGGCCGTCGGACGCCAGGCGCAGCCGATCGAGTACTTCGACGACGGGACCAACCGCGATGTCGAGCCCTGTCTCCTCGCGCACCTCGCGCACTATGGCGGCATCGAGCGTTTCGCCGAGCTCCACAGCCCCGCCCGGCAGACTCCACTCGCCCTTCAGCGGTTCCTGTCCGCGCCGGATGAGCAGTACGGACTCGCCGTCCACCACCACGGCGCCAACGCCGACAATGGGGTGAGACGGGAACTCGCGGGCCATCAGATCGTCGTCAGAGCGACAACGCGGCGTCCGCGTTGAGATCGGCCGGCGCGACGAGCCCTGTGTGAAGCCTGCGCAGACCAGCCGCCGCGATCATGGCCGCGTTGTCGGTCGCCAGCGCCAGGCTCGGCACGAAGGTCGGAACCTCGCGCGCCCTGCCGCGCGCCTCGAGCTCCGCGCGCAAGCGGCTGTTCGCGGAGACTCCGCCGGAAATCCCCACGCTTCTGGCCTGAAACCGCCTGGCCGCATCGAATAACCGCTCGACCAGCACGGCCACTACCACCCGCTGAAAGCTGGCGCAGATATCCGCGATTTCGCTTTCAGTGAAGGGCGGCGGCGCGCCGCCTGTTTCGCCCGGAAAACGGGCGGCGCCTCTCCCCCGAACGTAGCGCATTACGGCCGTCTTCAGCCCGCTGAAGCTGAAGTCCAGATCGCCCCGCAGATCCGGCGCATTCCTGTCCGCATGCGTCAGCCTCGTCGTCGGCAACGCGACCGCACGATCATTCCCCCGCGCGGCGAGTCGGTCGATGATCGGCCCGCCGGGGTACCCGAGACCGAGCAGCTTCGCCACCTTGTCGTACGCCTCGCCCGCCGCATCGTCACGCGTTCGACTGATGAGCGCGTAATGTCCCGGCCGATCGACGTGATAAAGGCTGGTGTGGCCACCGGAAACGACGAGAACCACGGCCGGGAGAGGCATCTCGCCGTTCTCCAGCACGAGCGACTCGATGTGGCCGGCAAGGTGATGCACGGCCACAAGAGGCAGCCGGGCGGCGGCTGCCGCGGCCTTGGCGAACGACACGCCGATGAGCAAGGAGCCGACCAGCCCGGGCCCCTGGGTCACGGCTACAGCGCCGAGATCGCGCCACGACGTCTGCGCGTCGTCGAGCGCGCGCTCGACGACGCCGGAGATGTCGCGAATGTGCTGGCGCGATGCCAGCTCGGGAACGACGCCTCCCCAGTCACGATGGATTGGGACCTGTGAGGCAATGACGTTCGAACGGATCGCCCATGGCTTGAATCCGTCACCCGTTTCTTCGACAACGGCGGCGGCGGTCTCGTCGCACGAGGTCTCGATC
>Ga0318533_10001161_pt1 | contig 12712 bp, 5 predicted proteins | sample GRESIP053b4f27_FD_203675 | JGI IMG/M metagenome (GOLD analysis project Ga0318533, IMG submission 203675) | Tropical soil microbial communities from Luquillo Experimental Forest, Puerto Rico - GRE.SIPMG.053b4f27 | ecosystem: Environmental > Terrestrial > Soil > Tropical forest > Bulk soil...
TGCTGGCGGCGCCTGGCCGGCCCGCCAGCCATTACCATCAATCCCGCCGGCCTGGCCGGGACCCCCCTGGAGCGACAGTGCACGGTGCGTGCGGGCTGGCCCCGATGCACCAACACCGCGCCGCCGTCGTGGTCCGGGATGGCGATCGTCTGTGCGCATCCAAGCGGGGGCAGGGTCGGGCAACCGGATCCAGGGGAACTACATCGGTACCAATGCCTTCACGTTGATGAACGTGCAGGTGCCCGTGGACCAGTTCATTTCGGCAACCGCAACCGCGAACGCATCGGTTCACGACGGCATTACCACGGGATTTTCCGATTGTCTTGTAGTGACTCCATCAGGCTCGCCCGGCAGGGGCGGTTCCCGCGAGCACGGACTCCCGGTGGAAGATGAGACTTTAGCCGTACCGGCGGCTCTGTCTTCCGGTGGCCGCCACGCCACGCCACCGGTTCCCGCACAGTCATCAGCTTCCATGGATTTCACGCCAGTTTGGCCACCGGCCCAACTGGACCCGCTGTCACCACCTAACGTGGATCTCGTCTTCCAGCGCCCGACCGCCGCTGCCGGCCGGACTCACAGTAGCGGCAATCCGGTGTGGGACGGCTTCGCCTTGGTTGCATGGCCCGAGCTCGAGCTCAATAACCTTCTGGACGCCACATGGCGATCGTAGCCAAGCAGCTGGGACGGGCTTATGGAGTGCGCTATGGACCAGCGCCCGCATCCGGGGATAACGCCACTTTGAAGTTCTTCAAAAAGACGCCGTTTTTGTCGGCGAACCGGAGGCAGCCCTGCCACGTTGCCCGCTCGTTCACCACCTTGAACACGAGCACGTTGACACCTCGGCGCAATGTGAGCCCGCTGGCCACGCTCTCGTCCCGTACCAGCGTCCGCGACACGTCCTTCTTGAGGACTTCCTGCCCGTTCAGGTAAACCTTGGCCTGGTCATCGCAGCCCATGCGGAGCTGAAGGTCGTTCATCTCGGTTTCGGCGATGACATAGCAGACCGCGTAGGCGGCGCTCCAGTCAACCTGCCGTTCCAGGAAGTCCACGAAATCAACGCAGTAATTAGAGGCCTGATGCTTCCGCCAGACCAGGTCATTGCTCCGTACGCGCACCTTGTCACCCTCCCGGGGAACGAGCTTCGCCTCATTCGGAACCTGCTCCGGAGCCAGGCCCGTTGCACTGGGCTGGTTGGGTTCCAGAGGGATCGGGGCGACGATGACCCCGCGGCGAATGAACCCCTCCGCATCGACGGCCTGTGGAGCCGGCGCCGGTTCGGCGTCTGGCTGGTGACGACCGCCAGCAGCGCTGTTCCAGAGCAGCACCCGGCCGTCCTGGCCGCCGCTGACCAGCTGTTTGCCGTCCGGTAGAAACGCCAGACAACGTACGAAGTTATCGTGGCCGATCAGGCGAAACCGCTCCTGCCGCAGAGGCACATCCCACAGCAGCACTTGGCCCTCTGCGCCCCCGACGGCCAGGGTTTGGCCGTCCGGGGAAAACGTCAGTGCAGAGACTAAGCCCAAAAGGTTCCGGAAGAGAGCCTGGTCCTGTCCGGTCGCCGTATCCCAGAGACCCACCCAACCATGATAACTTGCCGCGGCCAGGGTCTTGCCGTCCGGGGAAAATGTCACGGACATGATGTCGCCGCCGGGCACGGAAAGCCGGGCACGGATCTGCCGCTTGGCCAGGTCACACAACATCACTCGACCGTTGCTTCCGACGGCCAGCGATCGGCCGTCGGGCATATAGGCGAGACACCAGTTTTTGAGCCAGTTAAATGCGACCGGCCCGGGGTTTTGAAGAACCACAGGTTCTCCTTTCGTTCCCAGGTCCCAGATCTTGGTGGTCCCGTCGAAACCGCACGAGGCCAGAGTCGTGCCGTCCGGGGCGAACGCCACTCCCATGACCAATTTGTCGTGTGCGGTAAAAGCCGCCAGTTCTTTCCCACTGGTCGTTTCCCAGCATTTCACGGTGGTCCCAGCGGCTGTGGCCAGGGTCCGGCTATCCGGGGAGAACGCCAGACCCTGGATAGAATCCCCCTGGTTCGCAAGCGCCAGGCGCTCGTGCCCGGAAACGAGATCAAACAAATGGACAGCGCCGCCCGCGAACCCAGTGGCCAAAGTCTTCCCGTCCCCAGACACGGCGACTCGAGTCACCCATCCGCGCCCTAGCTGGAGGATAAGCGGCGCCTGCTGCACGCGGGCGTTCCACTGGACGCGCTGCGTTGGACGCGCCGCCACTTCCCACAACCGCACGCTCGCGTCATTGCCGGCGGAGGCCAGCGACCGGCCGTCAGCGGAAAATGCCAGGGCCCAAACGCGATGGCCGTGTCCGTAGTAAACCTGCAGCACGTCGGTCGAGGCAGCGTCCACCAATAGCACGGTCCCGGCGTTGGTGCCCACCGCCAGAGTCCTGCCGTCGGGCGCGTAAGCGACTGCAAAAGCTCCACCGTGCGGAACCGCCAGGTAACGCAGCACCGCCCCAGTCGCCGGGTCCCGCAAGCACACCTGGCCGATGGCGTTGGGGGACCAGGGATAGCCCTCCGCCGTGGCCAGGGTTTTCCCGTTGGGCGAAAATGCTGCCGCCAGGACCCAGGCTCCTCCCGCTCCGGTCAACGGGATGGATTTTCTGGTGGCCACGTCCCATAGCCGCCCGGTGTGATCGTCGCTGGTCGTGACCAGCTTCTGTCCGTCGCAACCGAACGTCGGGTGAGAAACTGGCGCTTCGTGGCCATGGAGGGGGGCCGCGAGTTTCTTGCCGGTTTCCACGTCCCAAAGTTTTGCGGTCTTATCCCCACCCGTCGTGGCCAATGTCCGCCCATCGGGACTGAACGCCAGGCCGTGCACTCGATTATCAGGGTGCGCTTTGAAAGCCATCTTCAGATGGCCCGTACCCCAGTCCCAAAAGGCCACCGTGCCGTCAACGCTGCCCGTGGCCAGTATGGCCCCGTCGGGAGACAGGGCCAGGCTGACAAATTGCGTCGCTTCCCGGCTCCGGCGAAACCAGCCAAGCGCCCCTGTCGGCCCCGCGAGCATGCCCCGAGGTAGGGGGATATTCTTTCCCGTCGCCCGGTCCCAACGTCTGAGATTGCCGTGTTCATCCACTGTGAGCAGGCTGCCTTTGTCCCCGGTAAACGCTGCGCTCCGGATGGTGTCCGTGTGCCCCCGTCCGACCCACCGCTCCTGACGGCCCAGCTGCCAAAGGTAGTGCCACTCGAACCCGCGCACCTCCGGCATCTCCGGGTCCGCCGGCAGGTGCCGTTCGAGCAATGGTAGCACTTGCGAGAAGTCCTCCCGGTCCATCGCCGCCTGGGCAAGGCGCATGTCGGCCACGTAGTTGGCCCGCCGTAACATCTGCTTGGCGACCCGATCGGGCCCCTGGACTGGCGCCAGATCCTCCCGTTCGAGGCAGCCGCGGCGAGCGACCGGCTAGGGTGGGTCGGCCTGGAGGCGGCGCGCTGCCGTGCGGAGCCCGCCTTTGAACTCAGCGTGCCCGCCATCACGCATCACCGGCTCGTCCTTGTCACCCGACCGCCGGAGGACCTGGATCTGCGGTATGAGGGGGTGAAGCGTCACCGGCCGACCCCCGCCGGATCGATCACGCTGGTGCCGGCCGGCAGCACGGCCTGGGTGCGCTCGAGCGGGCACAAGGACGAACTGCACATCTTCCTGGAGGCGGGGCTGGTCGCACGGGTCGCTGCCGAGGCGTTCGACCTCGACCCGGCGCGGCTGACGGTCCCGCCGCTCGACGGCCTGGACCTGCCGCACCTCCGGGCCACGATGTTGGCGGTGGATGCCGAGCTGACCGCCGGCGGCGCCGGGGGACCGCTGGCCACCGAGTCGCTGGCCAACGTCCTGGCCGTCCACCTGATCCGGCACGTCCTGGCACCCCACCGGCCTGAGCGCGGGCGGGACGGCACGCTGCCGCGGGTGCGGCTCCGCGCCGTCGTCGAGTACGTCGAGGAGCACCTCGACGCCGGCCCGACCCTGGAGCAGATGGCTGCGGTCGCTCGCCTCAGCCCCTACCACTTCGCGCGGCAGTTCAAGCGGGCCACCGGGCTGCCGCCCCACCAGTACGTGATCCTGCGCCGCGTCGACCGGGCCAAGCAGCTGCTACAATGCGGCGGCGACCTGTCCCTGGCGGAGCTGGCCGCGCACGCGGGCTTCTCCGACCAGAGCCAGTTCACCCACCACTTCAAGCGCATAGTCGGCGTCACGCCGGGGCAGTTCCGGATGCCCGCAACAATCGCCTAATAAACCGCAGGTCTCTCCAAGAAAGGGAGAGCGACCCCCCTTACCATTCCACATGAGCCGAGTGGGGGGCGTGGTCGCGCCGATGGCGAGGGCCATTGCGCAGCCCTCCCCTCCTGCGCCGGCCCACGCTACCAATGGTCTCAAAGACCGGAAGGGTGCAGCATGGCGGATCGAGGGACCAACATGCCTGGGACGGAGTGCAGGTTTAGGAGTATGGCTGAGTTTTGCAAGTTTATTCTTTTTGTGCGAAGGTTTACTCTATGGAAGTTTAGTTCAGGAGAACTACTGGGCCGCTTTTTTTCTCATCCTGGTTTTGGCCCACCTGATGCATGCCCACCTTCCTCAACCTCGGCGGCTTCGTTACACCTTCATCGAGGACGTACCCAAGTCGCGAAGGGGTGCCAAAATACTGGTGGCTGGGAAGGTGACCTGGATCGTACCGGAAAAGTACTCCCGGACGCAGACGTCGAACTTGACGGCCACCGTTGGCAACCGGTCGAACGAGATCAACATCGACCTCCCGCCCGCGCAATGACGTCCCAGGTAAAGCACGCGTCACCAGCTGCCGGTTCCGTCACTACTCATGCCAGGTCCGAAAAGGACAACTCCGGAGCAGATAGATTGCCGACGGGACAATGGCAGCTTGCGCCTCTTGCTTCCTGAGCTGGTTATGCGATAATCGCACTGATGAACCACCCCTCATTATCCGATGACGATTTCCCAAAATCGGCACCAGACGCCACCGTGGACGGCACTCAGAGCGCCCGCCCGGACTCGGTCAGCAGTGTCCGCCGCGTGCGCTGTCCCACCTGCCACAATCCGATTCAACTGAGCGATGACCAGTCCGAAGAGGTACTCTGTCCCGGTTGCGGCAGTTCCTTTCGCCTCCGCGATGCCCACGTAACTTCAACGACCGCCGGCATGCGCCCATTGGGCAAGTTCGAACTGCTTGAGCGGGTTGGCCTCGGCGCTTTCGGCGCCGTCTGGCGCGCCCGCGATACCGAACTCGACCGGATCGTCGCCCTCAAGATCCCGCATACCGGTCTGCTCACCGCCCAAACCGACCTGGAGCGCTTCCATCGCGAAGCCCGTTCGGCCGCCCAGTTGCGCCATCCCGGCATCGTCTCCATCCACGAGGTCGTGACCCTGGACGGCCTGCCGACCATCGTCTCCGATTTTGTCTCCGGCGTGCCGCTCAAAGATTTGTTGGAAGTCCGGCAATTCACCTTTCGCGAAACCGCCGAGTTCCTGGCCTCGGTCGCCGACGCCGTCGACTACGCGCATTCCCTCGGCGTGGTCCACCGCGACCTCAAACCCGCCAATATCATGGTTGAGTCATTGGTCACTGGTCATTCGTCATTGGCCACCAATGACCAAGGACTAATGATCGATCACCAACGGCTCCGGCCATTAGTAATGGATTTTGGCCTCGCCCTGCGCGACGAAGCCGAGGTGACTATGACCATGGACGGCCACATCCTGGGTACGCCCGCCTACATGAGCCCCGAACAAGCCGCCGGCCTCAGCCACAAGGCCGATCGCCGCAGCGATGTCTACAGCCTCGGCGTGATTCTCTACCAGATGCTGGTCGGCGAACTGCCGTTTCGCGGCTCGAAGAACATGATCCTGCACCAGGTGCTGCACGAAGAGCCCCGGGCGCTGAGGAAGATCAACGACAAGGTGCCGCGCGACCTGGAAACGATCTGTTTGAAGGCCCTGGCCAAGGCGCCGGCGCAGCGCTATCGCACCGCGCGCGAGCTGGCCGAGGACTTGAAACGTTGGCTGCGGCACGAACCGGTTTTGGCACGGCCAGTAAGCGTCCTGGAGCGTGGGTCGCGGTGGTGCCAGCGGAACCCCGCGGTCGCTAGCCTGGTGGCCGCAATCGCCGTGACCCTCGTGTCCGGCATACTGGTTGCGTCGGCGCTCGCGCTGCTCGCCGACCGGAACGCTCGCGACGCGGCGGACAGCGCCCAGCGGGCCCGCAGCGAAAAGGAAGCAGCAGACAAGGAGCGCGCCTTTGCGGTTGCCGAGGGGAAACGCGCAAACCGGGAAGGCGAACGCGCTCGGCTCAGCGCATTAGACGCACTGCGGAACCTGTACCTGTCCCGTATGAATCAGGCGCACCTGGCGTGGCAGGTCGGTCAGCTTGGGAGGATGCAATCTCTTTTGGATGCGGAGACTCCCGAACAGAACGGCGGAAACGACTTTCGCGCCTTTGAGTGGCATTATCTTAACCGTCTTGCAAACTCCGGGCGCACGTACACAGGCTTCGACAAGCCCATCGGTGGAGTGGCCTTCAGCCCCGACGGGAAACATCTGGCGGTCTGTAGCGGAGGCAGTTCTTCCATGGATCCCTTTCCAGTCCCCGGTGACGTCATTGTGCTGCAGGTCGACACGGGCAACGAGACACTCCGTCTCAAAGGGCGGTTCCAGCGCGCTGTTTTCAGCCCCGACGGTAAGCACCTGGCTACCGCCGGGAGGGGCGTGACCCTGTGGGACATTAACTCGGGGAAGGAGGTCGATTCCGTTGGGTCCGGGACCGAAGTCCACTCCCTCCCCATCGAAGGCACCCCTGTCGCCTTCAGCCCTGACGGGCGCTGGCTGGCCTTCACCCGCAACGGGCAGAAGCTGGGGGCCGAGCAGGTCGTCCTAAGGGACTGGGCAGTTAAGAAGGAGAAGACGCTCGAGGCGCACACCACCCACATCACCGGCGTGGCCTGGAGCCCGGACGGCCAGCGCCTGGTGGTTGGGGGATGGGTGGGCAGCGGCCGCGTCAGCGCGATCGGGCCCGGCGCCGGTGTCGGCCCAACTGTTCGTGTCTGGGATCTGGTAACCTCCAAGGAAATCCTGACGATGAAGCACCCGGGCGGTGTTTCCGACGTGGCCTGGAGCACTGACGGCAAATACCTCGCGTCGGTGGGCGGCGACTACACGGTTCGCCTTTGGGCTGCAGACTCCGGGCAACCCCTGCATACGCTGACGGGACACGCCGTCCTTGTCAGCGGCCTCGCTTTTAGTACGGACAGCAGACGGTTGGCCAGTTGTTCGTGGGACCACACGGTGCGCGTGTGGGACGTGGTCGCTGGGACTGAACTGCTGACGCTACGTGGACACACGGACATAGTGAACGGGGTCGCATTCCAGTCCAAGTCCAGTCTCCTGGCCTCGGCGGGTGGGGACAAACGAGTGAAGATCTGGGATGTCACGCAGGATCCAGAGGTTCGGGTTATCGCGCGTGGTGGCGAGCTTGTGCAAGCGCTCGCCTTTCACCCTGACGGGACTAGGCTGGCGGCGACTGGGCTTTGGGTCGCCCTCTGGGATACAGAGACGGGTAAGTTGGTCCGCTCATTCAAGAACTTGCTGGTGAACACCGCCGTGAGCGCTGTCGCTATCTCGCCGGACGGCAAGCAGCTCGCTAGCCGATCCCCAGACTTAAAGGAGACGACTCTGAAAATATGGGACACCGACACTGGCAAACAGCTGTGCGCCTGGGCGCTCGACAAGAAGGACTTCGGGATTATCTCCCACCTTGAATTCAGTCCTGACGGGAAGCGCCTCGCCTTCGTGCTGGGAGCGAATATCCAGGTACGGGACGTTGCGAGTGGGAAAACGCTTCTCTCTCTTGGCCAGAGCATGGGGATCGTTGATGCTGTCGCCTTCAGTCCCGATGGCTGCCGCCTCGCAGCGGGGCGCCGGCGGATTGACGAGCAGCGCAAGCAGCAAGTCGTCGTGACGCTGTGGGATGCCGAAACGGGACACGAACTCCGGGAGTTTGCCAGCCAGGAGGGCGCTTTGCTTGCACTGGCTTTCACGGACGGCGGCAATCGCTTGGCCGCCGCGAGCACCCTCCGCTACACCGCGTGGGATCCGAGCACCGGCACGGAGGTGAGCAGTATCGGCCTACCTCTCTCGATCAAGGCTGTCATCGCGCCTGGTGGCATTCGCTTGGTCACCGCGGGTCTGGACGGAAGGGTAACCATGTGGGACACCGCCACCGGCCAACAGGTGTTGTCGTTGCGAGGCTTCAGCGGGCAGGCCACCTGTCTCAAGTTCAGTCCCGGTGGTGATCGCCTGGCAGCCGGCGGGATCGAGGGACAGAGCGCGACCATCCGCATTTGGGATGCTACACCGTGCAAGGGGCGCGAGTGATGGCTGCCGAATCTTCCAGCGGCTCCTCCCTGGCGTAGCGTCTCAGCGATGCCGTAATGGCGGTGGCGGGGAACAATGTCAACTTCGGCTTGCCGTCGGATGAAGCACCGCAGTGCCGATGCTCGGGGCCTGGAGAACGCAAACTATCCGATTTGAACCTTCGCCGGCTAACCAGGTGTTTGCGGATCGGCTTGTGGAACCAGCGGTCGATACCGCCGGGGTCGACGTCGTATTCGTTCGGCGAATGACCCGACACCGCGAAGACTTTCAGCCCGGCGCAGGCCGGGTCGCGTCGGATTTCGCGGGCAGTGGTCGCACCGTCACAGCGGGGCAAGCCCATGTCCAGCAGCACCACGTCGGGTCGCTCCCAGGCGCGTAGATGGTCGAGGGCGTCGTAGCCGTCGCCCGCCGTGGCATTGGCGTCGTCTACAAGGCCCGGCAGACGCGGCTCAACCGGCTGGTGGCCCTCAAGATGCTCCTGGCCGGCGGGCACGCGAGCAAGGAGCAACTGGCCCGCTTCTACACTGAAGCTCAGGCGATTGCGCGCCTGACCCATCCGAACATCGTGCAGGTCTACGAAGTCGGCGACCAGGACGGCCTGCCGTATTTCTCGCTCGAATTTGTCGACGGGGGCAGTCTGAGCGAAAAGCTGCGCGGGAAGCCGCTGGCGCCCCGGCCCGCAGCCGAGTTGGTTCAGACGTTGGCTCGGGCGATGTACTATGCCCACCAGCAGGGGATCATGCACCGCGACCTGAAGCCGGCCAACATCTTATTGCAGACTGCAGACCGCCGATTGCAGATGGCAAGACAGGGGGAGAGTTTTCAATCTGCAAATCTGCAATCTGCAATTCCCAAGATTACGGACTTCGGCCTGGCCAAGCGCCTGGAAGAGAACACCAGCCAGACCCGCACCGGCTCTGTGATAGGGACGCCCAGTTATATGGCTCCCGAACAGGCCTGCGGCCAGGTCCACGAGCTTGGTCCGAGTGCCGACATCTACTCCCTGGGCGCGATCCTCTACGAGCTTCTCACGGGCCGGCCGCCGTTCGTGGCCGCGACGATCCTGGAGACGCTCGACCAGGTGCGGACCAAAGATCCGGTTTCCCCCTCCCAGCTGCAGCCTCGCGTGCCGCGCGACCTGGAGACAGTCTGCCTGAAGTGCTTGCAAAAGGACTCTCACAAGCGCTACGCCAGCGCCCTGGCGCTGGCCGACGACCTGGGACGCTTTCTGGCTGGGGAGCCAATCCTTGCCCGTCCCGTGTCGGCGCTGGAGCGGTGCTGGCGCTGGTGCCGGCGCAACCCGCGCGTCGCAGCGCTGAGCGCCGTGGTGCTCGTGCTGCTGGTCGCGGTAGCAGCGACCTCGACCTGGTTCGCGATCACGGTCGCCCAGGAGCGTGATGCCAAGGAGCACGAGAAGCTGGCCGCCGAAGCAGCGCGCGACCTCGCCGATCAGAATGCCGAGCAGGCCCGGCAGGCCCGGCGACGGGCCGACGACAACGCCCACGTTGCCCAGGAGCAGGCCAACCTCGCGGTAAAGACGTTCTATCAAGTTGTGGTGGAGCTTCAGAACCAGCTGCGAGACCGGCCGGATATGCAAAAACTGCGAGAAAAGCTCCTCAAGGATGCCCTCGCCGGCCTGCACGAAGTGGCGAAGAACGCCGAGAATTCCACCTTACTGCTCCGTACCCTCGGCGGCGCCTACCAGCGGATGGGCGACCTCGGCCTCGAGCTAGGGCAAACCGCCGAGGCCGGGCGGCAGTACGATCGAGCCCTGGCGATCTTCGAGCAACTGGCCGCCCTCGATCCGGCGGACGACGTTAGTAAGTGGAACCTCGCCGTCATGTACGAGAAAGAGGGAACGATCAACCATCGGCTCCACGGCGACATTATCAAGAGCCGGGATTATTACCACAAGGCGACCCAACTCCGCGAGGCGCTGGCTGCCGGGCCGCGCCGCGAGCCCAAGCTGACCCAGCCACTGGTCGACAACGCCTTGGCCGGCTCCTACGCCGCCGAAGCGAACCTGGCGCTGCTGACGGGCAACCCGGCGCTGGCGCGCGACTATTTCCAGCGAGCCTTGAAGCTCCGCGAACAGTTGGCCGAGGCCGACTCCCAAAACCACCAGGCCAAGGAGGGACTCGCTACCTTGTACGTGACCCTGGGCCAGGTCAGTTTCCATCTGCGTGATGCAGAGGCAGCCCAGGCCTACTACCTCAAATCCTTGCAGCTTCGCGAGGCCCTGGCGACCGCGGATCCCGACAGCGTGCCGTTCCAGAATGGACTGGTGGATTCGCACCGGAAGCTCGGCGACATGCTGCTGCACCTGCACGGCCAGGGATCGCTCGACGCCGCGCGGCGGCGTTACACGACCGCTCACGAGCTGCAACGTAAGCTCTATCAACGCAACCCTGCGAATACGGAGATGCGGCAGGGTCTGGCCAGTTCGTGCTATCGGCTAGGCACCGTGGCCCAGCGTTCCGGGGAAACAACGGAGGCGCAGAAGCAGTTCCGCGAGTGTTTGCGCTTGCGCGAGGGGTTGGCCAAGGAAGACCCCACGAACCTGTACAAGCAAGTCGAGCTCGCCCTCGCTCAAGCGCGCTGCGGGGAGCACGAACAGGCGGCGGCAGTGGCGGAGCCGCTCCGGAAAGCTGCGGCCAAGGATGCCGGTATCCTTTACTACCTCGGCTGTGCCTACGCGCTGTGCGCCGATGCAGCCCAGACGCCTGCCCTGCGGGAGCACTACGCCGGCGAAGCACTCGCCACCCTCCGCCAGGCGATTGCGCAAGGCTACAACGATCGCGTCTCACTGGAGACCGATCCCGACCTCGAATCCCTCCAACGTACGCCCGCATACGTGGAACTCGTGAAGGGACTGAAGCCGCACTGACGGCTCATTACGGCGAAGCTTTGTCTTCCGCGTATGCCCTTTCCGCCAAAGAGTAGTTCTGCCCCGTCCCGTCCGGACTGTCCGGCCGGCCAACCGGGGACCACCGCGACAATGTAGTCAGGGGGTTACCATGACGACGCACATCTTGTGGAACTGGCTCCAATCCAGGCGTCCCGCACGATCGAAGAGGTTACCGCCGGCTCGAACGGCGAAGCGTCGTGCGCACCGCTGGGACCTCGAGCAGCTCGAGGACCGGGTTTTGCCGACGGTCCTCGATCTCACCACGGCCGGGGCCGCCGGGGTTCTGAACAACGCCGTTTTTACCCAATTCACGCAGGGTCCTGGAGGGTCGGGGGCGATCAGCGCGTTCGTCAAGTTGTCCACGAACCAGACAGTTGAACAGGGCTACAACTCGGATTTCCGGCCAGCGCAATTCAACGAAGTCACCACTGCTTCGTTCAACCATGCAATCAGGCTCGGCTCGGTACCGACGGTGGTGGCCGGCGGAGGCCAGCTGTATTACGAGTTCTTGTTGGACATCCACCAGGTCAGCAGTCCGCCGGGCAACCTCCTCTCCCTGGACGAGCTGCGCTTCTACGTGACCAACCCGTCAACCGTTGATCCCAACCTGCTGCACAACTACAACACCACAACGCACACCCTCCAGGACGACGCGGGCACGCGCTATGCTCCCGATTACGACCTCAACCCTGTCACGGACATCAACTACATCAAGCTGGACGCCAATCTTTCCAGCGGCCTCGGTGTGGGCGATATGATCGCCCTCATCCCGGCCACGCAGCTAGGAACGGATCCGAACCAGTACGTCTATCTCTATTCAGAATTCGGTGTCCACTACGCCAACACGAGCGGCGATGATCAATGGGCCACTAGCTCGGCACTGCCCGTGGGATCTATTCGCGGCCTGAAATTCCTGGACAGCAACGGCAACGGCGTGCAGGACGCCGGTGAGCCCGGTCTCGGCGGCGTGACGGTTTACCTGGATGCCGATAACAACGGCGTCCTGGACGCGGGCGAGGTCTCGACGGTGACGGCGGCCGACGGCACCTTCTCATTCGCCAACGTGGTTGCCGGCACCTATCACGTCCAGGAAGTGGTCCCGCCCGGGTACATGCAGACCGCCAGGCAGAGCGCCGACGTCACCTTGTCCGCGGGCCAAAGCGCCACGGGCGTGACCTTTGGAAACTTTCGGCTCGGGAGCATCAGCGGGACTGAATTCGAGGACATCACAGGCAACGGTTTCAGCGGCGATGACCCGATATTGAATAGTACCAATCCTCATTACGTTCCGGTCACCATCCAGCTGTACCGCGGCTCGACCCTCGTGGCCACGACGACCACGGGCGCCAACGGCAACTACAGCTTCACTGGCCTGGGGCCGGGCACGTACACGGTCAGTGAG
>Ga0318533_10001185_pt1 | contig 12647 bp, 10 predicted proteins | sample GRESIP053b4f27_FD_203675 | JGI IMG/M metagenome (GOLD analysis project Ga0318533, IMG submission 203675) | Tropical soil microbial communities from Luquillo Experimental Forest, Puerto Rico - GRE.SIPMG.053b4f27 | ecosystem: Environmental > Terrestrial > Soil > Tropical forest > Bulk soil...
ATCTCGGTGATGATGCCGAGCGTCCCTTCCGCCCCGATGAAGAGATGCGTGAGATCGTAGCCGGCGGAGCTCTTCTTCGCGCGTTGGGCCGTCTTGACGATATCGCCGTTCGGCAACACGACCGTCAGCGCCAGCACGCAGTCCTTCATCGTGCCGTAGCGCACGGCATTGGTGCCGCTCGCGCGCGTCGCGACCATGCCGCCGATCGAGGCGTCGGCGCCGGGATCGATTGGAAAGAACAATCCCTGGTCACGCAGATGTTCGTTCAGTTCCTTGCGGGTAATGCCGGGTTCGATCACGCAATCGAGGTCTTCGGTATGAACGGCGATGACCCGCTTCATCTGGCTGAGGTCAAGGCAGATGCCGCCCAACGGAGCGTTGACGTGGCCTTCGAGCGACGTGCCCGTTCCGAACGCGATGACAGGCACCCGATGCGCCGCGCACAGCTTCACGATATCAGACACTTCCTGTGTCGAATGTGGAAAGACGACTGCGTCCGGCGGCTCCGCCTTCACCCAGGTGACGGTGTTGCCGTGCTGCTCGCGCACAGCAAGGCTCGTCACTACGCGGCCCGCGAATTTCGTTTGAAGCTCGCGGATGATGCTTGGGACCGCGCCGTCGTTGTCAGGCTTTGATGCAGCGATGGAAGCCATCCGTGTTCTCCGCGTGGTTCTGTCCGTCCGTTGCAGGCGCGCGTGGCTGCGGGGAACGGCAAGGGAGCGAGACAGCGGTTCCCACGACCGGTCGCTAGTTTCCTGGATGCACGGCCGTCACCCAAGGGTTGTGCGCCACTTCCGCACCCGTACCTTCCAGCGCGCTCTTTCCCTGTCGATCACATGTGCAATCGGGACGGTACCTATAGCGCCATTTCCCGGCAAGAGGCGACCGTCGAACCCGTTGCGGGATTGACGCACATTCGCTGTGCTTAGCCGTCGTTACGGCATCAACGAGGTTGCAGCATATGTTCCGTGGCGAAACGGTTGGGGGATTGATGCACATTGGCTGTGCTGTTTCTCATGTTGCCCCCACAGGCCGCCGACCTGCAAGCTGGTATTGATATTTCGGGTGTTTGCCAGAGTTGCATCATGAAATCACATGTCGCAAAACGGTCGGTCATCGTTGCCGGCCACAAGACCAGCGTGAGTCTGGAAGAGGCCTTCTGGGACGGCATGAAGGAAATTTCCAGAATCCGAAAAATGACGTTGTCGGACCTGGCGAACGAGGTCAATAGCAATCGCCACGAGGGCAATCTGTCTTCGGCGATCCGGCTCTTCGTTCTCAGCCATTTCAAGAGCCGCGCAGCGCCTGGCCCGATTTCCATTCGCACAAGCGAAGCCGCGGCTGAACTCGGGCGATCTGCCAATCCGGCCTGACTGCACCGCGATTGCCGCTCGCGGCACGGGGATCGACGCTGCGGAGTTGCCGCCGGGTGGCCAGGGAGCTTCGGCGCGGGATGGCAATGCCTGCAACGGCGGCAACGAGCCGGCGGACGATGGTCTGCACTCGGCGATGAAGTTACGATCCGAGGAAGGCAACGATGGCCGTAGATCCGCGACATAACAGCCGCAAACTGCTCGAAGGTCCTGATCGCGTTGTGGCGCGAGCCATGATGAAGGCTGTCGGATTCACGGACGAAAGCCTGGCCAAGCCTCAGATCGGGATAGCGCACTGCTGGATCGGCACCATGCCCTGCAACTGGAATCACAGGGAACTCGCCGCTTGCGCGGCCGAGGGTGTGCGAGCTGCCGGTGGGACCCCGATCGAGGTCAACACGATCGCGATCAATGATGGAATTACGACCGGTACCGAAGGAATGAAGACTTCGTTGGTCAGCCGCGAGATCATTGCCGATTCCATCGAACTCGTCGCACGGGGCCACATGTTTGACGGTCTTCTCACCATCGCAGGATGCGACAAGACTATTCCCGCGATGGCGATGGTACTCGGGCGGCTGAACATCCCCGGCGTGATGCTGTACGGAGGCTCGATCGCATCCGGCCATACCGTGGGGCAGGGCGGGATGTTCTGCGGCCGTAACCTCACCATTCAGGACATCTACGAGGCGCTCGGCGCCTACAACGCCGGCAAGATCACGGAGTCGGAGTTGAAGGATGTGGAGGATCACGCTTGCCCCGGAGCCGGGGCCTGCGGAGGTCAGTTCACAGCCAATACCATGGCCACCGCCTATCAGATGCTCGGCATCTCGGCCATGGGCTCGAACGATATTCCGGCCCTCGATCCTCTGAAGGCGGACGCCGCACGCGAGAGTGGCCGGCTTGCCGTAAAGCTCGTCAACGAAGGCGTGACCCCGCGCTCTCTTGTTACGCGACGGAGTTTCGAAAATGCAATCACCGGCGTGCTGGCGACGGGCGGATCCACGAATGCCGTCCTTCACCTTCTGGCGACGGCCAACGATTTCGGCATCCCGCTTTCGATCGACGACTTTGACCGCTTGTCTCGTCGCACGCCGGTGCTTGCGGATTTGCGGCCATGGGGGACGTATACGGCGCCCGAGATGTATGCAGCCGGCGGAATGGCGGTCGTCGGCAAGCGGCTCCTTGAAGCCGGTCTGCTTCATCCGGAAGAGAAGACCGTGACAGGACGCAGCCTGGGGGAGGAGATCGTGCGAGCGCGCGAGCCCGAGGGGCAGGATGTCATCAAACGACTCGATCATGCGCTGAAGAAGGAGGGCGGAATTGCCATTCTTCGCGGCAATCTCGCTCCCGGCGGCTGCGTCATGAAGGTCTCCGGTCAGACGAAGCGCGTGCACCGTGGCGCTGCGCGAGTGTTCGAGCGCGAGGAAGACGCATTCATTGCGATCAAGGAAGGTCGCATCCAGCCGAACGACGTCATGGTGCTGCGTAACGAAGGCCCCAAGGGAGGCCCCGGTATGCGCGAGATGCAATTGGTGACCGGCGCTCTTCAGGGCGCGGGGCTCGGCGAAAGCGTGGCCCTGATCACCGACGGCCGGTTCTCTGGCGCAACGCGCGGCTTCGTCATCGGACACATCGTGCCCGAAGCGGTCGAGCGAGGTCCGATTGCCGCCCTGGTGGACGGCGACACCATCACAATAGACGTGGAACGGCGGCGACTGGACGTCGCTTTGAGCGACACCCAGGTATCGGATCGGCTCAGCAAATGGCGAGCACCAAGATCACCTTATTTGCGTGGCGTCCTGGCCAAATATGCGCGACTGGTGACAGATGCCTCGCACGGAGCCATCACGGACCTGACCTGAGCGTTTTGCGCAGACCTTGTGCAGGAATAGGCTTAGCCAAGAAGCTTCTCGCCGATCTCAGTCATTTGCTTCGCCGGCAAGGCCTATTGCGGCCATGTACGATAGCGCGCGAACGCGCGGAGATCTGGGATGCTGCCGAGCCCTGGGGTGGTTGGCACTGGCACGCGTCCTTCGTGGACCGGCAGCAAAGGACCAACCACGATTTCGCGGCCAGCGTTGGGATGACAATCGAACTCGAGCAGGCCTTCTCCGCCTGCTGCGGCGAGCAGATGCAACGATGCCAGCAGCGCGATACCGCCGCCGAAATAGTGCGGACAATAGCGCTTGCCTGCCGCCACCGCCGCTCGTGCTACGCGGATGTTGCCGGTAATGCCGCCCCACTTGGTGACGTCTGGCTGCAGAACGCCGTACACGTGGCTGGCGACCGCGCCATCGAACTGGTCGCCTTGAAAGTTCTCGCCGCCGGCGAGTTCGATCGGCGAAGCGCTTGCAAGCGCCTGCCAATCGTCCGCCGGAGCATCTACCCGCAACGGCTCTTCCAGCCAGGATAGGTTGCTCGGTGCGATCTCGCGGCTGAGCGCAATGGCGGCTGCAAGAGACAGCGCCTGGTTGGCATCGCACATCAGCTTTGCGTCGTTGCCCAGGGCCTTGCGCATATTGGCGAGATTCCTGACGTCGATTTCCCGCCCAAAGCCAATCTTCAGCTTGAAGGCCCGGTGCCCCTCGCGGTAACGCGCCACGGCAAACTCCTCGGGTTGATCCGGGTTTATGCCGGTCGCGTAGACCGGGACGAATTTGGTGTCTGGACCCCCGAGATGACGATAAAGCGGGACGCCCTTCTTGCGGGCGGAAAGATCCCAAATGGCGATGTCGATGCCCGCAATCGCCGCAGCGATCGGCCCGCTCTCGCCAGTCTGCAGGACCAGAACCTCCATTTCTTTCGTCAGGCTGTGAAAGGCTTCGTCGGGTGATGCCAATGTACGACCGATCAGTCGTTCGCCGATGTCTGCCGCCAGCCGCGCACGATGCTCGGCCCCGACCGCCGGCCAGTTGCACCACACTTCGCCCCAGCCTTCATGACCGTCCACATCGACGACACGAACGAGGACGCACGGCCGGTCGCGAAAAGTTCCGAACGAGACCTTGATCGGCTTCGTCGGTACTCGGAAAGCGAAGGTCTCGATTGACGAAAGCTTGATCGGATCCATCTTCGGGCTCCATTCATGAATGCTTTTGAATTGCGGTCTTTGTCGCAAGACGAGGCTCGCGCAACCCACGGACGTCAGTTTCGATGGCGAGTAGCGCACCCGCCATCGGTTGCGCCGCCATTTCGCTTTCGCTCATCCACTGACTTGCGGTCGTCACGTATAGAACATCGAAATTCGGGCCGCCGAACGCGCATGATGTGGGCCGCTCGGCAGGCAGCTCGATCACGCGATCGACGCGGCCGTCCGGCGCATAGCGCACGACGCGCCAGGCATTGAATTCGGCGTTCCACAGATAGCCGTCGGCATCAACCGTCGAGCCGTCCGGAAAACCCGGGGCGCGCGTCTCGACAAACGTTCTCTCGTTGCTCATCTGCCCGGATGCAGTATCGAAATCGTAGGCGAAAATCGCGTATCGGAGTGAGTCCGCGAAATACATGGTGCGCCCGTCGGGGCTCCATGCCAGGCTGTTGGGGATGCAAATTCCGGTCTTCGCTGTGAGGAGTTCGCCGCGTTCGGGATCGAGCCGGTACAGAACGCCTTCCGGAGCGCGCGTGATGTTGTGCATCGTGCCCACCCAAAAGCGACCTTGCCGATCGCATCGACCGTCATTGAAGCGATGGTCGGGGATCCGCGCGGGCAAGCTCGCTACGGCCTCGAGCTTTCCCGTCGCGGGCTCGAACAGTGCAATCTGGTCGGCCAGCGCAGCCAAGAGACGACCATTCTCCGCGAACGCGATGGAGCCGATCAGGCCCGGCATGTTCCAGGTGACGACATTGCCGTTAGCGTGGTCCAGGCGCCGGATCGCCGGCCGACGCACATCCACCCAGTACAACGCCCCTTCACGCTCGTGCCAGATCGGGCTCTCGCCCAGAATGTCAATCTGATCCCCGATGCGGCGATACCTGTTCATGGCCAGTCTCGATGAAGAGATGTCGCGACGATCGAAGCCGCGCGTTCGTAATTCGCGGCGGCTCCTCGTTGCTGGTGCATCGACATCTGATGTGTCTAGCGATCGGGAGATTGTAGTTGAGCACCCAGCCGTCGGATATTAGGATTATGATAATCGCGAGATTGTAGCAATCGGAGTTCGCAGATGCGAAGACATCGCGAACGCCGGACAAAAAAATCCACGGGAGAGGAGCCGAAGGTGATCCGCCGGCGCAAGGTCGATTGGATTGCAGCTTCGTTCCACGCCGCTTCGGGGCACATTGACGCCGTCGCATTTTCGGTTTGCGAACACCGAGATTTATCGAGATACCGCTTCCGGCCCTGGAGAGAAGCGACAAGAGCGAAAGAGCGATACAGGTTTTTTGCACGGCAAACTTCGATCGGATCTGCGCCGCTCAGGCTGGAGGTCGATCTGGTCCACCACTAACGTCGATGGCCAAAATGGCAATCGATCCACGACACGCCGCGATGTCAGGAGCAGCCATGCCAGTCCCACCGCAGTCCACACAGCCGACAACCGCCAGGCAGCCGAAGATCTCGTTCCAGGGCGCGCAAAAGCTCTACGCGGGTAAGGGTGGGAGCACGCTGGCCCTCGACTCCTTCAGCCTCGACATCATGCCAACGGAAGTCATCTCGATCGTCGGCCCGACCGGCTGCGGGAAGTCGACGGCGCTCAACTTGCTCGCCGGTTTCGAGACGCCGTCATCGGGCGCCGTCGCGGTCGACGGCAAGGTTGTCAACGGTCCGGGATCGGACCGTGGCGTCGTGTTCCAGCAACCATCGTTGTTTCCGTGGTTCTCGGTGCTAGACAATGTCGTTCTCGGGGTGAAGAGCCGCGGGGTGCCAAAGGCCGACTACGGGCCGCGCGCCATCAATTTGCTTGCTGAAGTGGGCCTGAAAGGCTTCGAGAACCACTATCCCTATCAGCTTTCCGGCGGCATGCAGCAGCGGGTCCAGATTGCCCGCGCGCTGATCGGCGAGCCCGACATTCTGCTCATGGATGAACCATTCGGCGCGCTGGACTATCAGACGCGGCTGCTGATGCAGAAGCTCCTGCTCCGCCTGTGGGAGCACTTCAAGCCCACGATTCTCTTCATTACGCACGATGTCGGCGAAGCGGTTTTCATCTCGGATCGCGTCATCGCGATGACGCGTCGTCCCGGACGGGTGAAACGTGATGTGCGGGTCACTGCACCCAAGCCACGCGACTACGAATTCCTGGGTTCGCCGGAATTCACCGAGCTCGAGCATGAGCTGGTCCTGGCGGTCCAGAGCGAAGTCGATCCGGATGAAGTGAAGAACAAGGCCGCGTAGCGGACGCTGGTGGCCTCGCGGTGGCAAAAAAAGAAAGTTCAGGGAGGAAGGGATGAACGAAACGAGGACCATTGCGTCTGCGCTAGTTGCTGCGACGCTGGCGTTCGCACCGCAAGCCGCTTGGTCGCAACAGCCCGCACCGCTTCTTGAGTTCAACTACGGCATTCCTACCGCCGATCATGCGACGGTCTTCGTCGCGCAGGACCTCAATCTGTTCGAGAAGGCCGGACTGAAGCCCAAGTTCTTCTATTTTCAATCCGGTGCGCCGCTGCTTGCCGGTCTCAAGAGCGAAAGCCTGGACGTCGTTACCGCGGGGCTCGCGCTGACGTTTGCGCTCGGCCAGGACATTCCGCTCAAGTTTCTGTTCTGGGAAGCCAATAATGCCGCCGCCGAGGGCTTGGTGGTCGATCCCAACGGTCCCGTAAAGTCGTATCAGGACATCGGCAAGGCCCAGAAGATCGGCGCAGCTTCGGGTACTTGCGCCCAGGTCGCCCTCTATCTCATGGCGAAGAAGGTCGGCGTCGATTACGCCAAGCTCAACGTCGTCAATATTGCGGCGCCGCTTTTTCGCAACTCGTTCCTCAGCCATTCGATCGATGCCGGCATCTCGTGGCCGCCCTATTCGCTACAGTTGCAGTCGGAAGGCTTTCCGGTCGCCAATTTCGACGAAGACTATCTCGAACCGGGCGGCGTCTGCCCGGGATTGACCGGCGTACGGCCAGCGTTCGTCGCGGCTCATCCCGAGATCGCGGAGCGGCTCATTGCCGTCGAAGCAATGGCGCGAGAAGAGATGCGGAAAAATCCGCAGGTCGGCGTGGACGCCTTCGTCAAGCATCTTTCGGTGACGCCCGAAGTCGCGAAGGCGACTCTCGATCGCGAGTGCTGCGGCCGCGTGCCGAGCTTTGCCGATCAGCTCGATCCGGCATCGCCTTTCTCGATGACGTCGAAGGATCATGGTCTGGTCGGGAAGCTGTTTCTCGCAAGCGAGGTGCTTGCCGCAACCAAGGCGATTCCCCAGCCGATTCCCCTGGAGAAGATCCAGGCGGCGGTCGATCCGACCTATCTTCAAAAATACATGAACTCCCACCCAAACTGAGCTCGAGCCATGTCCAACATCCAAATCGAAGGCGTCGCGACCAGCTTTGCCCCCCAGCAGCGTGCGGCCGCCGCGAGCCCCAGGCAAGTTCCGGATTTTGTGTTCTCGATTGGCGCAATCGTCGCGTTGCTCGTGATCTGGGTCGCGGGCTCAATGCTCAAATTGATCAATCCCGGCTACTTCCCCACACCGGAAACGCTCGGCAGCGCCTTCGTCGACTTGCTCAAGAACGGCTACCAGGGACATCCGCTATGGGAGCACATTGGCATCAGCCTGTTCCGAACCCTGGTCGGTTTCATCGTGGGCGTGATCATCGGCGTGCCGCTCGGTCTTCTCACAGGTTACAGCCGCCGCATGGGAGCGATGATTTCGCCGATCATGGCGTTCATCCGGCCGATTCCGCCGATCGCTTTCATTCCGATGGCCGTGCTCTATTTCGGTCTGGGCGAGCTTGGCAAAATCGTGCTGATCATCTTCGTTTCCTTCAATTACGTGCAGGCAAATGCCCAGGCCGGAGCCGCAAGTTTTCCCATCGCCTATAGGCGCGCCGCGCAGTCCATCGGCCTTACCGAGTGGCAGACTTTCGTGCGCGCCGTCCTGCCGGCTGCCCTGCCGCAGATCTTCACCGGTTTGAAGGTCGCGCTGGCCTTGAGCTGGGCCGTTGTGGTTGCCGCCGAGCTCGTCGGCGCGCAGACCGGCCTCGGCTTCATGATCTCGGATGCGGCCCTGCTGTTCCGGATTCCGGTTGTGTTCATTGGTGTGGCGCTGATCGGGATCATCGGCCTGCTGATGAATCTTGCCTTGAATTTTGTCGAAGCCAGGATCGTTCACTGGAAGGGTCGCTGAGCCGCAGGTCCCGTGGAGACGTTGCCATGCTTGAAGCTCGGGCCGATGCTGCCGGAAAGACGGTGAGGGCACTCGATCACCTCGCGCCCGCGAACCTCTTCTCGCTCGACGGCAAAGTCGCCTTCGTCACCGGTGCCGCCGGCGGCATCGCATTAGGCATCACGCAGGCGCTGGCTGCGGCCGGCGCTCGCCTGGCGCTCACTGACCGCAGCGAGGAGGTAGCGGAGCGCGCCGCCGAGTTCGGCCGTAACGGCGTCGATGCAGCGGGCTTTGTGCTCGACATCACCGATCCGGACGCGGTCGCGACCGCCTTCGAACAGGCGCTAACCCGTTTCGGTCGGATCGATATTCTCGTCAACAATGCCGGCGTAATCGTGCGCAAGCCGTTTTTGGACGTGACGCTCGACGACTGGCGTCGCGTGATCGATACCGATCTTACCGCCTGCTTCGTCGTCGCCCAGCATGCGGCGCGCATCATGATCGCGCAGCGGTCAGGCAGGATCATCAATATCGGCTCGATCATGGCGCATGTCTCGCGCCCTGATCTTGTTCCCTATGTCTCCGCCAAGGGCGCGGTTGCCGCGTTCACGCGCGCTCTCGCCGCCGACCTGGCCGGCACTGGCGTGACGGTAAACGCACTTGCGCCGGGTTACATCGCGACCAGTTTCGGCATGGCGAGCAACAAGCCGTTCCACGATTTCGTCAGCGATTGGACGCCGGCGCGCCGGTGGGGGCGGCCGGAGGATTTGTCGGGACCGGTGCTGCTGCTGGCTTCCGAGGCCGGCGGGTACATCAACGGCCAAACGCTCTACGTCGACGGCGGTTTTCTGGCCGTCACCAAGTAGCGGCACTTTGGCATTGCGTTGCAGGAGGAAGTCATGAAGTTGAACTCGGTGCAGGCTGCTTTGGTCGTCATCCCACTGCTCACGGCAGCTCCTGCTGACGCACAGGACAAGGCGCCTCTGAAGATCAATTTTGGCTACACCACAGCCGATCACGTCAATCTCTATGTGGCGCAGGACCTCGGCCTTTTCCAGAAGGCGGGGCTCGAGCCGCAATTCTTTACATTCCAGTCGGGCGCACCGCTGCTTGCGGCGCTCAAGAGCGAAAGCGTGGATGTCGTCCTCGCCGGCCTTGGGTTCGCATTCGCGCTCGGGCAGAACATTCCGCTGAAGATGATTTACTGGAACACCAATGATGCGTTGGGCGAGGGACTCGTGGTGGACTCGGGCAGTGACGTCAAGTCGTACCAGGATATCGCCAAAGCGAAGAAGATCGGAGCTGCGTCCGGAACCTGCGCGCAGGTCGCACTGTATCTGATGGCCAAGAAAGTGGGAGTCGACTACGGCAAGCTTGATATCGTCAACATTCCGGCGCCGCTGTTTCGCAACTCGTTCATGAGCCATTCGATCGATGTCGGCATAGCCTGGTCGCCGTACTCGGCGATGCTGGACGCGCAGGGTTATCGCGTCGTGAATTGGGATACCGATTATACGCCGCTCGGAGGCGTGTGCCCGAGGACAACGGCGGTTCGTCCCGCATTTCTCAAAAACCATCCCGAGGTAGGAGCAAGGTTGCTTGAGGTGGATCGCATGGCAGCCGATGCGGTCACCAAAAATCCGCAACTTGCGGTCGACGCGCTGGTCAAGCGGCTGGCCTTGCCTCCCGAGGTCGCGGAAGCGGCGATCAAGCGCCTCTATCTGCCGCGGCCGACGATTGCACAGCAGCTCGACCCTGCGTCGCCATATTCGCTGGTGGGCGACAACGGTCTTGCGGCCAGCTTCGAGCTGGCCACCCGGGTTCTGTACGAAACGAAGAGCATACCCGAGCCGGTGCCCCTGAACGCAATCAAGGATTCGATCGACAGCTCGTATCTCAAAGAGTTCGCAGCATCGCACGGCAACTAGGCGAATCCGCGATCGTCCATGCTTCCTTCTTTGTAACTTGAGACAAGTGGATCAGGCTCGTTTTGTAGAACGATCTCACGCACGAGCCTTCTCTGTGGGTGGCGTGAGAATCGACCACTGCTGGAGTGAAAGATGTACGAGGTCTATGCGATCAGATACGCCACGTTTGCCGAACGAAGGTTGTATGAGAATTTCATTCAAAGGGACGTGCACGATGGGCCGATGCCCTTGGACTTTTACATTTGGCTCATCAAGGACGGCGAACGAAATATCCTTGTCGACACCGGCTTCAACCGGCCCGCTGGAGAGCGCCGCAACCGCAAGCTGACCATTCCGCCTGAAATTGCGCTCCAGAAAATGGACGTCGATCCTTCTTCAATCAGCGATGTCATCATCACCCATCTGCACTTCGATCACGCAGGCAATCTCGACAAATTTCCGCGCGCCCGGTTTCACATCCAAGAGCGTGAGATGGCCTATGCGACGGGCCGTTGCATGTGTCATGCGATCTTGAAGCAGCCCTTTGACGTTGATCCGGTGGTCGATATGGTCCGGCATGTCTATGCTGGCCGTGCGGTTTTTCATTGCGGATGTTCTTCCGTGGCGCCCGGTCTCGACCTGCATTGGGTGGGCGGGCATTCTGACGGCCTTCAGATTGTAAGGGTTCAGACGGCGAGGGGATCCGTCGTTCTTGCCTCCGATGCCGCTCATTATTATGCCAATATGCGAAAGAAGAACCCGTTTCCTCTCGTTTATAACGTGGGTGACATGGTTCAGGGATGGCAAACCGTTGCGAGCCTGGCGGAAGACGAAACTTGCATTGTCCCCGGTCACGATCCGGCTGTCGCAGAGCTGTTCCCTATGATGAAACTCAGCGGAGTAGAGGCGTTCGTTCTGCACGAAAGACCTGGCGAGAGGGCGTGGAAGCATTTCGCAGCCGCGTGACGTTTCCCGGCAGCCGTCCGCTGCGGCAATCCGTCGCCTCGCTGCAGACCTTCGCTGCGCTGCAGCGGATTCGTCGCGCGGACCCGCACTCACAGACTTTCATTTGAGCCGTTCGCCGCAGGCCGAGAACGTCGACAAGCACCGCCATTCAACTTCTCGGCTGCCTGATCGCTCGATTGCCATGCTGAACCCCGCGCACTAAGAATCCGGAAGTGGAAACTGACGGGACCTGGCTGGCCTGCGATGCACAAGTTGCCACGCCGCAGTTTTATCGCTCTTTCCGGTGCCGCGGCTCTTTCGGCATCCTGGAAAACGCGCGCCCTGGCCAAGTCCGCGAAGGTAACGGCCGGTTACGTGCACGCTCTCGCAGTGGATGGGCAATTGTGGCTTGCCGATGCAATGGACGCCTGGAAGGCCGAAGGCCTCTCCATGCAGTTCGTCGAATTCCAGAATGGAAACGAAGCCTTTCAGGCTTTGACCGCCGGGACCCTCGATGTTCTGACCACCGGTGCAGTGATCTCGCGCTACCCGGCGACCGGGGTGGGGAAGGTGTTTCTGATAAACGACATCGAGTTTGCGACTGCCCAATTGTGGTGCCATCCCGAAATGGGAATAAAAGGAATCGCGGACCTCAAGGGGAGAAAGATTACGACTACAACAGGCACTACGGCGCATTTCTTCCTCGTGTCCGCCTTGCGCGCGAACGGGATCGCGCCGAAGGACGTGCTGATCATCAATCAGCGAATAGAGGACGCGGTCGAAGCCTTTGTTGCCAAGGCGGTGCCGGCAGTCGCCTTGTGGATTCCGCACAACCTGGTGGTCAAGCAACGCGACCCCGGCGCCAAGATGCTCGCGGATGCCTCTGCCTACTACCCTGATACGGCTGTCGTGAATGGCTGGGTCGCTCGGAATGGATTTCATGAGGAAAAAAAAGACGCGCTTGCCAGCGTCGTCCGCGCATGGGCCCGCGCAAATGATTTCCTCGTTGGACAACCGGATGAAGCGACCGCGATGCTGCGCGACAGATACTACCCAAAGGTGGACCCCAAAGAGTTCCGGCAGCAATTCGACGCGGAAAAGGTGTACTCGGCTCGCGACTGGCGGCCGATGTACACCGAAGGGACGGTGACAGCCCTACTGCAACA
>Ga0318533_10001196_pt1 | contig 12579 bp, 14 predicted proteins | sample GRESIP053b4f27_FD_203675 | JGI IMG/M metagenome (GOLD analysis project Ga0318533, IMG submission 203675) | Tropical soil microbial communities from Luquillo Experimental Forest, Puerto Rico - GRE.SIPMG.053b4f27 | ecosystem: Environmental > Terrestrial > Soil > Tropical forest > Bulk soil...
GAGGGCAACGGCTCGATCTTCAGCCCGTCGATCGCGGCGACGAAGTGCCCGTCGTTCAGAAGGTGGTGCGCCAAGGTGAAGCCGGCCGGGCCGAGCCCCACGACAAGCACCTTGTGGCCCGTCGCCGGCTTCGGCAAGGGTCGCCTAACGTTGAGCGGGTTCCAGCGCGTCAACAGCGAATAGATTTCGAAACCCCAGGGCAGTCCAAGCACATCCTTCAACGTACGGGTCTCGATTTGCGGGATGTCGACCGGATCCTGCCGCTGATAGATGCAGGCCTTCATACAGTCGTTGCAGATGCGATGCCCGGTCGCCGCACAGAGCGGGTTGTCGACGGTGATGATGGCGAGCGCGCCGATTGAGTTACCGCGCGCCTTCACCAGGTTCATCTCAGAGATCTTCTCCTCGAGTGGGCAGCCCGCGAGGGTGACGCCAAAGACGGTCTTTTTGAATGCGGCGTCCTTCTCCCGCAGCCCCGTGGCGCAGCTGTCTTTGCCTTGGTTGTGGCACCAGATGCAGTAATTCGCTTGATCAAGCGCGCCCGTCAGGTCGGTCCCGGAATCGGTCAGTGCAAAGCCTTCGCGCCGCCGCCATTCCTCCTCGGGGCGCCGCAGCATCATCACACCGTCCCGCATCACCGTCTCGACGGGAACGAGATGTTGCATGTCGAGCCGGTGTGGCACCTTAAACAGCACGCCGCGCCGATGCTTACGGCGGCCCTCTCCGGACAGAGTCGCCCAGGCGGCGTAGCGCTGCGCGATGTCGAGCGCCCCGGCGTTTCCGGCCTCGTCCGCGAGCCAATTCGCGACATGCTCGGCGTAAAGTCGCTCCCAAGCGGGGATGCCGATCGTCGCGTCGGGAGGCGCGCCCATCACGCGGTCAAGTTCGCTGGCGAGGCCGGGCCCATCGAGCCCGTCGGCGTCAACTTCTTTCACTCCCTTGACCGCCCGGCGCTGAACATAGAGGCGCTTGATCGAATAGAGCGGAGCGAGCTCCTGGTGACGCGCCTGCAACGCCCGCACTGCGTCCGTGATTCCGAACAGGTCTCCGATGAAATCCTCGAGATGGGGTGCCAGATCGACGAGAAGGTCCGACTCGATCTGGCGCTCGACCGCGCCTGGCTCATGCCGCGCGGTCATCAGGCGGTCGTGCAGAGTAACATCGACCTCGGCAAGATGGGCGACAAAAGCCTGGTCGAGACGCACGAGGCCGTCGCGATCGTAAAGACCGGCGAACGAAAGCCCGTGCTGGAGGAGGAGATTGGTCATCAGAGTAGGGGTATAGCGGGATATTGGGTCGGTCGGACCGAGATGAAGGGAAGATGGCGCACGATACCGCCTTCATGCAAATGTCACCGTGGTGTCGCAGGCTTGTGGCACTCTCCGACCAGGACGGCGGTTCTTCCTGGGAACCATGAGATGTTTGGAGAGTCGTCCGACTACGATCTTCTCGTGGTTGGCTCCGGGCCGGGCGGGCAGCGCGCCGCGGACACCCGGGGTCGGCTGGCGGTCGACGAGCATTATCGTACGGCGGTACCCGGCATCTACGCCGTCGGCGACATGATCGGGTTCCTGCGCTCGCCTCGACCTCAATGGAACAGGGTCGGCTCGCCACATGCCATGCTTTCGGGGTCAAGACGCAAAGCGTCCCCGAGCGCTTTCCTTACGACATCTACGCGGTCCCGGAAATCTCGATGGTAGGCAAGAACGAAGAGGGCTGACCGAGGTCGCCATCCCGTACGAAATCGGCAAGGCCTGCTAGGAGGAGATCGCTCGCGTTCAGATTCTCGGCGACGTGACCGGATTGTTAAAACTGATATTTCACAGCGAGACGCGCCAGCTCCCCGGCGTCCACATCATCGGCGAAGGAGCGAGCGAGCTGATCCACATCGGTCAGGCGGTGCTATCGTTTGGCGGAACGATCGACTACTTCATCGAGACGGTATTCAATTACCCGACCTTGGCAGAATGCTACAAAGTGGCAGCGTTGGACGGCATCAACCGGCTCGGCATATTTGAGCCAGACCCAGCGGAAATCCCGCAAACGGGATAAGGGTGGCCGGTCGATAACCTACAACGGGCACTCGGCCAATTGGCCCTAGTAGGCGAGCCACGCCGCAACGGATAACACGCTCGTCAACTCTTTTACCGCCAGGCCGATGGTCACCAGCACCAGGGCGCCAAGCACCAAGGTGAATGCCATGCGCCGCCCGTCCGAAGTCGGGCGGATCAGGATTATCAGCGACATTGCGATCGAACCGAGAAGCAGGACCGCTTGATACCAACGCATCGTGCAAACCCTCGTTGGCGATAGGATAGCCGAGAGCGGTTAAGAGATCCTTTTCGTCAGCGGTGAGTGAGCGGGGTAACGCCTATCTCGAAAAAAGGCGCGCAGCAGATCGGCGGCGCGTCGCTCCTCTATACCGCCATAGATTTCCGGGCGATGGTGGGTGGTCGGCTGGTCGAACAGGTGCGGGCCGTGCTCGACGGCGCCCCCTTTCGGATCGTAGGCGCCGAAATAGAGCCGGCGCAGGTGGGCCAGGGCGACTGCCGCGGCGCACATCGCGCACGGCTCGAGAGTGACGTAGAGATCGCACTTGGCGAGATGCTTCGTACCGAGCCGCAGAACGGCAGCGCGCAGCACCAGCATCTCGGCATGTGCCGTCGGGTCGCGATCGGCCTCGACTCGATTGCCGGCGGCAGCGAGCAGGCGGCCAACGTTGTCGACTAGGACGGCGCCGACCGGCACCTCGCCGCGCGCCGCCGCCGCCTCGGCTTCGGCGAGAGCCAGGACCATTGGCGACGAGCCCGCGGTCATCCGCCGTGCCAGCGCCGGATCGGTTCCGGGATCGCGATCGGCCGACGCGTCGACAGGCGCATGAATAGCCCCTCCTGCTCGGCTTCAGCATGAACAGCACTGCCAACAGTAAATTCGGCGGCGAGCCGCCAGCGCACTCGGCTGAGCCCCGCAACCCTAATGCGGCCGACGAGCGGGTCGGCGATCGTCACCGGCCGGCGATAGTTTATCCGCGTCGCGAGCAGGATCGGCGCCACATCCTCGCAGAGTGCCCGGATCAGCGGGTAGGCCTGGTCCAGCAGTGCGAGGCGCAGATCCTCAAGCCAGCGGACGAACACGATGTTGCTGACGATGCCGGCAAAGTCTATGTCGTAGGTCCGTATCGGGAGCGGCTGCTCGTAGAATTCGCTCATCGCCTCTCCTGCTTGGCTTGGACGTTCTCAACATGGCACAACCCATCATCGGTCTCACGCTCGATCACGAGCCGCTGGGCGGCTATTCGAAGTTTCCGTGGTACGCGATCCGCGAGAACTATTGCAACGCGGTGCGCCGTGCCGGCGGGCTGCCGATCTTGCTGCCACACGACCCGGACGCCGCTTCGGACTACCTCGATCGGATCGACGGGCTCGTCGTCACCGGCGGTGGCTTTGACGTCGATCCCGCGCTGTTCGGCGCGGCGACCCGCCACCCGACCGTGACGACCAAGGACCGCCGGACCGCCTTCGAGCTCGCTGCGGCAAAGGGGGCGCTCGCCAGGATGATGCCAGTGCTCGGGATCTGCGGAGGTCAGCAGCTCTTAAACGTCGCGCTCGGCGGCACTTTGATCCAACACATCCCCGACGAGGTCCCGGGCTGCGTGGCGCACCGCCAGCCCAACCCGCGAAACGAGCCGGGGCACACCGTCCGGGTGATCGCCGGGACGTTGCTGCACCGCATTACCGGTGCCGCCGATCTCGCCGTCAACAGTGCGCATCACCAAGCGGTCAAGGAGACAGGGCCCGGCCTTGTCATCGACGCCGTCGCCGAGGACGGCGTCGTCGAGGGCATCGAGGACCCGCGCCACCGTTTCTGTCTCGGCGTTCAGTGGCACCCGGAGTTTGAGATCAACGAGGCCGATCGGCGGATCTTCCGGGCCTTTGTCGAAGTGGCCCGCGGGTGAGCGAGGCAGCGGCACCTCCGGAGCGCGTCGCCAAATTGCTGGCGCGCGTCGGGCTGTGCTCACGTCGCGACGCCGAGCGGTGGATCGCCGCAGGGCGGGTCTCGGTCGATGGTCAGGTGCTGACCACCCCGGCGGTGACCATCACCGCGGCGAACGACGTCCGCGTCGACGGCATGCCGCTGTCCAGCCCCGAGCGGCCGCGCTTGTGGCGGTATCACAAGCCCGCCGGACTGGTTACCACGCATCGCGATGAGAAGGGCCGGCCGACTGTCTTTGACGCGTTGCCGAGGGAGCTGCCCCGGGTGATTTCGGTGGGCCGCCTCGATCTCAATTCCGAGGGGTTGCTGCTGTTGACCAATGATGGTGCGCTCGCCCGCCGGCTCGAACTGCCGGCGACGGGGTGGCTTCGGCGCTATAAGGTGCGTGTCCATGGCGAGGCCGATCCTGACCGCCTCGCCGCACTCGAAAAGGGCATCACGCTCAACGGGGTCGCCTATGGCCCGATCCGCGCCAGCCTCGAACGTCGGCAGGGCAGCAATGCCTGGATCGCGCTGGCCTTGCGCGAGGGCAAGAACCGCGAGGTGCGCCGCGTTCTCGAGCATCTGGGTCTCCCGGTGACCCGGCTGATCCGCCTTTCCTTCGGAGCCTTTCAGCTCGGCAATCTGGCGCGCGGCGAACTCGCCGAGGTGGCAAAGAAGGTGTTGGCCGAGCAGATCGGAGACACAGGTCCGGAATATGCGGATCGTCGGCGGTAGGCATCGCGGCCGCCGCCTCCTCGCTCCGCCCGGTGATACGGTCAGGCCGACCAGCGATCGCGCCCGCGAGGCGCTGTTCAACATCCTCTCGCACGGACGCCTTGCCGCCGCCGGCGTTCCGTTGGCCGGCGCGGCTGTGCTCGACGCCTTCGCCGGGACCGGCGCGCTTGGGCTCGAAGCGCTGTCGCGCGGCGCGGCTGAGGCAGTCTTTATCGAACGCGATCCCGAGGCAATCGCGGTCCTGCGAAGGAACGTCGCGGCGCTGGGCGAAAGCGCTCACGCCGAGATCGTGCCTGGTGACGCGGCTCGTCCGCCCCGTGCGAGATTGAAGTGCGCGGTGGCGTTTGTCGATCCCCCTTACCGAAGCGGTCTCGCCGCCCCGGCGCTCGAAGCTCTCGATCGCGCCGACTGGCTCGCGCCCGATGCGCTCGCGATCGTCGAGCTCGGCGTGCGCGAGCAACTGGCGCCGCCAGCCGGGTTCGCTCTTCTCGACGAGCGCGTCTACGGCACCGCACGGCTCGTCTTCCTGCGCCGCAACGCAACCGCAGTTGCACTCTGACGCCAACCCCTGTAAAAGCGGCAAAACAGGCTGAATAATCGATTCGGCGCTAAAATTTGCCCGGATCATCCTCGATAAAACCATCTTGATCAGATAGTTACGAACCGGTCCCCGGTGCGAACTAACAGGGTGCCTGACGTCGCCGTGTAGGGGAGCGAAACGGTTTATCAGGGGGACAACAGGGGAGGGCGCCCGGACCGGGTCATTGCGAATCACGCTATTCCGGTATTGATAACCAAATGCTGCGATTTGGGCAAGACTCCGCGCTGGCAAGCTGACGCTCGCCGCGCCCGCGGAGCGGGGAGGCGGCTAGAGCGATCTGGCTGATCGGGATCGCCCCTCATGCCGTTGTCAACGGTGCGGGCTCAGCCGCAGCACCAGGAAGGCCCGAGCAACCGCCGCGACCGACAGCACCGGGCGCGAGGCTGTTGCGGCGCACCCCGCGCGCCCCTTACCTTGGTCGCGGCGCCGGTCGCAGCATCGCGGCCATCGGCACCCGGATGGAGACCGCCATGCCCCTACCCTCGCCGGTCCTCGATCACGTCGTTATCGACGTGCGCAACCGCATCGACGAGGCGATGCACAGCTTTTCCGCGCTCGGCTTTCAGCTGACGCCGCGCGGCCACCACACCTTGGGCTCTGTCAATCATCTTGCGATGTTCGCGACCGACTACCTCGAGCTGCTCGGCTTTGGCGAGGACGGCGCAACCCGTACGGAGATCGCGCGCTTTCCGGCCGGCCTCAACGGTCTCGTGTTCAAGACCGTGGATGCCGACCTGGTCCATCGCGCGGCCGAGACGGCCGGCCTTCCGGTCTTGCCGGTGCAAGCCTTCTCGCGCCCGGTCGCGCTCGACGGCGCGACACACGACGCACGATTTCGCACCACCCGCCTCGATTCCACCAAGGTCGCAATGGGCCGCGTCTATTTCTGCGAGCATCTGACCCCCGAGCTCGTGTGGCGGCCCGAGTGGCAGGCCCATCCCAATGGCGCCTGTGCGATCACCCGCGTGGTGGTGGCGACTGCCGATCCGCAGCGGACGGCCATACTGTTCCGCGATCTGTTCGGCGGGGCTGCCGTGTCCGAACGCGACGGGCGACAAGTGATGGCCGCCGGAACTGCAGAGGTCGAGCTTACCCAGCCGAACACCGTCGCGGCCGAGTTCGGCGAAGCGGCGGCGGAACCTGGTGAGCGTGCCGAGTATATGGCGGCTCTGGGAATCAGGGTCCAATCGCTGCGGGAGGCGACGCAACGGCTGCGTGCTGTCCCCGGTGTGCGCGCCGAGCGGACGCAGCTGGTGGTGCCGGCCGCCGCCGCCTTCAACACCACAATCGTCTTCTCAGAGTGAGCGGGTTCGCGGACGACTAGGTGCCGACCGGATTTAGCAATCTCGGCGACGCAATAGACCGGTCCGGCGATCCCGACGCATTGGCGGTGATCGATCTCGTCGGCAACCGACGCCGCGTTTCTCCAACTACCGCGAGATCGACACGCTCGCCAACGCAACGGCGCGCGGGCTTCTCGCGCGGGGCCTCAGCCGGGGCGAACGCGTCGCGATCCTATCGGCCAACCGCGGCGAGTTCCTCGCCGCCTTCCTCGGCATCATGCGCGGCGCTGGTCGCGGTGCCGATCAATTGGAAATTGCCGGCGCCCACCGTCGAGTTCATCCTGCGCGACTGCACCGCGAGCCTCGTATTATGCGACCGAGCGCGCCTGCCGCTTTGCCCGGCCGATCTGCCGCGCTTTGTCTTCGAGGAGGATTTCGCCGCGCTGCTCGACCACGGCCCCCTTGCTGCGGTTACGCCGCAGGCGGCAGACGCGGCGATGTTTCTCTACACCTCGGGCTCGAGCGGCCGGCCCAAAGGGTGTGGTGCTGTCGCATTCGAGCCACTTCTGGGTGATCGACATGCGCCTGCGTGGCGATAGTCTTACAAGAACGCCGGGTGCTCGTCGCGGCGCCGCTCTGCCACATGAATGCGCTCGCCGTGTCGCAGGCGGCGCTGGCGCAGCACGACACGGTTATTCTGCTGCCGGGCTTTACGGCACGGAGCTATATCGAGGCGGCCGCCATGTACCGAGCCACGGCGTTGACTTCGTTACCGACGATGATTGCGATGGTATCGCGCGAGACGACGCTGCTAAAATACACCGATCTCTCGTCGGTGTCGGCGATACGGATGGGCTCCGCCCCGGTCTCGGAAGGACTGGTGGAGGCGGCGCGACGCGCTTTCCCGCATGCTGTCATCATCAACGGCTATGGCACGACCGAGGCAGGGCCGATCGTATTCTCCGCGCACCCTGACGGCCGGCCGACTCCCGATCTATCGGTCGGCGTGGCACACCCGCATGTCGAGCTGCGGCTGGTTACAGGCGACGACGGCGAGACGGACGAGGGCGTGCTGCAAATGCGCTGCCCGGCCTTGATGACCGGGTACCACAACCTGCCGGAGGAGACGGCGAAGGCGCTGACCTCGGACGGCTTCTACACAACCGGCGACGTGTTTCGCCAGGATCGCGACGGCTTCTATTATTTTGTCAGGCGTGGCGACGACATGTTCGTCAGCGGTGGCGAGAGTGTCTGTCCCGGCGAGATCGAGGCGATGCTGGAGCGGCATCCGGAGATCCACCAGGCGGTGGTGGTGCCAGTCGACGACGAGCTGAAGTTCAAGAAGCCGGTCGCGTTTGTCGTGGCGCGACCGGGTGCCGCGCCGAGCGAAGCGGCGGTCAAGGCGTTCACGCTCGCCAATGCCGCGCCCTATCTGCACCCGCGCCGGGTATGGTTCTTGCCGGAGATGCCGCTCGCCGGGACGAACAAGATCGACCGGCGCAGCCTGGCGCGGCGCGCCGCCGAGCTGCTATCTCAGGCCTGAGAGTGATGCCCACGGTCTCGTTCACCCGCGCGCTCGAGCGCTTCCTGCCCGCACCTTCCGCGACAGTGGAGGGTGCGACCGTGGGCGCGGCGCTGGCCGCGGTGTTGGCAACGCGGCCGGCATTGCGCGGATATGTGCTCGATGACCAGGGTATCTTGCGCCGGCACGTCGCAATTTATGTCAATGGCCGGCTGGTGGATGACCGCGTCGGGTAAAACGACCCGGTTGGCTCGCATGACGAAATCTACGTCTTCCAGGCATTGTCCGGCGGCTGACGGAGGAAAGGATGGCAGATCGGCTCCATGTCGCAACCCACAAGGGTCTCTTCGAGCTAGCGCGCGGCCATGGCATCTGGGAGCGCCAACGTGCAATTTCTCGGTGACCCGGTCTCGGCGGTACTGGCCGACGCGACGGCGCGGTCTATGCCGCGCTCGATCTCGGCCATTTCGGGGCCAAGCTGTGGCGCCGCGACCCCGCCCGAGCGCCGGCAATGGTCGGGGGTCGCCGGCGGCGAGCAGCCCGGCATCGACTCCGTGCTAATCGACCGGCGCAGTCCCGACGACATCCGCATCGGCGTTTCGACCGGGGGCGTGTGGGCGAGCAACCGATGGCGGTATCTCGTGGCGCAATATCAACCGCGGCATGTACGCCGAGTACATGCCGCCTGAGCAGCGTGAACAGCCGATCGCCCAGGACGTCCACCGCCTGGCGCGTTGCGCGACTATCCCGAGATCGTCTGGTGCCAGCACCACAACGGCGTCTTCCGTTCGGAGGATGCCGGTGCCACTTGGCACGAACTGACGGCTATCCGTCCGTCAAAATTCGGCTTTGCCGTCGCCGCCCATCCGCACGATCCCGACACCGCGTGGTTGGTCCCGGCGGTCAAGGACGAACGGCGCATTCCGGTCGACGGCAAGGTTGTCGTCGCACGCACGCACCCGCGACGGCGGCCGCAGCTTCGAGGTATTGAGGAAGGGCCTGCCGCAGCACCATGCCTACGACCTGGCGTGGCGCCATGCGCTCGCGGTCGATGCGAGCGGCGAGCGTCTCGCCTTCGGCTCGACCAGCGGCGGGTTGTGGATCTCCGAGGATGGCGGCGATGCCTGGTCGATGCCCGAGGCGCGCCTGCCGCCGATCTCAGCAGTGCGCTTTGTCGCGAGCTGACCGCTACCCGCTCCCGCCTCGACTACTCCCGCCGGAAGGTCACAACCAGCACGTCGCGATAGGCGGGCTGTCCCGGATCGATCGCCGTTACCGCAGTAACGCCATGATACACCCGGCTGTCGTCGACCAGCGCTGAATCGAGTGGTGCCGTCAGCGTGAAACTGCCGAGCGGGCATTTGACCAAATCGTAGATCGTGGTTTCGCCGCTCGCGATGTTTTCGCGGCGGACCATCAGCACCAACACCCAGTCGACGCCGTCGCGGTGCATCCCTTCCGGGGTCGGGTGGCCCGCCTCACCGGGCCGCGCCTCGATACGAAACTGGTGCAATTCGACATGCCAGGCCGCCGGCCGAACCGCTGCAGGGGTCATCCGGTCGAACAATGCCTGGCTGGTCTGCAGGATCGCATTCAGCGCCGGATGGTGGGCGACCGCCTCGGTGACCGGCTCGAACCAGCGCTCGATTCCGCCATTGAGCTGGTTGTAGTCGCGGCTCTGATAATGCGGCTGATGCGGCTTGCGCACGATCCCGGCCGAAGAGGCTCGGAAGGCGGCAAAGCGGCGGCGGCGGTAGCGACCACCATCGGCCATGTAGGTGTCGACACCGAGATCGTCCCAGCCGGCGGCAAACGACCCCCAATCACGCAGCCCGGCCGCCTCCAACGCCGCATGCATTTCCGGTGCCCGCACAAAGGCGAAGCCGCCACGGCCGATCGTGTCAGCGATTGCGGCAAAGAAATCGGTCATCTGCACCTTCCCGATCCAAGCAAGCCTTATGTGGTCTTGTCGCGTGCAATTCCACCCGAAGCCGGGCGGGGTATCGGCCCCGGCACTGGAGTGTGAGGTGGCTCACACGAGGATGGTACAATTTCAGATAAATACAACGCACACTGTGTGGCATTTACGAGCATATTTCTCTTGCAGAATTCTTGATCATACACTATTAACTATATTTAGTTGTGTCATTGGTTAATTCTGATGAAAAAGGGGGCGGTCATGAAAACGAGATTGATGAGGCATCCTTGCCGGGAAGCCACGATTGCGGGAGCTGCAGCCAAGGTCCCGGCCGCCATCATTGCCGCGGTCCTGCTGGGGATTACGGCGTCTCCGGCCCGCGCCGATTGCAACCCGGCCGACCGGATCAATGCGAACTGCTATTCCAATCTGCAGGACGCTACCACGGCGGCTATCGCCGCCAATCAGCCGCTATGGCTGCCAGCCGGCACTTACGTGCTCAATCGGGAGCTCGTCATCGATTATGCGCGGCTCGCCGCCACCGGCTTCAGATCATCTCGGACGGCGCGGTTATTGATGCGACCGCCACCGGTTTGCGAGCCATCACGGTAACGTGCAGCGGCGGCACACCGGACAACCCAAAGAGCTGCTTCTATTTCCACATCCAAGGCACATTGTTCGTCAACGCCAATACCTGGGAAGCTGCGGTCCGTTTCGGCCTCAACGATTACTCGGACGCGCACAATTCGGCGAAGATCGACCACCTGATCGCCAACAACGCCGGCTCGGGCTCCGCTGTTAGGCTCAATTACGTGCTGAACGCCGACATTTTCGCAGTCGCCGTAACAGCCGGATCGGCCGGGCTCGTAATGGACCAGGTGCAGTTCTCAAAGATCTCAGGGGCCGCGTCGGCGACGACCGGAACCGCAATGCTGATCCAAAATGGCTACACATTCTCGAATACGATATCAGCGATCGACCTTAAGGTCGCCCAGACTTGCCTCGCAATCACCTCGCCGTCGGCCAGCCACAACACCTTCGTCTCGCCCTATTTCGTCCGCCCGACTGCGATAGTCGCGTCGCGCGGCGCATCCAACCCGCTGTTCAACCCGCTCTATGGCGGCGGCACCTCCGCACCGGCGCCGGGATCGCAAACCGGCATCCTGACCTTGACATAGTCACCAACGCACAGCCGCTCTACATGACCGCTTCGGCGACGACGCGCAACGCCTCGGAGGTGGCACCGGTCATCACCAGCGTGCCGATCCGATGGTCCTTCGCGAGCTCTTTCCAGGCTTGCAGACGGTCGCGGATCCGCTCCCGAGTTCCGACGAGCGAAATCTCGTCGATCAGCGCGTCGGGCACCGCGGCCTCGGCCTCCTTGCGCCGGCCAGCGAGGAAGTGATCCTGGATTGCGCCGGCGGCCGCCTCGTAGCCGAAGCGCTTGATCAAGTCGTTGTAATAATTCTTCGACCGTGCGCCCATCCCGCCGATATAGAGCGCCAGGTGCGGCCTGACCGCATCGCGGCAAGCTGCGAGATCCTCTCCCATACTGATGCGGACATAGGGCGCCAAATCGAAATCGGCGAGGGTCTTGCCGCCGCGCGCCTTTGCCATCCCCTCCAGGATCGGTGCGATGATCGTCTGGGGCTTCTCGGGCGACATAAAGATCGGCAATGTGCCATCCGCTACCTCGCCCGCGGTCCTCAGCCCCGCCGGTGCGATCGCCGCAGTATAGATCTTTAAATTGGGATCGCCGTGGATGATGCTCCTGAGCGGCTTACCGAGCCCGGTGGCACCCGGCCCGCTATAGGGGATCTGATAGTGCTCGCCGTGAAATTCGAGCGGCGCCTCGCGCTCGAGGATCCGGCGAATGATTGCGATGTATTCCCGAGTGCGCAGCAGCGGTTTGCCGAACGGCACGCCATGCCAGCCCTCGACCACCTGCGGGCCGGACGGGCCGATGCCGCAGAGAAATCGATTGCCCGACATGGCCTGCAGGGTCATCGCGGTCATCGCCGCACAGGTAGGGGTGCGCGCCGGCATTTGCATGATGCTGGTGCCCGCCTTGATTTTCTTGGTCTGCGCCAAGACCCAGGCGACCGGTGTCACTGCGTCGGTGCCGTACGCCTCGCCGGACCAGACCGCGTCATAGCCCAGCCGTTCGGCCTCTCGCACGAGGTCCATATCGACCCCGGAGGTGGGCGAGAACTTCAAGGTCATGGCCAATTTCATTTTTGAACTCCTTCCACCGCGCGGGCGACCCGCTCGACCGAGCGCAGCCAGTCGTCGAGAGCGCGCTCGCCGGGCTCGACCAGGACATGCCCAACCCCGGCCTCGCCATAGGCGGCAAGGCGCGCGCCGAGCGCGCCGTCGTCCTTGCCGTCCCAGCCGTAACGCAGCGAGATCGCGAACCCGGGTTCCGGCCGCCTTTCGCGCAGCCGCCGAACGATTGGGGCAGTCGCCTCAGGCGAGACCCGCGAGCCGTGCCAGCCGTCGAGGCGGGCGGCGCGGGCGAGTGCGGCCTCGGAGCTGCCGCCGATCC
>Ga0318533_10001198_pt1 | contig 12575 bp, 7 predicted proteins | sample GRESIP053b4f27_FD_203675 | JGI IMG/M metagenome (GOLD analysis project Ga0318533, IMG submission 203675) | Tropical soil microbial communities from Luquillo Experimental Forest, Puerto Rico - GRE.SIPMG.053b4f27 | ecosystem: Environmental > Terrestrial > Soil > Tropical forest > Bulk soil...
GATCAGCTTCTTGCCGTCGTACTGACCGGTCGGCGCCAAAACCGAGAGGCTTGCACCGACCACCGTCCGTCTGGGCGCCGTCGCGAACTCGCGCAGCGTCATCGCTGGGTTGCCGCGTAAGTTCACCGACAACTTGAGGCGTGTGTCGGTCAACCCCGATCGCGTGACTTCCGCCGCCTGCTCGAAGACTTTCCCCGTGGCGTCGACCCACCCCACAGGCAACGCGACCGACACCAGCCCGAGGTCGCCGAAGAGGTTGAACGTGTGGCCGACGCCGAAGGCGAGGCCCTGGACATCGGCGTGCACGTCCGCGATCGGCAAGGTCGGATCCAGCAGTACGCTCCCGGTCGACCAGAAATAGCTGGCCACAAGAAAGTTGGCTCCGACCGGTGAGGCCGAGTAGGCCTTCGGCTCCATTTCTTGAGCGAACGCGGAGGGTGCAGCCAACCCGACGCACAAGGACGCGTAAAGGATGCCAAAACGTAATGAGATCGGAATGACTCGTGGGGAGTCGTGTGACACGATGTGCCTTGATGTGTGTTTGGCAACTCGCAGTGCTCGGAACCGGGTGCGCCGAGCAGCCTGCAGAGCTCCAGCTACTCGAAGGCTACGGCCACCGCCCGCACGCATCTATGCGATTTCGGCAACCTCGAGCCAGCTGACCGCGGCGCGCGCAAGCCACGTTGTCCCCTCTCACACGCACTCGTCAGCTGCTCGGTCGCGGCGACGGCGCCGGCTCGAGATGGACGTGTCCCATGAGACCGCCCTCAGCGTGATCGAGGATGTGGCAATGGAACATCCACATCCCCGGACGCTCGTCGAAGACGATCAGAAACCGGACTGTGCCGTCGACCGGCACGTTGATCGTGTCCTTCCAGGACATCGGACGAAGCGGCTGGAGCTGCTCGTCGAGCGGCAGGAAGAAAAAGCCGTGAAGATGGAACGGGTGTGCGAACCCGCTCTCGTTCTTCACTATCCAGATCTGTTTCTCACCGAGCCTTGCCGGAAACGGCTTGGCCTTCCAGAACGGCCGACCGTTCACTTGGAACTCTGACTTCCCACCGGCGCCTTTCGGTGGCAGCGTGAGCAGAACGTCCACGGTTTTCGCGTCGCTCATATCCGGGACGACGATGTCCCGATGAACGGCCGGCAGCTTCGAGCCGGGAAGCGTGGGTTCCTCGGTGAACGCGATGGTGAGCAGGTCCTCGACATTCCGGAACTCGACGCTGCCATAGCCGCGGTTGTAGAGCAGCGAACGCAGTGTGAGCGTCCCCGTTTTCGGCCGGGTCGGCGTCACGATGACGTCTGCGCGCTCGCCGGGAGTGATGAGCAGGCTCTGCGTCGACTGGGGCTTTTCCAGCAGCCCGCCGTCGGCGCCAATCACGTAGAACGGCTGGCCGTCAAGATCCAGCAGGAAATGCCGGCTCTTGGCAGCATTGACGATGCGCCATCGCTGCGGCGCGCCAGACCGGGCGCCGAGCGTGGGCAGCACTTTGCCGTTGACGAGGACGTACGCGCCTTCTCGGCCGAACACCATGCCGGCCGGGCCGCCGCTGTCGGGCGACTCGAGGACGCCGTTACGATCGAAGCCGATGTCGCTGAGCACGATCGTGATCTCGTCGCCGACCCCGACGCCTTCATCGGGATCCTCCACCAGGAGCGCGCCGTATAGGCCGAATCCGACCTGCGCCGCGGACATGACATGCGGGTGATACCAGTAAAGTCCGGCATCGCGGACCACAAAATCGTACGTGAAAGTGTCTCCTGACTGGATTTCGGGCTGGGAGATGGCGGGCACGCCGTCCATCTCGATCGGAACCCGCACACCATGCCAATGGAGAGTCGTGGCCTGCGGAAGGTTGTTCGTGAAGTGCACGATGACGCGGTCGCCGACGCGAGCGCGGATGAGCGGCCCTGGAATGTGGCCATCGTAGGTCCAGGCTCGCACTTTCGCGCCGGGCGCCACCTCGACCTCGGCGATTCGCGCGGTCAGGTCGACTTCGACAATTCTCGAATCAGGATTCTTGTCGTGCGCTTCGGCAAGGGCGAGACCGTGATCCCATCCGGGTGGCGCGAACGAAGGTGGCGTCTGCGACTGCGCGGCGGTCGCTGCGCACACGATGGATGCGAGTGTGATCGAAGCCACTCTGTAAAACCAACAACATTGAGTTCGAGAGAAGCGATGTGTCATGGTCCTTATCGGCGTCACTCACTGAGCATGCTTGGGCAAGGCTCAGATCGCCTATGACAGTTGTCATATGTGTCCGGCACGTTTCAGTTCTTTCCGACGAGGTAATTGAAGAGTCCGACGAACCGGTCCTGTTGCCTTACAATTTGGACATGATGAACATTCGGCGCCTGCTTCGTGGTTCGGACGGTGGATGGCTCGGCTCCGACATCCTCTTCGGATCGATAATGGTCGCCGCCGGGCTGTCTGGGCTGGGAATGGGCGACAGCACCGCGGCGGCGCAGCCTTCTGGGCCGTGTGCGCTGGTCACGACCGACGACGTTCAGCCGCTTGCATCGAGATCGAGCGTCGCTGATGGCGTCTCGACGTCCCTCGAGGGCGTCGGATTTAGTACGTGTCGATACACCTGGGGCGACGGCATGGGGCGCTTTACCCTGGACGTAACCGTCAGCGAAGCGTCCCGGATGTTTGCCGGCATGTCTCCAGACTTGATCAAACAGGGACTGCAGGCATCGGTGAGAGCTGGGACGGCCGACGAGGTCATATCGGGCGCCGGCGAAGCTGCCGCCTTCAAGGCTGACTCGCCAATCTACGTTCATGCCGCCGCTTACGTAAAGGGCCGCATGGTCGAGGTGCAGCTCGACGGATTCGACGCGCGCGACAAGAAGGATCAAGTGATTGCGCTGCTGAAGTCGGCGGCGTCGAAGTTCTAGCAGATCGTTCGATCGATTCGGCGCCGGGAACACCGGCAGCAGATCTCGGCCGTCAAACAGACGAGTTGACGATGGCATGCCTCAGCCCTGTAAGTTCTACCGGACCATTGGTGTAAAACCTGCCAGATGACGCGCAACGACAATAACAAATAGGCTCCGGCGATCCTCCTGCGCCCAGGCGTCAAGGCGCCTGCCACAACCTGACTGACTAAAGACCGAACCCGTCGGCGAAAGTCTCGCTCCTGTCGAGCCGCGAGATTTAGAATACCCACCCACAGTCATGTCACTCGACTCCATTGAACCTGTCCATTCAGCGAACACGACCATCCCCATGAGCGAAGAACGGGAGGCGTTCCTGTTCCGGGTGGGCGACGCGATCCGGCCGCTCCGCGATCCCGCAGGCATCTGTGCGGAGACGTGCCAGCTGCTTGGGACGTACCTTCGCGTGAACCGCGTGACCTATGGCGAGATCGATGGCGACGTCTACACGATCCTCGATAACTACGTGGACGGTGTGGCGTCGATCATCGGGCGCGTTCGCTGGACGGACTTCGACGTAACGATCGTCCATGAGCTCGAACGCTTCGGCGTTCTGGTCGTCAACGACACGGAAACCGATCCGCGGACCGCGGGAGCGAGGGAGGCCCTGAGGGCTGCGGAGATCGGCGCGTATCTCGCTTCGCTGCTGACGAGGGACGGGCGCGTCGTCGCCGCGTTCGGGGTTCACAGCCGCGCGGCGCGCGTGTGGACGTCCGACGAGGTCACGATGGTCCGGAAGGTCACCCAACGCGTCTGGGCGGCGCTCGAACAACGCCAGGCTGAGGCAGCGTTGCGGGCGCGCGAAGAACGGCTGCGTCTGGTGCTCAAGGCGGCGGCAGCCGGCTCGTGGACGCGGGACGTCGGCGCCAATCATGTCGAATGGGACGACGGCTTTCGTCGGCTCTATGGGTTTCCTCCCGACCAACCGGCAACCTTCGATGGGTGGTTGGACCGCATACACATGGAGGACCGTCCGAAGGTGCTCGAGCTGGTCGACGAGCGGCTGCACCCGACGAGGGATGAATGGGACACGACGTTCCGGATCCTGCGGCCTGACGGAACGGTGTCGTGGATACAGAGCCTGGGCAGCGTCGAGCGCGATGCGGCCGGTGAGGTCACACGGCTCGCTGGGCTTGAACTGGACGTCACGGCGCGGCGGCAGGCCGAGGAAGCGCTTCGGGCGTGGCGCGACGAGGAGCACAATCGCGAACTGCGCCTCCTACTAGAAACCGCTGCGCAGGGCATTCTTTCGGTGGACGCCCAAGGCACCATCCTCATGGCCAACCGAGCGCTCGAGATGATGTTTGGTTGGGAGCCCGGAGAGCTCACCGGTCAGTCAATCGAGCGGCTCGTGCCGCGGTCGTTCCGTGACCTGCATGCCGAGCATCGGACCCGATACTTCGCCGCACCGCATCCCGGCCCGATGGCGGGTGACCGTGATCTCGCCGGTGAGCGGAAGGACGGGTCGATTTTCCCGATCGAAGTCAGTTTGAATCACGTCGCGACCCCTGGCGGCGGGCACGCCATCGCGTTCGTGACCGACATTACGGAACGCCGCCGCGCCGCCGCGGCCCTTCGAGAGCGAACGGTCGAACTGGAACGCCGATCGGCGCAGTTGAGCCGGTTGGCGTCCGACTTAACACTCGCCGAACAACACGCGCGTGAACAGCTCGCCAAAACGCTTCACGACGGCCTCCAGCAGATGCTGGCCCTCGCGGCAATACATCTCGAGCAACAGATGAACCGTGATTCGCGGCGGGACGGTCCACCGGCGCTGCTCGTCCAAGCGAAACGTCAGATCGACGAAGCGATCGCCGCCGCACGATCGTTGAGTGTGGAGTTGTCTCCTCCCTTATTGCAAGGTGCGGGATTGCCGACCGCGTTGACCTGGTTGGCGGACTGGAGCCACCGCAAATACCGACTCAAGGTCCAAGTCTCCGCCGACCCGCTCGCCGATTCCACGCGAAAGGACGTCTGCACGCTGCTCTTCGAGTCCGTCCGAGAGCTGCTCTTTAACGCAGTCAAGCATGCACAGACCGATCGGGTCACGGTAGATCTCGCGCGGGAACCGGGCGACATGCTTTCCATCACTGTGACGGACCGTGGGATCGGGTTTGATCCTGCCGAAGTGATCGATCGGGCGAAGGCCGGGCAAGTCGGATGGGGCCTTTTCAGTATCCGAGAGCGGCTGACGTTGCTGGGCGGCCGGTTCGAGATCGAGAGCGCGCCGGGGCGCGGGACGAGATTCCGCTTGATCGCACCTGCAGGCACTGCGCAGTCCGCCATCGGCGCAGAGTCTCCGGTGAGCCACGCCCTCACTGGACTGGCGTCTGGTGACGCCGCTGGCGTCGCAGCGGCGAGCGCCCTGAGGATTCTGATCGTCGATGATCACACCGCGGTTCGCGAGGCCCTCCGTGAGTTATTACAGGCGCGGCCCGAGTTCCAGGTGGCGGGCGAGGCCGCCAATGGACTCGAGGCGATCGACCAAGCACGCGTGCTCCGGCCTGATGCCGTCTTGATGGATGTCTCGATGCCCGAGATGGACGGTGTCGAGGCGACGCGCCACATACGCGCCGAACTTCCGTTCATTCACATTCTCGGGCTCTCGATGTACCCGCGAACGGAGGATTACCATCCCATTGAGCAGGCCGGGGCCGAGCGCTTCTTCACCAAAGGTGTCGACATGCAGCGCCTGATCGACCACCTTTTGGTCACGCACAGGGCCGATCACCTCGGACCACTCGCTCAGTCGAGGCAGAGCGGTGGCTCGCTGAAAAGCTGAAATCCCTCAACGGCCGACAAACGATCGGGATAGACTCCGTCGTTGAGGAGACTCCCAATGCACCGTTTTGCGGCAATCCTGACGAGCGCAATCCTCTCCGCCGTGGCGGCCGGCTCGGCGCAACCGCCTTCCGCCGGCGGACCGTATAAAGGGAGAACAGCCCCACGAGTTTCGAGGTCGAGCACGACCTGCAGACGATGAATGGCGCGCGGACAATCACCCTTGACGGCAAGACGAACCATGTCCTGACGATGAGCGACGAGCGTGGGCCGGCCCCGCCACCGCCGCCTGGCGGAGGCCGAGGGCCCCGCCCTCCGGCGATACCGGGGTCGTTCACGATTCTGATGATCGGCAAGTAGGATGCACCGTTAACGATAGGAGGAGCCCTATGAAGAATTTCCGCGAGTACTACCGGGAATGCTTCGACGCCGAAACGCCGAAGTTCGTCCGCGTCATGAAAGCAGTACCCCCCGACCAGGCCGCGTACCGGCCCCACCCGCGTTCGACCTCTGCCGGCGATCTCGTATGGCTTCTCGCGAGCGAGCTCCGCGACGCCTGCGCGCTCATCGACGAAGGGAAGGTAGACTTCCGCGCGCAACCCGCGCCGACCGTGCCCGAAGCGGTCGCGGCGTACGAGCGAAACGCCGCTGACCTCCAGAAACGCGTCAAGACGCTGGACGACGCAAAGTGGGACACCAAGGCCCAATTCATGGTCAACGGAGCGGTCGCCTGGGAAGCGCCGCTCGGCGATATGCTCTTTGGGTTTCTCTTCGACGCCATCCATCACCGCGGGCAGTTGTCGAGCTACCTGCGCCCGATGGGCGCGAAAGTTCCAGCGATCTATGGGCCCTCGGCGGACGATCCGGGGATGTGAGGCGGTCTCGGTGCGAGAGGGCGTGGCGCGAGGGTCCTGACGCGCTGGTCAGAACTCGAAATCAAGGGAGAACTGCATGCGCCGCGGCCCCGACGCGTCGACCGGCTGGCCAAACGCGGGCGGCGGTGTGGCGAGCGGTCCGTACACACCGTTCAGCTGCGTCACGTTCAGTCGATTCAGAAGGTTGAACACTTCGATCACGATATCCAGCTTGCCGTGGGGCTGGACGTGGAAGAACTTCAGCACGCGCAGGTCGACGGTGGCGGACGCCGGGAGTCGCAGGGAGTTTCGCGCCATTCCCAGCGGGCGCGCGGTTGGGGGGAACCCCTGGGTGCGCGCGTCATCCGCGCCGGTCAGCGGGTTGGCGGGCCGGCCCGAATCGAGCGTAAGGATCGGCCCGAGCTCGATGTTGCTGAACACGCGCGTCCAGAGCCCGGGCGCCTCTCCCGGTTGCCGGTCCTCGTCCTCACCGATAGGCAAGTCGAACAGCGCACTGGCAACGAGCCGGTGGCGTTGGTCGTAGCGGGAATCGGCCGACTCGGCGGCCGGGTCGTAGGGATTCTGCGGTTGCTCGTCGAAGTCGGATGCGGTATCGGTGGCGCGGGACCACGTATAGGCGGCCGACCATTCCAGCTCGCTCGCAAGCCGACGATTCAGCAACACGGTGACCCCGTGGTAGGTGGATGCCGCGGAAGGCTGTAACTGGAACACCCCGTCGAACGCCGGATTGAGCCTGGCTGTTCCAAACACCGGGCGCCCGAGCTGCTGGGGGACCGGCTCATCGACGCCAAGGCTGGGCGCGTTGGCCGCCGTGAGCACCGTCGGGGGCAGGAGATTCACGTTGACCGTGCGCGGCAGGTGACGTCCGCGCGCGAACAAGTAATTCAACGACGCGGTCAGATTCGGCGTCAACTCGCGCTCGATGCCGGCGCTCGCCTGCAGGCTCGACGAATGCCACGTGCCCGGCTGAACGGAATAGATGGACGGCGCGACATCAGGCAGCGGATTGGCAAGGGCGCGCGTGCCGGTCAGACCTCCCGGGGGCAGGGTTCCCGGGAGGAGGTTGACCACAGCGGACGCCGCCGGGTCGTTGACCACCTGCTCGTACCCCTGCCGGCCGTCCAGCAGCACCGCGGGCTCGAACGCGGCAAGCAAAAGGCGATCAGCAAAGGTCCCGACGCCGCCGCGCACCACCCATTTCGCGGCTGGCGCCCACGCCACTCCGACTCGGGGACTGACCTGCGTGTCGCTTATGTCGAAACCCGCGGGCAGTCTCTCGAGATCGACGCGCGCCCCAGCGTCGAGCGTGAGCCGCGACACCGGTGTCCAGTGGTCCTGGAGGAACAGTCCGATATGAGTCGAGGACATGCCCACGGCCGTCGCCCCGAACACCTGCCTGATTGCATCGGGCCGGGCGGCAAGAAACGCGTCGAATGTGCGGAACTGAAACAGGCCGCCCATGCCGTCGGTGCGTTCTCCGGTCAACCGAACAGTGGTGAGATCAAATCCCGCTGTGACGAAGTGCGGGCCGCGACTCCATCCGAACGTGTCGCCGAGCTCCGCATATCGCTGGTCGTGGGTGCCGTTACCGGCGTACGGTCGGCCGAACTCCGCAACGCCCGCGATGAGCACGCCCGGGCCGCGCGCGTCGGTCGTGCGCAGATCCACGTGACGAGTCGCCAATTGCCCGCGCACATCGTTCGTCATGCCCGAACCGAGCACGCTCGTCCATGTTGCAGTCAGCGTCGTGTCGCCGGTGCTGTTGGACCCTCGGGCGCTGACGTCCGTCAGACCGCCGGTATTGAAGGCGTTTGCGGTCTCGTCGCGCTTGGTCGCTGCAAGGCGGACCATCGCCGAGTGACGCAGCGTGAACTGGTGATTGAGCTTGCCCGACCACTCGGTTTCCGTCAGCGCGGTCGGAAAGAGGCCGGCGGTCAACCGCGTCCCGAGCGGTGCGTAGGGATCCGACGCCAGCCTCGCGTTGATCGTCGAGAGGACCTGCGGGTCGATATCTGACGCGGCCTGCCCGTCGGTCTGCTCCCGTTCGACCGCCGTGTAGAAGAACGTCCGGTCCCTCACTATCGGTCCACCAACCGATACGCCGCCGCGGAACCGTGTCAGATCGGGTTTGATGCCAGCGGTCTCTTCAAGCGGCGGCGGCGCATTGAGTCGTCCGGATTCTCCAAAGACGAACGCATCGCCGTGGAACGTGTTCGTCCCGCTCTTTGTCACGACATTGATGGCCCCACCTGCGGCGCCGCCGTTCGCGGCCGACCACCCGTTGCTGACCACCTGAAACTCACGCACGACTTCCAGCGAGAGCTCCGTCCGGCTCGCGCCGCTGTAGCGGTCGTTGTTGTCGAGGCCGTCTATGCTCAGCATGTTGCTGCGCGGCCGCAGACCCGCGAAGCTGAATCCGCTGTCGGACAGCGTCGATGTGGTGGACGATGGCGCGCCTGATGGCGAAGACACGACTCCGGGTGCCAGCAGGACGAAGTGCAGGTAATCGCGGCTCTGCACCGGAAGCTCTTCGATGCGCTCGTTGTCGATCGTGGTCGTGACGGCAGTCTGACGAGTGTCGAGCGGTGAAGCCGATTGAGCCGTGACGCTGACGGTCTCGGCGACACCACTCGGCGTCAGCGTGATCGAGAGGCCAACGGTCTGACCAATCGTGATCACCACTCCACTCTGCGTGAAATCCGAGAAGCCGGAGTACGTGACTGTGATCGAGTACGTGCCGACCGGCAGTTGGGCGAACCTGAATCCCCCTGCGCCGTCTGTCGTCAGGCTCCGGCTCTGGTTGGTGTCGGTGTTCACCACGATCGCCGTTGCGCCGACGACGACGCCGCCGCTCGAGTCCACGACGGTGCCTTCGAGCGTACTCGTTGGTGCCTGGGCCGATGTCGCGCCGGCGCTCCGCAAGACAAGCGCCAACGTCACCAGCGTCGCTTTCAGCATGGTCCTCCACGCGCGGGTTGTGCCGAATGGCACACGCTTCCCGGGGACTTCGTGAACGATTCAGCGGGGAGGTTTAAATCCGCAGGGTCAGCGGCGGGCTACTGGCGTCGAACCCCGGCAGAACGTATCGGTGTTCCGAGTGAGGGATGCGCGACGCGCACGAGCGCAAGATAAATCCGCATGTCCTGAACGAACGGACACGCCGGAGGAGCGCCGTCGCCGCGATCAGGCCGACGCCGACGCAGATGACGACCAAGACCAGGTTGCTCTCCGTGTCGTTGCCGTCCTGGAGCGTGTGATCCCATCGGTCGACCATCTCCAAGACTGGCGCGCCGACGCAAACGGCAAGTAGAAGTGCCGCAAAGAGTGGGCGCACCCGCACAAGCCGAACGATAGCACGGCAAAACCGACCGATTGGCGACTTGACTGGTCGGAGATTCGCGGCTACGATGGCTGAGCATTTTGAGACTGGATCTCAAAATTGCCGATCCGCGGCTTCACTAGAGGAGAGCCACCTCGGAAGCAAAAGCCCGCCTCGGTGCGTGCACACCAGGCGGGCAGGACGCCGAGCCGGATCACGGTTGGCCCGAGCCCGTACGCGGCGTTCGACTGCAGTGTAAGCCGACGGCTTCTTCGCCGCAAACCGCTCCGTTCCGGGCTCCTCCGCGAGCCATGCGCTCGCGACAGGAGTGTCATGGCTTCGTTCCGGCAGTGTGTGCTGTGTTTGCCTCTCATGTTCTGTGCTGCTGCGACAGTTTCCGCCCAGGAGCGGCCGTACTTCGTCACCTACACCCACTACCTCGAAGAGCCAGGAAACCTGGAAGTTGCCTTGGCAAACACCACCGGCGTTCCGAAAAACGATCACGCCGTCTACAACGCGCCCTGGCTCGAACTCGAGTACGGCCTCACCGGCTGGTGGACGGCTGAGCTTTACGTCGAAACGGTGACGACGACGCGAGACGGCAGCGGTTTTACCGGTTGGCGCTGGGAGAACCGTTTCAGACCGCTTCGCGGCGAACATCGCGTCAATCCCGTCGTGTACGTCGAATACGAGAGCATCAATGAAGCCAGTCGGATACAAAAAGAGATCGTCGGGAGCGGCGGCGTTGCATACGAACCGATCGCGGAGTTGCGAGACCATCCGGCGCGTGAGCTCGAGGCGAAGCTGATCCTGTCGAGTGCCGCGCGCGCATGGAATCTGTCCGAAAACCTCATCGTGGAAAAGAATCTCTCCGCGGACGAGGGTGTGGAGTTCGGATACAGCGTCGGCGTCTCACGACCGATCGGCACGCTGGCCAGCGGAACGACCTGCCATTTCTGTGCAGAGAATTTTGTGGCCGGCATCGAGGCCTACGGGGGCTTGGGGTCGACCGTCTCGTTCGACAAGGATCAGCAACGTCATTACGTCGCCCCCGTCCTGGCCTGGCATGTCACCGACCGCTCGACCCTCAAGGCGTCGGTCGGAGTCGGGCTGACCGGGAGCAGCGATCGCTGCCTGGTACGGATGGGATGGTCTTACGAGCTGTCGCTTCGGGGCGGCAAGTGAAAAGGCAGGTTGAGCAAGCGAAGGCGCGAGTGAAAGGAAATGCCGCCGGACGGCTTATCGTCGTCGTGTGGGTTGCGTTCGCCGGGCAACTCGTCGCCCAAACCGATCGCGTGCGCGAACGTGATCCTTCTTGGACCGCGCCAGCGAAAGACGCAGAGCAATCCAACCCTTTCACGGGGCGCGCGAGCATCGTGACGGGCGGGCAGAAGGTGTACGGACAGCGGTGCCACACGTGCCATGGCAGTCAGGGCCAGGGGACGACTCGGGCTCCCAGCCTCGTGGCGGCGGATGTTCAAGCTCAAACCGACGGCGCGCTTTTCTGGAAAATCTCGGGCGGCAACACCCGCGCGGGAATGCCGTCGTTCAGTTTCTTACCAGGGGCCCAGCGATGGCAGCTCGTGCTGCATCTCCGTCGGCTTGCTACAGAAGTCGATTGATCAAGCAGGAAAAAGTGACAGTCCCCAGCAGTGCCGTCAAGAAGAAAAACGTTTCCACTTTCGCGTGGCGAGGTGCTTGCACCGGGTGCGCCGGAGCCCCGGGTGCGCACCAAGGCTTTGGCGATCGGCGTCGCAGCGGCGTCGATAGCGCTTTCGCTGTCCTGCACCTCCGCTCAAACGTCGGTCACCGCGCCCTCTGATAGTAAGTGTCAAGTCCAGGTCAGCAATTCGACGTCGTCCTTCCCCGCCTCGGGTGGGACTGGAACCGTTACAGTCTCGACGACGCGCGACTGTACGTGGACCGTGACGAGTGACGCCAGCTGGGTTTCGATCGGCGGCAGTTCCAGCGGACAAGGCAACGCGGCCGTCACCTATTCCGTCGCAGCGAACCCGGTACCGTCACCGCGTTCCGGGGGAATTGGCGTCAATCCCGACTTCATGACACTCAGTCAGGCCGGGGCGCCATGCATCATCTCGCTGAACCGATCGGGTGACTCCATCGGGTCAAACGGCGGCCAGCTTTCCTTTAACGTCTCAACCCTCACCGGTTGCAGCTGGTCCGCCTCGACGAGCGACGGCTGGATTTCGATCACCTCCGGCCAAACCGGCAACGGCAATGGGTCGGTCGGCCTGTCGATAGCCGCGAACAGCGGCACCGAACGTGCGGGTCAGGTACACGTGGCGAGTCAGATGTACAACGTGACCCAGGCCGCGCCCGCACCGATCACGATCAGCGGGAAGGTGTCGAACCTGTCGGGCAATTGTCCCCTGCTGACGTTCGTCGTCGGTGGAAGGACCGTGGTCACCGCCGCGTCGACGGTTTTTCGCGGCGAAGCCTGCGGCAACCTTCGCAACGGACAAAGCGTTGCCGTCACCGGAGTGACGCAGGTGAACCAGACTGTGCTCGCCACTACCGTCGAACTCAAGAGCTGACAATGAATAAGAACGGAATCGGCCTGGTTGTGCTGACAATGGCGCTCGTGCCTTCGGACACCGCGAGCGGCCAATCGGTCACCGACGTCCTAACCTTTCTCGTCA
>Ga0318533_10001199_pt1 | contig 12573 bp, 8 predicted proteins | sample GRESIP053b4f27_FD_203675 | JGI IMG/M metagenome (GOLD analysis project Ga0318533, IMG submission 203675) | Tropical soil microbial communities from Luquillo Experimental Forest, Puerto Rico - GRE.SIPMG.053b4f27 | ecosystem: Environmental > Terrestrial > Soil > Tropical forest > Bulk soil...
AGGCGATCGTAGGTGATGCCCAGCCGTTCGCGTACGGCCGGCGGATAATTGGTGATGAAAACATCGGCTTGCTCCGCGAGCCTGTGCAGCACCGCCTGCCCCTCCGGTTTCGACAGATCGAGCGCCAGGCTCCGCTTGTTCCGGGACTCCAGCAGCCACGCAAAATTGTGCTCGCTTGCCGGATATCCCGGTAGGTTCGGCAGGTTGCGATAGGGGTCGCCGGATCCAGGTGGTTCGACCTTGATCACGTCGGCGCCGAAGTCCGACAGCACTGTCGCAGCCGCGGGTGCTGCGATAAAGCTCGCGCAGTCGAGAACCTTCAGGCCGTCGAAGATGCCTTTGTCCATCGTGGCGTCGCTCCCGTCGTTATGTTGCTTGCAGCCCGTCGGAACTTCCCCGGCAGCCGATATCCCCGTCATTTGACCGATGTCGGGCCGGGATGCAACGGCGATGGCGTCATTCCTCTCCTGACAGGAGCGCAGCATTGCCGCCGGCCGCGGCCGTGTTGACGGTCACGGTCTGCTCGGTCGCAAAGCGCACGAGATAGTGTGGCCCACCCGCCTTCGGTCCCGTGCCCGACAGGCCTTGACCGCCGAACGGCTGCACGCCGACCACCGCGCCGATCATGTTGCGATTGACATAGATATTGCCGACGGCAAGTCGCGCCACGATTGCTTCGACCATATCGTCGATGCGCGAGTGGACGCCAAGCGTAAGCCCATAACCGGTTGCCTCGATCGACTGCAGCACCTGTCGGAGCCGGTCGGCGCCATAACGCACCACGTGCAGGATCGGCCCGAACACTTCTTCAGTCAGTTGACCGGCATCCGAGAGCTCAAAGATATGCGGGGCGACGAAATTTCCGGCGGGTGCGGTGCCGGCGAAATGCACCCTCGCCTGCGCCGTCATGCGGGCGATGTGGGCATCGAGCCGCGCCTTGGCTTCGGCATCGATCACCGGGCCGATATGGGTTGCGGGATCGCTCACGTCGCCGATCTTCAGTTCGCGCGCGGCGCCCGCGATCATCTCGATCATGCGATCGGCGACGTCATCCTGAACGAACAGCAGCCGCAGCGCCGAACAGCGCTGGCCTGCCGAGCGAAACGCCGAAGTCACGACATCATCGGCCACCTGCTCGGGCAGCGCGGTCGCATCGGCGATCATCGCGTTGATGCCGCCGGTTTCCGCGATCAACGGAATGATCGGGCCATCCTTGGCGGCGAGAACCCGGTTGATCGCGCGCGCAACTTCCGTCGAACCGGTAAAGACCACGCCGGCGATGTCGGGGTGTGCGACCAGCGCAGCCCCGATCGCTCCGTCGCCCGGCACGAGATGCAGCGCGGAAGCCGGAACGCCGGCTTCGTGCAACAGCGAAATCGCAGCGGCCGCAACCAGTGGGGTCTGTTCGGCGGGCTTGGCGACCACAGCATTGCCGGCCATCAGCGCTGCGGTGACCTGGCCCAGAAAGATCGCGAGCGGAAAATTCCATGGCGAGATCGCGACGAAGACGCCGCGGCCGCGCAGCCGGAGCTGATTGCTCTCGCCGGTCGGTCCCGGCATCGCCTCGCCCGCGCCGAACAGCCTTCGGCCCTGGGCCGCGTAGTACCGGCAGAAGTCGGCCGCTTCGCGCACTTCCGACAGCGCATCGTCGAGCGTCTTGCCGCCCTCGCGCTGCAACAGCGCCATGAAATGCGCGCCGCGATCTTCGAGAAGATCGGCTGCCCTTTCGAGGATCTTGGCGCGCGCCTCCGCGGGCGTTGCACTCCAGCGAAGGAAGCCGGCGCGTACCAGGGCGACCGCGCGCGCGGCGTCGGCTGGTGTCGCGTCGGCAACGCTGCCTTTCGCGGGCGTAGTCTCGGCCGCGATGGCTGAGACCAGCGCGTCCAGCGCCGCGCGTTCGCCGAACTCGATCCCGCGTGAATTCTTCCGCTCCGGCATGTACAGATCGCGCGGCAATGGAATATTCGGATGACGCGCCTGGCCGGCGCTGCCGATCATATCAGCCGGGCGCCGCAACAGGGTCCTTGCCGGGATCGCGTCGTCGGCGGCAAGAGCAACGAACGAGGTGTTGGCGCCGTTCTCGAGCAGGCGCCGCACGAGATAGGCGAGGAGGTCGCGATGACTGCCGACCGGCGCATAGGTCCGGTACGCCAGATCGGGGCGGTCCTGCCGCAAGCGCGCATACAGCGCGTCGCCCATGCCGTGCAGCCGCTGGAACTCGAAGCCGCCCTCGTTGCCCGCAAGCTCGAGCACGGTCGCGACCGTCAGCGCGTTGTGGGTTGCGAATTGCGGAAAAATCCGGCCGCGCAGCGCCAGAAGTTTTTTCGCGCAATCGACATAATTGAGGTCGGTCATCGCCTTGCGCGTAAACACGGGATATCCCTCAAGCCCGCGTTCCTGCGCGCGCTTGATCTCGGTGTCCCAATAAGCGCCCTTGACCAGGCGAACCATCAGGCGCCGGTCGAGCGTCCGCGCGAGTGCGTCGACATAATCGATCACGTCGCATGCGCGCTTCTGGTAGGCCTGGATCGCAAGTCCAAAGCCGTCCCATCCTCCAAGCGAACTGTCGCTGAAAGCCGAGGCAATCACGTCGAGCGACAGCTCCAGCCGATCCGCTTCCTCGGCATCGACGGTGAAATTCAGGTCATAGGCTTTGGCGAGTCCGGCAAGTTCGATCAGTCGAGGCACCAGTTCGCCCATCACGCGGCCGCGGCTTATCGCCTCGAACCGCGGATGGAGCGCCGATAGCTTGACCGAAATGCCGGGACGGTCGGGCAGGGCGCGGCCATCCACGGTGCGGCCGATCGCTTCGATCGCGCTCCGGTAAGATCTGAAATAACGTTCGGCATCGGCAGCGGTCCGCGCGCCCTCGCCGAGCATGTCAAAGGAATAGCGCGACGCGGTCGCCCCATTTGCGCGGGCGAGCGCGGATTCGATGGTTTCGCCGAGTACGAAGTGGCTCCCCATCAACCGCATCGCCTGCCGCGTGGCGGCGCGAACGGCGGGTGCGCCGAGCCGCTTTGCCAGCCGGCCAATTGTGCCCTCGGGCGTCTCGCCGGGCTGGATTACGCGCGCCGAGACGCCCAATGCCCAGGCCGACGCGTTCACCAGGAACGCGCTCGACTTGGTCTCGTGATGGATGAAATCGCCCTCGGCGAGCTTGTCCTCGATGAACTGGTCGGCGGTGCGGGCGTCCGGCACGCGCAGCAGTGCTTCCGCAAGCACCATCAGCGCGAGACCCTCCTTGGTCGAGAGCGCGAACTCGCGCAGCATGTCTTCGACGCCGCCGAGCCGGTCGTCGCTGGCGCGAATGGCCTCGATCAGACGCGTCGCGACGCGATCGATGCGCCGCTCCTGTTCGGCGGAGAGCCGCGCGGTGTTGAGAAGTCTTGCCGCAAACGCGTTATCCTCCGGCGCGTAAGCCGCGGCGAAGGGGGGCAGGGACAGGGAAGCGGGGGAAGCGGACGTCATGGCGTGCCTAATGGTCCGGGCACTTTACCACGCAACCTGTTGGCGCGAAAAAGCCGCCTGACGTGCGGGGCGGAAGCCCGCCCCCGCCGAAATATGATTAACTCAAATGAGGAAGTGCGCGTGCGCCGCGCTAGACCTTGAGGTTCTCAGCCGAAGTCTTGCCGCGATTGGCGACCTCTTCATATTCAATCGTTTGTCCTTCGTTGAGGGTGGAAAGTCCTGCCTTCTGCACCGCCGAGATATGAACGAATACGTCCTTGCCGCCCGAGGAGGGCTGGATGAATCCGTAGCCCTTGGTCGGGTTGAACCACTTGACCGTACCTTTAGCCATACGTCGTCTCCGCGGGATCAATAAATTAATAAAGGGCGAACCGCCGATCCCCGCAAACCGGCTTGTTCAGCCCAACAGAATACGCTGGTTAGCGCAACCTTGATAGTTCTAACCAGTGGCCGGATTTCGCCGGAAATGCTCGATATCGTGGCGCATTTGAGGATTTTGCCTGTTTCGCGATCGTTTTGAGGCGCCCGCATCACGAAATTCCCGCTGTGCCATGCGAATCGCGCAAGGGCGCCCGGCCCGCCGGGGCGGATGGACGAGGGCATTTGTCCAGTCGAGTTCTGAGGCTCGGCATTTTCACGGGATGGGCGACGTCGCTCAGGTCAGCCAAATTCGCCCTATACCCTCAACGACCGGCCGGGCGTGCGCTTCGTCTGGTTGGTGGTGATGGCCTGCCGAGTTTTCTCACGAGTGTTTGGGAAGACCGCAGGGCTCGGCCGCTTTTCGACCGCACTTCCAGCCGGGCGATGCGGTGGCCGGTTTCATTGTCCACAAGCACCGAATGCTGCTCGCCGCGAGCAAAGCAGTGGTCCTCGCCCCATTGCCGCAGGGCCACCACGACGGGAAACAAATCCAGTCCCTTCTGGGTGAGGACGTATTCCTGGTAGGCGCTACCGTCCGAGGCCGGCGCAGGCTTCAGCACGCCAAGCGCGACCAATCTCCTGAGGCGAGCGCTAAGGATGCCCTTCGATAAACCCAACGACTTCTGAAACTCGCTAAATCGGCGAACGCCATCGAAGGTGTGCAGGCGTTTGTCCCGGTCGGGCTCAATATGTCGCCGCAAGGTAATCGACGATCTTGGGCACGTCGGCCTCGTCGATCGGTGCGCCATAGGTCTTGATCATCTTGGTCACTTCGGCGAGCCAGAAATCCTTCTTGGATTTCACATTCCGCGGCTGGGCATTGATGTAGTCGGCGGAGTGGCAGGCGCTGCAATTGTTTTGCGCCACTTCGACGTTCGGTCCCGGCCTGAAGACGGCAGTCTCCTCGGGCAGCGTGTAAGAGATCGGTCCAGCCTTCGCGGCGGCGAGACCAAAAGCGACGGCGGGTATAAGGGCGAGACGAGCGAGTTTTGGCATATCGTGTCCCTCAGGCTGCCGTGACGCGGACGGTTTCGATGACGTTGCGCATATAGCCGGCCGGATTCCATCGCGCTTCCGCAGGTTGCGTATCGCCGGCATTGTTGGTGGCGCGAACCTTCAGCTCATGAGTGCCGGCTGCGAGATTGACGGCAAGCGACCATTCGCGGAACGAGTATTTTCCCAGATCGCGGCCGAGCTTCGCCGGCGTCCAGTTCTTGCCGCCGTCCGTCGAGACCGCGACCTCCTTGATGCCCTTGCCGCCATCGAAGGCGATTCCCTTGAGCCTGATCCTTCCGGGCTTGACCTTCGCGCCGTCGCTCAAACTGGTGATGAAAGAACGGACATTGAAGCGGTTGATCGGAATGGTCGCGGCAGGCGTGGTGCCCGGTTCGACGCAATTGCACGGTGTATCCGGAATACGGTAGGCGGACTTCATCCAGAACCCGTCGAACACGGTGTCAATCACGGTAATCTCGTTGAGGTGCTTGACCCAGTAGGTGCCGTAATAGCCGGGCACCACGAGCCGCAGCGGAAAACCGTTGAGAAACGGCAGCTCCTCGCCATTCATGCCATAGGCCAACATCACCTCGCCGTCGCGGGCATGATCGACATCCAGCGCCTTGACGAAATCCGGCGTCCGGTCGCTGACCGGTCCGTCCATTCCGTTAAAAGTGACCTGCTTGGCGCCGGTTTGCACGCCCGCCATATCGAGTATCGTCTTCAGCGGCACGCCGCGCCAGCGCGCGTTCCCCATCGCGCCGTTGCCGAGCTGGCCGCCGGCCACGCGCGGATTGAAGAAGCCGCGGCTGTTGCCCGAGCATTGATTGACGGCGACGAGTTCGACCGCCTTCAGCTTCCTGATCTCCTGCAGCGACAGTTTGAGCGGATGGTCGACCTTGCCCTTGACCTCGAGCGTGAACTTGTCGGGGTCGATATCAAACGGCAGGTCGGACAGATGATAGCGTACGAAAAAGGCGTTGTTCGGCGTGATCGGGCCCTCGTTGAAGATGCGGAACGGCGTCTCCAGTTGCGGGGGACGACTGGTCTGACCGATCATGGGGCGCTTTTGCGGGTAATTCACCAGCGGTCGCTCGCCATTGTCGAACGGCAGTGTCACGGTTTCGAGCGCGAACGCTCTTGCCGATCCGAAACCCGTTGCCAGCGCGGTCATGCCGGCGCGCTTCATCAACTCCCGCCTGTCGAGCATTTTGAAACTTCCTCCCAAGCATTTTCTGTGAGCCAGTCCGTTGCGCGGATCAGGACAGCCTGAGTGTTGCGAGCGCCGCTACCCAAAGTCAAATCCTGCTTTCGACGCACTCGCTGCGATGCGGCAAGGCAAAACAAGCGGGGATTTTTACGTCACGCGGCGACGGCGGCCTCAGAGCTCGTGACAAGCGCCGACAGCGCCCTGGCATCGGCGACCACACTGACGAGCATCGGCTCGGCGCGCCCGCGAATCGTGACCTCCTGCTTCGGCAGATGGTCTGCCCCCAGCCCTGCGGTAATGCGCACCTCGTCGGAGACGATGGCCTCGCAGGCGAGAGTCTTCGTCATGTCCTGCAACCTCGCAGCGACATTGACGGCATCGCCAAGCGCGGTGAACACCATGTGGTCGCGATAGCCGATGTCGCCGACGATCACCTCGCCGCCGTGAATGCCGATGCCGAAGCGGATCGGCTCGCGCAAATCGTGGCTCAAGAACTGGTTCACGTCGTCGACATTTTTCGCGATCAGGGCTGCGGCTTTCAGAGCCTGGCGGCATGCGGCCTGCGCGCTCGATGCAAGTCCGAACAGCGCCAGCATGCCGTCGCCGACGAATTGATTGGGCCTGCCACCGCTTTCGGTCACCGCCTGCGCCACCGCGGACAGGAAGCGATTGACGACGAAGACGGTGTCGAACGGCAGCATCTTTTCAGCGAGCCGGGTCGAGCCGCGCATGTCCACGAACAGGCTGACGAGATAACGCTCCTGACCGATCCGGGTCGGGTTCGAGGCATGTTCGTTTGCCGTCGACGTGTTGGGAAGGAAGAGCTGGAAGAACGACAGGTCCGCGGTTGGGCGAAGCTGGCAGGCAAGCCGGATCGAAGGGTCGCTAGTGCCGACGCGGGCGAGCACGAAGGCCTCGCGCGGCGACGGCTCCGGGAGCGAGCTGCAATCCCCGATGATGCGAATACGGCAGGTCGAGCAGCGCGCGCGTCCGCCGCACACGCTGGCATGCGGGACATTGTAACGCAGGCTCGCTTCCAGCACGCTGAGCCCCTTGGGCACGCGAATCGTTTTGCCGTTGCCGTAAGAAAGCGCAATCATACCGCCACGGCGTTCGATCAGAAGGCGGGCGCCGCGCGCCAGCACGACGGCTCCGAGCAGGACGAGGTAGAAGGTCAGGAAATCGTCGATGATGGTCTCGAGCGTCTGCTGCTCGGCCGGCGTGCCGACCTGGTTCGGCGCGAGATTTTTGGCCCGCCACTCCGCGTCCCCGCTGTCGGCAATGACGCTCTGTCCGCCCTGGTAGAAGCCGAGCAGCGCAAGCGTCGGAACCAGTACCGCGGCAGCGAGCAGATAAGGTGCAAGCTTCGCGTAGAATGCCTTCATGCGCAGCCAGAAATGCAGGCCGATGCAGCCATGCATCCAGGCGATGACCAGAACGATCGACATCTGCCACGCCCTGATCGGCCGCGCCACCCAGAATGCATAGAGTTCCTGCGGGTACAATTTCTCGTGGCCAAACAGCGTCTCGCCGAGCCGGGCGCCGATGATGTGGCTCGCGATCAGCAGCGGAATGCTCAAGCCGAGCAGGAGCTGCAGCAATTCGATGGTGCGCCAGGCAAATTGCCGGCGCTGGTAGAGTGCCCAGATCCCAAGACTGAAATGTACCAGCACCGCGGTATAGAGAATGATCGCAACCGGAAGGAACTGCCAGAACAGGGTGTGATAGTGCACGCCCTCGGTAAGCGCTTCCACCGAGATATTGCCGAGCGCATGGTTGAGGAAATGGCTGACCAGATAGGTGAACAACACGAGCCCGGAGGCGAGGCGGACCTGCCGAACGCCGATGCCACTGAGGGCTTTCCTGATCTGATCGCGCGAAAATAGGACCATTTGCGGATCATTATCGACCATAGGGGGCATTCATTCCACGCTAAATGCATCACCAATGCCTTACCGCGGTGATTGGCGCGGGTCCGGTCGGCAGGGCAGGGCGAGGGGGCCTTCAGCTCCCGGTCGGTACACGTTGACTCCCCGAAGGGAGTCGGGGAGAAAGCGCCGTGCCTTCGACCTCCCAGCCCGCAAAGCCGGGCGATTTCGCCGTTCGACCGCTGATTTTCGCCGCCATCGTGATTGCCGCGATGACGGCGTTGCGGATCGCTTTCGCTCAACTGATGGAGTTGCGCACCGACGAGGCCTATTACTGGACCTGGTCGAAGGAGCACGCGCTGTCGTTCCTCGATCATCCGCCGATGATCGCCTGGTTCATCCGCTTCGGCACTGCGATTTTCGGCGACACCGCTTTCGGTGCCAGATTCGCCGGCATCCTGGCGATGCTGATCACCCAATTGCTGCTGGCAGACATTGCTCGCCGCGTGACCCGCGACGTCCGCGCCATCGTGTTCGCGGTGCTGATGCCCGAGGCCGCGCTCTATTACGGATTGTTGATGGCGAAGGTTTCGCCCGACACGGCCGTGATTCCGTTCGCCGTTGCGATGATCTGGGCGCTGGTCAGGCTCGCCCAGAGCAACGACCCGCGCTGGTGGCTCGCCGCCGGCGTGTTCGCAGGCCTTTCGTTGCTCGCGAAATTCACAATGGTCATGTTGCTGCCCGCGGTCGCCGCCTTCGCGCTGGTGCCGGACTGGCGATGGCGCTGGCTGCGTTCCCCCTACCCTTACCTTGCGGCGCTGATCGCGTTCGTGCTGTTTCTGCCGGTGCTGATCTGGAATGCCGGACACGATTGGGCCTCGTTCCGCTTCCAGATGGTGCGTGCAACTGCGTCTCATGAATTGTCATCGCAGTCGCTGCGGACGCTCGGCGACTTCATTGGCCTGCAGCTCGGACTGGTCGGCTTCATCCTTTTGCCGGTGGTGCTGTGGGGGCTGGTTGCCACCGCGCGGCGCGGCTATCGCGCGCGCGAGCCGATCGCGATCCTCTTGTCGACCTCGGTGCTCGTGCCCTTCCTCTATTTTTTGTGGAGGTCGCTGACGCTTCGTATCGGCGACACGTGGCCGATGTTTATGTGGCCGATCGGCTTTGCCGCCGCTGCGATCAATCTTTCGGTGCTGCAGCGTGAGGGCTCGGCGGCGCGATCGAGCACATTCTGGGCGGTTGCGGGAATCGTCAGCGGCATCGCCTGGGTCGTTCTGGTGTTTCTTTACTACGTCGCGGCTCCCTGGAATTTCATCGGCCGCGCCGATCCGATCGGCGGCGAGGCGGGCTTCGATCAGGTCATGGCACGCGCCGAGGCCGAACTCGCGAAGACCGGCGCAACCTGGATTGTGGCAACCGACTATCGCACCTATGCGATGTTGCGCTGGCATTTTAGGGATCGCGTGCCCGTCGTCGATGTGTTCGAACGCGGCAGGTTTCAGGACTTTGCCGATCCCGGCATGGACCGGATCAGGGGCCATACCGGCCTCTATGTCGCGCGCGAGCCCGACAATCTCCTGCAGTTGTGGAATTTAACCGGTGCGACACGGGAGCCGCTTGAGCGTGTCGATCGCGTGTGGCGGGGCGTCGTGATGGACACCTACGTGCTGGAGAAACTGACCGGCTGGACGCCCGAACTTTCGCCGCCGAAGGACTCGCCGCTTTTCCGCTGGCGCATGCTCGTGGTCGAGCCTAACCCTTAATCCGCGTCCTCGCGCTTGCGCAAAAGGTCCTTTGCGAGATCGGTGAGAACAGGACGCGGCAGCGTCACAAACGGCAACGGGCGTGTCACCTCGATCGCCGCAAGCCCCAGGCGGGCGGTCAACAGCCCGTTCAGGACGCCTTCGCCGAGCCGCTGCGACAATTTTGCCGCAAGACCGTGGCCGAGCATTTGCTGCACCAGGCTGTCGCTCGCCGCCACGCCGCCGGTGATCGCGAGATGCGCGATGACATGACGGAGCAGGCGCATCATGCCGAGTGCGCCGGGACGTCCACCATAGAGCCGCGCGAGTTGCCGGATCAGCCGCAGTGCGGCCACGAACACGAACACGATGTCGATCGCCGCGCGCGGGCTGACCGCGGTGACGAGGGAGACGCGCTGGGCTGCGGACGAAACCAGCCGCCGCGCCTCGGTGTCGAGCGGCGTCATCAGTTCACGTTCCGCCAGCCGGATCAGGTCGGCTCCGTCGATGATGTCGTTGATGTGTCCCGTAAGCTCGGCGCGGGCGCGGGCCAGTTGCGGGTTCTGATGCGCGATCCTGAGGAGATCGCGAACGACGGCGCGGCTCTCGTCATGATCGTCGCTGACGATCACCTCCGCCGCCCGTTCGTGCAGCTTCTCGATCGCAGCAAGGCGCGCGAGCGCCAGCAATTCACGCGAGGCGACCACGGCGAGCGCCAGCGTGGCGGCGAAAGCGGATGCCAGACCGAGAATGCCGAGGCTTTCGCTGCGCGCGAACAGATCCTCGATCAATTGCGTCACGCCGAGCCCGACCCCGAGCAGCACGAGGCCGGCGATGCCGCCCCAGAACATGGCGCCCCAACCGAATCTCCGTCGCGGCGCCGCAGGCGCCTCGATCGGCACGGGCAGTTGCGCCGGGTCGGTCTCCGGCGTGATCTGGACGATTCCGCGCGCGGGGCGGCTCGCGTCCTCTGCGTCGACCACGACCACGCTCGAATCGTCGAGCCGGAAGGTCGCCGGCCGCCGGTGCTTTCCTCGTTCGTTCATTGCAATCGGTCTCCGATCAGGAACTGCAGCGCCCGGTCAAGGCGGATGTGAGGCAGCACGGGCTCGCTCTCGCCCTCGCGCACAAGCCGTGGCGGCCGGAAGCGCAGGAAGCGGAAATCGCTCTTGTCCGCAGGCGCCGTGGAAAGACCGCGGAACGCGCTTTCACTGTCAAAGAGCACCTCCGGATCGGAGGGAAGATCGCCGGGAAAGGTCGCTACTTCCGTATCGCCATCAAATGTCTCGTCGCCGGCACTCTCGCCAGGGACGGGTGTGCCTGTGATCGAGGGCAATTTGTCGCGGCCGCGCGCGACGGTGGCTTCCCGCGTCGCGCGCACTGCGGCGAGCGCCACCACGTCGATCATGGCACCCGTCGTTTCCGCGCGCGCCACGGCGCCCGAGACGGCACGGCGCAGCACGGCTTCCAGTCGGTCGTGGCTGAGATGGTGCAAATGGTCGGCCTTGGTGGCCGCGAACAGGATGCGGTCGATGCGCGGCCGCAACAGGCTGGACAGAAAGGTGCTGCGGCCGACCCGGAAACAGTCGAGAATCCCCAAGAGCGCCGCCTCGAGATCGTGCAGCGCGTCAGGTCCCGAATTGAACGCCGCGAGCGCGTCGACCAGCACGATCTGGCGGTCGAGGCGCGCGAAATGATCGCGGAAGAATGGGCGGACTACCGCGTCCTTGTAGGCTTCGTAGCGCCGCGCCATCATCGCCCATAGCGAGCCCGGCGGCGCCGGCCCGTCAACGGATACATCGAGCGGCGCGAAGGTCAGCGCCGGCGAGGCAGCGAGACTGCCGGGCATGAGGAAGCGGCCGGGCGGCAACAGGCTCATGGCGAAACGCTCGTCGCGGCACGCCCGCAAATAGTCGGTGAAGAGCTTTGCCGCCGTGCGGGTGGCCTGCTCGTCCTCGGCTGCTTCCGGCGCCAGCGTTGCGAGATGGGCGTGCCATTCCGCCGCAAGATGGGCGCGCGGCGTCTCGCGCGAGAGCGCAAGGCTCTCGCGTGCCCACTGCTCGTAAGTCTTGTTGAGCAAAGGCAGGTCGAGCAACCACTCGCCGGGATAGTCGACGATATCGAGCGTCAGCGTGCGGTCGGCGCCATTGGCGCGCTGGTATTCGATGACAAGGCGCAGCTCGCTGATATCGACGGTCGAGTCCGGCCAGCGCCGCTCCTCGATCAAAGTGCGCAAGTGGTTCTCATAGTCGAAGCGCGGCACCGCATCATCCGGCTGCGGTGCGAGATATGCGCGCGCGATGCGGCCCGACGCGAAGGCTTCGAACACCGGGAAGCGGCCGCCGCGCGTAAGGCCGTGGACCAGGGCGGTGATGAATACGGTCTTGCCCGCCCGCGACAGGCCGGTGACGCCGAGCCGGACCGTCGGGTTGAAGAGGTGCTCGCCAAAGTCAAGGAGCGCCCGCGCCGACAGGCGCGCCTCTTCGATGATGTCGGATAGACCGGGGGCCATGGGGGCAGCAAGCTGGGCAGGTGGCGAGAGGGGCGGGAACAATCCGAAGGTGGCAATTGTAGGGATGAAATCAAGCTTCACATTTCGTCGCGATTGCAGGCGACACGGATTTTCAATGCTTCATTGACCTCCTGGCGCCTATGTTATTCTATCATTCCGATAGCCCTGCGGGTGGCCCATGACGATCTTCAAACTCAAGCAGTTGGCTTCGACCTCCATCCATGCGGCAACCGGCGCGATCCGCTGGAACTACGACCGCGCGGAGCTGATCGCGGACGGGGTGGTGCACGGCATCGGGATACTGGCGGGGGTCGTCGCCGCGACTGTGCTGGTGGTGCTCACCGCGATCCA
>Ga0318533_10001205_pt1 | contig 12557 bp, 10 predicted proteins | sample GRESIP053b4f27_FD_203675 | JGI IMG/M metagenome (GOLD analysis project Ga0318533, IMG submission 203675) | Tropical soil microbial communities from Luquillo Experimental Forest, Puerto Rico - GRE.SIPMG.053b4f27 | ecosystem: Environmental > Terrestrial > Soil > Tropical forest > Bulk soil...
CTTGGACTTGACCGCGAGTGCCCTCACCAAAGACCACGCGCTGGCGAATTTCGCGGGGCGCGTTTCGGATTCGGGTGAGGGGCGCTGGACGATCAAGGCCGCGATCGATGAGGCGGTCCCCGCGCACATCCTGACGGCCGCACTCTACGAGCGTTTCAGCTCACGCGGTGAGGCCGATTTCGCAAACCGGGTATTGTCGGCGATGCGCTACGAGTTCGGGGGGCACGTCGAGAAGCCAGGGGGTTGACCTGGATTCGCCAGAATACAGCGAATTCGGCGAATCACCCGGCCGAACCGCCAGATCGCACAATAAAGTTTAGTCGGATCAAGAGCTTGCCTCGAGAAATCCCTAGTTTGGCAAACAGGGAATAAATTGCTGCCGATCAGAGAAATTTTCCAGCGGAACAGGGAGTGGATCATACCAGTTACGGCTCTGTCAGGGATAAAACAGGGAACCTTCCTCAATAAAGCCAACATTGCATCACAGCTTTGAACCCGGCATTGATGTCTGTGTTGGCGGGGCATGCTGGGGGCGAATATGTCGGGTGGCGGGTTGCGACGGCTTTTCCGGCTTACAGCGGCGATCGGTGTCCTCGTTCTGATCTCCGCGTTGCCGGGGTGCAAAAAACAAGAAACGGCAGCAGCGCCAAACATCCGGCCGGTGCGTACCGTGACCGTCGAACTCAGCCAAGCCGGCGAGACAGTATCGCTGACCGGTGAGATCCAACCCCGCTACCAGGCCGATCTCGGCTTTCGGGTCGACGGCAAGATCCTCGAACGGCCGGTCGATGTCGGGACGCAGGTCAAGAAGGGCGATCTCCTTGCACGGCTCGACCCGCAGCAATACCGTCAGGATCTCGAGGTCGCCAAAGCCGAAGTCGCCAAGGCGGATGCCGAGGTAACTCGGGCCCAGGCCCAAGAGTACCGGCAACGCGAGCTCCTCAAGAACGGTCACACCACGCAAGTCGCCTATGATCAGGCGCTAAAGACATTCAAGACCGCACAAGCCGAAGCTGACGCAGCGCGCGCCAAACAGGTGCAAGCCAGCGAGAACCTCGGCTACACCGACCTCAAGGCCGATGCCGACGGCGTCATTTCCGCGATCGGCGCCGATCCCGGGCAGGTCGTCAGCGCCGGGCAGATGGTGGTTCGTTTGGCGCAACCGGGTGAACGTGAGGCGGTATTCAACCTGGCCGAAGCGGCGTTCAAAAACCCGCCCAAGAACCCAATCGTCGAGGTCAAGCTGGTCAGCAATCCAGACATCAAGACGGAAGGCAGGGTTCGCTACCTCTCGCCGCAAGCCGACCCGACGACCCGTACGTTTACGGTCCGGGTCTCACTACCGGACGCGCCGCCGCAGATGCGGCTCGGCGCTAACGTGATCGGCAGTGTCACCGTAAACGAGGGTTCGAGCATAACCATACCGGGCAGCGCGCTCTTTCAGAAGGACGGGCAGCCGGCAGTCTGGCTCGTCGACAAGGACGGTACGGTGCAGCTGAAGCCGATCACCGTTCAACGCTATCAGGGCGATACGGTCGTCGTCGGCGGCGGGCTCACCCAAGGCGACGTGGTGGTCACGGCCGGAGTGCAGAAATTGCTGCCCGGTCAGAAGGTCACTCTGATGGCGGAGAGCGCCGCGCAATGACGGGCTTCAATCTCTCCGAATGGGCGATCAACCACCGCTCTTTCGTCTGGTTTCTAATAATCCTGTTTGTCGCCGCCGGAATCCTCTCCTACCGCGAGCTCGGCCGCGAGGAAGACCCGTCTTTTTCGATCAAGACGATGATCGTGCGGACCTATTGGCCCGGTGCGACGATCGACGATACGATGCTCCAGGTTACCGACCGGATCGAAAAGAAACTGCAGGAAACCCCGTCGCTCTACTACCTGAAGAGCGAAACCAAGCCGGGCGTATCCACAATCTACGTCAACGTTCTCGATAACACGCCAAAGGAGGCGATCCCGGATATCTGGTATCAGGTGCGCAAGAAGGTTGCCGACATAAAGTCGACATTGCCGCAAGGCATTCTCGGGCCGAGTTTCAATGATGAGTTCGGCGATGTCTTTGGCATTATCTACGCGTTCACGGCGGATGGTTTCACCCATCGGGAGTTGCGTGACTATGTCGAGAGAATTCGCACCCAGGTCCTGACCATCAAGAATGCGGCTAAGGCGCAGCTGATCGGAGCCCAGGACCAAAAATTTTATCTCGAATTCGATACCAGTCAGCTTGCTGGGCTTGGCGTCAGCCGCGACCAGGTGATTTCGAGTTTGCAGGAGCAAAACGCGGTCACACCTTCCGGTGTCGTGCAAACCGGTCTGGAAAAGTATGCGATCCGCGTTTCCGGAGCATTCAATTCGGTCGACGACCTCAAGCGCATCAATCTATTTGCCAACGGCAAATTTTTCCGTCTCGCCGACGTGGCGACAATCAAGAAAGGCTATTCCGATCCGCCGCAGCCGATGGTCCGCGTCCACGGGGAGCCCGCGATCGGGCTCGCGATCTCGATGGCTCAGGGCGGCAACAACCTCGTCTTCGGCGAGGCCGTGGCGAACAAGATGGAGCAGATCGTCGAGCACTTGCCGATCGGGATCGAGGCGCATCTGGTCGCCAACCAGCCGGTAGTCGTCGAAGAAGCCGTCGGCGGTTTTACTAAGGCGCTGTGGGAAGCCGTGGCAATTGTGCTCGCGGTGAGCTTCCTGAGCCTCGGTCTGCGCGCCGGAGTAGTGGTCGCCTGCTCGATCCCGCTCGTGCTCGGTATGGTCTTTGCCTACATGGTGTATTCCGGGATCAGCTTGCAGCGCATCTCTCTCGGCGCGTTGATCATCGCGCTCGGCCTCCTCGTCGACGATGCGATGATCACGATCGAAATGATGGTGAGCCAGCTCGAGCAGGGGGTCGATCGCGAGCACTCCGCAACGCATGCCTGGGTCACGACGGCGTTTCCGATGCTGACCGGAACCCTCGTCACCGTGGCCGGATTTGTCCCGATTGGGTTCGCGAAGAGTGGAGCCGGCGAATATTGCTATTCGCTGTTTGCCGTGATCGCCGTGGCATTGCTCGCCTCATGGATCGTCGCGGTCCTCTTTGCCCCGGTGATCGGCGTGACAATCCTGCCCAAGACGATGAAGCCGCACGGCGGCGGACATGGCCAGCCAGGCCGTTTCATGCGCCTATTTCGAGCTGCTCTGATCTTTTGCATGCGGGCCCGCTGGCTGGTGATCGCCGTGACCCTCGGACTCTTCGTTGCCTCCCTTTATGGATACGGGTTCATCCAGCAGCAATTCTTCCCGGCTTCCGACCGGCCGGAGCTGGTTGTCGACCTCACCCTTCCGCAGGATTCATCGATTTACGCCACCGAGCACGAGGTCGAGCGGTTCGAGGCGCTGCTGAAGGGCGACCCAAACATCGATCGCTACAGCCTATACGTCGGGCAAGGTGCGGTACGCTTTTATCTGCCGTTGAACGTGCAGCTGTCCAACGACTATTTTGCCCAGGCGGTCATCGTGACAAAGGGTATCGCGGAACGCGAGGTCGTCCGCGCGCGCCTGCAAAAGGCACTCGACACCGAATTCGCCAGTCTCAACACGAGGATCTATCCGCTGGAGTTGGGACCACCGGTCGGCTGGCCGTTGCAATATCGCGTCAGCGGCCAGACCCCGCAAGGCACTCGCGACGCCGCGTTTCTCGTCGCCCAAACCATCGGGCAAAACCCGAATACGCGACTGATCAATTTCGACTGGAACGAGCCGATGAAGAGCCTCCGGATCGAGGTCGATCAGGACCGTGTCCGCCAGCTCGGCGTCAGCTCCAAATCGTTGGCCGAAGCCCTGAACGCGGTTACCAGCGGAATGGTCGTCACCGAGGTTCGTGATTCGATCTATTTGACCGATCTCGTGGCTCGTTCTCCAGACGAGCAACGCGAATCTCTGCAAACATTGAGAAACCTGCAGGTTGCGCTGGACAACGGGCAGACGATCCCGCTAAGCCAGGTCGCGAGTGTCCAATATCAATTGGAGCCGCCGGTGATCTGGCGGCGCAATCTGCTGCCGACGATCACGGTCCAGGCGGATGTCTTCCCCGGTATCGAGGCCAAGACGGTCAATAAGCAACTGGCGCCGGCGATCCAGCAACTGGCGGAAAAATTGCCGGAGGGTTACACGATTGAAGCCGGCGGCACGATCGAGGAGAGCGCCAAGGGGCTCACCTCGATTGTCGCCGTGTTTCCGATTATGATCATGCTGATGCTGATCATCTTGATGGTGCAATTGCAAAGCTTCCAGAAGATGTTCCTGGTGATCAGCGTGGCCCCGCTCGGTCTGATCGGCGTCGTTCTGGCGCTATTGCCGACCGGCACGCCGATGGGCTTTGTCGCAATCCTCGGCATTATTGCGTTGAGCGGGATGATCATCCGCAATTCGGTGATTCTGATCGACCAGATCGACATGGACATGGCTAGAGGTTTGCACCCCTGGGACGCAGTGATCGATGCGACCACCAACCGCTTTCGGCCGATCGTGCTGACCGCGGCCGCCGCCTCTCTTGGTATGATCCCGATCGCATCGGAAGTCTTTTGGGGACCGATGGCCTACGCGATCATCGGCGGTTTGTTTGTCGCGACCCTGTTAACGCTGCTCTTTCTGCCCGCCCTCTATGTCGCGTGGTTCCGCATCAAGGAGCCGCGCAAGGAGCCGGAGCCGGGCCTTGGAGCGCGGGTGCCCGCCGCCGCCAAGTAGGGCACAACTGCGACCCTCGTCACTACCAGGCGCGCTATCCGAGCCGGCCGGCGGCGAATTATTCTCACCAAGACATATAGGGAGGGAACCATGTCTGGCCGACTGAAGGCACTATTGACGATCGCAGGTCTAGCGATGGCGATGCCGGCCACCGCACAGGTCCCCGCGCCGACGATGGCATTCGACGGAAACTATGTAGGCGTATCCGCACACATAGCAAAGAGCACAGGGCATGGCAGACAATGCCCCCGAGAACACGCGCCGGACCCGCTGACGATCACCAGCGGCGCCGTCCACTCGGCAAGGGACAGATGGACAGGAACAGTCGGCCCAGAAGGCAACGTCACACTGCGTAACCGACGCGGGATGCGAGTCGATGCCCGGATCGATGCGCAAGGCGCGATCAAAGGGCGGTATCAGGGACCCGCCTGCTTTGTCGACTATGTGTGGCATAAACAAGGTGCATGAGCGGGTCGTCCCACCCGCCGGACGCCGCCGAATTTAGCCAACGTGGCACTGAGGGCGCTCAAAGTCCGCAGTTCGGGTAATCTGGGTATGGGCAATAATATGGATTTGCCGGGGGTGTCGAATAATATGGGTAGTAGTACGGCGTGCTGGCGGCGGTAGCGGCAGCGCCGACTACCGCACCCGCTGCGACACCGGCGGCGACGCCGCCCCAGCCTCCCCCGTAATAACCTCCTCCATAATAACCGCCTCCGCTGACGTTGACGTTGCGGTTGACGTTGACGTTGCCGCGGTTGACGTTGACGTTGCCGCGGTTGACGTTGGCGCTGTTGAAGTTACCGCGGTTCACATTGGCGCCGCCGAAGTTGCCACGGTTCACGTTGGCACCACTGAAGTTGCCTCGGCCGGCACCGGCCCAGGAACCGCCGGCGCGACCACCGCCGCCGCCGCGATAACCGCCGCCACCGCCGCGATAACCACCGCCGCCGCGGTCACCGCCGCCTCGTCCCCCTCGCTGGCATTCGAAGACCAGCGGCACACCTGTCCCCTCCGGAGCGATGACGGTGACATTGCGACCTATGCTGCCGCTCCAGGCAGCCGTAGCGCTGCGTGCCTCGGTAGCCACCACTCCGATCAAGACAATCGGCGCCATGTAAAGCAGACACTTCGTCATCGTCGCTGTTGCCTCACTCGCTAATTTGGCTCCAAATTGCTGTCCGGCTCGCGTTTGGGTAGAGCGGGCGTCGGCTCGTCGACACATGGCCGGAGCCTCACCGAGAATATACCCGTAAACAGGCACGGCGTGAGAATATCGAGGGTGACCCGCCAACGTATCTCTGTCATTTAGAGCGGCTGGGTTATGAAATTTCTATATCCCAACGGTTGAAACGGCCTCCGATGCCGCAGCCACGGTAATGTCCGCGGAGACAGAATTGCCTTGCCACCGGAGTGACGCGATGAATGTGAATATCGCCTTTGTACTGTTATCGGGTGTGCTATCGAGCTCGCTGTGCGCCTGCGTGCAGCCTCCTCCGGAAGCCGCCGCTCCCACCGCGCCGCCGCCGCCCCCGGTAGCGGCACCGGCACCTACGCCAGCCCCGGTAGCCGAGCCGACGCCCAGCGACCGTTGGGTCAGTATCCAGGGGGCGACGTGCGAAAGGCTGCTGGAGTTGTCGTCAGACGATCGGGCCGCGGCATCGCTGTTCTATATCGGCTATCAGGCCGCGCGCTTCGGTAGCAGAGCCATCAATGTGGCCGCGATCCCCAACGCCGAGGAGTGGGCGGAGAGCTACTGCGCAGAGCATCCTGGCCGATCCGCCGTCGAGGCATTTAGGCAGGCTTATCGACAAACCCTCAGATGATAGAGCGCTCCCTCTAGAGGGGTGGATCACGACGCTGGGGGCAAACGCTGCTGGTGTTGCGATCATGCGTGTGGCCATCGTTACCCGCGCTTGATCAACCGGAGAATGGCGATGAGGATGGTCGCGCCGACGACTGCGGCGATGATCGATCCGATCAGTCCGCCAACGGCTATGCCACCCCGCAGGGGTCCGACAAAACGCCAAAACCAAGCTCACGAACAGGAGAAGAACATTGCCTGACAAGCTTAGCGTACCAATTCCCAATTCTGCCGAGCAAAAGCGGCTTGACGAGGCTCGGGAGCGGAAGGTCCCGTGGAAACAATGGGGCCCGTACCTCAGCGAGCGCCAGTGGGGGACGGTGCGCGAGGACTACAGCGAAAACGGCGACGCTTGGAATTACTTCACGCACGATCAGGCACGCTCACGTGCGTATCACTGGGGCGAGGATGGGCTTGCCGGGATCAGCGACGATCACCAGCGGCTGTGCTTCGCGCTGGCGCTCTGGAACGGCAAGGATCCGATCCTCAAAGAACGGCTGTTCGGTCTAACAAACAGCGAAGGCAATCACGGCGAGGACGTTAAAGAATACTACTTCTACCTCGATAGCACGCCGACCCACTCTTATATGAAGTACCTCTATAAATATCCACAGAATGCCTACCCTTATAGCAATCTGGTAGAGACCAATCGTCGGCGCGGCCGCAATGATTGGGAATATGAATTACTGGATACTGGGGTCTTTGATGAAGATCGATATTTCGACGTTTTCGTCGAGTACGCGAAAGGCACTCCGAGCGATATTTTGATCTGCATCAGTGTAGCCAACCGCGGACCGGAGGCCGCCAGCCTGCACGTGTTGCCGACCCTCTGGTTTCGCAACACCTGGACCTGGTGGCCGGACCAGCCAAAACCGTCCTTGCGGCAAAGGCCCGGAGAGAACACCGTCGCGATCGAGGCGTCGCATGCTGAGCTGGGCGGCTTTCTGCTGCAGTGTGACGGAAATCCGAGCCTGCTGTTCACCGAAAACGACACGAATAACGAACGGATTTTCGGCCGTCCGAACGCGAGCCCCTACGTCAAGGACGGAATCAACAGCCGTGTCGTGGCGGGCAGAGAGGACGCGGTCAACCCGGCTCAGACAGGAACCAAGACGGCGGCACACTATCAGCTCACTGTCGGCGCCCGCGAAACCGCGGTTATTCGGCTACGGCTGAGCAATACCGGCGCCAGAACTCCGTTCGGCGCCGGGTTCGATGAAATCGTCGACAAGCGCCGGCAAGAGGCCGGTGCATTCTACAGGGCAGTCACGCCCGCCCGTGTCGGCGAGGATGAGGCCAATGTGATGCGGCAGGCATTGGCCGGGATGCTATGGAGTAAGGAGTACTTTTTTTACGACACGGAGAGATGGCTCGAAGAGCACGGCGCCGACCCAATGCAGTCCTCAGCCCGCCAGGTTCGCAACCGCGAGTGGTTCCACATGATCGGTGATCATGTCATCTCGATGCCGGACAAGTGGGAGTATCCCTGGTTCGCCGCGTGGGACCTCGCGTTTCACACGCTCGCGTTGTCGATTGTCGATAGCGATTTCGCCAAAGAGCAACTCGACCTGCTTCTGCGCCAAGTCTATCTGCACCCGACCGGTCAGATCCCGGCCTATGAGTGGAATTTCAGCGATGTCAACCCGCCGGTGCAGGCCTGGGCGGCGATCTTCCTCTACCGCATGGAGCAGGCGCTGCGCGGTCGACACGATCTCGGCTTCCTGAAGCGGGTGTTCGGCCATTTGACGGCCAATTTCGGCTGGTGGGTCAATCGCAAGGACCGCTTTGGCCGCAGCCTCTTTGAAGGCGGGTTTCTCGGCCTCGATAATATCGGCGTCTTTGACCGCAGCGCGCCATTGCCGACTGGCGGCCATTTGGAGCAGGCCGACGGCACCGCGTGGGTGGCCTTGTTTTGCCAGAACATGCTCGAGATTGTCTTCGAGCTTGCCGCGCACGATGCAGCCTATGAGGAGCTGGCGGCGAACTATGCCATGGAGTTTCTGCTGATCGCGCGCGCGATGAACGGGATCGGTCCGGGCGGCATGTGGGACGAGGAAGACGGCTTCTACTATGACGTCCTTCGTTTGCCCGACGGAACCGCGACGCGGCTGAAGGTCCGGTCGATGGTGGGTCTGTTACCGCTTTGCGCCACAACGGTCATAGAAAAGTGGCAGCGGGACCGGGTCCCCACACTGACAGCCGGGATCTACGATCGTTGGCGGCGCATGCCGGAACTCCACGAAGCCATTCACCCGACGGGACCAGGGCACTTGGGTGTCTCAGAGCGCGGCATCATGGGGCTCGTAAATGAGAACAGGCTTCGCCGAATCCTCAACCGCATGCTCGACGAGAACGAGTTCCTGAGCCCCTACGGGATCCGGTCGCTGTCCCGCTATCACGCCGAGCATCCCTATGTGTTTACGGCGGGTGGTCACGAATACCGGGTGAGCTATCTGCCGGCGGAGTCCGATAGTGGGATGTTCGGCGGCAACTCGAACTGGCGCGGGCCGATCTGGATGCCGGTCAACGCGTTGATCATCCGCGCCCTCTTCCACTACTACGCCTATTACGGCGACAACGTCAAAATCGAATGTCCGACCGGCTCAGGAAATCTGATGAACCTCTTCGAGGTCGCGCATGAGATTGCCAATCGCCTGACCCGCATCTTCCTGCGCGACGCGAGCGGCCGCCGGCCGGTTTTTGGCGGCGCCGGAAAATTCCAAACAGATCCGCACTGGCGGGACAATCTCCAATTCTATGAATATTTCCATGGCGACAATGGCGCCGGTATCGGGGCCAGTCACCAGACGGGTTGGACCGGTGTTGTCGCCCTGCTCATCGAGATTTTTGGTAAGCTCGACGCCGAGGCCTTTCTGCAAGGTGGAAGGGAAGCGGCGCTCGATCGAGAAAGGTAGAGCGTCTAGGCGAACCACATCGCGCCTGACCATCCTTGGGTCAAAGCCGCCCTAACTGTACTATGTCGGCGGCACCCTGCGGATCAGCGGGTCTGTCACGCCCGACCGCGGTCGACCGCGTGGCTGATGGCGGCGAAGATCAGTGCGGTCGACCAGCCGAGCACAGCGAACCGCAAGTGGCCCCCAGCGCGCCGAAGATGCGGTAGCTCGGCGCCAGCACGACATCGCCGTAACCCAGTGTCGCAAAGGTGACGAGCGAGAAGTAAAACGCATCGTCGTAGGTCTTCAGTGCACCGAGCACGACGAGGAAACCCGCCCACAGACCCACTTGTGCCAAGTGGCCGAAGAACAGCGGCACCACGGCGCCGAGCGATATCCAGAACGTCCGCTGGAACTCGCTCGCTCCCTGCGTGCGGCGATCGATGAAGCGGAAGCTCGCCAGCACAACGGCCTGCGCCATGACCGGCAGCGTCACCGTGCCGGTCACTGCAAGAAGGATTTCGACGAACCGGCCTATTGGGTCTCCCGAACCATGCATTCCCCGAACCCTCCGTCTGCCGGACAGCGGCCAGCCCACTCAACTCCCGGATGCACCATGCGGACAATGCCGAGCGTCGCGTCACCGGACGGCCCCTCCTAGGGGCTGCAGTCGATCGCCGAGGCGGACAAAAAACGGCGTTGCCAGCATCGAAATCGTGATTATGACGCTTGCGAACGCCACTCGCTCGGCGGTCATCAATCCTCCCACTTGCGCCGCGCCGAACAGCACGAAGCCGAACTCGCCGCACTGCGCCAGCGCAAGCGACAGTCGTAGCGCGTCTCCCCTGGTGACACCCAGGGCCAGCGCCAACCCCAAGACAACGGCGGATTTCATCAGCAGGATCGCAGCGACATTGAGCAGGAGCGGCGCCAGGTGAGGCCGACAATCTGCAGATCCACCGACAGCCCAACACTAAGGAAGAACAGGGCGAGGAGGGTACTTTTTACCGGTTCGACGGTGGCGGCGATGCGATGGCCAAACGGCGACGTCGACAACGTCGCGCCGAGGAGAAATGTGCCGAGAGCCATCGACAGCCCGACGCTCTCGGCTGCGAGCGCAGCAGCAAGGACCCCGAGAAGGCTCAGGCAAACAAAAGCCGACTCGTTTTTCTGATTCTCGGCGATGGTAAGAATCCGCGGCAACCCATATCGCCCGCCGACGACAATCCCGACCACGGCAACTGCGGCGCTTCCAACCCCCCACGGCCGGGGCACGCCGGCTGTCCCCGCGCTGTCCTGCTCGACCATCAGCGACACCACCAATAGCAACGGCACGATCGCTAGGTCTTGAGCCAGGAGGATCGCAAATGCCTTACTGCCCCAGGGCGAGTGCAGTTCGTCGCGGTCTCTGAGCAGCGGAACCAGCACTACTGTCGAGGACAGGGCGAAGCCGAGGCCGAGTACCAGGCTTGCCTCCCAGCCGGCAAATCTCCACCAGACATAAAGGCCGATCACAAGGGCGCTGAGGACGATTTGGGGTAGACCAAAAGTGAGTACGTCGCGGCCGAGGCGGCGAAGCTGGTCGAGCCGGATTTCGAGACCGATCAGGAACAGCAGCAGGACAATGCCAAGCTCGGCGACGCCCCGCAGCGCCAGGACAGTAGAGGCCGGTGGGTCTCGCACCTGCTCGATCACGACGCCAGCCACGAGGAAGGCGATGATCGAGCCAACCCCGAGCCGGCCGAAGACAAGCAGACAAATCGATATCAGGCCGAGGAGCCCGATTGCTGCCGTCAGGAACGATGCCACCTCGAAATGCGGCAAACTAGCACCTCCAGCCGATCTCATCTCTGCGAACCTTGACCGCAAACTGGCATGTTTGCGATCGAACTTCGCGCACGCGGCTTCGTTCGAGCCCGCCCTGGCGATGGAGCGCCTTCCAGCCCCGAACCGACCTCGGCGCGGGGTACCAAGCGCGCCAGGTCTTATTCCACTAGCGTTGCGGCCGGTGCGCGGCGCCAGGCCTCGAGTATGGTGAAGCCGACGGCGATCAGTGTCGGTCCGATGAAAAGGCCGAGAAAGCCGAAGGAGACGAAGCCGCCGAACACGCCCAAGATCGTCAGGCTCATCGGCATCGCCACGCCAAAGCCGATCAGCCAGGGCTTGACGACATTGTCCATCATGGAGACGATGAGGCCCCACACGATCAGAAAAATGCCCCAGCCCTGCTGGTCCTGGCCAAACAGCCAAGCCGCGGCGCCACCCCACACCACCACGATCAATGGCGCGCCGATCTGGCTGAGCGCAAGCAGCAGCGTGACAAAGCCGAGCAGGGCGGCGCCCGGGATTCCCGCAACGACCAGGCCGATCGCCATCACGACGGCTTGGATGACTGCCGTCCCCACCACCCCGTAGGCCACACCGCGCACCGCGCCCGCCGCGACGTCCAGCTCGGCAGCGGCGGTTTCGCCGCAAAGCTGCCGGAGGAATTCGCGAAGCCTTGCCGCCAGGGCGTCGCCGCTGACCCAGAACACCGCCGCTACGACCAGCGACAGGATGATCTGCAACACACTCGCGGCGAGCGCCCCGGCCGCCCCGACGAACAATTGGCGCAGTGCGTCGGAGTATGGTTCGAGAAACACCCTGATGCCCCCCTCGGCGTGCATCGTCTAGTCCCATATCCTCGCGAGGCGCGCCCCGAGGATCGGCAGACCGGCGAGCCAGGAAGGGGCTTGCGGAGCGCTGGCGAAGTAATCCTGCAGGCGATGCGCCCCCTGCGTCAATTGCTCCGCGAGACCGGGCGCCACCGCCATCATCGGCAGTGCAATGAGGGCAAGCGCGAGCAGCAGCAGCAATGTCGCCGCCAGCCCGCGCTTCAGCCCACATCGGAGTAAAAAATCGCGCAGCGGCCACCCGGCAATGGCCAGGATCGCCCCGAATAAGATTGCTGTGGTGAAGGGCAGTAGCACCGCCAGGATGCCAACAAGCAGACCTCCAAAAAGCAATAGCAGGACGGCACGCTCGAGGAGCTGCGTGTTACTGGCCGCAGCGGCGACGCGCGC
>Ga0318533_10001209_pt1 | contig 12535 bp, 9 predicted proteins | sample GRESIP053b4f27_FD_203675 | JGI IMG/M metagenome (GOLD analysis project Ga0318533, IMG submission 203675) | Tropical soil microbial communities from Luquillo Experimental Forest, Puerto Rico - GRE.SIPMG.053b4f27 | ecosystem: Environmental > Terrestrial > Soil > Tropical forest > Bulk soil...
GCCTCGACCTGACGGAATTGAAAGAAAGGGACGTCACCCAGGGCATTGCCCATTCAGGCCTCTGGCATCGAGCTTTCGACAAGATTCAATTCGGCAAGGTGCCGGTGGTCGCCGTCCTGCATGGCGCAGTGGTCGGCGGCGGTCTTGAGCTTGCTGCCTCGGCGCATGTCCGCATCGCGGAGCGTTCGGCCTACTACGCGCTGCCGGAAGGCAGCCGCGGCATCTATGTCGGCGGCGGCGGCTCGGTGCGATTGCCACCGTTGATCGGCGTCGCACGCATGATGGACATGATGCTGACCGGCCGCACATATTCCGCGGAGGAGGGCCAGGCCATCGGCCTGACCACATATCTCGTCGAGAACGGGGAAGGCTTTGCCAAGGGCCTCGAACTGGCGCAGCGCATCGCCGGAAATGCGCCGCTGACCAATTTCGCCGTCGTGCACGCGCTGCAGCGGATCGCGCAGATGAGTCCGGCGAGCGGCTTCGCCATGGAGGCACTAATCTCATCGATTGCGCAAGCCGACGGCGAGGCGAAAGCGCGTCTGAAGGATTTTTTGGAAAAGCGCGCGCCCAAGGCAACGCGCGATTGACGGGGTGGTAGAGAAATGCCGGGTGCAATCAAAGATACTGGTTCTGCTGGCAGCGCGCGGCTGCGCCCCGTACGCCTTGGCGCGCTCGACGCCGTTCTCGATCGGCGCGCCGACGGCACCATTCACATTCGCGCGGCGCAATCGCTTGATACATTCCATGGCAAATTGAGCGAGCCGCTCGAGCATTGGGCCAAAACCGCGCCGGACCGCCTGTTCCTCGCACAGCGCGACGCACAGGACCAATGGCGCAAGCGTTCCTATGCCGAGACACTCGCCGATGTACGGCGCATCGGGGGCGCGCTGCTGCGGCGCGGGTTGTCCGCCGAGCGCCCGCTGGTGATTTTATCCGGCAATGACATTGAGCATGCACTGCTCGCACTCGGCGCGATGTATGTCGGCATTCCCTATGCGCCGATCTCGCCGGCCTATTCGCTTATGTCGAATGATTTCGGCAAGCTGCGCGGCATCATCAATCTGCTTACACCCCGACTTGTTTTCGCGAACGATGGCGGACCGTTTGCACGGGCCATCTACGAAACCGTCCCGGACGAGATCGAGCTCGTGGTCGCCCGCAATCCGCTCGGCGACCGCAAGACAACGATCTTCGCCGATCTGCTTGGTGCCGAAGATGCGAGTGGCGTTGGCGCCGCGCATCGCGCCGTGGTGCCCGACACGATTGCCAAATTTCTTTTCACCTCGGGCTCGACTGGAAATCCCAAGGCGGTCATCAACACGCACAGGATGTTGTGTTCCAACCAGGCCATGCTCGGATCGGGTTTTGCCTTTGTTAAAGACGAACCGCCGGTCGTTGTCGACTGGTTGCCGTGGAGCCACACCTTCGGCAGCAACCACAATTTCAATATGGTGCTGACTTACGGCGGATCGCTCTACATCGATGACGGCAACCCCACGCCGCCGGGCGCGCCAAAGACGGCAAGAAACCTGCGCGAGATTGCGCCGACGATCTATTTCAACGTGCCCAAGGGTTACGAAGCGCTGATCTCGCACTTCCGTGCGGACGACGCGCTGCGCCGCAACTTCTTCAGCCGGCTGAAGGTGCTGTTCTATGCCGGCGCCGGCCTGAACCAGACCACCTGGGATCAACTGACCCAGCTGGCGATCGAGACGACCGGCGAGCGCATCATCTTTCTCTCTTCGCTCGGATCGACCGAGACGGCGCCATTGGCGCTGGCCTGCTCGTGGGAATTCGATCGGCCGGGCAATATCGGCCTGCCAGCGCCGGGGGTCGAGCTCAAGCTCGTACCGAACGAAGGCAAGCTTGAAGCGCGTTTGCGCGGCCCGCACATCACGCCGGGTTACTGGCGGCAGGGCGAGCTGACGCGCGATGCCTTCGACGAAGAGGGTTTCTACAAGCTCGGCGACGCGCTGAAATTTGTCGACCCGAACGACCCAGGCAAGGGTCTCCTGTTTGACGGCCGCATCGCCGAGGATTTCAAGCTGTCGACGGGAACCTGGGTCAGCGTCGGACCCTTGCGCGCGCGGTTCATCGATCACTTTGTACCTTATGTGCGCGACGTCGTATTCGCCGGTGCCGACCGCAATGATCTCGCCGCGCTGATATTTCCCGACTTCGAAGCGTGCCGGAAACTGGCCAACCTCGGCTCCGATGCATCGCCGAGCGACATCGTCGCCACCCCGGCGGTACGCGCGAAATTCACTGAGCTGCTGACGAGACTCGCAGGCCTCAGTCCCGGCTCCTCGACGCGCGTCAACCGCGCGATGCTGATGATCGAACCGCCATCGCTGGACAAAGGCGAGGTCACTGACAAGGGTTCGTTCAACCAGCGCGCCGTTCTGCGGAACCGGGCGAGCACGGTGGACGAACTCTACGCGATGCCTTTATCTTCGCGGGTGATCGCAGCCGAAGGACAGCGCTGATGGAAATCAAGGGACAGGCCGCCATCGTCACCGGTGGCGCATCGGGCCTGGGCGCCGCGACCGCGCGCGCATTGGCTGCGGCGGGTGCCAAGGTTGCAGTTGCCGATGTCAACGAGAAGGCGGCCGCCGAGGTCGCCGCTAGCATCAAGGGCGTCGCGGTTGCCTGCGATGTCGCCGACAGCGCCAGCGGCGAAGCCGCTGTGAAGAAGGCCGCCGCCGCGCACGGGCCTGCGCGCATTCTCGTGAATTGCGCCGGCGTCGGACCGGCGAAACGCATCATCGGCCGCGAAGGGCCGATGCCGCTCGCGGACTACGAACGAGTCATTCGCATCAACCTGATCGGCACTTTCAACATGATGCGGCTCGTTGCGGCCGCGATGCAGGCCGTCGAGCCGCTGCCCGACGGCGAGCGCGGCGTCATTGTCTCCACCGCTTCCGTCGCCGCTTTCGAGGGGCAGATCGGACAGTCGGCCTACTCTTCTTCCAAGGGCGGTGTCGCCGCGCTGACGCTGCCGGCGGCGCGTGAATTTTCCCAGTTCGGCATCCGTGTCCTTGCGATCGCGCCGGGCATATTCGGAACGCCGATGCTGCGTGCCCTGCCGCAGGACGTGCAGGATTCGCTTGACGCCTCCGTGCCGTTTCCCAAACGGCTAGGCGAGCCGCGGGAATTCGCGGCCCTCGTGCTCCACTGTGTCCACAACGGTTATCTAAATGGCGAAGTGATCCGCCTCGATGGCGCGCTGCGCATGGCGCCACGCTGACGCATGACTTCCGTGACCAGTTTCGCCAACACCCGCACCGTGCGCATTGAATGGGGAGATTGCGATCCGGCCGGAATCATTTTCTACCCGCGCTATTTCGAAATCTTCGACGCATCGACGGCGCAGCTGTTCGAGCGCGCGCTCGGAATGACCAAGATCAACATGCCGAAAGTTTTCGAGTTCGCCGGATTTCCGCTCGTGCGCACGCGCGCGCGTTTTCTGAAACCGACGCGCTACGGCGACGACGTCGATGTTACCAGCAAGATTGCGTTCGGCACGTCCAGCTTCGAGATCGAACACCGGTTGAGTCTCAAAGGCGAAATCTGCGTCGAGTGTTCGGAGAAGCGGGTCTGGGTCGTGCGCGGCGCAGACGGCGAACTGAAATCACATCCGGTGCCGGAGACGGTGCTGAGCAAATTCCGTTAACGCTGAGCGGCGATGTCATTCCGGGACGGCGCGACAGCGCCGGACCCGGAATCCAGATGCACAGCGCGTGTTTCTGGATTCCAGGTTCGCGCTTTTAACGCGCCCCGGAACGACACTGGTGGAAAGGCATTGCCTCGCCACCGTCATGCCCGCTTCGCACGCGCTCCGGAATGACAGAACGACAGGTGCGTGCCTACTCGATCTCGGCCGCAATCTTCTTCAGGGTGCGGATGAATTTCTTCCGGTCGCGTTCACCGATCAGTTGATCGAGGTTACGCTCGTGCCGGCGCGCGCAACGCGTCATGTTGGTGAGAACCCTTTTTCCGGCGGGCGTCAGGTTCAGGCAATACGTGCGGCGGTCAGTATCCATGCGAGTGCGTTCGACCAGACCGCGCCGCGCCAGATCTTCAACCACCGGCGTAAGACTCGATTTGTCGCGCCCATTGGCGAGCGAAAGTTCGGTCTGGCTGATGCCGGGATTGCGGGCGATCAATGTCAGGGTGGCAAACCGACCGGGGCTCTCGCCGATCTCCTGCGAATGGCGGGAAAAGGCCTGAAAAGCGGCCTCCTGCGCCATGCGCAGATTGAAGCCGACCCAATAGGCAAGCGGACCGAAATTTATCGGCAAGCCAAAGGCTTCGCCGTTCTTGCCGCGTCGGCGGCCCCCCGTGCCATTCGTTCCGTGCACCCGAGCTTCCTTTTCCGGAACCGACTGATTGCCGGCGCCGGCATTTAGTTTGATGTCAAACTATACGCTTTACAACAGCGTCCGCCTTCGGCTGAATATTGCAAAAAGTCTAACCAACCGCCCAGCCCAAGGGAGAGAACGATGAAACTCCGTTTTGCCGGTTGTGTCTATGCTGCCGCGTTAGTGATCGGCGGGGCGACCGGCGCGCTTGCGCAAGACAAAACTTTCGAGCTCAAGCTGTCACACTGGGTGCCGCCGTCGCACCCGCTGCAGAGGGCGCTTGAGGACTGGGGGGCTTCTGTCGAGAAAGATTCCGGTGGAACCATCAAGTACAAGGTCTATCCCGCGCAGCAGCTCGGCAAAGCCTTCGACCACTACGATATGGCGCGTGATGGCATCGCCGACCTCACCTACATCAATCCCGGCTACCAGCCCGGCCGATTTCCGATCATCGGCGCCGGCGAATTGCCGTTCCTAATGACCAACGCCAAAGGTGGCACACAGGCGCTCGATGCCTGGTATCGCAAATACGCGGCGCAGGAGATGAAGGACGTCAAGTTCTGCCTCGCCTTCGTGCACGATCCCGGTGCGTTCCATTCGCGCTCGAAAAAGATCGTCGTGCCGGATGACATCACGGGCATGAAGATCCGTCCGGCGCACGCGACGATGGCGACTTTCGTGACCCAGCTTGGCGGCACCAACGTTCAAGCGTCGGCCCCGGAAGTCCGCGACATCCTCGAGAAAGGCGTTGCCGACGCGGTGACGTTTCCCTGGGGTTCGGTACTGCTGTTCGGCATCGACAAGGTGACGAAGTATCACCTGGACATGCCGCTCTACGTGACGACCTTCGCCTTCGTCTTCAACAAGGATAAGTACAACCAGATGTCGCCGGCGCAGAAGAAAGTGATCGACGATCACTGCACGCCGGAATGGGCGCTGAAAGTTGCCTCGCCCTGGGCGGATTTCGAACACGCTGGCATCGCCAAGATCAAGGCGGAGGCCGGTCAGGAAGTCTATGAGCCGACGCCCGCGCAGGTCGCGGAGTGGAAGAAGGCCGCGCAGCCGCTTGAGGAAAAATGGGCGGAAGGCGTCAAGAAGGCTGGCCTCGATCCGGCCGTCGTGATGAAAGAGCTGAAGGCGCAACTGTCGAAGGAAGGCGCCGGCTACTGAAGACGCGCGGCGCGCTCTCGACGACACCGGGGATGTAACGGCGGCGGGAAGTCCCGCTGCCGTTTCCTGCAAGAGGTCTTGCTGGAGGCTGAGGGGCGCATGAAACGCGTCTACATGGATCGTTTCATCGATTCGATCGAATGGGTGGCGGCGTTTTTCGTCGGGGTTGTCGCGCTCAACATCTTTGTCGCGGTGCTGCTGCGAAACCTTTTCGCCTATTCTATTCCCGACTCCTACGATTTCGGCCGACTGATGCTCGGCATCCTCATTTTCTGGGGCATCGCCGCTACCTCCTATCGCGGCACGCACATCACCGTCGATCTCGTATGGAGCAATGTTGGGCCGCGTTATCAGCGCATGATCGATATCTTTGCGACATTGGTGCTGCTGTTGGTTGTCACGGTGCAGACCTACACCTTGTTCGACAAGGTCATGACGACGCGTGTCGACAACGTACTCACCTTCGATCTCAGATTGCCGACCTGGCCGTTCTTCCTGATTGCCTGGCTTGGTGACGTTTCCGCGGTGCTGCTGATCGCGATCCGGACCTATCGTCTCATCTTTCATCCGGACTACATGCTCGATCCGACCGTGCAAAAAGAAATCAAGCCGGTCGAATGACGATGAGCACCAACGCCGTCGCGATCATCGGTTTTCTCGCACTCTTTGCGATGATGCTGCTGCGCGTGCCGGTCGGCATGGCGATGGGTCTCGTCGGCGTGTCGGGCTTTGCCTATCTCGTCAACGGGGATGCCGCCTTCAAGATCGTCGGTCACACATCCATGCGCACGGTGACCGATTACACCTTCGGCGTCATCCCGATGTTCCTTCTGATGGGAGCATTCGTCACCAATTCCGGCATGAGCCGCGAGTTGTTCCGCGCCGCCAACGGGTTCGTCGGACATTTGCGTGGCGGGCTTGGCATTGCCACCGTCGGCGCCTGCGGCGGCTTTGCCGCCATCTGCGGTTCTTCGGTCGCCACCGCCGCGACGTTCTCGACCGTCGCCTATCCGGAAATGCGCCGCTTCGGCTATCCGCAGAGCTTTGCCACGGGCGTGATCGCGGCGGGCGGCACGCTGGGTGCCATGCTGCCGCCGTCAACCGTGCTCGCCGTCTACGGCATCATCACCGAGCAGGACATCGGCAAGCTTTTCATCGCCGGAATCATTCCCGGCCTGCTGGCGATCTGCATGTACATGACCACGATCGCCATCATCGGATGGGGTTGGCCGAAATTCCTGCCGACCGGTCCGCGCAGCAACTGGGTGGAGCGCCGGGCTGCGCTGAAAGACATCTGGGCGCCGTTGCTGCTGTTTGTTTTCGTAATTGGCGGGCTTTACGGGCTGCCATTGCTGCCCCGCTTCACGCCGACCGAAGCCGGCGGTGTCGGCGCGAGCGGCGCTTTCCTGATCGGCCTGTTGAGCCGGCGTCTCGACAGAGATGGCATCCTCAGCTCACTCCTGCAGGCGACGCGCACCGCCGCCGCCGTATTCACCGTGCTGATCGGCGCGCTGCTGTTCGGCTACTTCCTCACGGTGACGCAGACACCGCAGAAGGTGACCGAGTTCCTCACTGGCCTCGGACTCGGCCGCTACGGCGTCCTGGCGCTGATCATGCTGATGTACCTGGTGCTGGGTTGCCTGATGGACGCGATGGCCATGATCATCCTGACCATCCCGATCATTTTCCCGGTCATCACGCATCTGGGCTTCGACCCAATCTGGTTCGGCGTCATCATCGTGATGACCGTCGAGCTCGGCCTGATCCACCCGCCGGTTGGAATGAATGTGTTCGTGATAAAAAGCGTCATCAAGGACGTGACCTTTTCGACGATATTCAGGGGCGTCATTCCGTTCATCCTGACCGACCTTATCCGGCTGGTCATCCTCATCGCCTTCCCGATCCTGGCGTTGTGGCTGCCCTCGCAAATGCAGTGAATTCCGTGTTATATAGTTTGGGTCCCAACTATCTGCCGAAGGCCTGACGATGGAACGATCGTTCAAGAAAGAAGTGCAGGCGCTGAAGCTCGGCGACGGCGAAATCTTCCGCGGCGAGGGTATCCTGGCCGTCACCAAGGCGCTGCTGCAGTCGGGCATCTCCTACGTCGGTGGATACCAGGGCGCGCCGGTCTCGCATCTGCTCGATGTGCTGGTCGACGCCGAGGACATCATGTCCGACCTCGGCGTGCACCTGGAAACCTGCTCGAACGAAGCGTCGGCCGCGGCGATGCTCGGCGCGTCGATCAACTACCCGCTGCGTGGCGCGGTGACCTGGAAATCGATCGTCGGTACCAATGTCGCCGCCGATGCGCTGTCGAACCTCGCATCGCCCGGAGTGATCGGCGGCGCGATGATCATCCTCGGCGAAGACTACGGCGAAGGCGCGAGCGTCATCCAGGAGCGCTCTTATGCCTACGCGCTGAAGTCATCGATTTGGCTGCTCGATCCGCGGCCCGAATTGTCCTCGATCGTGCACACGGTGGAAAAGGGCTTCGAGCTGTCTGAGGCGAGCCATGCGCCAGTGATGCTGGAGCTGCGCATCCGCGCCTGTCATGCCACCGGCGAATTCGCTGCGAAGGATAATCGCAAAGGTGTGGTGTCCGGGCTAGAAAAGCTGCCCGGTCCGCCGCGCTTCGAATATGGACGGCTTGCGCATCCGCCGGTGATCTTCGCGCAAGAGCGGCTCAAGGTCGAGCAACGCCTGCCGGCAGCGCGCGTCTTCATCCGCGAACACAGACTCAACGAGACAATCGACGGTGATATCACCGACATCGGCATCATCGTGATGGGCGGGCTGACCAACAGCGTGCTGCGCGCGCTCGAACGCATCGGCCTTGCCGACGTATTCGGCAAGTCGCGCGTGCCCATGCTGGTGCTCAACGTCGTCTATCCATTGGTGCCAGAGGAAATCACCGGTTTCTGCGCCGGCAAGCGCGCCGTTCTGGTGGTCGAGGAAGGCTTTCCCGACTACATCGAGCAGGCGGTCAACGTCGAACTGCGTCGCGCCGACATCAATACGCGAGTGCTCGGCAAGGGACCGCTTCCGCGCGCCGGTGAATACGCGTCCGATGTGTTGCTCGAGGGCCTTGCCGCCTTCCTGCAGGACTCGCGACCGGCCGTCCTCGATGCCGATACGATCGCAGAAAAGGCGCGCGGTCTCGTTGCTCACAAGGCAAAGGCCGCCGCAGCGCTCGGCCCCCTGCCCCCGCGCCCGCCCGCCTTCTGTACCGGCTGTCCGGAGCGTCCTGTGTTTTCCGCGATCAAACTGATGCAGCGCGAGCTCGGCCCGACCCATATCAGCGCCGATATCGGCTGCCACTCGTTTGCAACTTTCGCGCCCTTCTCGCTCGGCAATTCCATCCTCGGCTACGGCATGTCGCTCGCAAGTGCGGCGGCCGTGACGCCGAACATGGACAAGCGTCCCATCGCGGTCATGGGCGATGGCGGCTTCTGGCATAATGGGCTGATCACCGGCGTTGCGTCGAATCTTTTCAACAAAGGCGACGGCGTTCTGATCGTCATGCAGAACGGCTACGCCTCCGCCACCGGCCAGCAATACATCCCTTCGAGCGCCACCAGCCGCGCCGGATCGGCGCCCGGCATGGACATCGAGCAGACCTTGCGTGCCATGGGCGTGCACTGGCTGCGCAAGGTGCGCACCTACAGTGTCAGCGTCATGGTGAACACGCTGAAGGAGGCGATGAAGACCGCCGAGCACGGCTTGAAGGTGATTATTGCCGACGGCGAGTGCCAGCTCGCGCGGCAGCGCCGCCTCCGCGTCGAGGATGCCGAGAAGCTCAAGCGCGGCGAGCGTGTAGCGCGCACGCGCTACGGCGTCGACGAGGAAATCTGTACCGGCGATCACTCCTGCGTTCGTCTTTCTGGTTGTCCATCGCTCACGGTGAAGCCCTCACCCGATCCGCTGCGCATCGATCCGGTCGCAACCGTGATCGAATCCTGCGTTGGCTGCGGCCTGTGCGGCGAGGTCGCGCACGCGGCGGTTCTGTGTCCGTCGTTCTATCGCGCCGAAATCGTGCGCAACGCGACCTGGCGCGAACGAACGAAGCACCGCTTCCGGCAGAAAGTGATCGGCTGGCTCGGCGGCTACAACGGGAAGGTGGCGGCATGAGATCGTCGCGCCCGATCACGCTGCTGATCGCCGCGCTTGGCGGCGAAGGTGGCGGCGTGCTGACCGAATGGATCGTGTCGGCTGCGGCGCAGACAGGCTATCCGGTGCAAAGCACCTCGATCCCAGGTGTCGCGCAACGGACGGGCGCAACGACCTACTACATCGAGATTTTGCCCGTGCAGGCATCCGCGCTGGAGGGAAAGCGTCCGGTGCTCGCGCTCACCCCGGGTGTCGGCGACATCGACGTCGTGGTGGCGAGCGAACTGCTGGAGGCCGGCCGCACGGTGGCGAACGGCTTCGCCACGCCCGAGCGCACGCATGTCATCGCTTCGCTCAGCCGCTTTTATGCGATGGACGAGAAGATCGCCATGGGCGACGGCCGCTTCGACCAGGACAGACTGATCAAGGTGATCGGGGACTATTCGAAAGACGCCCTGCTCATCGATATGGATGCCCTCGCAAAGCAAAGCGGCTCGATCATCAACGCCGTCATGCTCGGCGCGATCGCCGGCTGCGGGCGGCTGCCGATAAAGCCGGAACAGTTCGAGGCGGCCATTCGCGAAGACGGAAAATCCGTGGACAGCAATCTGCGCGGATTCCGTACCGGCTTTGAAGCGGCGCGCGCGAACCTGCCCCCCGCAAAGCCGGCGGATAAGAAGAAGCGTGCCGCGGTGACGCCGGCCATGGTCGAACATGAAGTCGCCCGCACATTCCCGGCCGTGGCGCAAACGACTGGGCTCGAAGGTGTGCGCCGTCTGATCCATTACCAGGGCGTTCCCTACGCATGGCTTTATCTCAGCCGGCTGCGACCGATCGTCGAAGCCGACCAGCTCGGCGGCGCGCAGGGAAAACTCCTCAAGGAAGTCGCGCGGCACCTTGCGGTGCGCATGTCGTATGAAGATGTCGTGCGGGTCGCGCAGGCGAAAATTGCGCCGGCGCGCATGCAGCGCATCGCGCGCGACGAACTGCACGTGACCACCGAGCCTTATTCCGTACACGACTTCCTCAAGCCCGGCATCGAGGAAATGTGCCAGCTGCTGCCGCCCTTCCTGGCGAAGCCGATCCTGCGACTGGCCGAGCGCAAAGGCTGGCTCGGCCGCATCTATTTCGGCATGCAGGTCAACTCCACGACGGTGAGAGGTTTTATGCGTTTCCTAGTGCTCGCGAAGCTGCGCCGATTGCGGCCCTACGGCTATCGCTACAAGCAGGAACAGCAGCAGATCGAGAGCTGGCTCACTTTAATCCGTGAAGCGGCCCGGCGTTCACCGGAGCTGGCGCTCGAGATTGCCGAATGCGCGCGGCTGATCAAGGGCTATGGCGATACACACGCACGTGGTCTTGCCAATTATCGCGCCATCGAGGATCGCGTGATCCGGCCGGCGCTGGTGGGCGAAATCGCACCGGCACGCGCAGTCGATGCGATCGCCAACGCGCGCACCGCGGCGCTTGTCGATCCGGAAGGCGAAAGCCTTGCCAAATGCCTCGCCGATATCGGCGGGCCGGCAATGCGCATCGCGGCGGAATAGCAGTCCTCCTCAACCAGTCGCGCCTCGGCTTGCGCCAAGCATTCCCCAATCCGTTGTGCTGGTACGTCGGCGGATTCACATTCTCCATCATTCCGGGGCGCGGCCGAAGGCGGCGAACCCGGAATCCAGAAACAACCTCGCGCTGTCGCCCTCCGTCATGGGCTTGAACCGGTCATCCACGTCTTTCTTCTGGATTCCGGGTCCTGCGGGGCATCCGTTGTCACTCCCTGCCCCGTCGGATAAGACTTTGCTCCAATAAAAAGCGTCTTTTCGGGCCAATTGGCCCGAACGGACGACAACAACGCCCGCGGACGGACCAAGGAAGAAGTGAATGGCGGCGACACCAACCGGACAGCGGCCAACAATCGCCGCCGAGGCGTTCCTGCGCGCGCTGGCCGATCACGGCACCGACTATTTCTTCGCCAATCCGGGTACGGACTTCCCGCCGGTCGTCGAGGCCTTCAGCCGCGCCAAGAAGGCCAACGCCAAGGTGCCGAAGCCCGTTCTGGTGCCGCACGAAAACCTCGCGGTTGCCATGGCGCACGGCGCCTATCTGATGAACGGCCGACCGCAGGCGGTGATGGTTCACGTCAATGTCGGCACCGCCAACACGATCAACAACCTCACCAACCTTTCGCGCGATCGCGTGCCGCTCATCCTCGCGGCGGGTCGCACGCCGATCACGGAGAAAGGTAGCTTCGGCTCGCGCAGTCGGCCGATCCATTGGGCGCAGGAAATGTTCGACCAGGCCGGCATGGTGCGCGAGCTGGTGAAATGGGATTACGAATTGCGCGTGCCGGGCCAGATCGGCGATGTGGTCGCGCGCGGCGTCGAAGTTGCGATGGCGCATCCGCGCGGTCCGGTCTATCTCGTGCTGCCGCGCGAGCCGCTCGCCGCGGCTCTCACCGAGCCGATCGCGCCGATAAAACCGAGACGGCAGGCCGCGCCCGCGCATCCCGATCCGCGCACGATCGCAACGCTCGCCGAATGGATCGCCACCGCCGAACGGCCGCTGATCGTCACTGCTGCGCTTCCGGCCGAGGCCGTTCCCGCACTCGAGCGCCTCGCCGAGCGCTGCGCCATCCCCGTGGTAGCGCATGCCGCGCGAACGATGTGCCTGCCCTCGAGCCATGCGATGCATTTCGGATTCGAGCCCGGCGCGCTTCTGACTGACGCCGATCTGGTGATCGTCATCGAATCGGACGTGCCGTGGATTCCACATCTGCAGCATCCGCCGGGTGGCTGCCGCGTCGCGCAAGTCGGCGAAGACCCGTTCTACGTCCGCTACCCGATGCGCAGTTTCCCGAGCGATCTCGCGGTTCAGGCCGGCGCGGCGCAGACGCTGGA
>Ga0318533_10001225_pt1 | contig 12491 bp, 12 predicted proteins | sample GRESIP053b4f27_FD_203675 | JGI IMG/M metagenome (GOLD analysis project Ga0318533, IMG submission 203675) | Tropical soil microbial communities from Luquillo Experimental Forest, Puerto Rico - GRE.SIPMG.053b4f27 | ecosystem: Environmental > Terrestrial > Soil > Tropical forest > Bulk soil...
CATTGCGGGCGCATTGCGGGAAAGGGGGGGCCCAGACCGGAGGGCTGGGTGGGTGAGGGTAATTTTGCTCGCAGTGAGAAAATGCAGAAACAAGGACTGATCCTTCTCGCCGCCGCGACATTGGCTCTCATGGTGCTGGCAGTCGTCGCAATCGCCACCGGCGACCGCGGTGTCAGCCGCGCCGCCCCCGGCGAGCGTGCCCTCCCGGCTCTGGCCACGAAACTCGGTGATGTCGGCTCGGTTGGCATCAAGCGCAGCGCCCTCTCGTTGACGTTCGTACGCGACGGCGACAACTGGCTCGTCGCCGAGAAGGGCAACTATCCCGCCGCGGCCGGCAAGGTTCGCCAGATCGCGCTGGCGATGACGGATTTATTGCTCGTCGAGCCGAAGACCAATCAAGCCGAGTTCTATCCGCGGCTCGATGTCGAGGACCCGGGCAGCGGCAAATCGACCCTCGTGACACTGAAGGACAAATCCGGCGCGCCGCTCGCCGAGCTGATCATCGGCAAGCGGCGTTATGATCGGCTGGGCACCGGCACTGACGGCGTCTATGTCCGCAAGCCCGGTGACTCCCAGGCGTGGCTCGCCCGCGGCTCGCTCGAATTTTCCGATCAGCTGTCGAGCTGGCTCGACCGGCGCATCCTCGACATCCCCGAGAAGCGAATCGCCAAGGCGACCTTGACCCAGCCTGACGGCACAAAGCTTGTGATTACCCGCGCGAAGCCCGAAGATAAGTTCACGGTCGAGGAAGCGCCCGCCGATGCGAAATTCAAGAGCGAGACGACGACCAGCGAGCCGGCGATGGTGCTCGAGAACCTCGACCTCGACGACGTCAAGCCAGCGGCCGAGATGCCGGTGCCCAACAAGGACGTCGTCACAGCGTCGTTGACAACGTTCGACGGGTTGACCGTCGATGTCAGGCTGCTCGACAAAGACGACACGCACTGGGCCGCATTCTCGGCCGCCGGATCCGGATCTGCCGAGGCCGAGGCGAAAGCGATCGACGAAAAAGCGTCCCGCTGGACCTACGCCATTCCGTCGTACAAGGCGACCCAGCTGAAGATGAAGCTCTCCGACCTGCTCGAGCCGAAAAAGGGTCAGGAGACGCCCACGCCTGAGAAGGAGGTACCGAATGAACGGTGACCGAGGTTTGCGGGCCATGTCCGCACTTTTCGGGCCCTTGCTGCTCGCGGTCTGCGCCACCCCGGCCACCACCGAGGTTCGCTGGGTCAAGACAGGCGCCGACGACGAAACAATTTCCCGCGAGCTGCGCGATTGCAATGCGCAGGCGAACGCAGCTCTGGCCAACGAACGCGGGATCAATCAGGACATCAACGCCACGCTCGGCGGAAACTGGGCGTTCAGCGGCACCTCGGCAATCGAGAACCAATCGATGCGCGCGCAGGCCGCGGGCTACGCCGACCAGGTCTTGAACAGCTGCATGCGTTCCAAGGGTTTTTCAAAAGAGAGCTGACCGCCGGTAACGCCCTTCATGCCGGACTCGGGTGGCGGCCTAGGCCATAGATCCCTCCACGACGGAGAAGAAGCTGCCTTCGATCGAGTGAACCTGCTCCATCCGCATGTTGGTCCGGCGAAGCAGGTCGTCGAACTCCTCCGCTGTGCGTTCCTTGCCGCCCAGGCTCACGATCATCTCCATGTCGATGAACCGGTGCGGGTGGCCGATCGGTTTGCCCGGCTCGAGCACGATCTCGGTGATCAGAATGCGCCCGTGCGCCGGCATCGCCTGCCGTATATTGTCCAGAATGCACACGCACTGCTCGTCGCCCCAGTCGTGCAGCACACTCTTGATGAAATAGGCGTCGTAGCCGAGCCTCACCGCCTGGAAGAAGTCTCCCGCAACCACCTCGGAACGATCGGCGAGACCCTGCTCGGTTAGGAACTTGCGTGCGACATTCGCAATCCCATCGTAATCCGCGATCCCATGAGCAGTTCGGCCAGGCGCATATACGCTGCGGGCTGTCCGGACGAAGTCGGCGAGGTTGTTGTCGTTGCCATCGTCTTTATGTCCCTTGATCCGACACGGTCGACATAATGCTCGACGGCAACCCAGACGGTAACCCGGATTTGGCTAATCATTCGGGTCGAGGCATCGCGTCCCCATGCCCTTTGCGTTTATACCTCGATGAGGGTAGGCCGGGCGAGGCTGACGGATAGTCTCGATCAGAGGAGATTGAGGATTGCGACTGGCGCAAGACGACGTTTGTGGCAAAGCCGGCAGGCGCCGATCGGTGTGGAAACTGCTGATCGCTCTCGCTCTGTCCTGCGCGGCCTGCACGCAAACTCCTACCGTCCTAGTGGCCTTTCGGACGGAAGAGCAGGCGCAGGCGCATTGCCCCAAGGATACCGTTGTCTGGCTCGATGCCCAGAGCGGGATCTATTACCTCAAGGGGCACGAGTCATATGGCAGCTCGACTGCAGGCCGCTACGCTTGTCGTGGCGAAGCCGACGCGGCCGGCATGCACGGGGTGCCGAACTGACGGCGATCAGGTTGGTAATGGCCTCGGCAATAATCGGATCACGATCGCACTGTCGATGCCGTCCGCATCAGGTTGAACTCCCTGCGCGAGAGGCTCGCGATAGGTATCGATGAAAGATTGGAGAGCCAAGACCCGCGTATCACCGTCCGACAGCCTCGCCTCCGAGCCGTCGACGGCGATGGCAAACTGGACGTGCGGGATCCCGACGAGATCCGAACGCAGTTCGAGCACGGTTGCGGTGGCGACAAGACAGCTGCCGAGCTGACGACGGTAGCGGTTACCGGGTCGTATGTCGTTCACTGGTGAGCGGCGCGACAACCGGCCGAACCAAGAGGCTGACATCGTTCAACCTTTCATCACGACATCCCGAACCGCACATCTATCGTGAAAACTCTAGAAGCGATCGTGAAATCTCGACTTAGAGCGGCATTCCTCGGATCAGGTTGTGACTTTGAGCGCACTTGCTCCGATTTTAATATGATATTCAATATCTTATCGCGGATCGAACAGGGCAGATATGGGGGATCCGGCGGGTGAGGGGCGGACCCATATCTTATGAAACAGCGAGCAGCCGATGGCACCGCCGACGACGACGGTGAGGAGTGCCGGAACGCCAGCCGCGATAATCGCAATTGACCGGTGGGAAAGCTGCTCATGCCGCTACCGCCCGTACATACTGACGCGGCTATCTTTAACAGGTGGCGGTCAACAACCCGTCCGAGCTGCCCAGTCATCTTGGCGGAGCTGCAAAGCCGGCCGGAGGCGAGATGGAGTGGGCGTCTCGTTGGCGCGGTCGCAGAACTGGCCGATTCGCCCAACGCGACCTACTGGCGCGAGCGCCTCGCCGTGTCTGTGCGGTTCAAAGCAGCGCAAGGACTGGTGCCGGGTCTGGTCGACGGAAATCCTCTCTAGTGTTCAGACGCAAACGCAAGATTCACTCTTCCGTCATGGCCGGGCTTGACCTGGCTTGACCAGGCTTGACGGGCCATCAACTCGAGTCTCGCCGGGCTGCGTGAATGCCGGCCCAGGGCCGCGCATGACTATACGAGTCGCCACTGCACGATCTGAATGAGCCAGAGCGCTCGCGATCCGGTGACGCCTACTGGGCTGTTGACAAGTTTGTTACAAACTGTTACATTAGGCATACTTTAAGGAAACCCGTATACCGTACTGTACTCGTGAAACTTGCGAAAGTTCCATGAATGACCTCGCCTAAACGTCTTTGCGCGCAACCCACGGAGGGTGACGCGCCTGCGCCCATTCTCAGCCGACCTGCCCGTGACCTTCGCGTCAGGCAACAGAACAGACCCATCAGCCCCCTATGGCGGAAGATCAGCCCGAGCACGGAGCTGATGGTTGCGCGCTGCACCGTCCGGGACACGCGGGCACCCGGCCCAGATCGCTTTCAATGGAGCGTCACGATCCTCGGGTGGCCTCGCCCAATTGCAGCGGGACGCACCACGGACCTGGCAGAGGCACGGTTGCTCGCGGAAACGGCGCTCGGGGCCTATGTCTGCCGGCGCGCCGGGGACCAGGCTACGCCGAGCGGGCAATAACCGCGCGAGCAGACAGGCAGGTGTTCAAGGTTTGATCGCATGCGAGAGGATTGTTCGTCTAAGCTCGCGCTGCGTATTTGCGATCAGCTCAAAAGTGCGGCCGAGGCGGAACAGGATCGCCAGCAACACCCCGATCTCCAAGTAATTCATTAGCAGGCTAACCGTTTCAAAGTTCATTTTTTCCGCTCCCTGGCGCTCGGATGCTCCTCTGACCATTCCCCGATGCCACCAATCCAAACTAGCTGGAGCGGATTTTACTCAAATGTCCGTCAACCCACTGCCCCGGCCGGCGTCAAGAAGCCGTCCCTCGCAGTGTTTTCTTTGGCCCAGTGGCCGGGAAAGCTCCCGATCCGCAGGGCCCCTGCTATGTTGCGGCTCATGGACAAACCCCAAGACGCGCCAACGCTGCCGACGCGATATTATCGCCAGAACGCTGCCGAGGCTCGCCAGACAGCAGAGGAAGCCACAACGCGAGCCATCAAGGAGCGGCTGCACGGCTCGGCTCGCGATTTCGATAAGCTAGCTGATGCCGCTGACAGAGCTGAGCAAACAGCAGACCCGCCCGCGAGGGTGATCCCGAGGCGACGATGAAACTACCCGTGAAACACTCGCTCGCGAACAGGCGATGCGGATCGGGGCAGGAGCGGGACCGGGACCGTGGTTGACAGCCAATCGCCGTTGACGAGGCCCGCCGGCATTCCTAGAACATTCCGGGAACGGAAGACCGGAATGCTGCCTCTGTACCTGGCCCGGATCGAGGACCTCCGGCGCGGCGATCTCGTCAAGGTTGATTGCGCCGCCTGCCATCACGTCGCATTGTTGACCTCAGACTTCCTTCTGGGGCTTGGGTTCAGCCCGAGCGCCAAGGTGCTCGACCTCAAGTGGCGCGTCAGGTGTCGCGGATGCGGGGCTCGGGGACGGGCCGTCGTGTCGATCAAGTGGGGGGCGCCAGAGCGGGTGAGCCGGGATTGCCCCTGGCACCGGCGATCGCGACCCAGTTGCTTCGGCATTCCTCTCTGCGGAAATCGCAACACCGCCATAGCCTTGATTTAGAATGGCCTTAGGCCGCGGCCCTGCCACACCAGCCGCAATGGTATCGGGAGGCGCGCAACAACAGAGGGCGAGGGAAGGAGCGGCGCCGGGTTTTGGGGGGACACCCCCGACACCGCTCCCCACGCGGGCCTGGCCGGCACACCAAGGCCGAGTGCGATCCTACACACGTTGTGGGGCAAAAAGATGTCAATCGCACGGATGACCTTGCTCGCCTTTTGCCTCGCCCCGGGACCGGCCGCGCTGTTCATTCCTCGGGGATTACGGGTGATCGCTCCGGCATTTTGAGGGGGTGTGAGACAAAAGATCAGCTTGGTCAGCTGCGAGCCTTTGCGAGGAGCCGCTTCAGCGACCGTAATTGACCACAGCCGGTCGTCGCAACGGAAGGCGACGTTGACCGCTTGGGCTCGCGTGATAGAAGGCGGGCAGGGTAGGCGAGGGAACCGCTCGATCCGATGGTCTCATCGCCCGGGGCCGATGAACGCCGATGGCGGGCCTTTCTGCAACTCCTCACTCGCGGGGAGAAGAGATTTATGGCTGAGGCTTGCACTAGTGGCATCGACACCGGGTTCGTCTCGCTCGGCTATGCGAAAGCGGCCGTGCTGGGCGTCGTCCAAGGCATCACCGAGCTGATGCCGATCTCGTCGACTGCGCATATGCGCATCGTGCCCGCGCTCTTCGGCTGGCAGGATCCGGGGTCGGCATTCTCGGCCGCGATGCAGCTCGCAGCACTTGCCGCTGTCATCGGCTACTTTTGGCGAGACGTGAGGGACATCCTCATCGGCTCGCTGTCCGCGCTCGCCCGGCGAGACTTCTCCGACCACTCGCTCAGATTTGCTTTCGGGATCGTCATCGGCACGATACCGATCGGCCTTGCTGGACTTGCGCTGGCCAAGACGCTCAACACCTGTAGCTCGCCGCTCCGCGCCCTCTGGGTAGTGGGTGCGGCCTGCATCGTCATGGCGCTACTGCTCGGCCTCGCCGAGCTGGCCGCGCGGCATCAACGCTCGTTCGACCGGGTCGGCCTCGTCGACTGCTTGCTTGTTGGGATCGCGCAGGTCGGCGCGTTGATCCCGGGCGTGTCGCGCTCGGGCTCGACCCTAACGGCGGCACTCTTCCTCGGCTTCAAGCGCGAGGAGGCAGCCCGGCTCTCTTTCCTGCTCGGGCTGCCGGCCATCGCGCTCGCCGGCATCAAAGAGCTGGAGGAGCTGCGGCATGCGGGCCTGGATGCGCACGGCTGGGCGGTGCTCGGCGTCGGGCTCATCATTGCGAGCCTCTCGGCGTTCGTCGCGATCTGGGGCCTGTTGCAAATCCTCGAGAGGTTCTCGGCCTGGCCTTTTGCCGCCTATCGCGCCCTCATCGGCGCCGTATTGCTCGTCGGTGTCGCGACCGGTTGGCTCGGCTGACGGCTGCCAAAGCTTGACGAGGGTGCGCCTCCCGAATGAAAACGCGGCCGGCGAAGTAACGCGGCGAGCGACGGAAGACCGCGGACCTGAATCTAATCATTCAAACTGATCGACATCCGTTCCGTTAACGGGTGTATGACCCACGAACCCCTCGGTCCTGGTCGAGTAACCCCGCCAGCCGAGGCTGCTTCAGCGGCCGCGCCGCCGGCGCACTCGCGGTGCGCCGTCCGGCTCGGCCCGGTCGCCGTCCTGATCGTGGTGCTGCTGGCCGTGATGGCGGTCTGCTGCCGCTCGTCGTTCCCGGCACACTGTTCGAGCGCGATGCCGGCCGCCTCGCCGCCGCGGTGGTCTTTGCGGCGAGCTATGTGGCACTGGCGGTCGGCCGCGTCCCCGGGCTTGGCAATCGACCGTGCCGGCGTGGCTCTGGTGGGCGCCTCGCTGATGGTTGCGTCAGGCGCGCTACCGCCCGACGAAGCCTATAATAAATAAGGCGGTTGGATCTCGACATGCTGACCTTGCTGCTCGGCATGATGATCCTCGACGCCAATCTGCGCCTCTCGGGCTTTTTCGCGATGGCAGGGGGCTGGGTCATGCGGCGGGCTCACCGGCCGCTGGCCTTGCTGGCCGCGGTTGCGGCAACCGCCGGGGTGTTCTCTGCCTTTCTCGTCAACGACGCGGTCTGCTTGGTGCTGGCGCCGCTCGTTGCCGAGCTGACCCTGACATTGCAGCGCAACCCGGTGCCCTACCTGCTGGTGGCCGCGATGGCCTCGAACATCGGCTCGACCGCGACCATCACCGGCAATCCGCAGAACATGATGATCGGCAGCTTCTCGCATATTCCTTACGTGAATTTCGCGGCGGCATTGGCGCCGGTGGCGCTGTTCGGGCTGCTGCTCACGGTCGTCCTGATCGCGCTGTTGCACCGCCGCGAATTCGCCAGCGGCGCGCAGCTGACTGCCCCCTCGACGCCGATCCGGTTTCATCGCGTGCTGATGTGGCGGGCGTTGGCGGGAACGGCACTGGTCGCAGCCCTGTTCTTCGCCGGACAGCCGCCGGCAAAGGTGGCGATCATCGTCGGCGGGCTGCTGTTGTTGACCCGCCGCGTGAGGAGCGAGCGGGTCTATGCGCAGATCGACTGGTCGTTGTTGCTGATGTTCGCCGGCCTGTTCATCATCGTCGCCGGCGCCAAGCACGGCCTGCTCAGCGGCGAGGTCGTCGCCGCATCGGGTCGCCTGCACTCGATCGCTTTGCCGGTGCTGGCTGCGCTGACCGCGATCCTGTCCAATCTGGTCAGCAACGTGCCGGCGGTGGTGGTGCTGAGACCCTTCATCGACAGCTTGCGCGACCCGGCACAGGCCTGGCTGACGGTAGCGATGGCCTCGACCCTCGCCGGTAATCTGACCGTGCTCGGCTCGATCGCCAACCTGATCGTCGTGCAGCGCGCTGCCGCCAGCGGCGTCGTGATCGGGTTTTGGGATTATTGCCGGGTCGGCGTGCCGTTGACATTGCTGACGTTGGCGATCGGGACACTCTGGTTGTAGATCTGACCGGCGCCTTGACGCCGGGCAGGGCGCGCAGCGCGCGCTTCCATCCGGTCTCGCTCGACGCTGTGAATTTTCTGCTGGCCGATGTGCGCGGATGCTCGGTTACTATCTCAACGGTTCCTATTCGATGATCCCTATCGTCCTGGGCGCTGCCCGTGATCTTGCTGGTAGCTATCGAGCGGTCCTTGCCGTATGTATCGGGCTGCAGGTAGCCGCGGCCCTGCTGATGACGTTTAGCGTCGCGACGGAGCGGCTTAACTCGGTCAGAGCGTTGCGGAATGGGAGCGGTCACTAAGAACGAGTGGTGTCACCACACCTTCAATCCCTTTTGAGGTTGTACCCAGGTCAGTCCGCTCTGCGATCGCTGTTACGCGACGACGCTCGACACCAGATCGTTCAAGCGGGTGCATTGGGGACCACACGCTCCGCGCCGCTATTTTGGCGATGCGTATTGGGGCGAGCCGCTGAAATGGGATTGTCTTGCGGGCGCCGCGCGACGCCGTCGCCGCGTCTTCTGCGCGTCGATGGCTGACGTGTTTGACAACGAGGTTGATCCGGCGGTGCGTGACCGGCTATGGAGGCTGATCCGCCGGACGCGGAACCTCGACTGGCTGCTTCTGACGAAGCGCATCGGCAATGCGCCAGAGATGCTGCCGGACGATTGGGCCGCGGATATCCCAATGTCTGGCTGGTCGTGTTAGTTGACCAGGCCGAGCTTGGGCGCGACGTTCCGAAACTGCTGACCGTCCCTGCCGTGGTGCACGGCGTCAGTATCGAGCCGCAGTTGGCGCCAGTACGCCTGGACAGATTCACACCGCTGTTGCAATGGGTCATCAATGGCAGTGAATCTGGTGCCGGGTCGCGACCGTTTCACCTGGAATGGGCGCGTGCCCTTGTCGCTGAGTGCAGGAGGCCAGCATCCCGATCTTCGTCCAGCGGTTAGGCAGCAAACCGCACGATGGCACCAAACGGCTCCGGTTGAATGACTACGCTGGTGCTGACTGGAGCGAATGGCCTGATGATCTTCGGATACGGGGGTTTCCGAATGTAAGCGTTGTCTCACGTCCGTTCTAGGAAAGCGGCACCCGGAGTCGGCGGGAATCCTGTCGGCGTCGGAAGCGGCACGGGCGCTCCTCACCGGCGTCGTAGCCGCAACTCCGGCTCCCGGTACTGCGGTTTCTATATCGGATAATGTTCTTTGATCGGGATAGAAGGACGCCTCGCAGTGCCACCCCTCCCGCATCACCGAGTATACGGGTCACGTACCACGGCGGTTCGATCGGGTTAAGCCTGGCCAGAAACATGGAGTCGGGAGGAGACCGAGCGAGCAGTGCTTGTTGAACCGCGGCGTATCTTTACGTTCTTGGCAAAGTGTGATGTGATACGTTACACTTGCCAAGAATGATCCTGCGCTTTCGCCACAGGGGTCTGGAGCGGCTGTATTCACGGGGCGACACAAGCGGCGTTTCCGCTCAACACGTGAAACGGTTGCACGCGGTGCTGGCGGCTCTTGCGACTGCCTCGGTACCGTCTGACATGGCGCTGCCCGGTGCCCAGCCGCATCCCCTTCGTGGCGACCGCGTCGGCCAATGGTCGGTTTCGATCTCCGGCAACTGGCGCGTGATCTTCGAGTTCGAGGGTCAGGATGTCACCAATGTCGATCCGGTCGATTACCACTGAACCGCTGCGAAGGAGACGAAAACACAATGTCGCGCATGCACAACCCGCCACATCCCGGGGAGGTCATCAAGGAGCTGTGCCTCGATCCCTTGAAGCTGACGGTAACGGCCGCCGCTGACGGCCTCGGCGTCTCCCGCCGCACGCTCTCGGCGCTGCTTAACGGTCCATGCGGGGATTTCCCCCGACATGGCTATTCGGCTGTCCAAGGCATTCGGGCGGTCGCCGGAAAGCTGGCTGCAACTGCAACTGCAATATGATCTGTGGCAGGCCGAGCAACGATCCGGCACGACCAAAGTGAAGCACTTTCTGACGCCGGCCCCTTGCTGAGCTTGACAGCGTGCGGCCGCCAGCGGCGTGGTGGTCGGGTTGTGAGATTATTACCGGATCGGCGTGCCACTGACACTGCTAACGTTGGTGATCGGGACACTCTGGCTGGCGATCCGACCGGCGCCATGAGCTATTTTCGTATGTTCCCTTGCCGTCAGGGACGGCCGTAGTTATAACGTAGCTACAAGCGCTTGCTATGCGCTTTGAATGGGATGAGCGTAAGCGGCAATCGAATATCAAAAAGCACGGCTTCGATTTCATCCGCGCCGCGCGCCTATTCGACGGAAGGCCTCGGCTCGACGCTCAGTCTCCTCGTGGAAGAGAGCGCCGGATTTTGAGCATAGGCGCGTTGGAAGGGGTAATCATTGCGGTGGTTTGGACCCGGCGCGGCGAAGATATTTGCAGGATTATTTCGGTGAGGAGGGCCAGAGATGAGGAAACGAGGCAATATCGTGAAATATACGGCTGAAGAACTAGCGGCGATGGAAGCGCGCGGCGACGACAGAACCGATTGGGCGGGGGTCGCCGCCAAGACCGAAGAAGAGCTGGCGGCGGACATGGCAGGCGATCCCGCGTGGGAAGGGATTCCCACCGATTGGGTGGGCCGTGCTCACGCGGCGACCGGGCTCATGCGGCGGCCGGAAGAGAACAAGCGCCAGGTGACCATGCGCTTTGACGCGGACGTGCTGGAATTTTTCAAGCGCGCCGGGCGCGGCTGGCAGGGCCGCATGAATGCCGTGCTGCGCAGCTTCATGGAGCGGCAGGGACACCGTCATTGAAATCCTGGCGGGGTCGGATTACGGGAACGGTGGTCGACAGGACGGGACCGGGCACATTAACAGCGCGATGGTATTTCCGGATGGCACCGCCGAGGTTCACTATGGTGGAACCGGTGCGGCTTCAATGAGATTCTCAGGCAATAACTTCGCCGGGAATTTCGACAGCATCTGCGGTCGCAAAACATAACCGGAGCGCGGACCTTCTAACGGCGCAAGAGGTGCGAAAGGCACCACAACATCTGCTCCGGAACACCTTGCCCGAGTAAGTTGCCGGCCTGATCGGCGACATCCTGCCCGATGTCCAGGTTCGGGCGCGCCCTTTCGGTCAACCGAAACCCGCCCCGTTGTTTACGCGACTATCTGTCGGATAGGGGTCTGGAACATCACGATCTCTGGCATGAAGATCGCGCGGTCACGGGCGCAGGGATTCCCGATCTATGGCGAGACCCTGCATCAGTACCTGCTTTACACGGCCGAAGACTACAAGCGACCGGGCGGGCAGATGTATCACACCTATCCTTCGCTTAGTCTCGCTGCCGTTCTTCCTCGAGGAGGTGCTCGGCCGATCGGCGGTCGAGACCGGCCTCTTGATGACCCCCTGGCCGGTGGCAGTCGATTTCACGGCACTCATCGCGGGATGGCTCGTCGACCGGCACTATCCGGCCGGCATTCTCGGCGAGATTGGTTTGGCCGTGTTGAGCCTGGGCCCCGTTCTGGTGGCTTCCCAGGAAGCGCACGCGGCGGTATCGCCAATCGCCTGGTGGATGGCGATCTGCGGCGTCGGGTTCGGCTTCTTCCAATCCCCAACAACCGCACCATCCTTGCCAGCGCACCGCGCGAACGCGCCGGCAGCGCCAGCGGCATTCTCGCCACCGCGCGGCTCGTCGGGCAGACCTTGGGGGCGGCCCTGGTCGGCCTGATCTTCGCGCTGGCCAGCGCCGGCTCGGGCGGCGTCGGCCGTGGCGCCACCTTGGCCCTCATTTCGGCGGCGATGCCGGCAGTTGCACCTACCCGTTTCGACCAGAGAATGGGGCTCGGGCGAGGCATGGGCGTGAGCGCAGGTTGGGTTACAGCCGAGCGCTCTTCGTAACGGTAATCCGCCGCCTCACCTGGTTCTCGATTTCCCTCGACAGTCTTCAGTGCTCCAGCTGCACCTCGACAACACCTACGCGAACGGCGGATCCGCAGCGCCGCGTGGTCGCGCTCGGCCTGGTCGGCGTAGGCGAGCGCAAACTTGCCCATCGCCTGGTCGAACTGAGCATTCTTCCCGAGGTACCGCTTATCGCCCAACGGTCGCCTGCCTTGGCATCTGCGCGAGCCAGCAGCCAACCGCACATCTTGCCGTAGATCGACAGCATCTCGGCGTCGAAGGTCTCGACCAACGGGGAGAGCTTCACGTCGCGCAACTGGCGGATGTAGAAGTGCCGTCCCTCGGGACCGATGTCCCAGCCGAGGAACAGATCGGAGGACGGCTGCATCAGCTTCTGGCCCTGGACTACCCGCTCGCCAGCTGAGCATATGCGCTGTTGCCGGCATAGGCCTCCAGCACAGAGGCGTTGGCCTCCTTGAATTGCAGAAAAAGCGGGTTATCGGCGACCGACATCATCAGCGCCACCATGCACAAGGTGCCGACGCTGCCGATGCCGACCAC
>Ga0318533_10001232_pt1 | contig 12455 bp, 11 predicted proteins | sample GRESIP053b4f27_FD_203675 | JGI IMG/M metagenome (GOLD analysis project Ga0318533, IMG submission 203675) | Tropical soil microbial communities from Luquillo Experimental Forest, Puerto Rico - GRE.SIPMG.053b4f27 | ecosystem: Environmental > Terrestrial > Soil > Tropical forest > Bulk soil...
AGCTGCGACCTCAGCCATCCCTATCGTCTTTGGCGTAGGCGATGATCCGGTCAAGGTTGGTTTGGTCGCTAGTCTCAGCCGGCCGGGAGGCCACGCCACGGGCATCAATTTTTTCACCGCCGAATTGGTGGCAAAGCGGTTGGCACTGCTGCACGAGCTGGTGCCAAGGGTTTCTCGCATTGGCGTGCTCGTCAATCCGGCCGATCCTGCTCGCGTCGAGTCAGTGCTAGGCGACGCACAAACTGCTGCCATCAGCAGCAGACAGCTCTGTTACCTGCCAGCGGCCAAAGGTAACGCGGCGGTGACCAAATGGCACGGAGACGGACATGACGCTACAATGGGACCCCGGGACCGGCGGCGACACAGCCAGGGTCGACGTCACCTTTCGTCGCTCTCAGTACGCCGTCACGTACCACACCGACACCTCTATCGGTCACGTCGGACGCGGCGGGCGTGCCGGTGCGTATCTGATAGCATTCGACCGGGAGGGCCAAAGGTGGCGGCTCGAGTTCGGACATTTCCGCTCCCATGAGCAGGCTAAGCAGGCCTGCGAGCAGCACTACGCCAAAGGCTGCGATCTTAAGGATGCTGAGCGGGAGCGGCGGTGGTGAGGAAGCAACTGACCGACCTCGCCGTCAGGGCGATCAGTTCGAAGGCAAAATATTTCGAGATCGTGGACGGCACGTCGGGCTTGCGGCTCGCCGTCTTTCCGAGCGGTGCGAAGTCTTGGATTAGGCGCTACCGGCGGCCGGACTTTTGGTTTCCCTTAAACGAGCGTTGAAGACAGCATGGATGCGATAGACGCTGCCCCAGAATGATTTGCCGCGCTGATTGAGATAACCAAGGCGTCCAGCGCGCGCCCGAGCTAAATCAGCGCGTTAGTTAGTCGAGTTGGCGTAGCGGAGTCGTCTGATACTCTCCCCTGCCTCTCTATAGAGCATTTTCCGGTCCCGCAGTCTCGACCCCCCATGTCTCCAAAGCTCGTGCGCCAGCATGGGACTCTTAGACTTAGCTCCGAACCAAGGCCCCGACCGCAGCGGCTACGAGTCCGAGCCAAGCGACTATAAGGATGATGCCGCCGGTCGGCGCTGCCAGTGCAAATAGGCGATGACCAGTGAAAGCGCGCAGCGCGATATCGCCAGAGAATAGCGCACTGCCAAGCACCCATGCGGCGAGTATGACAAACATTAGCGGCCGCAGCAGCAAACCTAGTTGCAACAGCGCCACGCCGCTGAGCACGGCCGTTGCGTGGAGCAGCAGCATATAGGCGGCGCTATCAAGCCCAGCGCCGGGGGCTGCATGTGCGGCGGCGGCAGCAAGGACGATGCCGCTCGCTCCCATCATGCCAGCCAGTACGATCAACGTCAGAGTCACGAATCGCTGCCCTTTAGCGCGTCAAACTCGCGAACAACTAGCACGGCTGTCTATCGACAAGCATCTTCACTCACGTTTATGCCCTCCAGAGCCAGTTTGTCCCTATCCATGCTCTTCCCTTCCCTCAGTGGTTCTCATTTTCCGCGAAGAGCCTAAACCCGAAAAGAGCGACGCCGCCGGCGACGACAAGGGCGATCCAGCTAACCGATTTCGGCACTGACCAACCCGCGATCAGGACTGGCCAGTCCATAAAAATCCGCAGCGCATGGGCCAGCGCCACCGGAAGCGCCCGCAGGTCCTTGGGGTAGACCTGAATCGTTTGCGCCGCATACGATTCCGCACTGCCGTAATCGTGAAACTGCGCTATGATGTTATTCTCTTAATAGGTGTCAACGGCTGATGTTCTCGCGCGCGCGATCGGCAGTTCCAATCGCGCTGAGGGAGAGGAGCAGACGCCATGAGAATTCAGGAAAGCGAAGTCTACGACTACGCTCGGCAGTTGCTGGAAGCACACGGTGACAAGGCCGTGGCCGAGGCCGCGCAAAAAGCTTGTGCCCTAGAACAGAAAGGCCAAACCGAAGAAGCCGATACTTGGAGGCACATCGAGGCGGCTTTAAAGCTTATGCGCGGGCCGCGCGAGAGCTGAAGAAGCGGATGAAGGCGACAGGCCTTGCTTGCAGGCGCATTACCTCGCAGCGTGACCGTTGAAAAGGCGGGAATGCGCTGACGTCGCATCCGTGATTAAATTGATGTTCGCGCTGATCCCGTTTGGGAGGGGCTGATCAGTGCTCGAGCAATGCTCCGTCGGAACCGCTCTCAGACGCGGGAGGAAAATCATGGCTCTCAATTGCGCCACGTCCCAAGACGTTCTTAAGACGATCAAGGACAAGAACGTCGAAATGGTCGATTTGCGATTTACTGATTTGCCTGGCGTCTGGCAGCATTTTTCCGTCCCGCCAAGCGCGATCGATGTCGATGCTCTCGAGGAAGGCATCGGCTTCGACGGTTCCTCGATACGCGGGTTTCAGGAGATCCAGGAAAGCGACATGTTGGTCGTGCCGGATCCCACCACAGCCTTTCTCGATCCGTTCAGCACGGCGACTACCCTGGTTTTGATTTGCAACGTCAGGGACCCCGTCACGGGCCAAACTTACACCCGCGACGCTCGCTACGTCGCCCAAAAGGCCGAAGCCTACCTCAAGAGCACCGGCATCGGCGATGCAGCTTATTTCGGCCCGGAGGCGGAGTTCTTCGTGTTCAACGAGGTGCGCTACGGGCAGGGCATAAATTACGCCATGCACGAAATCGATTCAAAGGAAGGCACCTGGAACACCGGCACAAAGGAGGCGCCCAACCTCGGCCATAAGCCGCGCCAAAAAGAGGGATATTTTCCGGCTCCCCCCGTCGACAGCATGCAGGATCTGCGCAGCGAGATGGTGCTGACGATGGAAGCCCTCGGCATCCCGGTCGAGGCTCACCACCATGAAGTTGCGACCGCGGGTCAGGCGGAAATCGACATGCGCTTCACTACGCTCACGCGCATGGCCGACAACCTGATGATGTACAAATACGTGGTCAAGAACGTAGCCCACAAGAACGGGATGACGGCGACGTTCATGCCCAAACCGCTGTTTGAAGACAACGCCTCGGGCATGCACGTCCATCAAAGCATCTGGAAAGGCAAGACCAACCTCTTCCACGGCACGCAGTATGCCGAGCTCAGCGAGCTTGGCCGATTTTATATCGGCGGCTTGCTCAGACACGCCTGGGCACTCTGCGGGCTCTGCGCTCCGACCACGAACTCGTATCGTCGTCTGGTGCCCGGCTACGAGGCGCCGATCAACCTCGTCTATTCGCAGCGAAACCGCTCCGCCTGCTGCAGGATTCCGATGTACTCGCCCAATCCGCGTGCAAAGCGGGTCGAGTTTCGTTCGCCCGATCCTTCCTGCAATGGATATCTCGCGTTCGCGGCGATGTTGATGGCAGGTCTCGACGGCATCCAGAATCGCATCGACCCGGGCAAGCCCATCGACAAGAACCTCTATGATTTGCCACCGGCGGAGGCAAAGGAGGTGAAGTCGACGCCGGGCTCATTGGAGCAGGCGCTGGAAGCGCTCGAAGCCGATCACGCCTTTCTGTTGCGCGGCGATGTCTTCACCAAGGACGTGATCGAGACTTGGCTGAATTACAAACGGGACAAGGAGATCGATGCCATCCGGCTCCGCCCACATCCCTACGAGTTCCACCTCTACTACGATATTTAGGCTTATCCTTGCCGAAACTCGATCTGGCTCGGGATCGCGGCGAGCGATCAGTGGGCCATGAGCACTGGTAATTGCCCGCTGCTGAAGCCAACGTTAACTCCTGACCGCGAATTCGATATTTTGCTTCCGCCCTGGCTGGCGGGGATCCAATGCAATTCGATCAATTGAGGCGCCGCGATTTCATCCCGCTGCTCGGCGGTGCGGCTGCGACATGGCCGCTCGCAGCACGCGCCTGGGCGACGATGCCGGTGATCGGATCTGCCGGCGCACCGCAGTCCAGGGTGGTTCCGCAAGGCGCCATTCGTCTGGGCTGACTCAGTGCGCGGCACGCACTTGGCAGGTTGATCCGATTGTCGCAGGACCCCTAGGATTGATGGTGCACCTTCGGCGCGAGAAACGGCAACCTAGCCCCGATCGCCGTCATTAAATCGAGGCTGCCTCATTTGGACAGCGGCCGCATCGATCGAATTCGCGTGAACCATGGATCTGCTCGAGACCCCCGAGAAGGATTTACCTCTACGCGAGGATATTCGTCTTCTCGGCCGTATTCTTGGCGATACGGTTCGCAGCCAGGAAGGCGAGCCTGTCTTCGCGATCGTTGAGCACATTCGCCAGACCTCAATCCGCTTCCATCGAGACGAATATGAAGCCGCGCGACACGAGCTTGAGGCGACGTTGAATAGTCTCTCGCATAGTCAGAGCATCCAAATTATCCGCGCTTTCAGTTACTTTTCGCAGCTAGCCAACATCGCCGAGGACCAACATCACATCCGCCGGACTAGGGCCCACGCGCTCGCCGCTTCGGCACCGCGCGAAGGCACCATGGCCCACGCGCTTGCTCAGGCCCGTGATGCGGCCATTTCTCGGTCTAGACTCCGGGACTTCTTCACGAATGCCATCGTTTGTCCGGTGCTCACCGCTCATCCGACGGAGGTGCGGCGCAAGAGCACGATCGATCGTGAGATGGAGGTGGCGCAGCTATTGGCGGAACGCGATCGCTTTCGGCTCACCCCCGAAGAGATGGCGGCAAATGAAGAGGCCTTGCGTTGCGCCGTGCTCACGCTATGGCAGACCAACATGCTGCGTAGGAGCAGACTCAAAGTCATAGACGAGGTAGCAAACGGGCTTTCCTACTACGATTACACCTTTTTGCGTGAGCTACCTCGCTTGTACGCGGCGCTGGAGGACCAGCTCGCTTCGACTGACCCCGCCTGGGACAACTTCGAGCTACCCTCGTTCCTACGCATCGGTAGCTGGATCGGCGGCGACCGCGACGGCAATCCCTTCGTCACGGCCGAGGTGCTGCGACAAGCGTTGGCGATGCAGAGTGAGCGCGCATTCAAATTCTATCTCGATGAGGTTCATCTTTTAGGCGGCGAACTATCCCTCGATGCGCGGCTGGTCACCGTATCCAATCAGCTAAAGGACCTAGCGGAGCGCTCGCCTGATCGCTCGCCGCACCGCCGCAACGAACCTTATCGGCTAGCAGTCTCTGGTATCTATGCGCGCCTCGCGGCAACGAAGCGTGCGTTCGGGCAGGCAGAGGCGTCGCGCCACGCCATAGGTGAGGCGCCGCCGTACGCTGCCGTTGCCGAATTTGTTGCAGACCTCAGCATTCTTTATCGCTCACTCATGGCCAACGGTTCTGCGATGTTGGCGCGTAGTCGGCTACGCAGCTTGCGTCGCGCGGCCAACACTTTCGGCTTCCATCTCGCGGGCATCGATCTGCGCCAGAATTCCGAAGTGCATGAGCGCACGGTGGGTGAGCTGTTCGAGATGACTTGCACTGCCTCGAATTATGCCGACCTCCCCGAAGCTGCCCGCATCTCCCTTCTGCACGAGGAGCTCAAAACCGCGCGACTGCTTTCTTCGCCTTTCCTACGTTATTCCGCGGAGACGGCCTCGGAGCTGGCAATCCTTCGCGAAGCAGCAGTCGCACACCAGCTTTATGGCAATGCCGCGGTACCCAACTACGTGATCTCGAAGACAAACGGGGTCTCGGATCTTCTCGAGGTAGCACTGCTGCTCAAGGAGGCAGGATTGTTACGGCCGCGTGAGCGCGAGCTCGACGTGAACATTGTCCCGCTGTTCGAGACGATCGCCGATCTACGCAACTGCGCCCAGATAATGGACGAACTCCTCAGCTTCCCGGAGTACTTTTGCCTTCTGGACAGTCGTGGCCGCGCACAGGAGGTGATGCTCGGTTATTCCGATAGCAATAAGGATGGTGGCTTCCTGACCTCAGGCTGGGAACTCTACAAAGCAGAAATCGCGCTTATCGACACGTTCCGCCGTCATGGGATCACGCTACGTCTGTTCCATGGTCGCGGTGGATCCGTTGGCCGCGGCGGCGGCCCGAGTTATCAGGCCGTCCTCGCGCAGCCCTCCGGGGCGGTGCAGGGGCAGATCCGTATCACCGAACAGGGTGAGGTGATCGCCGCGAAATATTCGCAATCAGATGTGGGCCGGCGAAACCTTGAGACTCTTGCTGCCGCCTGTCTGGAAGCGACGGTCCTGCAGCCAGAACAGGCGGCGCCGCGCGAGGAGTACTTCGCGGCCATGGAGGAGCTTTCCAACCATGCCTATCGAGCGTATGGGAACCTCGTATACGAAACGCCTGGATTCGAACGGTACTTCTGGGAATCGACTGTCATCGGAGAAATCGCCAACTTAAATATCGGCAGCCGTCCCGCCTCACGCAAAAACTCGACGCGCCTCGAAGACCTACGCGCTATCCCTTGGGTCTTCGGCTGGTCGCAGTGCCGGCTTATGCTACCGGGCTGGTACGGGTTCGGAACGGCGGTCAAGGCTTGGCTTGCCGAACGACCGCGGGACGGCATGAGGATATTACGGGAGATGTACCGCGAGTGGCCGTTTTTCCAAACGCTGCTCTCGAACATGGATATGGTGCTGGCAAAGAGCAATATCGCAATCGCCTCACGCTACGCAGAGCTCGTCGAGGACACCGAGTTGCGCGAAGCGATCTTTCCGCGGATGCGTGCCGAATGGCAGTATACGATTGAAATGCTGCTCGCCATCACCGGCCAAGAAGGATTGCTTGATCAGAATCCGTTGCTGGCGCGCTCGATCAAGAACCGCTTTCCCTACCTTGATCCGCTCAACCATGTACAGATCGAACTGCTGAAGCGTCACCGGGCTGGCGATACCGACGAGGGCGTGGTGCAAGCAATCCACCTGACCATCAACGGGATAGCCGCAGGGCTGCGCAATAGTGGCTAGTTCCTGAAGCGGGTAGCGCGTTTTCGCGACGACACGGAATCGCCACGCCGAACTCGCTGATGTAGGCCTCGCCGCAAGCGCTTTAAGCGCTCGGCCCCAAGATGCGGCATGGCCTGAACGCGGCTTCGTGGATTGCTTTTGGGCTGGCCGCGCCCGGTCCACGGTCGGCAAGGCGCCGGCGCGTCCTGGCGAGTCGGCGGCGCTATCGCGGCCGCGCGCGGGCATGGGCGCCGCTTTTCGGAGGCAGTTCGAAGGCACCTCTGCCATGTCGTCCCCCTCGACCAAAACGGCGCCCTACGGCTCCTGGAAATCGCCGATCACCTCGGATCTAATCGTCGCGCAATCCATAACCTTGTCGGAGTTGTGCCTCGACGGCGGACACGTCTATTGGCTGGAAGGCCGTCCCCAAGAGCAGGGTAGATACGTCGTCGTTCGCGCTGGCGCAGACGGCTGTTCCACGGATATCACCCCGCCGCCCTACAATGCGCGCACCCGCGTGCACGAATACGGTGGTGGATCCTGGACCGTGCTGAACGGGACGGTCTATTTCTCCAATTTCGCGGACGGCCGCCTGTATCGGCAGGTGCCAGAGGTCTCGGAGCCGCAGGCACTCACGCCCGAGCCGCCCGCGCACGGGCGGCAGTGGCGCTTTGCCGACGGCGTGATCGACCAGCGCCGCAGCCGCTGGATCGGCGTGCGCGAGGATCACACCGTCGACGGCGAGCCGGTCAATGCCATCGTCGCCGTCGACCTCGGCGACGGCGGCGGGCCTGGACACGTGCTCGCGAGCGGTCACGATTTCTATGCTTCGCCGCGGCTCTCACCGGATGGAGGGTGGCTCGCGTGGCTCGCCTGGGACCATCCCAACATGCCTTGGAACGGCACCCGGCTCTACCTCGGCGAAGTGGCTCAAAATGGTGCTATCAGCAAGCCCGAGCTAATCGCCGGCGAAGCGACGGAATCGATCTTCCAACCGGAATGGTCGCCCGACGGCACGCGGATTGTGTTCGTGTCCGATCGCTCCGGCTGGTGGAACCTTTATTCGCTCGATCTCGCCACGCGAGCGATGCGGGCGCTGGCCCCGATGGGGGCGGAGTTTGGATTACCGCAATGGTTGCTCGGCATGTCGACCTACGCTTTCGCCGGGCCGGAGCGGATCATCTGCACCTGTTCCCAAGGAGGGCTCGGCTCCCTCGCCGTGCTGGATCTGGCAAATGAAACGCTCACGCCGCTGGCCACGCCGTTCACGGAATTCGGCTCGATGCGCGCTGTGGGCGATCGCGCGGTGTTTCGCGCCGGTGCACCCGACCATCCCGTCAGCATCGTGGCACTCGATCTCGCGTCCGGGCGGCACTCCGTGCTGAAGAAGGCAACCGATATCCTCGATCGTACCGACCTGCATCTTAGCGACTACCTCTCGCGGGTCGAAAGCGTGGAATTCCCGACTACGAGCGGGGAAACGGCCTTCGGCCTGTTCTACCCGCCCCGCAATCCCGACTACCTGCCAGCATTGGAGGAGCGGCCCCCGCTTCTGGTCAGGTGCCACGGCGGGCCGACGTCGGCCGCGTCAAGCACTCTCAACCTGGGCGTTCAATATTGGACGAGCCGCGGCGTTGCGGTGCTCGACGTGAACTACCGCGGGAGCACTGGATTTGGTCGCGCCTACCGCGACCGTCTGCAGCTGAACTGGGGCGTGGTCGACGTCGACGATTGCGTTGCCGGCGCGCGGTTCCTCGCCGCGCAGGGACTGGTCGACGGCAAGCGATGCGTCATCAGCGGCGGTAGCGCCGGGGGCTACACGACCTTGGCGGCGCTGACCTTCCGGGACTTCTTTCAAGGCGGGGCTAGCTATTACGGCATAAGCGACATCGCCGCGCTTGCGCGCGACACCCACAAGTTCGAGTCGCGCTATCTCGACTGGCTGATTGGACCTTATCCGCAAGAGGAAGCGCGCTATCGCGAGCGCTCGCCGCTCTATCACGCGGATCGGCTCGCGAAGCCGGTAATCTTCTTCCAGGGGGACGAGGACGCCGTTGTGCCGCCGAATCAGGCAGAGAGCATGGTCGAGGCGCTCCGGCGCAAGGGCAATGCGGTCGGCTATTTCCTATTCTCGGGCGAGCAGCATGGCTTCCGGAAGGCCGATAACATTCAACGCTGCCTCGATGCGGAACTTGCCTTCTATGCGATCGAAGTCTTCCGGACCGGGCTCACGTTCTGACGCAAGCCGCAATGAGCGCGCGGGCGGGCTGGCGAGCCCCGCATCGATCAGCTCGACTAGCATCTCGACGGTGATGCCATAGGCGAACAGCGAAGCTTCCGTGCATCCGATGCCCTCGGCGGACGGCTGTTTGGGACACTATTGGGACACTGGCCGCGCTTATCGTTGAAATCGTTGCGTTATTTCCGCCAATGGTTCGCCGCGTCATGGGACGCAAGGCGCCTCGCAAGCGCCTGGCACGCGGCGTCATAAGCGCGTTCACGCGCGTCTTTGACGCAATACGGCGTGCCCAACGGGTGTCTCGCAAACACCCGAACGTCTCTCGGCGCTCCGCCCACCCCTCGATGGGGATGAGCGAAGCAAAGAGAAAAAACCCGGGCGCAGAATGCGTCGCGGGACCGAGGTGGGCTGTTTGAAAAGTGAATAGGGGTTGCGAATGCGTCCGAGACTTGCGTGTCCCGGATGCGATGCAGCGCGAGCGCTAGCGAGTGGTGCATCGCTGATCCGGGACCGCCACAGGCGAGGGGCCCTGTTTTCGCCTGTTGTTTACAGGAAAGCAGGGGCATTCGTAGCCCGGATGAGCGCTGGCGAAATCCGGGGCATCGCGCATCTCGCTTCGCTCATGCGGGCTACTCGCTTCGCGTGTGGCCGCAGTCGGCTCCATTGTTATTCATTGATATTAACAATGGAAAATACCAACCCCGGCGTGCGAGCCGTACGCGTGCGGCCCGCGAGAGCTGCCGCCGTTCAAAGGGCTGCGCGCTCGCCTGGCGTGAGCACGCGCGGCACGGAGCAAGGGGTGCGATCGTCGAAGAACGGCGTCGGCCGGGCGAGCCCGCGCACCCACCAGCCCAGCAGCTTCGATGCGCGACGCACGAAGATCCCGAACGACGTCGGAGGCGGCGCCGTCGGTGGGAGCGGCCCGACGGCGGAGCGTTCGTAGATTCGGCAAAGGGCTGGCCCGAGCACCGCGTCGCGGGAACGGCCGTCCGCCTGGTGGTCCATGAAACAGTGAATCACCGCGACCACCGGGAAGCGCGCATCGGCGGCAGTGTTGCCGATCGGGGTCCGGCAACAATCGGCGTACCAGCGCAGCACCTTGCTGGAGAAGCGCAGGCATCGCAGCGCCTCCGCGCCCGCGGTGAGCGTCACGCGCGCCGGCGGCATCTGGAAGATGTCCGTGCCGCCCGCTGCGTCGAGCACGTCCGTGCGCTCGAGGAAGCGTGCGAACGCCTGGCAGTCCTTGCAGTAGCAGAGGAAGCGAAAGCCGGAGGAGACTTCGCTCGCGACGCCGCGCACGTGGCCGCACCGGCACCGAAGCGGGAGGTCCGACGGCAAGCTTGCCGGGTCGATGCCAATCATCATGCGTCCGCACCCATTGCGGGATTGAAAAACGGCAATCCGAGCAAAAACAGGAAAATACAGGAGCGGGGCGGAGCCGCGCAAAACGTCACCCGGCAACGGCGCGTGCGGAACAATACGCGGCACGGCGAGTTACCCTTGATTGCATTACGAATGGGGTCAGATGCGCTCGCGGGCTGAAGAGTATCGCCGTCGCGGCATCGAGGCTCGGCAGCGGGCCGGGCGAGCAACCGAGCCACACATCAAAGGCGCGTTTGAACAGGTCGCGCACGATTGGTTTGCGCTCGCCGAGCAAGTGGAATGGCTCGAGCGGCACCGCCATCCGGATTCGGCCATGCGGCAGGAAAAATCGGGGTAGAGCGTTTCGGTCCGGCCAGGCTGTCCGGACGAAGGCGAGCCTTATTTTGCCGGCCGCGCTTTTGCGCTGCGCAGCGGTCCTTCGGCGATGAGCCCCAGGTTGCGTTCGACCTCGAGCGCCGCCTGGATCCAGGACCTGGCCATGTCCAGCAAGACTTGGCGGTGCCGTTCCGATTTGGTCTCGCTGGCGGAACGCAGGCACTCTTGCGCGAATTCGCGGAATTCTTCGGCGGCTGGCGGCATGGCGCGCGTCTCTCTGCTTTACGCCTGCGCTTCGGCTTTCTTGGCCAAGCGCCAGAGCTGAAATCCTTTGGCTTCGATGGCCTGTTCGATCGCATCGCGCGAGAAATTATGCGGCGGAGCTTTCTCCGGCCCGACCGCCCCGGTGGCGGTCCAAGGACCCAGTTGCTCGGGAAGCCTGCTGCCCGTGAGATCGCCGGCGAAGGCTTGCAGACCTTTCCGCGTTTCCGACTTGAAAATATAAATTCGCATCACTGAACCTTTCTGCAGTTAACGCCGGCGCGAATATGTGTCGGCGGCGCGCCACGCGCGGCGCTCTCGGTCATTCGCTCAATCGCCCCGGATATTTGCTGTAGGTCAGAACCAGGGCTGCCGCGCCGAAACAGACGGCCGCCGCCAGCACAAGGCCGAACAGCATCGTCCACACGCCACGCTCCTCTCGTCACAGGCGGGAGCGCGACCGGTCTCTCTGCCACCGGCGCCTGTATTTAGCTTTATGGCCGGTGATGGGCGGAGGCTGCGCCTTATTCGCGAGCTTGTCGAGGGCGATCAGGCTTTATTATTAAGCACATCGGGGCGGTTGAATCCGTTGCGGGAACCGCATAGATTCGCCGGAATTCGAGCTTGGCCTTGTCTTTGTCGTGCACCATGCGGTGTGCTTTCCCATAGCAACGCTGACTTCGGATGGGCGATCGCACGATAGTCGTGCGCCGCGATTGAATTCGTGCAGGCAAAGGAGGCCATGATGCCGACCGGCACAGTGAAATGGTTCAACCCGACGAAGGGTTACGGGTTTATTCAGCCGCAGGACGGCGGCAAGGACGTCTTCGTCCATATCTCCGCGGTCGAGCGCGCCGGCTTGAGCTCGCTCAACGAGGGCCAGGTGGTCGAATACGAGCTGGTCACCAACCGCGGCAAGCAGGCGGCGGAAAATCTCAAGACCCGCTGACGGGTGGTGATTCTCTCTGTCATCGCCCGCGAACGCGGGCGATCCAGTAATCACAAAATTGTGCATTATGACTGGATGCCCCGCTTGCGCGGGGCATGCGGGGCGAAGATTCGCTCCAAAGGCGTCAGCCTTTAGCGCGATAACATCCTAACGGCGCGTGACGCGCCACAACAACGATTGGAAACATTTTGCAGGTCCTCGTTCGCGACAACAATGTCGATCAAGCTCTGCGCGTGCTCAAAAAGAAGATGCAACGCGAGGGCGTCTTTCGCGAGATGAAGCGCCGCAAGGCGTACGAAAAACCCTCCGAGCGCAAGACCCGCGAAAAGGCGGAAGCGATCCGCCGCGCGCGCAAGGCGGCGCGCAAGCAGGCGCAGCGCGAAGGCTTGCTCCCCATGCCGAAGAAGCGCGAGATCGCGCCGCGGCGCCCGCCGCGGCCGTCGTTCTGACT
>Ga0318533_10001233_pt1 | contig 12453 bp, 13 predicted proteins | sample GRESIP053b4f27_FD_203675 | JGI IMG/M metagenome (GOLD analysis project Ga0318533, IMG submission 203675) | Tropical soil microbial communities from Luquillo Experimental Forest, Puerto Rico - GRE.SIPMG.053b4f27 | ecosystem: Environmental > Terrestrial > Soil > Tropical forest > Bulk soil...
CTATCAGCCGGACGCCGTCGAAGACCATTCGGCCGGCGTCCGGCTGATAGAGCCCGCTCATCAAGTTGAGCAGCGTCGATTTGCCCGCCCCGTTCGGCCCGATGATCGCAAAGACGCTGCCATGGGGGACGCTGAGCGAAATATCGCGAACCGCCTGTACCCCGCCGAAGCGTTTGTGTAGACCTTCGCTGCAAAAGAAAGCGCCGGCGCTGGCCGAACATGCTTGCGCCGCCGCAGGTCGGTTCCACAAGGTCATTGGCGCATTCCGGCGGTGCTGGCGAAAAGCAGACCAAAACGGGCGCGCAGGATCTGCACGGCCTGCACGAGGCCGCCCGGCATGAACAGCACGACGAGGGTGAGGGCCGCGCCGTAGAAGACAAGACGTAGGTCGCCAAGTCCGCGCAGAAGCTCGGGCAAGAGCGTCAGCAGGACCGCACCCCAGACCGGGCCGATCAATGTCCCCATGCCGCCGACGACCACCATGGCCAGAATGGTGAAGGACTCCGTGATGATGAAAGCGTCTGGCACCAGCGTACCGACGAAGCTCGCGTAGAAGGCGCCCGCCGCGCCCGCGATCGCCGAGCCTACGCCGAAGGCGAACACCTTCCACGCCGTGCAATTGATGCCGAATGAGGCCGCCGAAACCTCGTCCTCGCGGATCGCAGTGAGCGTTTCGCCGATCGGCGAGCGGACGAGCTGGTCGAGCAGAAGATAGAAAAGGAACGCGAAGGTCGCCACCAGATAGAACATGTTCGCCGCGTTGCCGAACGAGATGACGGGTAACCCCGGCAGCGCGATGTCCGGCGGCGGCTTGATCGCATAGATGCCGAGCGGGCCCTGCGTTAGGCTGATCCAGTTCAGCAGCACCTGATGCACAATAACGGCAAAGCCAAGCGAGGCGATGGCAAGGTAATGACCGCGCAGACGAACCGCGAAAAGCGATAGCGCCATGCCGGCGGCACTGGACATGACGATGGCGCAGACGAACGCCACCCAGAATGGCACGCCAAGCTTCATAATGAGCAGCGTAGAGGCGTAGGCGCCGATGCCGTAGAACGCCGAATGACCGAGGTTGAGTTGACCGGCATAGCCGAGAATGAAATCAAGGCCGATCGCCAGCATGATATTGAGCGCGCAAACGATCAGATTGGTGCGCCAATAGGAATCCTGAAAAATTAACGGCAAGATAGCGATGACAGCGGCCGCGACAAAGAACCACCAGCGCCGGTTACGAGATTGGCCGGCAGACGTCAGAAAGCCCTCGCTAGACATTCTCTTCACGCTTTTCGGCAATAAGGCCGGTCGGGCGGAATGCGAGCATAAGTAGAAGCAGCGTGAAGACGATGAGGTCGGTCAGGCCCGGATTGACCAGCTGGGTCGCAAAGCTTTCGACCAGACCGACCGCTAGCCCGGCGATGATCGTTCCCTCGACGTTGCCGAATCCTCCGATGATGACAATCGCGAACGCCTTCACGATGACGCTGGTGCCGGCAAAGGGTGTGAGCACGAGGACGGGCCCAAGCATGGCGCCACCCATGCCGGCCAGCGCCGATGCGATCACGAAGGTAAGCATGATGAGCTGATTGGGATTGATCCCCATGAGGCCTGCGGTCTCGCGGTCCTGTGCCACCGCGCGTAGCGCCTTTCCCATCATGGTGAATTTCATGAAGGCGTAGAGGAGCGCGACGGTCAGCGCAGAGACGCCGATGATGATCAGGTTCTGCCAGGTAATGAACGTGCCGCCCCAGAGCCGGATGACATTGTTGCTGTAAGGACTGTCGAAGGCATAAGGGATGGGACCAAACCAGAGCAGCATCGCATTCTGCAACAGGATGGAAACACCGATGGTCGCGATCAGCGGCAACAGTTCGCTACCGCGTTCGCGCAACGGCGCGAAGATCGTCGCGTTCACGAGCCAGCCGAGCACCGCGCCGACGACGAGCGCGACGCCGATGCTGACAAGATAATTGCCGCCGAAGGCGAATGTGAAGAAGTAGGCCGCGAACGCGCCGATGGTCACGATGTCCGCGTGCGCAAAATTGATCTGCACGAGAACGCCGTAGATGAGGGTGAGCCCCAATGCCACGAGGACATAGAGGCTCCCGAAGACGATGCCGTTGATCCCCTGCTGGAGGATGATGGTCAGCATGACCTCTCAGTTCCAGCCGAGCGCTTTCCAGGACAAATCCGGCAAGGTCTCCATGTAGTGGATCGTATCCATCTTGGTATTCTGATTGGTCTTGTCGAACTCGACGCTTCCGGTCACGCCGGAAAAGCCCTTGGTGGCGGCCATGATGTCGCGGATCGATTGCGAATCCTTGCCACCGCGGCGGATGACATCGGCGACGACCAGAATCTGATCGAAGGCGTGGGCATTGATGTGCGTCGGCTCCTGATTGTACTTGGCCTTGAAGGAGCGGATGAAGTTCTGCACCACCTCGCGCTTGTCGGTCGGATCGAATTGGACGATACGGACGTAGCCGACCGCCGCCTTGCCTGCCTTCTGCTCGAAACCGAATGGCAACCAGATGGTGCCGAGTTGGATCGCCTGCCCGCCGCCGCCCTTCGTCACGCCGGCCTGGGCAAGTGCTTGGGTGATACGCAGACCCTGGCCCTCGAGCGTGTAGGTCGGGATCACGTCGACTTTGCCGAGACCGGCGATGCGCGTGGCGATGGCGGTGAAGTCGTTCACGTCGCGGCCAAAGCCGATATCGGCGAGGATTTGTCCGCCGAGCGATTTGAACGTATCGCCGAATACCTTCGCGTTGCCGATGCCGGCATTTGTGTTCTCATAGAGCAGCACCGCCGTGCGGGCGTTGAGGCGCTTGTAAGCATTGGTGGCGATGTCGACGCCCTGCATCACCTCGTTGGGCATGATACGAAAGGTCCAGGGGTTCCCCGGATCGGTGATCTTGATCGAGGAGGAGCCCGCGTTGAGCAGCGGCACCTTGGCCTGCTCCATGAGCGGCATGATCGCAAGCGTGGCGTCCGAGCATTCCTCGCCGAGCACAACGACGGGCTTATATTGATCAAGGAGCCGCTTGGCAGCTTGCGTCGCCGGCAGCGGGCTGCATGCCGAATCCTCGTATTGGACCTCGAACCGGTAGCCGTTGACCCCAGTCTTGTTGAGCTGCTCGATTGCAAGCTCAATGCCCTGCTTGTCCTGCACCCCAAAATAGGAGCCGGGGCCGGACATGGCGAAAAGCCCGCCGATCTTGATGACCTTATCTTGCGCGTGGGCGCCATTTGCGGCAGCGAACAGGACAACGCTTGCGGTGGCGGCGATACAGAGAATGGCAGAATGTTTTCTCATGGCGCTCTCCCTAGGGCTATTTTCATTTAAGCCTGAAACAGGGATGCCTGCCAATCGACTCGTTTGGCCAAATTCGAGTCAGCGATCAATCGCAAGACGCCATCGCGAACGAGTCTACCCGCTTAGCTCTCTCCCGTTGCGCGGAGATAATCGCCGAGACCAGGGCTCATATTGGGTACAAACAGCTCGTCGACGCTCATCCTGCGCCTGGAGAGCTTTTGCTCATCAAGGTAGGCCATGAGAGCATTCAGCGTCGCAAGGCTGCCTTCGATCGAATAGTCCCAGACCTGCGGCCCGAACAGCCTGCGTGTTTCTTCCACCTCGTCAATCACCCAGGGAAGGCTGACCGTCAACGCATCAGAATCGTACATCGACCGATAGGCGATGTCGCGCGCCCTGCAGAAAGCTTGATAGAAACTTACCGCGAGCCAGGGTCTCTCGTTATACAAACTGCGTTTCAACACGAGCGTATGCATGATCGGGAAGATGCCGGTCTTGCGGTAATACTCAATCTCCACTTTGCGTGGGTCTCGGAAGAGTCGCCGAACGGTTTTCCCAAACCCGCTGGGAATCATCACGGAAATGAGAGCGTCGATTTCGCCGAGCTGGAGCATGGCCTCCAGCGTCGTATCCGCCGGAATGGATTCAAGCCGAACGCCTTCAGGCGGTTTGATGGCGCGGATCGGTTTGCCGGCAACCCAGACGATGTCCTTCGGGTTCACGCCGTACTCGTGCGTCAGCAAGCCGCGAACCCAGACTGCCGCCGTCATCTGATAGTCCCCGACGCCCACGCGTTTGCCCTTTAGGTCTTCAGGCACCTCGATAGGAGAGTCCGTCCGTACATAGAGGGCGGAGTGGCGAAAGACTCGGGACGGAAAGACCGGAATCGCGATGAAGCGCGTATCGCCTTCAGAGCGCAAAATTGTGTAAGATGAGAGCGACATTTCAGATACGTCAAACTCGCCGTGGTTGAGCATACGCCAGAAGGTCTCGCCCGGGCGCAGAGGCAGGAATGTTAGATCTACGCCTTCGGGCTGCACCCTTCCGTCAATGAGGGGTTGGGTGCGATCGTAACGGCCACAGGCCAGGGTCAATTGAAGCTTGTGCATGGCAAAAAGAGCAACAAGCTTTTTCTCTGCGCAACAGCAGCACGCAATTCCTCCGCGCGGCGTCGGATACGGGAGACGATCATGCCAATGATGCGAACAGCTGGACGTGCAGCACTGGGGGCCGCCCGCGGTCGCGGTGGGTACGGTCACCATTGGTACCGTGGGCTCGCCTTCAGCAAATCTATGGCCGCTCTTCATCGGGCTGGATAAAGGCTTCTTTACAGCCGAGAATGTCAAGCCGGATCTGATCTACGTCCCGGCGAGCGCGGCAGTGATTCAGCAGCTGGCGGCCGGCTCTCTCGACGTGACGATGTCCACTGGACTGGTGGACCCACTCCGGGCCATCGATCAGGGTGCAGCGATCGCGATTGCTCGCTTCGAGATTCCGGCCCCACCCTACGTGATGATGGGCAAGCCGAACATCAAAAGTTTCAAGGAGCTCAAAGGCAAGGTGATCTCGGTCGGCGGCGCCAAGGACATCACCCGCACCTATGCCGAACGCATGCTGGCGCCGAATGGTCTCAAGTCCGGCGACTACGACTTTGTCTACGCCGGCGCGACCACCGCGCGCGCGCAAGCGCTGCTCAGCGGTGCGGTCGATGCGGCGATCCTCTTGCCGCCCTCGAATTTCCAAGTTCAGGCCGCCGGCTACAACAATCTCGGGCTGACGGTCGAATATGCGCCGGATCTGCCGTTTTCAGGCACGGCGGTGAGCAAGGCTTGGGCCAGTCGAAATGGGGACCTGCTGCGGCGAGTGCTTGCCGCGCAGGCCAAGAGCATCGAGTATTTCTACGACGACCGCAATCGCGCCGAGGTCGTTCGAATCCTCATCGCGGTCAGCAGCCAGAAAGCCGACGACGTCGAGAAGTCCTACGACTTCTTTCGAAAGAACAATTTCTTCGACCGTACCGGCAAGATTTCCCGCGCCAAGCTGAACACCTTGCTCGACGCCTTGGTCGGTCTGGGCGACGTACCGGCTCGCGGCAACGTCGACCGCTTCCTGCTCCCTGGGGTCGCGCAGCTCTCAGATTGATCGGACGTAGCGGACCTCAGTCGAGCGCCCGAATGCGTGAAGTCATCGCCGCTCCACTGACAGGGCTCGACCTGCGGCAGCACTACGGACATCACCAATCGCCGGCAATCCGCGCCGGCGGACTCATCTTCTGCTCCGGCATGCTGCCGGTCGACCCGCAAACCGGCGAGCGCCGACACGGGACGCTGACCAGCGAGGCGCATGTCATCTTCGGGAACCTGAAGTTGCTGTTGGAATCGGCAGGCTCCTCGCTCGACCGGCTCGTGCAAGTTCACGCACTGATCTACGACAGCATCGAGTACGACGTGCTCAATCGCGTCTATAGGCAATACGTGGCGAACGGACCACCGGCACGCACCGTGTGGACGGCGCAGATCGAGGCCGGCTTCAAGGTCCAGCTCGACGTGATCGCTGCCGCCTGAGTTCATTCCCGATGAGTCCCAAACGAGAAATCATTGTTTCCTCGGCGCACGCAGGCGATGCCGGGACTCGCTCGGGGCCGGCCCTGTCGACGCTGGTCAGAGGCGGTGACTTTATTTTCGTGTCCGGCCTCACCGCGGTCGATCTACTCTCCGGCGAGCGCATGCGCGACACGACGGCAAGTGAAACCCGGCAGATTCTGACCAATCTCAAGCAGTTGCTGGAGGCCGCCGGCTCATCGCTTGATAAAGTCGTCAAAGTGAACGTGTTGCTGCACAGCATGCTGGAGGCGCCGAACATGAACGAGGTCTACGCTCGCTTCTTTCCCGAGCCGCCGCCCGCCCGCACCGTCTGTGGCGCACGCCTTCCCGACGGCGCGAAAGTGATCATCGAATGCACGGCATTGGCGTGAGGTTATGAGCGAAAAGCTGCGACGCTCCGCGGTCGAGCCGAAGAATCCGCGACTCAACGTCTCGCGGAGCGCCAACCTGCCGCATGTTCCCGGTATCCGCGTCGGCGACTATATATTCCTGTCCGGCATGGGCCCGATCGATCCGCAGACCGGCGAGCGCAATCATGGCCAGATTGCCGAGCAGATCCGAACCACGCTTTCCAACATGCAACATATGCTGGAGTCCGCAGGCTCGTCGCTTCAACGCGTCGTGCGCGTGCACGTGATCCTGGCCGATATTTCGCACATGCAGGAAGTGGAGCGGGTATACCGCGAATTCTTTCCAATCGATCCGCCGGCGCGCACGGCCTGGTCGATGCAACTACGGTTCGGCAACGGTTGCGAAATCGAATGCGTGGCGTTGGCAACCTAATCGCCGGTACATCGGGACTTTCTCGCCCCGCATTTTACAGTTATCGATTCAGTAAATTTGGAGGTGCCCGACAATGATCATTCAGACCGCACCCGCGGGCGAGCCTCGCTTGGCAGTCATGATGCACGAGCATACGGCTCTCTCCGAGCAGTTCGCGCGCGCCTTCGGCAACGACCGCTTCGAGCCGGTTTGGCCCAACGATTTGATGTTCTACGTCGTTTCCCATCACGACGCGGGGTGGGCCGAGTTTGACCACGACCCGGTCACCGACGAAGCCACCGGCCTCCCCTACAATCTCGTCGAAACGCCGGCGGAGTACATTACCGTCACCAGCCGGCGATCGCCCGATTTCAACGAGCGTCATCATCCGTACTGTGGATTGATGTCGAGCATGCATAGTTGGGGTCTCTATAACGGGCGCTATGGATTGTCGAAGTTGGTGCTGATAGACAAAATTCCGCCGGTGGATCGGCCCTTGGCCAAGCGCATGCTGGCTGGCGAAATCGATCGGCAGAAGAGGCTAAAAGTCGAGATCGCGAAGGATGCAGAGGCCGCGAGATGGATAGACGAAGAACACCTGTTCCAGAATTACAAGCAGCTGCAATTTTTCGACACGCTTGCGCTCTATTTCAATCGAACGCATCCGAGCGCACGCGGTGAGCAGCAATTTGAACGTGTCCCATTGAATGCCCGCGAAGATGTGAACGTCACGATTCGGCCGCGTGAAACGGGCGTCTACGAGGTGTCACCCTATCCGTTCGCTGCAAACGTCGCGGAGTTTGCCTTCGCTGGCCGTCTCATTGAGCCGCGTTCCTCTCGAAAAGGCGACGGCTGGCCTTCGGTCTTGCGAGAGACGCCGACGCAATGGGAGAGCTTTCGGTTTGTTGCGGGATGACTCCTCGATGATCCCGCTCCCGTGCACGAGCAATTCTCGGCAGGCAGTGCAACGTGGAGAAGCTGCCGAACGTCGCCTGGAGCTGACGGCGGGCTAGGCTATGCTTGTACGACTACGCCTTGTATCGCGGCATGAGCTGGACCGCATTCTCTCGCTCGATTGCCCGCAGGTCCGCGGTATTGAATAGGCCGACTTCGCGCAGACCCGCGGCGGTGGACTTTGCAGTGAGGAACGGGAAATCGGTTCCGAACAGGATTTGCGTCGGCGTCACCAGCTTGGTGAGCGAGGCCAACGGGTGAATCGTCATGGCGTTGGCGGTGTCGTAGTAGAAGCGCTCCATATAATAGGCAGGCCCCCTGGGAAGCCGCGGCTGCAAGTCCTTGCGCGCGGCGAAATAGTAAGTGAAGCGCTGCATCAGAAACGGCGCGGTGCCGCCGGCGTGCGAGAAGATCCACTTGATATCGGGGAACTGCTCCGCGGAGCCGCTGAACAGTAGGCTGGCGATGGTGCGCGTAGTGTCGGTACCGAGCTCGATCAGCGGCTCGAATACGTCCGGTACCAGGTTTCGGCAACAATCGTTCCGGAACGGATGCGTATACACTACCGCCTTGCGCCGATTCAGCTCCTCCCGCACCGGCTTGAATGCGGGATCGCCGAGAAATTTCCCTTGGTAGTCGGTCATCATACAGATGCCGTCCATCTTAAGCGTGTCGAGCGCGTACTCGATCTCGCGCAAGGTTCCCTCAACGTCAGGAAGCGGCACAGTCGCGAACATCCCAAATCGGCCAGGATGGTCGGCGATAAGTTTGGCGCCGAACTCATTGGTTTCGCGGGCGAGCTTTCGCGCGGCGTCGAAATTACCAAAGAACACGCTGGGCTCGCTAATCGACAATATCGAAGTCGCCACCCCACCCTTATCCATATCTTCGATCGATTGCGTCACCGTCCATTTCATCAAAGGTACCTGGCCGGTTCTCCGACCCGTGATCTCTGCGATGAATCCCGGTGACGAGAGATGGTGATGGACGTCGATGCGAAATAGCTCATTAGCGCCTGGTTGTGCATTGGTCGGCTGACCGGCGACCCAAGCGCCCGCGCCCAATACCGCGGCACCGCCTAGAAATGTCCGCCGCGTGCAGGACACGGCTTGCGAATGGAGATGCTCTGGGTCTTGGCAGACAAACGCTTCCGGTTGCCTGCGCGGCGCCACGCTCATGACGTCCTCCCTGCCCCGTTACGACCTCCAGCCGCTGAGACGCGGGGTGTCCAACATCACTTCGACACGAATCCTGGCGCATGGACGTCGTTCACCGCCACAGGCGCCTTGAGCTTGAAGACACTGTTGACGACGTTGATAGTGTCTTGGACGCGCGCCGGATCGATCACGCCGAGCCTGCCGTCCTTGACTTGTGCGAGCTCAGCGACTGCCTTGGTTTCGCCCTCGGCAACCGCGACCTCGATTGTGGGGTGATATTTATGCATGATCCGACCCGCCTCGTCTGGCTTTGCGAAGGCGTCCTTCATGCCACGAATCGTTGCACCGACGAACCGCCGCACGATGTCGGGCTTGGTCGCAATGGTGTTGTCTGTTGCGATGATGCCGTTGCCGTAGAAGTTCACGCCCGCATCGGCAAACGCAAAACGGACGAGCTTGGCCGGCGCGGCTTGCATGCGCAGGAGAGGCTCGCCCACCGTGAATTGACCAACGCACGGCACTCGATTGCTGGCCAGCAATCCCGGTAGGGAATCGCTGCCGGCGACGATCCACTTCACCTTGCTCGCATCGAACCCGGCAGCCTTGGCATATACCGGGAACATGTCGACCGTTGCCCCGCCTGCTGGATTGGCGATCGAGGCTCCCTCAAGATCCTTGGGCTGTTTGATGCCTGAATCCTCGCGACAGAATATTGCCTGCGGCGGCTTGGCATACACGATCGAAACCAGCTTGACCGGAATTTGATCATTGCCGCGCGCCAAGACCAACGAGCCAGCATCGGCAAAACCCACTAAAGCATTATTGGCGCCGACCTGCCGAATGGCATCGACCGATCCTTGTCCGCGGACGACCTTCACGTCGAGATCGGCGTCCTTGTAATAACCCTTCTCGATCGCAACGAAGAAATAGGCATGGCGGCCGTTGTAGCCGAAGTCCGTGATAAGCGTGACGTTATCCAGCGCCTTTGCCCATTGAGCGCTCAACAGGAGAGCGAAAAGCGCGAATAGCCCGCCGGCGAGCGCGCGATTGTCGAGCCCATGCATGTGAAACCTCTCTGTCGCGATGATGTCAGTATACAAGCGCGTGTCGCATTTGGTATACAGAATTAGCAGGCAGCCGCGTAATCAAGCGAAATGTCGCAAGCGTGTAAATAAGGACGGTTCGCAATCGCTGGTCGACCTCATGTCACGTGCAGCACGGCAAGGCAGCGAGCGCTTGAACGAATCTTGGGACGGGCCGCGCGCTGCACGGCAACAAATCCGCAAGGGCGCGTATACCGGCTACACGGCCGGCGTCGCACCGGGTTTCGTGCAGGCCAATGTCTGCATTCTTCCTGCCAAATGGGCCGAGGATTTTCTCCTTTATTGCCAGCGCAATCCCAAGCCTTGCCCGTTGCTCGCGCGTTCCGACGTCGGCGACCCCCGCCTGCCGACGCTCTCCGATGATCTCGACATCCGCACGGACGTGCCGCGCTTTCACATCTTCCGGGATGGCGCATTCGTCGAAGAAGTGACCGATATCCGCGCGCACTGGCGTGATGACCTGGTGACATTCGCGCTCGGCTGCTCGTTCTCGTTCGAGGAGGCGCTGCAGGAAGCCGGCGTGCGGCTCAAATTCCTCGAGCGCAACAATGTGGCGGCGGTGTACGTGACCAATGTGGACACGGTCCCGGCGGGGCCGTTCAAGGGTCCGCTGGTGGTGACCATGCGGGCCTTCAAGCCGGCGGACGCCATCCGTGCCGTTCAAATCACGTCGCGCTTTCCCAACGTTCATGGCGCTCCCGTCCACCTGGGCAACCCCAGAAGCATCGGCGTGGATTTGAGCCGGCGCTATCTGGACGTCGGCGACCCGGAGGTCGCCGATGACGAGCTGCCGGTCTTCTGGGCCTGCGGACTTACTCCGCAACTGGCCGTGAAGAATGCGAGGCCGCCGCTGTGCATCACGCACGCGCCATCCTCCATGCTGATCACGGATTTGCGGAACGCGTCTCTTGCCGTTTTGTAGCGACATCTCGCGCGATTTCGAACTGCCTGGCCGCTCCGAGGCGCTGAGTATGCGCGTGATGGCGGCCACGTCGCACCCTCTCGCAACGCTGACGGCGCTCGACGTGCTGCGTCGCGGCGGCAACGCGATCGACGCCGCGGTCGCCGCGGTTGCGCTGCTCGGCGTCGTCGAAGCGACGCAGACGGGCATTGGCGGAGATTGCTTCGTGCTCTACATGCGTCGCGGGGAGGGCGAGATCATCGCGCTGAACGGTTCGGGGTGGGCGCCCGCGGCGGCAAGCCTCGATCGCTACCTCGGTCGTGGAATGACGTCGATCCCGTCGGATAGCGCCGACGCAGTGACCGTGCCGGGGGCCGTCGCATCGTGGGCGAGGCTTATCGCTAATCACGGAACGATGAAGCTTGCAGAATTGCTGCAACCCGCCATCGCGGCGGCCGAGGAAGGCTATGCGGTGACCGAACGGGTTGCACGCGATTGGGCGAGGCAGGCGGACAAACTGCGCAAGAATAAGACGGCCGCCAGTATTTTCTTGCCGAATAACGCAGCTCCGCGGCCCGGCGACATCCACCGGCAGCCGGCGCTCGCCGCTGCGCTACGAAGCATCGCCAGCGATGGACCCGCGGTTTTCTACGAAGGATGGATCGCCCAAGACATGGTCGATACGCTGCGCGCCGCCGGCGGTTCGCACACTTTGGAAGATTTTTCCGCCTACACGCCAGAATATGTGACGCCAATCGGAATAGGCTACCGCGAGTACGAAGTCTGGGAATGTCCGCCGAACGGCCAAGGCGTCGTCCCGCTCGTCATGTTGAAGGCGCTCGAAGGCTTCGATCCGTCGAAATGGAAGCCGCTTTCGGTCGAACGTTGCCATGTGCTGAGTGAGATCGGCCGGCAGGCCTACGCGGATCGGGACTGCTTCATCGGCGACCCGCGCACCGGCGGGGTGCCGGTCGAGCCTCTACTCTCGGGTGAGCGCTCGGCGCAGCTGCGTGCGCGTATGTCGATGGGACGCCGTATGGAGGATGTGACCCCCTTCCCTATCCCAGATCACAGGGACACAACTTTCGTCGCGGTCGTTGATTCCGATCGCAATACCGTCGCGTTCATCAACTCGATCTTCGACGATTTCGGAACCGGCATCGTGAGCCCGGCTGCCGGCGTCATATTCCACAACCGCGGTTCCGGCTTCGTCATTGAGCGAGGCCATCCGAATGCGATCGCCGGACGCAAACGCCCGTTGAATACGATCATCCCAGCAATGGTGACGCAAAAGGGAAAGGCCGTGATGGCATTCGGCGTGACCGGCGGCCAATTTCAACCCTTTGGCCAGGTTCAGGTCCTCGCCAATGTCATCGATTACGGAATGGGAATTCAGGCGGCGATCGACGCGCCGCGAATTTTTGCTCTCGGCGACACCCTGCAGGTCGAGAGTAGCGTGCCCGCGTCCGTCGTCAGCGGGCTAGCAGCCCTCGGGCACCACGTGGTGCGCGCGGAAAACCCGCTTGGGACCGCGCAGGCGATCTGGATCGATTGGCAGGCAGGCGTTCTTCGCGGCGGGGCGGATGGACGCCGCGACGGCCTGGCTGCTGGCTGGTGAGACGACCATGCTGACGTCGACTGGGTTCCGGCTGTTCATGAA
>Ga0318533_10001234_pt1 | contig 12446 bp, 8 predicted proteins | sample GRESIP053b4f27_FD_203675 | JGI IMG/M metagenome (GOLD analysis project Ga0318533, IMG submission 203675) | Tropical soil microbial communities from Luquillo Experimental Forest, Puerto Rico - GRE.SIPMG.053b4f27 | ecosystem: Environmental > Terrestrial > Soil > Tropical forest > Bulk soil...
GGATAAGATGATCGAAACCCTCGTCATATCCGCACTCGTACTTTTGCTGTTTCGCTTCGACGCCACTTCACGTGATGAATCCAGTCGTCGATTCCAACGCTGAGTGGCTCGAAGCGGACGGTTTGGGCGGGTTCGCGAGCGGAACCGCGTCCGGAATTCGGACCCGGCGATATCACGCATTATTGCTGACGGCGACGACGCCGCCCGCTGGACGAATGGTCCTCGCGAACGGATTCGACGCATGGGTGGAAACGCCAACCGGAACTTTCGCAATTTCGTCGCAACGTTACGCGCCTGACGTGATTCATCCGAACGGCGCCTCGTTCATCGAATCGTTTAAATACGAGCCCTGGCCGTCCTGGCGTTATCGATTGACGGACGATCTCGTTATCGAACAGGAACTCTTTGTTCCTCACGGCGAATCGGCCGTAATGATCACGTGGAAAGTTGTCAGCGACGATACGATTCCCGCAACCCTGAAAGTGCGGCCGTTCTTAAGCGGTCGCGATTTTCATTCGAGCCATCACGAAAACGGCGCGTTCAAGTTTGTTGCCGATCAAAACGGCGAACGCGTGACATGCCGATCTTACAATGGCGTTCCGGCGGTCGTCGCGTTCTCAAACGGAACATACGCGCACGAGCCAACGTGGTATCGCAATTTTTTTCACACTGAAGAGCAAGCGCGTGGGCTAGACGCGATTGAAGACTTGGCGTCCCCCGGCGTTTTCGAATTCTCTCTCTCCCACAACCCGGCGATGCTCATGCTCGCGGCTGAAGGACACGCGATCACCGACATCGAATCCATCGAAGCGCGTTATGCCCAGGTCAGGACGGACGAGCTGCATCGCCGGGAAAATTTCAAATCGCCGCGCGAACGCGCTGCCGATGCTTATCTGGTCAAACGTAGCGAAGGCAAAACCCTCATCGCTGGTTACCCTTGGTTCGGCGATTGGGGACGAGATACCTTCATCGCATTGCGCGGCCTTTGCATCGCGACGGGCCGTCTTGAAGAAGCGCGCGACATTCTGCTGGCCTGGGCTGGCGTCGTTTCACAAGGCATGTTGCCCAATCGCTTTCCTGATTCCGGAGACCAACCGGAATTTAATTCGGTCGATGCATCGCTTTGGTACATCATCGCGGTGAACGACTATCTCGTCGCCGCGGAAAAGCGGCCGGGATTCACGGAAGATTGTCACACTGAAAAATTGCGCGCCGCAGTCGATGCGATTCTCGTCGGATATTCCACCGGAACACGATTTCACATTCGCGCCGACAACGACGGACTGCTAGCGGCCGGCGAACCCGGTCAGCAGCTCACCTGGATGGACGCGCGAGTGGATAGTCGCGAGATCACGCCGCGCATTGGAAAGCCGGTGGAGATCCAAGCGCTTTGGCTGAATGCGCTGGTGATTGGCGCGCGATTCTCTGTGCGCTGGCAGTCGGTATTCGAAAAAGGCCGCACCGCATTCGAAAACAAATTTTGGAATGAACACGCCGGTTACCTCGCCGATGTGATCGATTGCAATCACCGTGCTGGAGACATCGATCTTACTTTTCGGCCTAACCAAATTTTCGCGGTTGGCGGGTTGCCGCTCCAGTTACTGTCGACGGAGAGAGCGCGGCGTGTGGTCGATGCGGTTGAGATGTTATTGGTCACTCCCGTCGGTCTGCGATCCCTTGCGCCGGGCGAATCGGGCTACGCGGCGCATTATCACGGAGGCCCGCGCGAGCGTGACGCGATTTATCACCAAGGGACAGTTTGGCCCTGGCTCATCGGCGCATTTGTCGAGGCTTGGGTGCGCGTTCGCGGCGACACACCCGAAGCGAAAGCGGAAGCTCGCGAGAAATTTCTTCCGGCGTTGGATCGACATCTCAACGAAGCCGGGCTTGGACACATTTCGGAAATTTGCGATGCCGAGGCGCCGCACACTCCACGGGGCTGTCCATTTCAGGCATGGTCGTTAGGCGAATTGCTCCGCCTTGAGCGAACCGTTCTCTAGAATTCGAATGAGCGACAAGAAAACGCGGGTGCTTATTCTCGGCGGCGGATTTGGCGGCCTCTACGCAGCTCTTGAATTCGAAAAGCGACGCGATCCGCGGTTCGAAGTCACGGTCGTAAACCGGGAAAACTTCTTTCTATTCACCCCGATGCTGCACGAGATCGCGGCCAGTGATCTCGATCTGACCAACATCGTTAACCCAATCCGCAAGATGATCCGCCACATCAACTTCTTTTGCGGTGATGTGGACAAGATCGACATCGACCGAAGACGCGTGACCGTCTCGCACGGGTTCGATCATCACGCGCACGAGCTGGAATATGATCACTTGGTTCTGGCGCTCGGCTCGGTCACAAACTTTTTCAACCTGCCCGGCGTGGCCGAACACGCGTTGACGATGAAGTCGCTCGGCGACGCGATTCAGTTGCGCAATCGATTGATCGCCCATCTTGAAGAGGCGGACAGCGAATGCGCCGGCGCGGATCGGTCGCCATTACTGACGTTTGTCGTCGCTGGTGGCGGATTCGCTGGAGTCGAAACGATCGCAAGCATTAACGATTTTCTGCGCGACGCGCTGCCGTTCTATCCAAAACTCAAGGAGGAGATGCTGCGTATCGTACTGGTCCATCCGGGCGAATACATTTTGCCCGAGCTCGGCGAAAAACTGGGACGCTATGCCGACAAGAAGCTGCGGGAACGCGATGTTGAGATTCATTCCAAATGCAAAGTCGCAGCAGTCCGGCGTAACGAAATCGAGCTCACCAGCGGAGTCCGTATCCCAAGTTCTACGTTGATCTGGACAGCGGGCGTATCGCCAAATCCTATTCTCGATCTTGTCGCGTGCGCAAAAGAGCGTGGCCGGATCCGGGTCAACCCGAACCTTGAAGTTGAAGGTGTTGACGGACTTTGGGCACTCGGTGACTGCGCGCTTGTGCCCGATCCGGCGACTCAATCCTATTGCCCGCCAACTGCGCAACATGCCTCACGCGAAGGAAAAATTGTTGCCGACAACATCATTGCGGCCGCCGATGGAAAACCAAAGAAGCCCTTTAGCTTCAAAACGCTCGGCCAACTGGCGGCAATCGGTCGGCGTACCGGCGTTGCGCGGATTCTGGGCGTGAATTTCTCAGGATTTCTAGCCTGGTTTCTTTGGCGCGGGATTTACTGGAGCAAGCTGCCGCGAACGGAGAAGAAAATTCGGGTGGCGATTGATTGGGCGCTCGACGTCTTTTTCTCGAAAGACTTCGTGCAGTACCTCGATCAGCGTGCCCTTGCCCACACGCAGACGGAGACCCGCGCGCCATTGTGGAATCGCGCCCGCCTTTCCCGCCCGGAAGAGCACGATGATAAGGTCGACAAGCGTATCGCGGCGTAAGGAATTGCCGGCACGTGCGACCAATCGATATGGATTCCAAACACCAGTCCGGCTCGGACACGGCCGAGCATCAACGTCTGAAGGAGGATGCCGTGCGCGTGAAAAATTGGAAGCGCTGGGGACCCTATTTGTCGGAGCGTCAATGGGCGACGGTACGCGAAGATTATTCGCCTTACGGAAATTGCTGGGATTATTTTCCGCACGATCACGCACGCAGCCGCGCTTATCGCTGGGGTGAAGACGGATTGCTCGGAATCACGGACCGGCAATGCAGGCTCTGTTTGGCTCTCGCCCTTTGGAATGGCAAGGATCCGATCTTAAAAGAACGGCTTTTCGGCCTTACCGGTTCGGAAGGGAATCACGGTGAGGACGTTAAGGAACTTTACTACTACCTCGATTCGACGCCGACGCATTCATACCTGAAGGCGCTCTACAAATATCCGCAGGCTGAATTCCCTTATGCGCGTTTGATTGAGGAAAATCGCCGTCGCGGCTTGAGCGGGCCGGAGTTCGAATTGATCGACAGTGGCGTCTTTAATGAAGATCGCTACTTCGATGTGTCCGCGGAGTACGCGAAAGGCTCAGAAAACGACATTCTCGTTCGCCTAACGATTACGAACCGCGGTCCCGAAGCGTCGACCCTGCATTTGTTGCCAACGCTTTGGTTCCGTAACACGTGGTCGTGGGGACCGGTGCCGGAAGAATGCATAACCAAGCCTTTTTTGATGCTGGAGCGCGACGGACTTGTGCGCGCACACCATGAAGAACTCGGCGAATACCAGTTGGGTTACGAAGGCGACGCGCAGCCGGTCTTCACTGAAAACGAAACCAACGCGCAACGTCTCTATGGTTATGTAAATGGATCAGCGTTGGCGAAGGACGGGTTTCACGAATTCGTGATCCACAATCGCGGCGACGCAGTGAGCCCCGTAAACGCCGGAACGAAGTTCGCCGCGTATTACAAGATCGACATGCAACCCGGTGGATCGAAAATGATCCGGCTGCGATTGTCCGCCAGGGATGAAGCACCGGCAGAGGCCTTCAGGGACTTCGATGAAATCTTCGGACGGCGCATCGACGAGGCCGATGAATTTTACGAAGCGATCGCACCGATGGGATGCGACACCGAAGCAAAGAAAGTCGCGCGCCAGGGTTATGCCGGTCTGCTTTGGAGCAAGCAGTTTTACAATTACGTCATTCGCGAATGGTTGAACGGCGACCCGGCGCAGCCAGCGCCGCCGAGTGAGCGGCATCTCGGTCGAAACGCTGAGTGGAAGCACCTTTTCAATCGCGACATCATCTCGATGCCGGACAAATGGGAATATCCATGGTTCGCGGCGTGGGACCTCGCGTTCCACATGATCCCGTTTTCCAAGATTGACCCGCATTTCGCGAAGAAGCAGCTCCAACTCTTTTTGCGCGAATGGTACATGCACCCGAACGGGCAAATTCCAGCCTACGAATTTGCGTTCAGCGATGTTAATCCGCCGGTACACGCGTGGGCGGTTTGGCGTGTTTACAAGATGACCGGGCCACGCGGCCAGCGCGATCTCGCATTTCTCGAAAGCGCTTTTCAAAAATTGATGTTGAACTTCACCTGGTGGGTGAATCGCAAGGACGCCGAAGGCAATAATCTCTTCTCTGGCGGATTTCTCGGCCTCGACAATATCGGCGTCTTCGATCGCTCCAAACCGTTACCGACTGGTGGATTTTTGCAGCAGGCCGACGGCACGGCGTGGATGGGATTTTATTGTCTGACCATGCTCTCAATCGCCATCGAGCTCGCAGAGAACAATCCCGTCTACGAAGACATGGCCTCGAAATTCTTTGAACACTTCGTTCACATTAGCGACGCGATGAATTCGTTAGGCGGCACGGGGCTGTGGGACGAAGAAGATGGCTTTTATTACGATCAGCTTAAACACGACGGACAAATGATTCCGTTGCGGACGAGGTCGCTCGTTGGCTTAATGCCGTTGATTGCGGTCGAAAATCTGGAGACGTCGAAGATCAACAAACTGCCCGGATTCGAGAAACGGATGGATTGGTTTCTGAATTATCGCAAAGACCTCGCCTCGCTCGTCACTTACTGTGAGACTTGTCCGTTTACCGGAAACCGGATGCTGGCGATCCCGACGCGGGGTCGTTTGCGGCGCGCACTCCGTTACATGCTAGATGAGAACGAATTCTTTTCGCCCTACGGGCTGCGGTCGGTCTCGCGATATCATTGTGATCATCCCTACGTCTTCCGCGCTGGAAACGATGAGCATCGCGTCGATTACGTTCCAGGCGAAGGCACCAGCTATCTCTTCGGTGGCAACTCCAACTGGCGCGGCCCGATTTGGTTTCCAATTAACTTTCTGATCGTCGAGGCACTCGAGCGCTATCACTTATTCTATGGCGAATCATTCAAGATCGAGTGCCCGACCGGTTCAGGGAACATGATGACCCTCAAACAGGTCGCCGACGAGCTTTCGCGCCGGCTGACACGAATTTTCCTGCCTAATGAGAATGGCCAGCGGCCGTGTCACGGAGAGGTAGACAAATACGCGTCTGATCCGCACTGGCGAGATCTGATTTTGTTTTACGAATATTTTCATGGCGAAACCGGCCGCGGTTGCGGCGCAAGCCACCAGACCGGCTGGACTGGGCTGGCCGTGAAATTACTGGAGAACGCAATCAATGATGCTGATCAACAAGACAGCGACCACGAAGCGCCCGAGCTACGTCGCGAAACTGGCCCGCAGCGCCGACGAAGTTCGGCGCGCGCAACGGCTACGGTTTGGGGTTTTTAATCTCGAACTGAATGAAGGCCTGGTGGAGTCGCATTTCAACGGGCTCGATGTCGATCCTTTCGACGCAGTCTGCGACCACCTGATCGTCGAACATACCGAAACGAGTGAGATTGTTGGTACGTATCGTTTGCAGACGGGACGGCGTGCCGCCGTAAACATCGGCTATTACAGCGAGCGTGAGTTCGACTTCGCGCCGTATGAATCTGTTCGCTCCGAGATGATTGAGCTTGGACGCGCATGCGTTCATGCCAATCACCGCAATCTAATCGTGCTCCATCTTCTTTGGCGCGGCATTGCGAAATACGCGATCGAGCATGACGCGCGATTCCTTGTCGGCTGTAGTTCGCTCACGTCGCAAGACCCGGCCGAAGGCGTAGCGATGTATGAACAATTGCGCCAAAGATTTCTGGTTCGTCCAGAATTGCAGACGTTGCCGCAGGGGGATTTCCGATGCGATGGACAAGGTTCGTTGCCATCGCGGCCCGCAAGTCAAGGGGCGTCGGCGAGGTTGTTGCGAGCTTATCTCGTCATTGGCGCAAAGATCTGCGGCCCGCCAGCAATAGACCGTGAATTCAGCACGATCGATTTTCTCACCCTACTGGATCTGGACGCTCTGCCAGGAATCGTGCGGACACATTTCTTGAAATGAGCGCTGCAATTGATCTACCGGTCGATGTTGATTCGCCGCCGCGGCCAAGAATTGCTGCGAAGGTGTTGCTTCAATTCGCCCGAACGCTGGCGTTCGTTTTTTTTTCCATGGTTGCGCTCGGAGAGATTTTGCTAGTCATCCCGCTCGTTCGTAAGGAGCGTCGCCTCGTCGTGCGTGCGACATGGCTTCATCTCTGGTGTCGCTTTGCCTGCCGCGTGCTCGGGATTCATCGTGTGATTCGCGGACCAATGCCGCGGTCGGGATTACTTGTTTGTAATCATCTCAGCTACATCGACATCGTCGTGTTGAGTTCATTCACGCCCTGCGTTTTCGTTGCGAAGCGCGATGTTTCGGGGTGGCCGCTGTTTGGATGGCTTGCGCGAGCTGCGGGAACAATCTTTGTCGATCGTCGGCGAAGACTTGCCGCAAGGGATGCTGTCGAGAACATGCAAAAGGCGATTCGCAATGGCGCGTTGGTCGTCATCTTCCCTGAAGGCACAAGCTCGGATGGCGTGACAGTTTTGCCGTTCAAATCTGCTTTGCTTGAGCCGGCTCTTGAACTCGGCTGTCGAGTAACAGCTGGTGCCATCGATTATTCACTGCCGTACGGGGGCTCTGTCGGGGATGAAGTTTGTTACTGGCGCGATATGACCCTTGCTCCGCATCTTCTGAATTTCTTTGCGAAACCGAGGGTTGAGGTGCGACTTACAATATCGCAGTTTCAGCCCCGCGGCGACCGCAAACGGATCGCGTGCGAGCTGCGTGACCAAATCGCAAAGCTTCGATCATGAACGCCCAAACAATTCGCGTCGTATATCCAAATGACGGTGGACGGATTGTTCTTCGAGCGGATCACAATTGGAACACAGACCTTGAGCCCGTTTCAGTTGATGACGGTATCTCCGAATTTGCAGTGGAGACGACAAAGCCATTCTTCTATTTCAAGCCGGTTTTGCAGCGTGACGGGCAGACGCATTGGTCGCGTGGCGAAAATTTTCTCGCGGTTGCGACATCTGGTGCGCCATTGGAAGTGCATCCGTATTTCCGGGAAGACACTCGTTGCAGCGTGTGCGAACTCATGTCGCCACTGGCCAGTCCGACCGGAGTGGAACACCGTTGGCGCGCTTTTCTGCCACCGGGTTATCACGAGAACACGCTAAAGAGATATCCGGTTCTCTACATGCACGACGGCAACAATTTGTTTCTGAAAGAGGAAGCGTTTCTGGGTAACACCTGGAAGACAGACGAAGTTCTCGGCGTTCTCGATCGAATGAATGCGATTGAGGAAGTCATTGTAGTCGGAGTCCATCCGAAGGATCGAATGTCGAACGCTTACTCGACCGAACGATACAGCAGCGATGGGGTCATCGCTCGGCGGAGTAGTTTCGTTTTATCTGGGATGGCAGTGGCCGGAAGTTTTCGGGAAGGTGGCCTGCCTCTCAAGCACCTTCGCTTATCGGGACAACTTGCTTGAACGCGTTTCGGACGAGCCAAAACGAGCACTTAAGATTTATCTCGATAGCGGCTGGCCGACTGACAATTACGAGCCGACTCGCAGCATGAGAGATCGATTGATCTGGAAAGGTTACCGACCCGGATCTGAATTGCTGTATCTGGCTTTTCCGCACGCAGTCCATGATGAAATGGCTTGGGCCGCGCGCAGTCCAATTCCGTTCCAATTCCTGTTTGGCAAGCTGCCGACATTTGAGCCGATGCTATCTAATTAAGGAGGACGCACGAATGGAGCGGCGCGATCAGACAGTCGCCGAATCCGGCGGCCTAGTTCTAAGCCAACAGACTCAGATCACGCCGCTGCGAGTCCCGCTTGCAATACCGATGTCAAGAGCACTCTGGCAACGGTCGCTTGATTGCGAAGATTACGCACTTGCCTTTGGGCATTGCGAAATGCGTCTTTTGTAAGCATCAGCGCTGTTCGCGGGTCGTCGGTCAATCTGGCAGCCAGGCTGTAAACAGCCGGATAATATCGAGCAACCACCTTGTCGAAGCTGGAGTTTTTTGTTCTCATAAGATCTTTGCCACACGGGTTGGTCGCCGCCGAACCAGTTTCCTTACAGAGTATCGCTAAAATTAAGGTGTGTGAGTCCAGCGTCTGGACAAGCCCTGCGATATTAAACAGACAAGGCCGGGTAATCCGCGCGCTGCAAGAGGAATGTTACGCCTTTTCCACGCTAGCTTTTAGGAGGGCCGACCACCCCGGGGCACAGCGGCCGCGAAACCGTATCCCCCTCCTAAACAGAATCCCATTTTTCCAAGGCGTCTTGGCGATCCCTGTGCGCCGTTTCTCAGCTGCCGGCAGGCCAGCCGCTACTGAACAACGTGCCCTGGCTCGCCCGCATTGCCTGAATCGTAAAACGAGTCCTGATTTTGGGCGATGAGAACGGTCTGAACCCGGGAGAGAAAGCGCCGCAAAAGACGGCTGAACTTTTTCACGGTCGTTTTATACTGTCTGAGGATTCTTGGCCGCAATACTGCGCAATTCTGCGTAACGCGTTTGTCTTTACCGAAGGTCGTGAAATTATTGGTGCTTTCGATTTAATGAGTTAGCGTGATTGCTCTCGCTCGATATTAAATCTCTATTTCGAAAATCTATGATCACTCCTCGTTTGTTTAGTAAAAATCGTTTGTCTTTACATCTACGCATTGCAACTGCCGGGGCGCTCGTATTTGCAGCGGCGGCGATGTGTTCCTTTGCGCTTAGCGCCGGAAATGGCGGCGGCGGTAGCGCCCCTAGCGGTAGCACCGATAACTTCAATCAAGGTCCCTCCGTCGATACCAGCAGTGCGATTGTTGTGCTCACAGGCGATCCTTTAAGTACCGCTTCGTCGACAAAACCACCTCACGGGAAGAAAATCGATTTCAATAGCAACACGGTGAAGTCCTACCGGGCTCAACTTTCGGCGGAACGAAACAATTTCAAACAGTGGTTACAGACCTACGCCCCAAAGGCAAACATAACGAGCCAGTACGATATTTCGCTCAACGCGGTCGCCGTACAACTTAACGGGACGTCGCTGGACCTGATCGCAAGCGCACCGATGGTGCAGCAGGCTCAGTATAACGCTCTTTACCATCCCGACCTAAGTCAAAGTTACATAGTCATAAATGCATCGGGTGCTTGGACAGCAGCGGGTGGCCGTTCGAAGGCAGGAGCCGGCATTAAGATTGGCGATATCGATACGGGCATCGATAATAACCATCCGTTCTTCGATCCGACGGGGTTCACTTATCCCGCCGGATTTCCGAAGTGCGATGAGGCGGACAGCGCAACGCACACAGCGGACCAAAACTGCAATTACGTCTCACCGAAAGTTATCGTTGCGAAAGTCTTCTTTAACAAGGCGGCTGTGCGTGGCCTCGATGCACAAGCTGTCCAGGACCATGGCTCGCACACGGCTGGAATCGCCGCTGGTGTGACGGGTAAAACCGCGACGGTGAACGGGGTGAACATTATTGATTTGTCTGGCGTCGCGCCAGGCGCGTGGCTCGGCAACTACAACGTATTCCCCGGAAACGTGGGCAACGCCCGGAGCGAGGATATTCTCGACGCAGTCGATGCCGCCATGGCTGACGGGATGGATGTGCTCAATTTGTCGCTGGGTGGGTCGCCGGGGAAGAGCGCCCCTGGCACGGCGGCTGGCATTGATGTCCTCTCGATCGGCCTCAACAACGCTGTTGATGCCGGTGTCGTAGTGGCGGTGGCGGCAGGCAATAGCGGGCCGGGTGCGGAGACCGTCGAGTCGCCCGGACGCGCAGCGAAGGTAATCACCGCTGGGGCGAGCACTAACCAGCACTTCATCGGTCAGCCGTTCACATATCCGTCCGGCGGCGGTACGACAATCGGTGCTGCAGTCGGTCAGTTCCCGGCGTTGCCCACGAACTCGTACTCTTTGTTCGATACAGGGAACAACGCCTGCACGAGCGTCTCGAGTTCGGCGGCAGGCAGCCTGGCAATTGTTAACCGCGGGACGTGCACATTTAGCACAAAGGTGCGCAACGCAATTAAGGCCGGTGCGGTCGGTGTTGTCGTCGTGAACAACGTCGCTGGCGATCCGTCGGCGATGGCGATGGATGGACTTGGCGGTGATAACCTGCCAGCAGTCATGATCGGGTTGAAAGAAGGGGGCGCGTTACGTATGTCCGGAGCGACGACGGCCAAGGCGACTGACACCCTTGAGGATATTGTTAGCACCAACGCCGATATTCTGGCCGGCTTCAGCAGCCAAGGTCCGACGAGCCCAGACACGCTGATCAAGCCCGATGCAACTTCGGTTGGCGTCAACGTCTTGAGCTCGATCACGTGCGTTGGCAAAGCAATTACCTGTGGCGGTGAAGGCTCATGGGCCTTTTTCAGCGGGACGTCGATGGCAACGCCGCACCTGGCCGGATCTTCCGCCGTGCTCCTCCAGGTTCATCCTGATTGGTCACCTGATCAGGTGAAATCTGCCTTGGTTAATACCTCGGATCGCGTCATACAGGACGCAAAGACTGGGACAAAGGATGTCGGTCCAACGGCACAAGGCGCTGGCCGTGAAAACCTGAGCAACGCCGCAGGTGCGACGATTTTCTTCGAACCAGACTCGGCGAGCTTCGGGAAAATCGGCTCCTCGAATAACGTCCCAGCGTCATTCACGTTGACCTTGTCGAACACGACCGGGGCGGGCCAGACGTTCTCGGTTGCGGCATTAAAATTCACGCCGAGCACGAATCCGATCCTCGTTCCGTTCGATGCCGGGACTACGGCTTCGGGTGATACCCGGATTAGTTTCCCTGCATCAGTAACGGTGCCAGCTAACGGCTCGACAACCCTGACCGTTTCGGTTAACCCTGGTCTTCCGTCGGGCACGGTGGTCCAAGGCTGGATCACTTTGACCGGTTCAGGCGGGCAGTATCACTTTGCCTACTACGCGGTGGTTCCGTAAGAAAAGTCGATCTAGGGGTGTAAGGAAATAACCGCCGCGCTTTCGAGCCCATTAAGGGAGTGGCGGGATTTAGATCAATGTAAAAGAAGAGGCGCCGCCTCCCGCTATGATGCAACCAGAAAAGCGGCGCCTAATTCACTCTAACGCAACAATACTAAGGCAAGTCTGTTCCGTTACAAGCGTAAAATCTTTTCGAGCGTTACTGTTCTGCGCAATTTCGCTAGCACTCGCCCTATCCGACCTTAGTCCGATAGGCGCAACAAATGGCGGAGCGGACAAATGGTGGACAATGTTCGTTCGTCCGTTCGTTTCCCCAGGGGTGTGAACGGACGGATACGTGCTGCTACCGGAGGGGTGGCGGCCTGCTGGGATTTTCGGCCCTCAAATAGAACTGGTCTGATCGAGCGGAAATAATTGCGCTAAAAGGTTTCGGACAAATTCGGACACGAGAACTGCGTGATTCTGCACGAAAACGACAAATCACTGATTTGACGCTCTTGCAAATAAGTACGTGATTGCCGCCGATTTGCGGCAGATTCACGCAAGATTACGAAGTCGCTAATTCGGTTTCGAATCCCGTTAGGGTCGCCAATGTATCAAGAGATTGGGAAATTCTCCGCTTGCTTCAGGCAGGTTAGATTTCCGGTGCGGGATAGGTCGCCAGCGCGCGCATGTATTGTGCGCGCT
>Ga0318533_10001238_pt1 | contig 12428 bp, 8 predicted proteins | sample GRESIP053b4f27_FD_203675 | JGI IMG/M metagenome (GOLD analysis project Ga0318533, IMG submission 203675) | Tropical soil microbial communities from Luquillo Experimental Forest, Puerto Rico - GRE.SIPMG.053b4f27 | ecosystem: Environmental > Terrestrial > Soil > Tropical forest > Bulk soil...
CGCCGCGCGCCGACGTGCGTTGGTAGTGGTCGACCACCACTCGGCCATCCTCGACATCGATACCGGCCTGTTCGGCGTCCAGTAGGTCGGCGTTGGACAATCGCCCGGTCGCCACCAGAAGCAGATCGGCGTTCACGGTGCAACCATCGTCGAGTTCCACTGCGATGCCCTGGCCGCGATCGGCGGCGTGCGTGACGTTGCGGTGGGTGCGCAGTTCCCATTTGGTCGACGCGATGCGGGTGAACCGTTCGCAGATGGTGTCGTCGCAGTGCCGCAGCATGGTGCCGCTCCGGATCACCAGCGTGACCCGCGCCCCGAGCGCGGAGAAGATGTGCGCGAATTCCGCTGCCACAAAGCCACTTCCGACGATCACGACGCGCTCGGGCAGCTCGGCGACGCGCATCACGGTATCGCTGGTGTGATACCGCACGTCGGAGGCCAGGATCGCCGGCGGAATCACCGGGCGGGAACCGGCCGCGATCACCACCTGATCGGCGGCGAATTCTTCGCCGGCGTCGGTGCGCAACAGGTAGCGCCCATCGGGCTGAACCGGCCCGAACCGCGTGTGCTGGCGATACAGGTCGACGTTGGGTGCCGAGCGCCGATAGTCTTCGCCGCTGACCGCGATCGGGTCGATCCGTCCGAAGATACGCGAGACGATGTCGCCCCAGCGCACCCCGTCGATGTGCGCGTCGACGCCGTACCGCGCCGCGCCCCGGACCGCGTTGGCGACCTCGGCGGCGTAGACGAACATCTTCGTCGGGATGCAACCGACGTTCAGGCAGGTACCACCGAACGTGGCCTGCTCACAGATCGCTACCCGTTTGTGGGCGTAGCGATCATCGAGAATGCTGTTGCCCGAACCGGTTCCGATGATCGCGATGTCATAGGTTTCCATTTCCGGGGCGATCACCCCTTCCCCGAAGACGCCGAGGCGTCGCTGTTATCGCTGCTGAGATAGTCATCCAGCCAAAGGTCCAGTTGGCGATAGGCCATCTCGCGCGGCTGCGCCAGCGACAAGAACACGTCGTGTTTGGCGTCGGGCACCGGAACGATGACGGTCCGATTCCCGATACAGCCGGCCCACCTGGCGATCTGGGTGACGTCGAGAACCGCGTCGCCGGATTGCATGGACGCGGGGTCTGCGGTTTCTCGCACTGTGTGATCGGAACGCAGGATCAGATTGGGCACACCGACGTCGAGCCCGCGATGCAGCCGAGCCTGACCGCGGCGGATGGCGTGCAGCCAGCCGAGGGTGATCGGGAAGCCGCCCAGCGGCTTCCACTGCAGGTTGTAGTCGAACTCGCCGTGGTAGTCGCGGTGCAGGGTGGTGCCGTAACCGCCTTCGCTGGGGCCCCGGATCACGCCCTTGGACCGCACCCGCGACAGGCCGGCGATCAGCGCCGAGGTCACCGAAAGGCGCAGGACCACGGGGCCGCGCAGGTCCAGGAACGGGCTGTTGAGCACCAGGCCGCCGACGCCGGCGTGCGCCGTCGGATTGCGCCGACGCAACCGGTCCAGCCATAACGGGACGATGAGCCCGCCGGAGGAATGCCCGTACACCAGGACCTTGACCGGCCGGCCGGGTGGGGCCTGCTCGCGGATGGCCGACAGGGCGTGGTCGAGCTCGGTGTCATAGTGGGCCAGGTCGGTGATGAAGTGGGGGGTCTGGCCGTCGCGCCGCGACCGGCCGCACTTCTGCATGTCCAGCGCATAGAAGGCAAAGCCGCGATCGGCGAAATGGTCGGCCAGCGCGGTGTTGAAGAAGTAGTCGGTGTAGCCATGCACGGCCAAGACCGCGTGATCGGCCGCCGTGGGCTCGCCGCGCCGGATCAGGGTTGCGACGATGTCGCCCTCGCCGGCGGGATCGGACCCGAGCGGGAAGGTGCGCTGCCAATAGCCGGGCAGTACGTCGGGCACCCAGCCAGTCACCTCGCCAGCCGCCCCGCCAGTCACCAGGCCAGCTTAAAGCTTTTGCTGGATACGGGCAGGCCGCACCTCGTCGGCGCCCACATTGCGCCGGCGATAACCTGGGACCGTGTCACAGCTAGCCCCAACCGCGCGGACCGACGTGGTGCTGGTGGGCGCGGGCATCATGAGCGCCACGCTGGGTGCGTTGCTGCGGCGGCTCGAGCCCGATTGGTCGATCACCCTGATCGAGCGGCTGGACGCCGTCGCCGCCGAAAGCAGCGGTCCATGGAACAACGCCGGCACCGGGCACTCGGCGCTGTGCGAGCTCAACTACACCCCGCAGAACCCCGACGGCTCGATCGACATCACCAAAGCGGTGCGCATCAACGAGCAGTTCCAGGTGACCCGCCAGTTCTGGGCGTACGCCGCCGAGAACGGCATCCTGACCGATCGCAGCTTCCTCAACCCGGTCCCACACGTGAGCTTCGTGCATGGAGCCGGGCGCGTCGACTATCTGCGGCGGCGGCAGCGGGCGCTGGCCGGCAACCCCCTGTTCGCGCGCACCGAATTGATCGACGACGCGGACGAGTTCGCCCGCCGGCTGCCGTTCATGGCCGCCAAGCGTGACTTCTCCGAGCCGACCGCGCTCAACTGGGCCCCCGACGGCACGGACGTCGACTTCGGTTCGTTGTCTCGACAGCTCGTCGGATTCTGCGTGCGCAACGGCGCCACCGCGCTGTTGGGTCACGAGGTCCGCAACCTGACCCGCCAATCCGACGGCACCTGGACGCTGCTGATCGCCAATCGGCGCACCGGCGAAAAGCACCAACTCAACGCGAAATTCGTGTTTGTCGGGGCCGGTGGTGATGCTTTGCCGCTGTTGCAGAAGTCGGGCATCAAAGAGGTCAAGGGCTTCGCCGGTTTCCCGATCGGCGGCCGCTTCCTGCGCGCCGACAACCCGGCGCTCACCTCCACGCACCGGGCCAAGGTGTACGGCGTTCCGGCGCCGGGCGCCCCTCCGCTCGGCGCGCTGCATCTCGACCTTCGGTTTGTCGACGGCAAGTCGTGGCTGGTGTTTGGGCCGTACGCCGGCTGGTCACCGAAGTTCTTGAAACACGGCCACTTCACCGATCTGCCCCGCTCGGTCAAGCCGGACAACCTGCTGTCGATGCTCGGTGTCGGCGTCACCCAGATGACGCTGGTCAACTATTTGATCGGCCAACTGCGGCTCTCCGAACCCGACCGGGTGCACGCGCTGCGCGAATTCGCCCCCAGCGCAGAGGATTCGGATTGGGAGCTGACGGTGGCCGGTCAGCGCGTGCAGGTGATCCGGCGGGACAGGCGCAAGGGTGGGGTGCTCGACTTCAACACCACCGTGTTGGGTGCCGCGGACGGCAGCATCGCCGGACTGCTCGGGGGCTCCCCGGGAGCGTCGACCGCGGTGCCGGCCATGCTGGAGGTGTTGCAGCGATGCTTTGCCGACCGCTATCGGTCCTGGCTGCCCGCGCTCAAAGAGATGGTGCCGTCGCTGGGGGTCGAGCTGTCTCACGAGCCCGCGCTCTACGACGAAGTGTGGTCATGGGGCACCAAGGTGCTGCAGCTGGAGGCCTCATGACAGAAGCGTTGCGTCGTGTCTGGTCCAAAGACCTTGACGCGCGAACCCTTTACGAGCTGCTCAAATTGCGGGTGGAGGTTTTCGTCGTCGAACAGGCTTGCCCGTACCCGGAGCTGGACGGGCGCGACCTGCTCGCCGAAACCCGGCATTTCTGGCTGGAAACGCCTGACGGCGAGGTGATCTGCACACTGCGGTTGATGGAGGAGCACGCCGGCGGCGAGAAGGCCTTTCGGATCGGCCGGCTGTGCACCAAACGCAGCGCGCGCGGCCAGGGCCACACCACTCGGCTGCTGCGCGCCGCGCTGGCCGAGGTCGGCGACTACCCGTGCCGGATCGATGCGCAGACCTATCTGGCCGACATGTACGCCCAGCACGGGTTCGTCCGTGACGGCGACGATTTCGTCGACGACGGTGTGCCGCACGTGCCCATGCTGCGGCCCGGCTCCGGTTTGGCGGAGAAGCCGTGAAGCCGTATCCGTTCAGCGCGATCGTCGGGCATGATCAACTGCGGCTCGCGCTGCTGTTGTGCGCCGTGCGCCCCGAGATCGGCGGCGCGCTCATCCGCGGCGAGAAGGGCACCGCCAAGTCGACGGCCGTGCGCGGGCTGGCGGCGTTGCTGTCGGCGGCGACCGGGAACGCCGACGCCGGCCTGGTCGAAATGCCGCTCGGCGCAACCGAAGACCGGGTGATCGGTTCACTGGACCTGCAGCGGGTGCTGCGCGACGGCGAGCATGCGTTTTCGCCGGGTCTGCTGGCCCGCGCGCACGGCGGCGTGCTTTACGTAGACGAGGTCAACCTGCTGCACGATCATCTGGTCGACGTGCTGCTCGACGCCGCGGCGATGGGACGGGTGCACATCGAGCGCGATGGCATCTCCCATTCGCACGACGCCCGGTTCGTCCTGATCGGCACGATGAATCCGGAGGAGGGCGAGCTGCGTCCGCAACTGCTGGACCGGTTCGGTCTCACGGTCGACGTGCACGCGTCGCGTGATGTCGACGTGCGGGTGCAGGTTATCCGGCAGCGAATGGCCTACGAGGCCGACCCGGACGCGTTCGCGGAGCGGTATGCCGAGGCCGATGCCGAACTGGCCGGACGGATCGCCGCGGCGCGTGCGCTCGTCGACGATGTGGTGCTGCCCGACAACGAATTACGGCGCATCGCGGCGCTGTGTGCGGCGTTCGACGTCGACGGAATGCGGGCCGATCTGGTGGTCGCCCGCACCGCCGCCGCGCACGCCGCCTGGCGTGGGGCCAACGCCGTTGAGGAGCAGGACATCCGGGTGGCGGCCGAGCTGGCGTTGCCGCACCGTCGCCGCCGGGACCCGTTCGACAATCCCGGCATCGATCGCGACCAGCTGGACGAAGCCCTGGCGCGGGCCGGTGTCGAGGACCCGCAACCCGATCCGGAGCCCGATCCGCCCGGGGGCGGGCAATCCGCCAATGACCTAGCGCCGCAAACCAATTCACACTCTCCGAAGCCCAGCGCCCCGCCGACGAAACCCAGCGCCCCGCCGTCGAAGGTGTTCCGCACCCGGGCGTTGACCGTCCCGGGGGTCGGCGAGGGCGCACCGGGACGACGGTCGCGGGCCCGCAACGCCTCCGGCAAGGTCGTGACGGCGGCCGACGCCGGCGACACCAGCTCCGGCGCGCACGGACTGCACCTGTTCGCCACCCTGTTGTCGGCCGCCGAGCGCGCCGGGGATGGTCCGTTGCGGCCGCGGCCGGACGACATCCGCAGTGCGATTCGCGAAGGGCGGGAAGGCAATCTGGTGATCTTCGTCGTCGACGCGTCGGGTTCGATGGCGGCCCGGGATCGCATGGCCGCGGTCGGCGGCGCCACCCTGTCACTGCTGCGCGACGCCTACCAGCGCCGTGACAAGGTCGCGGTGATCACGTTCCGTCAACGGGACGCGCGGCTGTTGCTTCCGCCGACGTCGTCGGCGCACATCGCCGGGCGGCGGCTGGCCAGGTTCGACACCGGCGGCAAGACGCCGCTGGCCGAGGGTCTGCTGGCCGCCCGCGAGCTGATCGTCCGGGAACGGGCGCGCGACCGGGCGCGACGTCCCCTGGTAGTGGTGCTCACCGACGGCCGGGCCACCGTAGGACCGGATCCGTTGGGCCGCAGCCGAATTGCGGCGGCCCGCTTGCTCGCCGAAGGCGCCGCCGCTGTGGTCGTGGACTGCGAGACGTCGCATGTGCGGCTGGGGTTGGCCCGCCAACTCGCCAGCCAGCTCGGTGCGCCGACCGTCCGACTGGAGCAGTTGCACGCCGACCATCTGACGCGCGCGGTGCGCAGCGTGGCCTGAGCGAGCGAGGGATAAGCGTCCATGCCACAGGGAAAACCGCTCCAAGTCCCCGATGACGGCCTGACCACCCGGGCCCGGCGCAACACGCCGGTGCTGGCGGTGCACACCGGCGACGGCAAGGGGAAGTCGACGGCCGCATTCGGAATGGCCTTGCGCGCCTGGAATGTCGGCCTCGATGTGGCGGTCTTTCAGTTCGTCAAGAGCACCAAATGGAAGGTGGGCGAGGAGGCGGCCTTCCTTCAACTCGGCGAGTTGCACGACCGGCTCGGGATCGGCGGGGCCGTCGAATGGCACAAGATGGGTGCGGGCTGGTCCTGGACGCGTAAGTCGCGCAAGTTGGGCGGCGAACCCGGCCACGCCGCGGCCGCCGCCGACGGCTGGGCCGAGATCTCGCGCCGGCTGGCCGCGCAGCGGCACGACTTCTACGTGCTCGACGAATTCACCTACCCGCTGAAGTGGGGCTGGGTCGATGTCGGCGACGTCGTAGAGGTGTTGTTAGCCCGCCCGGGCCACCAGCACGTGGTGATCACCGGGCGAGACGCCCCGCCGCGGTTGCTGGAGGCCGCCGATCTGGTCACCGAGATGACCAAGGTCAAGCACCCGATGGACGCGGGACGCAAGGGGCAGAAGGGCATCGAGTGGTGAGAGTTCCCGCGGTGGTCGTCGCCGCGCCGGCGTCGGGAAGCGGAAAGACGACCGTCGCAACGGGTTTGATCGGGGCTTTGCGACGGGCCGGCCACGCGGTCGCGCCGTTCAAGGTCGGCCCGGACTTCATCGACCCCGGCTACCACGGCCTGGCCGCCGGGCGGCCGGGCCGCAACCTCGATCCGGTGTTGGTGGGGGACCGGCTCATCGGGCCGCTGTACGCCCACGGCGCCAGTGGTGCGGACATCGCCGTGGTCGAGGGTGTGATGGGGCTGTTCGACGGGCGTATTGGACCCGACGCCACCGCCCCCGCGGCAGGCTCCACCGCGCATGTCGCCGGCCTGCTGGGCGCCCCCGTGATCCTGGTGGTCGATGCGCGCGGCCAGAGCCACAGCATTGCCGCACTGCTGCACGGCTTTTCGACATTCGAGGCCGCGACCCGGGTCCGCGGTGTGATCCTCAATCGGGTCGGTTCGTCCAGGCACGAGCAAGTGCTGCGACAGGCATGCGAACAAACTGGTGTCCCCGTCCTGGGCGCCATTCCGCGGACCGCCGAATTGGAGCTGCCGACGAGGTATCTCGGACTCGTCACCGCTGTTGAGTACGGCCATCGTGCGCAAGTCGCGGTCGAGGCGATGACCGCTTTGGTCGCTCGCCACGTCGATCTGGCCGCCGTGGTGGCCGCCGCCGAATGCCGCTCCACCGATCCGCCGTGGGATCCCGAGGTGGCGGTCGGGGAGACGCAAGGCGGGCATGCCACCGTCGCGATGGCGGCCGGGAAGGCCTTCAGCTTCGGCTATGCCGAACACAGCGAGCTGCTGCACGCCGCCGGTGCCGACGTGGTCGAGTTCGACCCACTCGCAGACCCGTTGCCCGGCGGCGCGCATGCGGTGCTGCTGCCCGGCGGCTTTCCCGAACAGTTCACCGCGGAGCTCTCGGCCAATGACGTCGTCCGCCGGCAGATCAGCGAGCTGGCCGCCACCGGCGCGCCGGTGCATGCCGAATGCGCCGGGCTGATCTACCTGGCGTCCGAACTCGACGGGCACCCGATGTGCGGGGTGCTGGCCGGGTCGGCACGGTTCACGGCGCACCTCACCCTGGCATACCGCGACGCCGTCGCCGTGGCCGATTCGCCGCTCTATTCCGCCGGCCGGCGGGTCGTTGGCCACGAATTCCACCGAACCGCAGTCACATTCGACGAGAGTTACCAGCCCGCGTGGGTCTACGGCGGCGACGACGTGGCCACCGTGCGAGACGGTGTCGTGCACGCCGGCGTCCATGCGTCGTATCTGCACACCCACCCGGCCGCGGCGCCGGATGCGGTGGCGCGCTTCGTCGCCCACGCCGCCGCCCGCACGCGTACGTAACGCCCGCGGAGCCGAGATCCACAGACATTAGGCTTGGCGGGTGACCGAGAGCCCCTACCTAGCCGGATTGCGGCTGGCCGGCAGGAAGGTCGTTGTGATCGGCGGGGGCACCGTGGCCCAGCGCCGGTTGCCCCTGCTCATCGCCAGCGGCGCAGACGTGCGCGTCATCTCGCGTAGCGCCACCCGCGCCGTCGAGGCGATGCAGGGAATCACCCTGTCGAGGCGTGAATACCGCGACGGCGACCTCGATGGGGCCTGGTACGCGATCGCGGCCACCGACGACGCGCAGGTGAACGCGGCGGTGGTAGCCGAGGCGGAACGCCGCCAAATCTTCTGCGTCCGCGCCGACATCGCCATCGAGGGAACCGCGGTGACCCCGGCGTCCTTCTCCTACGCGGGGTTGTCGGTGGGGGTGCTGGCCGGCGGCGAGCACCGCCGGTCGGCGGCGATCCGGTCGGCGATCCGTGAGGCGCTGCAGCGTGGCGTCATCACCGCGGAGGGCTCCGAGACCTCCGACGTGGTGCGCGGCGGGGTAGCGCTGATCGGCGGCGGCCCCGGCGATCCCGAACTGATCACCGTCCGCGGCCGCCGTCTGCTCGCCCAGGCCGATGTAGTGGTCGCCGACCGGCTTGCACCGCCCGAACTGCTCGCCGAACTGCCGCCGCACGTCGAGGTCATCGACGCTGCCAAGATCCCGTACGGGCGGGCGATGGCCCAGGACGCGATCAACGACGTGATGATCGAACGGGCCCGATCCGGCAGCTTCGTGGTCCGCCTCAAAGGCGGGGACCCTTTCGTCTTCGCGCGCGGCTATGAGGAAGTGTTGGCGTGCGCCGAGGCCGGAATACCGGTGACGGTCGTGCCGGGTGTGACGAGTGCCATAGGCGTGCCCGCCCTGGCGGGCGTTCCGGTCACGCATCGGGCGGTAAATCACGAATTTGTGGTGGTCAGCGGCCATGTTGCCCCGGGACACCCCGAATCGTTAGTGAATTGGAACGCGTTGGCCGCAATGACGGGCACCATCGTTTTGCTGATGGCCGTCGAACGGATCGAGCTGTTCGTCGAAGCCCTGCTAAAAGGCGGCCGACCTGCGGATACGCCAGTACTCGTCGTGCAACACGGAACAACGGCAGCTCAACACACGTTGCGGGCCACTCTCGCCGACACGCCGGAGAAGATCCGCGCCGAGGGGATCCGACCTCCCGCGATCATCGTGATCGGTGCCGTTGCGGCGTTCGGCGTTTAAACGATTCTTAAGATTACTGTAAGGTAACCCGTTATGACGGCTCTCAACGACAGCGAGCGCGCGGTCCACAACTGGACGTCCGCGAGCCCCGATCGTCCGGCCCCGGCGCGCCCAGCGCGCCCGGCGGAGACCGCCCTATCACGTATGAGCAGGTATTACCCGACTTGGCTGCCGTCGCGTCGCTTCATCGCTGCCGTCGTCGCAATCGGTGGCATGCAGCTGTTGGCGACCATGGACAGCACCGTCGCGATCGTCGCGCTTCCTAAGATCCAGAACGAGCTGAGCCTGTCCGACGCCGGCCGTAGCTGGGTCATCACGGCATACGTGCTCACCTTTGGCGGGCTGATGTTGCTGGGCGGGCGCCTCGGCGACACGATTGGGCGCAAGCGCACCTTTATCGTCGGCGTCGCGCTGTTCACCATTTCCTCCGTGCTGTGCGCGGTCGCTTGGGACGAGGCGACGATGGTCGTCGCTCGGTTGTTGCAGGGCATCGGGTCGGCCATCGCGTCGCCTACCGGTCTGGCACTGGTGGCGACCACCTTCCCGAAGGGTCCGGCGCGTAACGCCGCGACGGCGGTGTTCGCCGCGATGACCGCGATCGGTTCGGTGATGGGCCTGGTGGTCGGTGGGGCGCTGACCGAGTTCTCGTGGCGGTGGGCGTTCCTGGTCAACCTGCCGATCGGGCTGGTGATGCTCTACCTGGCCCGGACCGCGCTGCGGGAGACCAACAGGGAGCGGATGAAGCTCGACGCGACGGGCGCCGTCCTGGCCACGCTGGCCTGCACCGCGGCCGTGTTCGCCTTCTCGATGGGCCCCGAAAAGGGCTGGATCTCGGTCACCACCATCGGCTCGGGTGCGGTGGCGTTGGCGGCCGCGCTCGCGTTCGTCGTGGTGGAGCGCACCGCCGAAAACCCCGTCGTGCCGTTCGACTTGTTCCGCGACCGCAACCGGTTGGTCACGTTCATCGCGATCTTCCTGGCCGGCGGCGTCATGTTCAGCCTGACGGTGTGCATCGGCCTATACGTGCAGGACATCCTGGGCTACAGCGCGCTGCGCGCCGGCGTCGGCTTCATCCCGTTCGTGATCGCGATGGGCGTCGGTCTGGGCGTCTCCTCACAGCTGGTGTCGCGGTTTTCGCCGCGGGTGTTGACGATCGGCGGCGGATACCTGCTGTTTCTCGCGATGATCTACGGCGGGTTCTTCATGCATCGCGGCGTGTCGTACTTCCCGAACTTGGTGGCGCCGATTGTCGTGGGCGGGATCGGCATCGGCATGGCCGTCGTCCCGCTGACGCTGTCGGCGATCGCCGGCGTCGGTTTCGACCAGATCGGCCCGGTGTCGGCGATTGCGCTCATGCTGCAGAGCCTGGGCGGGCCGCTGGTGCTGGCCGTCATCCAGGCCGTGATCACCTCGCGCACGATGTACCTGGGCGGTACCAACGGCCCGGTGAAGTTCATGAACGATGCCCAGTTGCGGGCGCTCGACCACGGCTACACCTACGGCCTGCTGTGGGTCGCCGGAGCGGCCGTCATCGTCGGCGGTGCGGCGCTGTTCATCCGGTACACCCCGGAGCAGGTTGCCCACGCCCAGGAAGTCAAGGACGCGATCGACTCCGGCGAGATCTAACTCGCCAAGGGCCAGACGCGGCGATTTTCGGCGGGCACGCGCACTGGCTAGGCTTGCCCGCTGTGATCACCCGGATGTCCGAGCTGTTCCTGCGCACCCTGCGTGATGATCCCGCCGACGCCGAAGTGCCCAGCCACAAACTGCTGATCCGGGCCGGATACGTCCGGCCCATCGGGCCGGGGCTGTACAGCTGGCTGCCACTGGGGCTGCGGGTGCTGCGCAAGATCGAGGGAATCGTCCGCGACGAGATGAACGCCATCGGCGGGCAGGAGATTCTGTTCCCGGCTCTGCTGCCGCGCGCCCCGTATGAGGCGACGAACCGCTGGACCGAATATGGCGACGGGGTGTTTCGGCTTCAGGACCGCCGCGGCAACGACTACCTGCTGGGCCCGACCCACGAGGAGCTCTTCGCCCTGACCGTCAAGGGCGAATACAGCTCGTACAAAGACTTTCCACTGCTGCTGTTCCAAATCCAGAACAAATACCGCGACGAGGCGCGGCCGCGGGCCGGCATCCTGCGTGTCCGGGAATTCGTCATGAAGGACTCCTACTCGTTCGACATCGACGACGCCGGGCTCAAGGCCGCCTACCACGCGCATCGGGAGGCCTATCAACGCATCTTCGACCGGCTCAAGGTGCGCTACGTCATCGTGTCCGCGGTGTCGGGACCGATGGGCGGCAGCGCTTCCGAGGAGTTTCTGGCCGAGAGTCCGATCGGTGAGGACACCTTCGTGCGCTGCCTGGAGTCCGGCTATGCGGCCAACGTCGAGGCAATCGTCACCGCACGCCCCGAAGCGCTGCCCATCGACGGGCAGCCCGAGGCGGTGGTCCATGACACCGGCGACACCCCGACGATCGCCACCCTGGTGGACTGGGCCAACGGGGCCGACCTGGGCCGCACCGTCACCGCCGCCGACACCTTGAAAAACGTCCTGCTCAAGGTCCGCCAGCCCGGCGGGGACTGGGAGCTGCTGGCCATCGGGGTGCCGGGCGACCGCGAGGTCGACGAAAAGCGACTGGGCGCGGCGCTGGAACCGGCCGACTACGCGCTGCTCGACGACGCCGATTTCGCCCGGTATTCGTTTTTGGTGAAAGGCTACATCGGGCCGAAGGCGTTGCGCGACAACGGCGTTCGTTACCTGGTGGACCCGAGGGTGGTCGACGGCACCAGCTGGATCACCGGGGCCGACCAGCCCGGCCGCCACGTCGTCGGGCTGGTGGCCGGTCGGGATTTCACCACCGACGGCACCATCGAGGCCGCCGAAGTGCGCGACGGCGATCCGTCTCCGGACGGCGCCGGCCCGCTGATATCGGCACGCGGAATCGAGGTCGGCCACATCTTCCAGCTCGGCCGCAAATACACCGACGCGTTCACCGTCGACGTGCTCGGCGAGGACGGCAAGCCGGTGCGGCTGACCATGGGCTCCTACGGCCTCGGGGTGTCGCGGATGGTGGCTGTCATCGCCGAGCAGCACCACGACGAACTGGGCTTGCGCTGGCCGTCGGCGGTCGCGCCGTTCGACGTTCATCTGGTGATCGCCAACAAGGACGCGGAGGCGCGCGCCGGAGCCACCACACTGGCCGCCGACCTGGATCGGCTGGGCGTCGAGGTGCTGCTCGACGACCGCCAGGCGTCGCCCGGGGTGAAGTTCAAGGACGCCGAGCTGCTGGGCGTGCCGTGGATCGTCGTCGTGGGTCGGGGTTGGGCGG
>Ga0318533_10001242_pt1 | contig 12401 bp, 9 predicted proteins | sample GRESIP053b4f27_FD_203675 | JGI IMG/M metagenome (GOLD analysis project Ga0318533, IMG submission 203675) | Tropical soil microbial communities from Luquillo Experimental Forest, Puerto Rico - GRE.SIPMG.053b4f27 | ecosystem: Environmental > Terrestrial > Soil > Tropical forest > Bulk soil...
GCGGCAGCATTGACCAGATAAGCACCAAGCCCCACCAGGTAGGGGTCCTTGCCGGCGAAGTTCAGCTTGTTCTTCGGAATCGGCGAAGCTTCAAAGCCCTGCTTTATGACGGATCGTTCGATCGCATCATTTGAGTCGTCCGCATAGGATATGCCGCCCGTCGTTCCGGCGATCGACACCGCGACCGCGCACGCAATTCGCCGCCACGACATGTTCTGATCCTTACGCTGTTGGTTGAATCGACAAAGCGAGCAATGTTCCGAGATGACGGTTAATAAATCTTGAAGCGCAGAGCGAGCGCCGACGGACAGCGAAGTGGCGACGGACATCTCTTTGAGGCTCGGCGTGTAGGATTACCCGCCTTGGCGCCACCGGAATCCGGGGAATTAGGTTCTTTTATGGGCCCAGAAGTGGCGCACTGATGCTGCCGCTGCGGCGCGACCAATACTCTTGTGTATCGGCATTCCGGAAAGGCCCATGAAGATATTGGCGAGAATGCCGCCGCCGACCCCAGCCTGGCCGGAGAACAAGTCGATCGCCGCGCCACCGGTGTTGCGCAACGTGTTGGCAGGAGGCCGCTCAGTGACAGGGCCAAATCGGCCGGGAAACGCAAACCGTGCCGCGAAGATCAGGTACAGTGCGAAAAATCCCGGTCATTACGCTGCCGGGGAGGTGTCGGGCGGCCAGTTGTGCGGGATAACGCCGGTGACGTTGCCGGGACCCCAGTCTCGCAAGAAGCGGGTGTCCATATTCCTCGCGCGCCGGTACGCCAGCGAAGAGACGAGCGCGGCAGGCAGAATAGTCGCCAGTCAGGTGCCGACTGCGACATGTGCGGCCTGGTCAGCGGGAGTTGCAGCCTCCATCAGCCCGTAATGGGCGACTGGCGCGACAACGATACCGCCGCGGACGCCCATCAGTCCGCCAGCAGCCCGGCCTCAGCACCCGAAACCGCGCCCAACAGGATAAACCAAGCGTTACTCATGCCATTGTTTGCTCCCGAGGGAACTTTGAAACCTGGCATGTACCGATTGCGCGGAGGTGCTGATGGGCCAAGTGATTAAACCTGACCGGAAGAACTCGGATCTGTTCCCAAATTCTTTGCAATCTCTTATCAGCTCTAAGCTGGGCCAGCCGGGGCGCGCCGGGGTAGTTTCTCGGTAGAGGTCTTCACCAGGCGCACAAGGGCGGAGCGCTTCGCGATGGCTTCTGCTCACGGTCGGGAGCCACCGACGAAGTACTCTACCGAACCGTGGTCCTGGATACCGAGGCGGTCACCGGGGCGGCGCGGCGATACAGTCCCGCTTGACTCGCCGATGGCGCTCTTCATCGCCGCAAAGGCAGCAGAGCAGTAACTACTTCAAGCGAAGGTGGAGGCGCCAGTCGGCGAACTGTCGGTCGCCGCTTGGAGGGAAATCGGATACCCCTCCACGATCGGACGTTTGGGACTGCTTCATCCCCCTCGCGAGGTTTCCTTTTCGGGGCGACACCGGCATGTGCCGCGCTCAGCACTGGGGGTCGTCGCACTGATCTTACCCGTGCTCACGGTGTCCTGTGCAACACCGCCCCGACCCGAGGTTCCGGCTGGTCCTCGCGCATTTGGAACACGCCTCCCGCCGTCTCGACCTTCGCCCCCACGCACCACCTGGTCACGAATGCGCTCGCGAGTGTCGTGTCACCAAAGTAGATCGAAAGGGCATCATTCAGCACGCCTCGGGTCCCCGAGGGCGTCATGGTCCACCCGTCGGGGCCGCAATTCTCGTCGAGCCAGGCGGTCATTTGCGAATGCCGCTGGCTGAGACCTTCTGGCGGAATGCCGATCCGAATGCGGACGGGGAAACGCCGTTCGGCCAGGGTGATCATCTCGCGTGCGTTGCCCGGCATCACCGTGTTCCTTGTTCGTTCTCAGCACGATGCCATCGACCATTCACGATGTCCAGGTGCTTAGGTGTCCGCCCGCTGCCGCTATGCTCGCCCCCATGTGTGGCCGCGCGGTCATCAACTTCTCTGCGTGGTCCGCGGTTCCCTGTCAAATCCGCATGACGGAGAGCATTCTGGCGTGGCGCCGCATGGCTCGGCCTGTGCCTCGGCAAGGGTCGTTTCCAGCCTCCGTTTTTCGCTCTCGAGCAAGCGGATGCGGTCCGCGAGCTTCAGGTGCCTCGCGGCAATGAGCCGCGCCTCGAGCACCCTGATTTCGCGGACCACGCGGGCGATTTCCACTTCATCGGGCATTGGCTATCGTTCGTCGTTTCGTCCGCCGGCTGCATGTGAGTGAGAGATGCAGATAGGGTTCAATCTGCCGATCAGCGGTCCGCTCTCCTCGCCCGAGATCCTGACCCGGATCGCGCAAGAAGGCGAGGCGCTGGGCTACGACTATCTGACATTGACCGACCACGTCGTGCTGCCGAAGCTCCGGGTCCCCGGCTATCCCTATTCCGAGAGCGGCGAATTCTTCTCGGAGGGACCCGAGCGCCGCCACGAACAGCTGACCGCAGCGGCTTATATTGCCGCCAAGACCTCGCGAATTCGCCTGGTGCTGGCAGTCATGGTCGTGCCGCACCGGCCGGCGGTGCTCGCCGCCAAGATGCTGGCCTCGATCGACGTCTTGTCCGGCGGGCGGCTCGTCGTCGGCATCGGCGCGGGCTGGCTCCGGGCGGAGTTCGACGCGGTCGCGACGACGCCCTTTGCCGCGCGGGGTGCGGTGACCGACGAATATCTGAAGGCCTTCCGTGCGCTCTGGACCGAGGAGATGCCGCGCGCCGATGGGAGCTGGGTCAGGTTCGACGGGATCATCTTCGCGCCCAAACCGGTGCAAAAGCCGCATCCGCCGATTTGGGTCGGCGGTGAGAGCGGGCCGGCGCTGCGGCGTACCGCGCTCCTGGGCGATGCCTGGTACCCGATCGGCAGCAACAACAAACACCTGCTCGATACCTTGCCGCGCTACCAGGCCGGCATCGATCGGCTGCGCCGGTTCACCGCCGAGGCGGGGCGCGACCCGACGAGCGTTGCACTGACGTACCGTGTCAAGCGCTATGGCGAGGCGGTGCCAGGCAGGGCCTCCGACGGCGAGCGCCGGCTGTTTTCCGGCAGCACATCCGACATCGTCGCCGATCTGCGGGCGCTGCGCGCGCTCGGCGTGAGCGCCGTCGATATAGATTTCGAACGCCCCGATCCCGAAGCCTCGATCGCCGAGATGCACCGGTTCAAGGAGGAGGTGCTGTCCCAGCTCTAACCGATCTACACTGTATCGAGCGTTGCGTGGCGGCCCTTGCGAGGCGAAGCCGTCGCGGCGGCGCGCTGCACGATCCTGTCCAATTGAGTCCATACCCCGTCCAGCGCCGCGGCAATGGTCTCGGCATCGCGAAATGTTTCTGTCAGCAGCTCCGGTCGCGCTCTCAGGATCAATTGCGTCACCTCGAGGGCCTCCGCGGCGTGGCGCTCCTCGACCATGTGCGAGAAGCACTCGTCGAAATATGGTTCTTGCTTGAACTTTGGGAAATGAACGGAGAGCGCCTCGGCAAGCGCTCGCATCCAATCGACCGACATCGTCTCGACAGCGCACCAGGGACCGAGCGAGCGGCAGTAGAGCCTCCGCGCAAGACCAACAAAATAGGCCGTTTCTCCGTCGATGTGGCGGCACAGCTCCTTGGGATCACCAAACTCTTCGTCCTCCAGCACGCACTTTGCGCCAATGTTGCGAAAGGCTCGAGTCAGTTGGTAGTGGTGCGTATCGCCACCCGGCAGGCCGTCGTCGTCAACGAATATCCGGAGCTTGCGCTTGCGCATCGCCGGACTGTCGAGGTGAGGCAGATAATACACTGCCGCGCGGGTCGCATGCATGGCCGATTGGTAGATCAGATGTATCTGACCGAGAAAGAATGGGTCGCCGACCGCCGAACGGGGCATGGCGGCCAGGCGTTCAAAAAACGGCATCCGTGACGGTCGATGTCCTTCGAGCATGATGGTCATCGCATTGGGGAAACCCTCGATCGTACAGAGCCGCGGATGAGGGTAATCCGATCCCCGGTCTGCCGGTCTGCGCTGAGCTTTCACTGTAACCTCCTCGCACCGTCGAGTGGTCGCCGTTGGCGGCGCAGGTGCAGCCAAACTCGATCGATACTGGCGAGCGACATTATGACCAGTCCGTAAAATTAACGTTAAAGGCTGCGGATAGCGCCGCGCAGGATCGGGCCGATGACTGGCCGCGACGTCGATCACAATTAACCGCTCATTTATCAAAAATACGTAGGATCATCCTTGTGCGGCGCCCAATCCGGACGGCGCGAGGGGGAGCTCCTGAACTCATGAGAGTGACTGCGAACGCTCCGGTGACGAGATTGGCGGTCGCCTGGCTTACGATGTTCGTGATCGGGACCGACCTGTTTGTTGTCTCCCCGCTGCTGCCGCTGATCGCTGCCGATTATCAGGTCTTGCCGGCACAGGCAGGACTGGGTGTCGCTGCGTTCGCACTGACTTACATGACCAGCGCACCGCTCCTCGGCCACCTTGCAGATCGGATTGGGCGGCGGCGAATGCTGACCTTCTGCCTGTTTGGTTTCACTGTCGCCAATTTGCTGACCGCCTCGGCCACGAATTTCACCTGGCTGCTTGCGGCACGACTATTTGCTGGTGCTGCGGCAGCGGGGGTATCGCCATCGCTCTACGCACTCGTAAGCGGCTTGGCTCCGCCGGATCGCCGCGCCACTCGGTTAGCGTTGGTCGTATCCGGGCTGCTCGTATCCCTGTCGTTCGGCGCACCGATCGGCGGGCTGGTGGGCGCGTCGTTTGGGTGGGCGAATGTCTTCGCGATTCTCGCGAGCTTCAGCTTGCTGCTCCTATGGGCGAACCGGCGGGTTTGGCCGGAAGACTACTGCAGCGACCAGATTGCGGCTCAGCAGCATACTTGGGCAATAGCCAGTCTCATTACCCGGCTGGCGCCGATGGTTGCGTGGAGCACGGCTCTCTATGGCGTCTACATCTATCTCGGAGCAGGGCTGACCGCCTGCGGCTTCTCGCCCGAGGAGATCGCCGTGATCATTCTGTTTTACGGATGCGGGGCGATCGGCGGCATCTTGATCGGCGGTCGCATGGTCGACCGGCTCGGAGCAAAGCTGACGAGCGGCGTAGGCCTTGCCGGTCTCTGCGCGAGCCTGCTCCTGGTTCAGTTTGCGATCGATGCAGGAATGCTCGTCGCTTTCGCCTTGGCGGCGGCTTCCATGGCGGCTCAGTTGTTCTTCCCGGCTCAGCAAGCCGGCCTTGTAGATGACTTTCCGGCTCGCCGCGCCACCGTTCTCGCTTGGAACAACAGTGCTCTCTTTCTCGGCATTTCGCTCGGATCAGTTGTCGGCGGGCTGACCATCTCGCATGGCGGCTTTACAGCAAATTTAAGGATCTCGGTGGTAATCGCCATTGTTGGCTGGATGATCAATCAGGCTGTCATGCCGAGCGCAGCGCGTTCTCAGGCCGAGGCGATCGACCTAAGGTGAGCCGAGAGCGTACACTCATGCGGCAGCGCAGGCTGCGTCGGCCCCACCAGGGGCGAGCGGCAAGGTAATCGTGACCGTCGTTCCCGATGCAAGGCAGCTCTCTATGGCGAGACTGCCGCCATGAAGCTCGATTACGGCCTTCGCAAACGGCAATCCGAGCCCGGCACCTTGATGCTTGGCATCATAAGCCGAGGACGTGCGATAAAAAGGTTGCACCACCAGCGGGATTTCCTCGGCCCGCATGCCGACGCCGGTATCCCTAATCCGAATGCGCAACGAGACGTCGTCGATCTCTTCGGATACAGTAACCTGCCCGCCCGCGGGGGTGAACTTGACCGCATTGCCGAGAAGGTTGACAAATACCTGTTTGAGCTTGAGCGGATCACACCCCAATTCCGGCCAACCCGACGGGTCTCCGTCGACGACGATCGCGACTTTGGCGGCTTCCGCGGTCGGCCGCAGCATCACGAGGCTCTCAGCGAGCAGGACGCCCGGCTTGGCCGGCATCCGCTCGATCTCGAGCTTTCCCGCTTCCACTTTCGAAAGATCGAGCATGTCCTCGACCAGGGAGAGCAGATGCATGCCGCTCTCGTGGATGTGCTCCGCATACTCCTTGTAAGCAGGAGCGCCGATGGGTCCAAGGATCTGGTGCTGCATCATCTCGCTAAAACCAATAATGGCGTTCAGTGGGGTACGCAGCTCATGGCTCATGTTGGCGAGGAACATCGACTTCGCTTTATTGGCATTGGCCAACTCGATCGTCCGCTGCTCAACCCGCGATTCGAGCGTGGCGTTCAAGTGCCGCAACTCCTCCTCGGCGCGCTTTTGCGCCGCATGTCGGGCCGCGAGGGCGTCGGCCATGGCATTGAAGGCGGCCCCGAGATGGCCGATCTCCGAACCCGGATCCTGCACCCGCGCGCGGGCATCGTCGTTGCCGTTACGCCACTCCGCAGCGACGTTGAGCAACCCCTCGATCGGTTCACGAAGGAACCTGCGGGCTCCGAAAATTGCCGCCAAAGTCGCCGCGAGCAGACCGACGGCAATAAGTGCTACTCCGCGCTTGGTTGCGTCGTCGATGGCCGCAAACGCTTCGGCTTTCGATTGTCCGGCGCTGAGAAAGAAATCTCGCGGCGGCAGCGCGGGCGGGACGTATCCGAAAATTCGCGTAGTGCCATCCACGCCGACGGCCTCTTCCCATCCTGCGGTGGCGCCGTCCATGATCGCCTCATGACTCTTTCTCATGTTCTTCCCGACGAGCGCCTCGGGATTTGGCAGGCGAGCGACGATGTTGCCCTCGCGATCGGCGATCAGGATCGAGGATGTCGGCGACAATCCCCTTTCCTTGAGGTGTTCGGAAAGCCAACCCAGGTCCAGCCCAGCGAACACGACCCCCGCGGTGTGGCCATCGTCGTCGCCGAATCTCACCGCAAAATGGATCATTCGCTGGCCGGTCGCCGGATCGGCCCAGTAATTGCCGACTGCGAGCCCGTCTCGCGCTATGGCCCGTCTGAAGAACGGTTGATCTGCCACTGACCAGTTGCTAATAGGCGCGCTCGAGCAGAAGATCCTGCCCGCCGTGTCGGCCGCGGCGAGCAAGCTATAATTGGCGTACTGCGATTTCAATGCGGTGAAGTGCTCACTGCAGGCATCAGAATCCCGCAACCTGACAGCAGGGAGCTGGGCGAGCGCAAACAGCAATTGGCGAGCTCCCTCCCGCAGCTCGCCGATTTCCTCGCCAAACTGCTTGGTGATCTGGATGACCTGTTGTCGGATATCGGCCTCGCGCGCCTTGCGCAGTTCGTATTCGTTATAGCCCTGGATGACGATCGCCGGGAAAATGGCGATCAACACCAGGACGCACAGTCGAAGCGTCAAACTGATGTGCGGCAGGCGAGGGGCGGTGAACCGGCGCTTGACGGCGATTGCCTCGTCCAGCCTCCGGCTCACCTCGTCGCTGGTCATAGGTGTTATCTCCAAGGCACTATGTGGTAGTTGACCTGACGCGATCGCTCCTTCCGCCTGCGCGCGGCTCGACCGGAACGTCCTCGAAATCCGTCTCGGCAGTCAGGAGATTCCAGAGGATTGATGAATATGACGCTAACTTTCAAGTTAGCTGATAATTTTTCGATGCGATTTGATTGGCTTAAATCAGAATATTATTTCGGTTTTATAGTTTACTGCGGACGGCTTGTTGACGGATCGCTGACTTCCATACCGAATCTCTGCGTCGCCGCTGACGCGAGACGGCTTGTCAGGTCAACAAAATCGGTTAAGGCGAGACGCCGAGCTTCTTCGTCATTCAGATCCGAGTGTACCCTGGCGCATCGCATTCGAGCCGGCCGAGCACCTTTTTAACCCTGACGCTCGTGATTGGGTACTCGATCGCTGCAGTCACCCGGTTTCCATCGGCAGGGTCGGGTCGGTCGCCCATTCGCTCATCGAGGCGTCGTAAAGCTTGACGTCGGGATGACCGAGCATCACCAGAGCAAACGCATCGGCACTGGCGGCAATACCGCCGCCACAATAGGTGATGACTTGCGGCTTATCGAAGGCGCCTGCTGCGGCAAACTTGGCACGCAGTTCGTCAGCCGGCAGGTAGGTACCGGTTGCGGAATCGAGCAATGCCGCGGCGGGTACGTTGACGCTTCCGGCGATCCGGCCGACCCGTCCGTAAACGGTACCACCGGTGCCGGTGTGCTGTTCGCGGCTCAGCGCGTTGATCGTGCAGATTCCGCCATCCCCGATCGCGGCAAGCACCGTCTCCTTGCCGACCATTAGCTTCCTATCGGCCCGCACGACGAAGGTCGCCCGCGGCCGCGGTTGGGCCCGGCCGGTCTCAACAGGCCGGCGTTCGCGAGACCATTTCTGAAATCCGCCGTTAAGCACCGCGGCGTTGTCGAACCCGTAATTACGCAGCATCCACCAGACGCGGCTCGCCCATTGCGGCGTGGTCGTGCTGTAGAGGACCACATGACTTTTTTCGTCGACGCCAAAGCGACCCATCGCCGCCGCGAATGCCTCGGCGCTCGGCAGCATAAACCGCAGTTTCGGGTGCGGCGCCGACAGGTCGGCCTGCAGATCGATGAACTGCGCCGCGGGAATGTGCCCGCTTTCGAAATCCTCGCGTCCCGGCTTGACCGTGTAGCCGATATCGGGATTGGGGATCAGGTGGATGGTGCAGTCAAAGGCGCGCAAGTCGGGGTCGTCGAGCCGGCGCTGGAGCGCCTCGGTCTCGATCAGGAATTCCGGGTGGGAAAAGCCTTCCGTGACGCTCATGTCGGTCTCGCTTTATCGATGCTGTGGCAGGGAAGCGGCAATCGGCGGGCGTTGCCGGTGAAACTCGGTCGCCTGCTCGAAGGCGTGGCCAACCCGCATCACCATTGCCTCGTCGAACGGCTTGCCTGTGATTTGGAAGGCGAGCGGCAATCCGTCCTCAAAGCCGATCGGGATCGACAGCGCCGGCGAGCCAGTGAGATTGTAGGGCGCGGTGTAGGAAGCCCGCTCGAAGGTCGAATATGTCGTCAGCGAGTCGATCAGCGGCGCCGGACCGGCTGCGTTGGCCGAGACCGCGACATCGACATCGACGAGCGCGCGCGCAAACTCGACGGTAAGCTCGCGCCGTCGTCGCGTCGCCTCGACATAGTCCGCCGCACTCAGAAACGCGCCGAGCGCGATCCGCGCAAACATGTAATGCCCGAAGAGCTCCGGCCGTTCGCGAAAATCGGCCTCGTGCAATGCATAGGCTTCCGCCAGCATGATGAGGCGGTTGGTGTCAAGGTAATCGGTCAGCGGCGAAAGCTGCATGTCGACAAGCCGCGCGCCGAGGCTTTCCAGGGTCCGGCAGGCAGCATCGAAGGCGGCGGTATAGGCCGCACTCGGCGCGCTTTCGGCGCCAAAACCGGCGACCGCGTCGCGCTCGTGGAAATGGCGGATCACGCCGATCCTCAGACCGTCGAGGCGCTCGGTCAGCGCTGCCCGGTAATCCGGGACCGGGAGATCGGCCGAAGCCGGATCCTGGGAATCGTATCCGGCGAGAGCCTGCATCAGGATCGCACAATCCTCGACCGTTCGGGTCAAAGGCCCGCAATGATCGAGCGAGTAGGAAAGCGGAAAGACGCCGCGCCGGCTGACGCGCCCGTAGGTGGGCTTTAGCCCGACTATGCCGTTATAGGCCGCGGGGCCGCGGATCGAGCCGCCGGTGTCCGAGCCCATCGCCGCCGCGCACAGGCCGGCGGCAACGGCGACCGCCGAGCCGCTCGACGATCCGGAGGGATAATGCGCTGTATTCCATGGGTTGCGCGCGGGCGAGAAGGGCAGGGTGAAATCGGGGCCGCCGATCGCGAACTCGTGGGTTTCGTGCTTGCCGAGCAGGACGGCACCCGCGTCGCGCAGGCGCACCCAACTCTCCGCGTCGTCTTCCGGGACATAATGCTCGTAACGAGGCGAGCCCGCCGTGGTGCGAATTCCGCGCGTCTTGTAGATGTCTTTCAAGCCGATCGGAATGCCGTGTAGTGGGCCGCGCGAGCGGCCGGCGGCGAGGTCGTGCGCGGCCGCCAGCGCCGCGCCCAGTGCCGCCTCGCGCAATACTGTCACATAGCTGTGCAGCTCGCCGTCGAGTGCCTCGATCCGCTCGAGATAGGCCTCGGTCAAGGTGACCGCGGACAGGCGGCCTTCGGCGATCACGCCGCTCGCCTCGGCGACCGTCAGCAGGGTCGGGTCCATCGGGTCTCAGACCCTCGGCTGAACAAAGATGTGCGCGGGCTCGGCCGCCCGGTCGCGCGGCCGCCGCACGGTGCGGATCATTCGCTCGATAAAGCGGTACCCGTGCCGCAACTCCTCGAACTGTTCGGCGGTCAAATTCAGATCTGCGCGCTCGACCAGAACGGCAAAGCGCTCGGATGAAATCGGTTCGGACAAAATCTTCCTCTCTTGGTGGCGCTGATCGTCGTTGTCGAGCGTATCACGGAAGTCTTCGGCAGCCCAAGCTGATGCGGGCGAGCCTCGGTATCGACCCGTCGGCGCCCGCAAACCGCAACCACAAATTGTCTCACTAATTGCGCGTCGCTGCGTCTGCAGCAAATCTACAGCAAAATCGCACTTTTTGGTTGAAATCGATCGCCATCAAAACTCTGCCAAAGCCGCCGATGTTGGTCAATATGACATGTGAATATGACAATTGTGTGATTGCTAATGGCGGCCGGCCACTTGATCTTCGCGGACCGCCGGTTGGCTTCGCAGCAGCAGGCGGACGAGCTCGGCTTGGCGGCGTGTGCCGGTCTTATCGAACACGTGCGCGAGGTGGGTGCGCGCGGTCGCCAATGAAATGCCGAGCCGGCTGGCCACCGCTCGCAGTCCGTCGGCTTCGAGCACTTCGACGGCGACCGCGGCTTCCGCCGAAGTCAACCCGAAATCCTCGCGCAACCATTGCTGGCTTAAGGCCGCCGTAGCTTCCGGATCGGCAATAAAAAGGACCGCTCTGGGGCGCACGACATCGATCCAGCAGAAGCGGGTATGGTGCGGCGCTACGAGGACGGTCAAGGGCATCCCGTGCTCCCGGGAGAGCCGTAGACGCCCTCCGGCGCCGCCGCGCCCCGGGCGCGGCTCGGCGCAATCGGCGATCATGCGGCGCAACCGCCGGGTTTCGCCGGGGATTTCGGCCCGCAAGCCAGCGCGCCCGAGAACCAAGCCTCGGCCGGCCCGCAGCATGCTTTCTGCCGCCCGGTTGGCGAAAATCACCCGAGCCTCGGCGTCGACCAAAATCACGCCCTGCACCAGCCGGTCCAGGATCTCGGCCGAGCCTTCCAGCTGTCCGTCAAGATCGGCCAGGCGCAATTGCAATCGCACGGCGCTCTGCAGATGCGGAATGAGCTCGGCGAAGAGCCTCGTCTCCTTCGCGTCGAAATCGCCTTCCGCGTAGGGACGATACGCCGCCATCACCGTAGAAAGCGGCCCTTCCAACAATAGATTCGTGGCGATCACCGCTTCCACCCCCCGCGGCCTGCACCATTCATTGTAGAAATCTGTGCGGCAAAACTCGTCGCGGGAAATGATCATTTCCCGAACCATGACGGCGCCGACCGGCAGTTTCGCCACCCCCTTCCAGATGAAAGCGCGGCCCGCCCAATAATCGGTAAAGCTGCGTAAATATTCGGATCTGCCCGCGGTGCGGTCACCGCGGTGGCGTTCGTGCTGGAATTGTGCGAGCCGATGGCGCCGCATCGAGCCGACAACGCATCGGCAAGTCGGTTGAGCAGCACAGGCCAGGCGTCGGGATCCAACGCCGCGTCATAGATCAATCCCACGAGTTCCGAGAACTCTTCATCGCCCATGTGCTCCTCCCCGTCGAAGGCCGGGGCTATTCTTTTTGAGCCCGGGCGTTTTTGTGGATTCACTCGCCGCTTCGGTGCGGCTCGATGACCTCCGGCGCCCAGGTTTACCATTAATCCCGCAGGCAACCGCCAAGTGTGAAATGGGTCACACTTGCGCGAAAAACGCCGGCGCCTGGCCATCGAGACCGCAAAATTTTCTCACGATCTCATCCGAACGGATGATGACATCACCGTTTCCCGCGCCGCATTCATCCTGCTCGCGCGCAATTTTTGCGGGGAGGAATGCCAAATGACGACGCGGTCGACACCGCGCATTGCCTTATTGGGCATAGCGCTCGGCATGATCTTCATTTCGGGAGTGGCACCGGCACACGGGAATCCTCCGCAAGGTACGTTCGTTACCTTTGACGCCCCTGGGGGCGGGGTCGATTTGATTCCAAACGGCATCAACCCAGCGGGGACCATCACGGGAACCTACAGCCTGCTGATCACCGATATTTTTGTCGATTTCGGCTTTCTGCGGACACCCGACGGCCGCGTCACCACGATCGCTGTACCGGGCGCCACAGCCACCAGTGTCGGATCGCAG
>Ga0318533_10001255_pt1 | contig 12369 bp, 10 predicted proteins | sample GRESIP053b4f27_FD_203675 | JGI IMG/M metagenome (GOLD analysis project Ga0318533, IMG submission 203675) | Tropical soil microbial communities from Luquillo Experimental Forest, Puerto Rico - GRE.SIPMG.053b4f27 | ecosystem: Environmental > Terrestrial > Soil > Tropical forest > Bulk soil...
CTTCGGCAACGGGACCCTCGACGCCATCGCCAGCGTCAATCACAGCAATGTCGGCTCCGGCAGTAGCTCGTCGAACGAAGGAGAGCAATGGCGCGGACAAATTAACGGACACAGTGTGTTCGACCTCGATGAGACCTATCGGACCGGTCTCGATGTACAGCGCGTCTCGGATCAGACCTTCTTGACCCGCTTCGGCTTTGGCAACCCGCTGCTGAATGCGATGACCAGCCGCGGGTATCTCGAGGGCTTCGAGGAGCGCGCGTCGACCGACATCAACACTTACGCTTTTCAGCCGCTGCTGCCCGGCATCGGCGACTCGACCCAGCCAATCGTCCTACCGGTCGCCAATCGCAATTGGCAAAGTCAGCCCGACGCGCTCGGCGGACGATGGAATCTCAACGCCAATCTTCTCGACATCATTCGCGAAGTGGGTACTCAGACCCGGCGGCTGTCTCTCGGCTCGGAATGGGACCGGACCTTCCGCGACGGGATAGGAGGACAATATAATTTCTCGGCGAGCCTGCGCGGCGACGGCTACTCGATCAACAATCTGAGCGCGGTATCCAACCCCGACCTGCCCTCCGCCTTCTTCCCGGTTAACGGGCAGCCAGCGGTGGCGCCGACCGCCACCAATTTCGTGACCGGCCGGGGCTTCCCGCAAGTCGGGCTCGTGTGGAGCTATCCACTGATCCACCGCGGCGAGGAAATGACGGAACTGATCGAGCCGATTGCCGGCGGCTTCGCCGGACCATCGAGCGGAAACCGACGAAACATCCCGGACGAGGACAGCCTCTCTTTCAATTTCAGCGACTCGGACTTGTTCCGTCGCGATCGCCTGGCTGGATACGATATCCTCGACACCGGCCAGCGGGTCGATTACGGAACCAAGCTTGGGTTCTACGACAAGGACGGCGGCAGCTATCGGCTACTGATCGGCCAGAGTTACCGCGCCCAGCCCAATTTGTTCTTGCCATTGGGGTCGGGAGCCGAAAACCGGCTTTCGGATGTCGTCGGGCGAGTGGTGCTGTCGCCCAATTCCTATCTCGATTTGATATATCGTTTTCGATTTGACACGAGCCCTTTAGCCGATCGCGTGCAGCAAGTCGGAGTGAGCGCTGGACCGCCTAGCCTGCGTGTCTCCAGCTCATTTGTGTACCTTCCGCCGCAGCTGCAGAGCCAGGTCGTGACAAACCCTACCCCTGGCCAGAACGTCCTCTACGGCAAACGCGAACAGTTGAATTTCAGCGCGACTGCGAAGCTCACGCGCTATTGGTCGCTGCAGGCCAACCAGACGATCAACCTGACCAGCAGCACCACCTTGGTCAACGGCGTGGCGACACCGTCAGCCTCGAGCGCTAGCCTCTATGCTTCCTTGTCGGCGATCTACCAGGACGAATGCATGGCCTTTATCGGCTCGGTCAGCCAATCGGGGATCCGCAACGGCGATGTCACCCCTGGGGCGGCGGTGCTGTTCAGCGTCGTGTTCAAGAACCTCGGCGAGATCGGCGGTACCCTCGGAGAGCTCGGTGCGAATATCCTGCCATGATAACAGGACCGTGTCGTTGTCTCCTCGTCGGTTACAAAAGGCGATCGCCCCCCTTTCTCGGCAGCCGACGCAAACTCTGAGGTGGAGCCGGCAGTCTCAACCCAAATTCCCTCGTTTATCGCAAAATAGCCGGAGTTTCGCCGAATCTAGGCCCGGGATCGGCCAAAACGTTCTCAAAATGGTACTTCGTATCAATCATTTAGAAATCGAACTCCCTATGTCGGGTGTAGGCCGCGAAAGTGAGACATGGAAAATGGGGACAATTTTCTAGAGGAGAACTGGATGCGCAGGAAAGCCCGTATCTTCAGCCGTAGCTTGTCTCAGCACAGGAGTGCATCCCGTGGCGAACCGGGAATTTTTGGCCCCGAATAGGGTAGTTGTTCAACAAAACAGGGATCGGGCTCGCCTGTCTCCGGCCGTATTAGGGAAGCAGCAGTGAACTACGCCCCGATGGTAATCGTGCTCCCGGGCCCGAGCAGCGGGATCAGACCGGTCAAGACTTCCCTTCCGACCGCGGTACAGCCCTCGGTAGCGGAGAAGCTGGGACGAGCTATGTGCAGAAATATTGCGCTGCCTGCACCAGCAATGACCGGCTCCATGTTGTATCCGATGCCGACCACCAGATCGTAAATCTGGTCGTCGCGCCACAGTCGTTCGGTTCGGGCAGGATAGGGAAGGGTAACAAGGCGGTTGTATCGACCATCAGCGGGATCGTAGACCCACGCGTCGTGTGGTGTCAGCGGGCGCATTGGCAGTCGAGAGGGAGGAGCCTGATGCGGTCTTCCCGATAGAGCCCGAAGACGAGCGGATAAGTCCCCGCCGGAGTTGCGCCATCCCCTTCTCTCTTGTTTGCTCGGACCCCTTCTCGGCCGACGGCAGCCGCTGCGGATCCGCCCGACCATCTCAGCCGACCGGCGCGGTATTCGAGGTTGCCGTACGTGGTTTGCGTTGCCTCGACCAGACGCACGCACCCACCGCAGGCTGCATTGGAACCGCGAGCAGGCTGCGGCGGTTGATCCCACCGACGGCAGGCGGCATCAATTCATGTATTGGCCGCCATTGATCGACAATGTCGATCCGGTGATGAAGCCGGCCTCGTCGGCGACCAGGAACAGCACCGCACGGGCGATCTCCTCGGGCTTGCCGAGCCGGCCGACCGGGATGCGAGCAACGATCTTTTCGAGCACGTCAGGCGGCACCGCGTGCACCATATCAGTCTCGACATACCCCGGAGCGACGACGTTGACGGTAATGCCTCGTGCCGCCCCTTCCTGCGCCAGCGCCTTGGTGAAGCCCTGCATTCCGGCCTTCGCCGCCGCGTAATTGGCTTGCCCGAATTGGCCCGCTTGGCCGTTGATCGAGCCGATATTGACAATACGCCCGAAGCCTCGTGTGCGCATGCCCTCGATCACCTGCCTCGACATGTTGAAGCAGGAGGCGAGGTTGGTCTGGATCACCGCGTTCCACTGATCAAAGCTCATACGGTGCATCGTCGTGTCGCGTGTGATGCCTGCGTTGTTGATCAGGATTTCGACCGGCCCGAGTACCGCCTCGATCGCCTTCACTCCGTCCGAGCAGGCGGCGAAATCGGCGACGTTGAACTTGAACACTGGGATGCCCGCGTCGTCCTTGAACTGCTGCGCCGCCTTATCGTCACTCGCGTAGACCGCAGCGACGCGATAGCCGGCATCCTTGAGCGCCACCGAGATCGCGCAACCGATACCGCGCGTCCCGCCGGTGACGACCGCCACCCTGGCCATGGCTCCTCCCTTTTGTTTCGAGACCGCTGTTAATCGCGCTCGACGCACATCGCGATGCCCATCCCGCCGCCGATGCACAAGGTCGCCAGCCCTTTGCGGACATTGCGCCGCTGCATCTCGTGCAGGAGCGTGACCAGCACCCGCGCCCCAGAGGCGCCGATCGGATGACCGAGTGCGATCGCGCCGCCGTTTACATTTACCTTCTCGACATCCCAGCCGAGATCCTTATTGACGGCGCATGCCTGGGCGGCGAAGGCCTCGTTGGCCTCGATCAGGTCGAGATCGTCGGCCAACCAGCCGGCCCTCTTCAGCGCCATACGGCTCGCCGGGATCGGTCCGGTGCCCATGATTGCGGGATCGACCCCGGCCGTAGCCCAGGAGACGATGCGGGCGAGCGGGCGGAGCCCGCGCTTCTCGGCCTCGGGCGCGGTCATCAACACGACAGCGGCAGCGCCGTCGTTGATACCGGATGCGTTGCCGGCAGTGACCGTTCCGTTCTTGTCGAAGGCGGGACGCAGTTTGGCCAAGACCTCGACCGTCGTTCCGTGCTTGGGATGCTCGTCGGTGTCGACGACCGTCTCGCCACGGCGGGTCGCGATCTTGACCGGAACGATCTCGTCCTTGAATCGGCCGGCCTTTTGCGTCGCTTCGGCCTTGAACTGTGAAGCGGCGGCGAAGGCGTCCTGCTGGTCGCGCGTGATCTGCCAGCGCTGGGCGACGTTCTCGGCGGTGTTGCCCATGTGATAGCCGTTGAAGGCATCCCACAACCCGTCGCGTATCATCGTGTCGACGAGCTCGGCATCGCCCATCTTGACGCCGTTGCGCAGGTGGATGCAGTGAGGCGCCTGGCTCATGCTCTCCTGTCCGCCGGCGACGACGATCTCCGAATCGCCGTTGCGGATCGCCTGATAGCCGAGGGCCACGGTGCGCAAGCCCGAGCCGCAGAGTTGGTTGACCCCATAGGCTGTCACCTCGTAGGGGATGCCGGCGGCGATTGCGGCTTGGCGGGCCGGGTTTTGGCCCTCACCGGCAGCGAGGATCTGGCCCATGATTACCTCGGAAACCTCTTTCGGCCCGACCTGGGCGCGACGCAGCGCCTCGATGATTGCGACCTCGCCGAGCTTGTGCGCCGGCAAGCTGCTGAGCCCGCCGTTGAAGGCCCCAACCGGGGTGCGCGCAGCGCTCGCAATCACGATATCGGTCATCAGGGATCTCCTCGCTGGATTTATGCCTATAAAAAGAAGTGCCGCGAATGTAGGGGTGGGATTGCCAGGAGTCCAGCTAGCCTCCTCTTCATCGCTCGCCCAATCGGGCTCGCGATCAGTTCGCGATGGCCGTCCACAGCACATCGGGTGCGCGCGCGGCAGACATCATGCCCCCGTGGTTTCGGAATCGAGGATTGCGAACCTGGTGAATTTGCGTTCCGCCGTAAAGGGATCGAGGATAAAGAACACAGTTTGCCTCGACCGGCACACCGCCGCCCCGACCGCAGAGGCGAGCGAGCAGATCGGCGGCGAAGGCCAGGCGCAGAGTCTGCCCACCTTGGGCATGAAATCCAGGGGTCGCGAGCAGCGCAAGACAGGCGGCTTGACGCTGGCAACATAGCGCGAGCGCGAACCAGCCCTCGCGCAATAACCGATAACCGGGATCGGGCCGTCCGCGATCCGCCTCGCTGTCGCGAAAGCGGCTTCGAGCCGTCCGGCGATGTAGTCGGCCGAACCGAAATGGCGCCCTTGGGCTGCCGGGGTCTCGCCAATCGATGACGAGCACCCGGAGACCGGAACTCGCAAGATGCTGCAGAAAGCTGCGCTCAGGCAGAAGATCGAGGACATAGTAGCGGTTAATCAGCGAGGGAATGACCAGAACGGTCGGGCCCGTGGCGTTCCGCCATAATCGAGCAGCCGCTTCGTGCCCTCACGCCACACTACCGGCCCTGAGCCACATGGCGGGGAACGATGGCGGCGATAGGCTTCAAGTCCAGTCCGGTGGCGCTCGGTGCGGTGCGCGATCTTGGCCTCGACCGCCCTTTCGACTGGTTCAGTTCCGAGCGCGTCGATTTAGGCTGCGAGGTAGTGCAGCAGCCTGCCCGAGACGTCCGAGGGCAGCGGGACGGTCTTTCAACGGGCAAAGCGGCTCGCGAGGTCAGCCATAACGTCGTCGCGTCGCGAGATGCGCCGGTAGTCGCCCGGCGCCAGCTGGCGGTCCGGGCAGCTGGGCTTTGTCGACCGCGGCGGGGTCACACGGCGCGGGATTTCCTGCAAGCGCCGAGCAGACAGCGATCCAGAGCTGTAGCAGCCGAGGCTCCCTGAGTCGGCCATGAGGGCGGTCAGACAATCCTGCCACAAATGCAGGTGGCGGCGGGTAAGATCTTCGGCATCGATCATCGCGTGCAATATATGCCGGAGCACCGGTGGCGGAAGCACCCGGGGCGGTGACGTCGCTTCTTTGGTGAGGCGATCTAGCCGAAACATTGTATTGTGGTCGAAGGTGACCTTCTCCGAAGCGAGACGCCGCGCGCATGAGCCCTCCGAACAGCGATAAGCCGAGCGACGGCAGACCGGTTGTTGTCAAGAAGTACGCCAATCGCCGTCTCTACAACACGGCGACGAGCAGTTATGTAACCCTCGATGATCTCGCGCGGATGATCAAGAGCGGTGGTGATTTCGTCGCATATGACGCGAAAACGGGCGAAGACATCACCCGTTCGGTGCTAACCCAGATTATCGTCGAGCAGGAGCAGAAGGGACAAAACCTTCTGCCAATCAGTTTCTTGCGCCAATTGATTAGCCTCTATGGCGACAGCATGCAGTTTCTGGTGCCCGGGTATCTGGAGCAGGCAATGCTCGCATTTGCTCAAAATCAGGAGCAAATGCGCAGGAACCTGCAGGCCACGTTGGGCATCTTTCCGTTCGGTCAGTTCGAAGAGATGGGAAAGCAGAATATCGCGCTGTTCGAGCGTGCCCTGCGGATGCTTGCGCCCTACCGCCGGGAGGAAAAGCCTCCTTCCCCTGACGCGGGAGCGTCTCGGGCGAACGAGGAAGATCCGCGCCTAAAACGGCTCGAGGCGCAAATCGACGCCCTCACACAACAGCTAAAGGCTCTGGGACGGGATCGCGGCGAGCCTTAGGTGGCGTAGCCCGAGGTGGGGGCGTCATGCGCTCCTCGGACCGGCCGTCCTGAGCGATAAATGCACCCGATTGTCGGCCGCCCGAAATAATGACCCTGGAGATAGGCGATACCTTCCGCGCGCAACAGCGCTGCGTCCTCTGCGTTCTCGACGCATTCGGCCACCGTGGTCAAACCGAAGCCCTTGATGAGACCGAGAAGATGGCGGAGAAAAATCCGGGTTTGCGGCCTGCTCGTTAAATTTTCCAGCCAGAGAGCCATCGATCTTGACGATGTCGACCGGCAAGACCTGAAGATGCCGTAGCGAGGTATGGCCGGCGCCAAAATCGTCGAGCGCAACGCGGCACCCGGCGTGGCGCAGAGTGTCGACAAAGCGCGCCGATTCCGCGATATCACCCAGTGCCGCGGTTTCCGTGATTTCGACGACGAGGCGGCGGGCGATGTCGCGGCGGTGACGCAACAGCGAAGTCAACGACCGCAGCCATGGCCGATCGCCGGCCGTCATCCCGGAAATGTTGAAACCGAGCCTGACCTCCGGATCGGCGGCGAGTGCCTGCACCGTTTTTTCGAGAACGTAGCGGTCAATGAGGCCGATCCAGCCAAGCTCCTCGACGAAGCTGATGAACTCGCCACCGGAGACGATGCCACCCTCCTCGTCGCGCATCCGCAGCAGGCATTCGAAATAATCGACCTTTCCCGTGGCCGCGCATACCACAGGCTGAAACGCAAACAGCAAGCGATCCTGGCGGAGTGCCGCCTCCACCGCCGCCGCAACAGACAACCCGCGCCGCTCGGTGGATGATTGGTTCGCGATGGCTTCCACCTGTCGATCGCACCCAGCTCGCTCGCCGCTCACGCCGGCGCGATTTGCGGACGGTCGTGGCTCGCTGTCGAACTGAGTGCCGCCGAGTTTTTCGGCGCAGCACGACTTCCGCCCGCCCGCGCTCGGCCGTTAGGCACGCGGCGCGCCGGGTGGCAGACTAGAAGTCAATGGGTTGAGAAAGCCTTAAGTATGAGGGCGCTGCTACCGACTAAATGCAGACAGAACGATGGTTAAGCCGGAGTATGTGATACGAGAAAAGGCAGAACGGCATTGTTGAACTCCCGCGCGCGTACTTGGTTAAAATAATGGCCTCCTCGCGGGAAGATCTTGACCTCTGCGCCTGGTATGAGCCGCGCGAGTTCTTCAGAAAAATAGGCTGGAGTGACGATATCATCCTCCGCACCTATTACCAAGGTGGGAGACTTGATGCGCGATAATTCTCTCGTACGATCGAACGCAAGCATGGCGTCGATCCGCGCCGAGACTATCTCGACCGGTGCAAAAGCCGCGAGGTTCTGGGCCTCGGTTTGGCGCAGCCGCTCGTTGTTGCGAGCGATCCACCAGCTCGGGTACAAAAACAGCGTGGACGCCTGAACATAGATGCTGGCGCCGAGGCGTTGCAATACCTCCTTGCGCAAAGCGAACAGCCGGCGAAAATATGCGTCCGTCTTGGCCCATGTCGCGGAGAGCACCACCCCGGCGAGCCTGCTTGGGTATTCGATCGCCATCGTTTGAGCGATCGCCCCACCTGTCGAGTGTCCAACGACATGGCCCCGCTTAATCCCTAGCGCATCCATTAGCCCGACAACATCGACAGCCATCCGTTCGACTGTATAGCCGATTCGGCTTGGATCGCTCTGACCAAAGCCGCGATGGTCAAAAATGACGACTTCGAAGCGCTGAGCAAAAGTGGCGACCTGGTCCTCCCAGAACGACCCGAAGCCGCCGAGTCCGGAGACGAACAAAACAGGAAAACCCATGCCGTGCCGCTCGTAATAGAGCGAGCAGTCACCGATCGAAATCCGGGGCATCGATGTGCGGTTCAGAGCCGATGTGGGTCGGTACCACCAGCATGGCAGGCTGTCAACGTGCGGGCCATGCGTACCACGCAGATGTGAGGAGCGTCGCTCGCCCCAGCGGCTGAATCCTGCCTAAGTTTTGACACATGACAACCGTTCAATCAGCAGACACCAGCTGGTTGAACAGCGCCGCCAGATCTAGCGAGAACAGGTTTTGCTGAAAGCGGCGCGCTCTTCATCGAGAGTTAGATCTGAAGAGCGGCAAGCGAGCGGAGCAGAACGAAGGACCAGGAGCAGATCATCATGGCATACCGAGCCGAGGGACCCCGATCGAGCAGCAACTCTGAGACCGAGGCGTCGCCGCGCGCCGTTGTATCGGCCCGTCGATCGACGAGCCGAACCCAAGATATCGATCGCCATGTCGGGGCGCGCATTCGCGAGCGACGTATTATGCTCGGTCTGACGCAACAGCAGCTTGCCGATCTGATTGGCGTCACCTACCAACAGGCGCACAAATACGAGCGCGGCATCAACCGTGTCTCCGCTGGGCGCTTGTTTGAAGTGGCCCAGGTGCTCGGCGTTCCGGTCAGCTATTTTTTCGACGGCCTCGAACAAGGAAGCGAGCGCGGGATCAGTCCTCGTGAACGTATGTGCCTTGAGCTCGCCCGCAACTTCGCTCAGATTCCGAACGAACGGCACCAGGAGGCTTTGAGTCAGCTCGCACGGGCACTGGCTTCAGATTGACCGGAGAAATAGTGGAAGAGGAAAGGGCCGGGTCGAGCCCGAAACTGACGCTTTGAACCCGGCTTTCCCCGGCCCTTCGGGCCTGTCGAGGGTTGCTTCAGCGTCCCGCGACTGAGCGTATCGCTGGGCGCAAAATCTCGGTCTTCGCCGGCACGTCGATCCACATTTGAAACCACAGTTCGAGCATCAAGAGCGCCCAGAGCCGGGTGTGGTGATCGCAGGCAAGGGCGGAATGTTCGTCGAGCAGGAGTCGGACGTACTCGGGCCGGAACAAGCCACGCTCCACCGAACTCCTCGAGAGCAACGTATCATAGGCCAACTCTTTGAGATCACTGCGAAACCACTGGTCAACCGGGAGACTGAAGCCCTTTTTCGGGCGGTAGAGAACCTCAGCCGGCAAATACGGCTCCATCGCCGATTTGAACAGCGCCTTGGTGACACCGTGCGCCATTCTGATCTCCTCCGGTATGCCTGCGGCCCACTCCATGAAGACATGATCGAGGAGCGGCGAGCGGGATTCGAGCCCGTGGGCCATACTGGCGACATCGACCTTTACCATCAGATCGTCCGGAAGATAGGTGTGTAGGTCGGCCCAGTTGGCGCCCACGACGAGACTGTCGGCCTCGGCAAAATAGGGTTCGAGGAGATCGAGCGCTGAGCTCTCGCGTTGCACCCGCATCAGCTCGCTACAGCCGTGCTTCTTGTCGCAATCGGTAAAGACGACAATCGCAAAGCCGTAGCGCCGGCAAGGTTGCTCTTTGGACGCTTGCAACACGCCGCGAATCCGGGGAACCCTGAACCGGCGTTGCACCGAGCGCGGCGCCAGACCAAATAGACGCTCGAGCCCTGTCCGGCTCCACTGCGGCATTCTGTCGAGCCGGGAAACTAGGCGCATCGCCCTGTACCGGTTGTAACCGAAAAAGCACTCGTCCCCGCCATCGCCACTGAGGGCGACGGTCACCTTTTGACGCGCCATTTCGGAGACGTAATAAGTCGGAATCGCCGACGGGTCGGCAAAAGGTTCGCCATAATGCCAGACAAGGCGCGGCAGCACCGTGACGGCATCGGGCTCGATGACGAGTTCTTGGTGCTCGGTCGAATAGCGTTGCGCCACCATGCGGGCATAGTGGGTTTCGTCGTATTGTCTTGCCGAAAAACCGATCGAAAAGGTCTTGACCGTGCCGCTGCCGATCCGCGCCATCATCGCGACGACGGCAGAAGAATCGATCCCGCCGGACAAAAAGGCGCCGAGCGGCACGTCCGACACCAGGCGAAGACGCACCGCATCTTCGAGCTGCGCGACGAGTTCGCGCCGCAGGTCGGCAATGCGTCGATGCTGCCGCATCACGCGCGGCGACGGCAAACGCCAATAGCGGACGACCTCCGGCTCTGTGAAGCCACCGCCCGAGCGCGCATCGATAACAAGATAGTGAGCGGCCGGGAGCTTGCGGACGCCGGCAAAGGCGGTGTGCGGCGCCGGCACGTAGCCCAAGGTCAGGTAACGGTCGATCGCCAACAGATCGGGTGTGCGCCGCATCCCCGGCCAGGCGAGCAACGCCTTTATCTCAGAGCCGAAGAGAAAAGCCTCGCTAGTCGGAGCGTAATAAAGCGGCTTTTTGCCGACCCGATCGCGCGCGAGGACTAGACGCTGCGCTCGCTGGTCCCAAATCGCCAGGGCGAACATGCCGCGCAACCGGGAGAAGATCTTCGGGCCCCAGGCGTGCCAGCCATTGACGATGATCTCAGTGTCGCTGCGGCTGGTGAACCAATAGCCGGCTGCCTCCAGCTCGCGCCGGATCTCTATAAAATTGTAGATCTCGCCGTTAAACGTAATCCAGACGCTCTCGTCGGCGCTCCCCATTGGCTGGTGCCCGGCGGGCGACAGGTCGATGATCGACAGCCGCGCGTGGGCGAGACCCGCCCGGTCATCGGTCCAAACGCCTTCGTCATCCGGACCGCGGTGCCGCAACGTTGCGATCATCGCCCACAGCCGTGACTCGGCCGCGGCACCTGGCAATGCGGCGTGGCGCAGAAGATAACCGCTGATGCCGCACATCGGCTACCGCCCCGAGACGGCAGACCGATGCTCGCTCTGGGGCAACGCCGCGGGTGAAGCCCAGCCCTCGCGCGACGCAACGCTCTGCGCGGCGATATCATCATAAAGCGCCTCGTAACGCGCGACGGCCACTCCGAGACCGTAATCCCGAACGATTCGGTCACGTGCCTTGCTGCCGAGCGATCGGCGCCCTTCGGCTCCGATTTCTATCAGCGCCAGCCACGCAGCGGCGAGTGCCCGGGGGTCGCGGGGTGGAACCACTATTCCGGTTCGGCCAAGAAGCTCGGAAGCATCGCCGATGTCCGTGGCGACGCATGGCAGCCCACAGGCCATCGCCTCACCGAGTACGTTCGGAAAGCCTTCGCCGCAAGCCGATGACAAGGTCGCGATGTCGAGAGCGGCGTACACCTCAGCCACGTCGCTGCGCTCTCCGAGAAGTCGAATATGGTCGCTCATCCCGCGCCAGGCGATCGCCTTCGCGAGCGGGCGGTTCGATGGCTCAATGCCCGCGCCGAGCAAGGCAAAGCAAACCTCCGGCCGTCTCTCGGCTAAAGTTGCCGCCGCCTCGAGAAAAGTGCTGTGATCCTTCATCGGGTGATAACGCGCAGGTAATCCGATCACGATCGTCTCGTCGTCAATGCCTAGCTCGGCCCGAATAAGCCGCCGAGCCCCGAAATTCGGCCGAAGCTCGTCCGTGTCGAAGCCGTTTGGAACATGTTCCCAACGGCGCGGGCTATAACCGATCCGCTCGTGAAAAAGCCGGCCCGCCCGCGAGTTTACGATGACCGCGTCGGGTATCGCGGAGCACCAGCTCAACAGCCGACGAAGGCCGCCTCCGACCACCGACACGCTCGCCAAGCTCATGTCGGAGCATCGAACGTTCCAGATAAGATGAGGAATGTAGCCGAGTTGTTTCACGACCAACCCGAGGAAATCAGCGTGATAGAGCCATGTCTGCAGGATATCGGGCCGCACCTCGCGAAGGATGCGGCCAAGGCGAAATAACCCGCGTGGATCCGGCACGCCGCGCCGGATGCCGAGGCTTATCAACTCAATACCCGCCCGATCTACGGCGGGGGCCATATTCCCGGCATCGGTAATGCTGACGACCAGAGACCGGAACCGGTCTCGATCGGTACACGCAACGAGACGCGAAAGCATGCGCTCGGCGCCGCCGGTCTCGAGTCCGGTGATGAGATGGACGATAGTGACCATAACCTATCCAAAAAGGCCCGTGTCGAATGGCATGCGTTGCCGACGCCCCTTCCGCCCCGCTATCTATCACATCCCTGGCA
>Ga0318533_10001259_pt1 | contig 12356 bp, 13 predicted proteins | sample GRESIP053b4f27_FD_203675 | JGI IMG/M metagenome (GOLD analysis project Ga0318533, IMG submission 203675) | Tropical soil microbial communities from Luquillo Experimental Forest, Puerto Rico - GRE.SIPMG.053b4f27 | ecosystem: Environmental > Terrestrial > Soil > Tropical forest > Bulk soil...
CCCTAGTTGCGTTTCTCCAGGACTACGGAATTAACTTGCCCCCTAAAATCTGCGATGTCCCCGGCGCGTTGTGGGTGATGGTGGATGGCCGGTGGGGCCCCGCGAGTACCTTCAATTTGCTGCCTGAGCAATTGGCGGCGCTGCCGCATACGACAACCACGTTCAACCTAGTTGCGTTCCTAGCGACGATGGCGGTTACCACAATCCTGATTATCGGAATCCGTGAATCGGCGAACTTCAACACGGGAATAGTATTTGTGAAGCTGACAGCGGTGTTGACCTTCATCGCGGTGGCGCTTCCGTTTGTCCTGAAACACACCGAGCTCGCTCATGCGAACTGGAAGGTATTTCTGCCCCCGAACGCGGGTACTTTTGGGGCATATGGTTGGTCAGGCGTGTTTCGCGGCGCGGCGGTGGTTTTCTTCGCCTACATCGGATTTGATGCCGTTTCGACGGCAGCCCAGGAAGCGCGCAAGCCACAAAAGGACATGCCCATCGGTATCCTCGGCTCGCTGGTGATCTGCACGTTCCTGTACATCGTGGTCTCGGGCCTTTTGACTGCGACGGTGCACTACTCGAGGCTGAACATTGGGGCTCCGGTATCACTGGCCATACGCGAGACGGGGGTAAAGTGGGGAAGCTACGTGGTGAACGCCGGCGCACTGGCGGGCCTCAGCACGGTGATGTTGGTCATGTTGCTCGGGCAATCACGCGTCTTCTACTCAATGGCACACGACGGCTTACTATGGAAGTGGGCCGGCGACATTCACCCGCGTTTTCGCACTCCTTGGAAGAGCACCGCCGTTGTAGGGCTGGTCGCGGCCATATTCGGGTCGCTCGTTCCCATCGGCAGCCTGGGGCAGATGGTAAGCATCGGCACGCTCCTGGCGTTCGTGATCGTTTGTGCGGCTGTGTTGATCCTGCGAATGCGCCGGCCGGAACTTGAGCGCCCTTTCAGGACCCCATGGGTTCCCGTAGTTCCCATCCTCGGGATCGTGGTGTCGCTGGGGCTCATGGCCAGCCTGAATTTCATCACCTGGGTGCGCCTCGTGGTTTGGCTGATCATTGGGCTGGTTATCTACTTCACTTACAGCGTAAAACACAGCTTCGTGCGTAACCTCAAGTTACCCGAAGGGTTGTGATCCGCAAGAATTTCTATCCGGACTGAACACCTTGTCGACCAGTGCTTGATAGACGAGTGTGGCTTCCGAAACTCGATCTGCTTTCAAAATCAACAAGATACGATGAGGCTTTGTCATATAGTCACATGGATGGATTCCGGCTCGACGGAGTTTTTGCGGATCACACGAGCAGAAAATCGCGTGACGTATGGTGGCGTTCAGGCGAAGTACGCGATGATACGCCGCTCCACAGCAGATAAGGAAAACTCGTCTTGGCTGCCAGGGCGTCCTTCGACAGTCTTGGATACCCAGTTCCCTTGGGAGTCGTAGTCGTACCGAAAACGGGCCTCTGAGCGTCTCGGGTTCGCCCGCGTAGGGCTATCGGCGATCCGGCCTTCCTCGTCGATAGCATAATCGCGCTCTTCGTGCTCGTGCACCTCTACGAGTGGGGCGCCATGTTCGTTGTAGGTGACCGTCTTCCTGTCAAACCCGAGCGGCCCTATGTTCGAACGGGTCTTGACCCTGTGGCCCCGCTCGGAGATTTTTTGAAAAAAAATTGCGTCCTGTTTTCAACAAGTTCCGATCGCAAAATCGATTATGCGTCACTCGCTCGACGAGCGAGATGAGATTTTTCTGCTTGACGCAGCGCATGACATTCCTTTATCTCTGGTCTTCCCCAGTCAAATTCAAGTATTTTCTGAGCGGAGGTTTAATGGCTCAGCTAGCCACAAGTATACGTATGTCCGGGAGATTCCAGCATCCCATGCCGCAGCACTTAGTTGCCGCCCGACATGTGCGCGCTCTCGTCGTTTCTTCTGAACTGGAAGTCCGCAAACCGTTGCTCCGGAGCCTCGAATGGCTTCAAGTAGACGCGATTGTTTGCGCCGACCTTCGAGAAGCCGAGGAAGCGCTCTCAGAACACTTTGTGGACGTTGTCTTCTGCGACGACCGTTTGCCGGATGGTTCGTATGCAGACCTGCTTCGTCCAAGTCGTTCGAGCAGCAAAGCTCCTCGGATCGTCGTCACGACTCGCACGGGTGACTGGGAACTTTACTTCGAAGCCTTGGAAAAAGGTGCCTTTGATGTCATTCAAAGCCCGTGCTACTCGACCCATGTCGAAATGACGATTACGCGTGTCCTGCGAGAAGAAGAAGCGCGATTGGAGTATCGCAGCTCGCGTTGATGCTTCGCCCGTATTGCTAGAGGTCCCCACCACTCGACAAGGAACCACTTGGAGTACGAACGGAAACAGCCTTTTCCCAAGCGGGCGATGGGATCACAATCAGCACATATGTTAAGGATGGCGTCGACGGGCGCTGAGAAATGAGTTGTTACTCAGAGCAGTGACCAGGACCAGTTTTTTCACCATACGAGTCTTCGAATTCCCCAAGAGTGCCCAATACTAATGCCAGGACCGTGCCAACGGGCATTACGGACAGGCGACTCTGGTACCTCGCCCGTCCGAATCTGACATCAACTCATTGGCAAATAAAATCACCGTCGCGGTTACCTAGAACTCCCGGCCTTCTGGTTCGTAGGTAGATCGGCAAAAACTTCTAAATGCCGCTACTGGTAGGCTTTCGAGCCAAGCGCGCCATTTATTCCGCCCTTAAATTGGACGGAAGTTGGACGAAACCAATGGGGTGTGGACGTCGAAAGCGTTTGAGGCCTGGGCCTGCGCGGCTGCTTCGCCGGTCAGCCACCAGCAGACTAAAAGCCATGGCGAATTACTGAATTGGTCGGTGGATTCAAAAGAAACAAAGCCCTGTTTAGGTCTAATTGACAGCCCAGGGCAGCGGTTCTTCGTTAAAGAATTATGGGCTCAATCAATTAAAGAAGCGTTGCGTCGACCGTCTGAGCCGGCATCGCGTACCGGTAACTTGGAATAGCGTTTTCTCAAGTTGCCGGTTGCGTCGTTTGCCTTTCCGTATTGCCGAGAAACCATCCAGAATCCTGGCATCCGCGTGGAACGTACTGCGTAGGCTATAATCACACGCGAATGACCCTAACCTTCGGCACAAAGCTCGGCCCCTACGAAATTGTTGCGCCGCTGGGCGCAGGCGGCATGGGCGAAGTGTACCGCGCACGCGATGCGCGGCTCGGGCGTGATGTCGCGATCAAAGTGCTGCCAGAGGCGCTGGCTAGAAACGCCGATCGACTGCGACGTTTCGAACAGGAAGCACGCACGATTGCGACGCTGAACCATCCGAACATCCTGGGAATCCATGACATTGGTGCGCACGACGGTGCGCCGTTTCTGGTCACCGAATGCCTTGAAGGACAAACCCTGCGGGAGAAGCTCAAATCAGGGCCCCTAGCGGTGCGGCTCGCGATCGAATACGCGCTCGGGATCGCGCTGGGACTCGCGGTGGCACACGAGAAGGGAATCGTGCACCGGGATCTGAAACCGGAGAACGTGTTTGTCACTCGTGAAGGACGGGTTAAAGTGCTGGATTTCGGGCTGGCGAAGCTGGTGAGGCCGGAGGAAAGCCACGAAACTGCAGTGACGGTAGCGAGTCCGGCGACTTTGCCGGGTATGGTGATGGGTACTGTCGGCTACATGTCGCCAGAGCAGGTGCGCGGCGAACCGAGCGACGCCCGATCGGACATTTTCAGTTTCGGTGCAGTGTTGTACGAGATGCTCACCGGCAAACGTGCCTTTCAGCGCGAAACGTCCGCAGAGACGATGAGCGCAATTTTGCGCGAAGAGCCACTGGAGCTGAGCGATACCGGCTGGCAAGGTCCGCTGGCACTGCAAAGGATTCTTGTGCGATGCCTGGAAAAGAATGTCGACCGACGATTCCAGTCGGCTAGTGATCTGGCGTTTGCCATTGAATCGCTGAGCGGAACGTCGACGGCGAAGAGTGTGCCGCCGCCGAAGTCAAGGCAAGCGTGGATGCCGTGGGTCATCTCCGCTGCTCTACTGGTGGGAACTGCGGTCTGGGAAATGGTACGGCCAGCGGCTGGACCGGCCAACCCTCTCGAAGGAGCGCATTTCACGCGCTTGACCGACTTCGAGAGTGTTGAGGCCGCGATCTCGCCCGACGGCAGGTTCGTGGCTTTTATCTCCGATCATGATGGCGCCTTCGATGTCTGGCTCAGCCAGGTGGGTACCGGGCACCTGGCCAATCTGACACAAGGGAAGGTGGGCCCTTTACCAGGGCCCTTACGAAGCGTCGGTTTTTCGGGTGACGGCTCGGAGATATGGCTCGGCGGTGGTGATGTCGGGATGCGGCTGCGGCTGATGCCCCTGACCGGAGGTACTCCACGTAATTTCCTCAGCGAGGAGGCCGTCAACCTGGCTTGGTCACCGGACGGCGAGCGGATCGTCTATCATACTTTCGGTAACGGCGACCCCATGTTCGTCGCGGACCGCAATGGTGCCAATGCACGGAGGATATTCGGAGACCGGCCGGGAGTTCACAACCATTTTCCAACTTGGTCGCCTGACGGCGATTGGATCTATTTCGTGCATGGGACACCGGCGACGAAAGAGATGGATTTATGGCGCATAGCCCCGGCCGGCGGGAATCCAGAACGCCTCACTCAACGGAATACAGATGTCGCTTATCCCACACCAGTCGGCAATCGCACAGTGTTCTATGTGGCGCGGGACGGGGACGGTTCAGGACCGTGGCTGTGGGCGTTTGATCTGAAACGGAAGGATTCGAGGCGCGCGAGCTTCGGTCTGGAGCAATATACATCGGTGCAAGCCAGCGCGGACGGCCGTAAGCTGGTGGCCACCATCAGCAACCCGGCGGCCAGCCTTTGGAGTGTTCCGATCCGTGATGGACTAGCCGAAGAACAAGACGTAAAGCCGTTTACAGTGCCTACTGTGCGAGCGCTGGCGCCCCGTTTTGGCCGCTCGTCGCTGTTTTATTTATCTTCCTTGGGGACGGGCGACGGACTGTGGCGTCTTCGGGACGGACAGGTGACTGAAATCTGGAAGGGCGCCGATGGCGCGCTACTGGAGACGCCGGCCGTTTCGCTGGAGGGAGATCGCGTGGCCATTGTGCTACGGCGGAACGGGAAACGCCGACTGCATGTCCTCTCTTCCGACGGCGCCGAACTACAGCCGATCGCGGGAGAGATTGACGTCCAGGGTACGGGCTCCTGGTCGCCCGACGGTAGATGGATCGTCACTGGCGGCAGCGACTCCACTGGCCCCGGGCTCTTCAAGATTCCGTTAGAAGGCGGATCGCCTGTTCGCTTGGTCGCAGGGCCAGCACTCAATCCAGTCTGGTCGCCGGATGGAAGCCTGATCGTGTATGCGGGCACGAATGTGCGCACCTTCGCTCCGCTCCTTGCCGTACGCCCGGACGGAACCAGCGTCGAATTGCCTCAGATCAGCTTGCGGCGCTTGGGCGAGCGTGTGCGCTTCTTGCCTGATGGGAAGAGCTTGATCTACATGCAGGGCCTGCTCGCTTCGCAGGATTTCTGGCTACTTGATCTCGCTTCCATGAAGTCGCGCCCACTCACCCGGCTTCAAAACCGTGCCAGCATGCGAACCTTCGACGTCACAAGCGACGGAAAACAAATCGTGTTCGACCGCTTGCGTGAGAACTCAGAGGTCGTCATGATCGATCTTCCCAAAGAATAGCGTTATTCAATAAAACGCCCGAATCACGGGCAATTCGGAACTAATCTCACTTCCCTGGGAAGCCTGGAAACCTGTGCTCCGCAAAAACTCCGTGCGGCCGCCTTCTCAGCTCGATGTAACATTGTTACATCCTGAATCGTCTCAAGCCGCAGCTTCGTTTCCTGGTTTCGCAACGTTGCTGATTGTGGAGGTGTTGAGTCCGGATAGAATTTTTGCGGATCACAGGACCTCCACGTCAAGCAGCAAATCTCGGTGCGGGTCGGTTTTTCGTGTTGGCTATTGCAGCGTCATAAGCACTTGAATGACACCCTTTCCGTCGTCCAACGGCTCCAGCGCCTTCCCTTCCACTGCACCTAGCATTTTGTTTCGGTCGGTTCCCTTCATCGCATGACCCGGTGTCGAAGACGTGACCAACAAGTCGCCACCCACGTGCACCCCTCGCACTGCTCCGGCGCAGGTTTGCCGGTGTGCCACATGGAGTAGTAGGCGATGAGCATTCGGCGCTCCTCAAACGCGTCCAATAGTGCCACCGCCCCCCGTTCGCCAATTAGCTGCATGGTGCCATCCACCTCGACCATGGGGAGCAGTCGGCGGGCGGCTGCAATGGCGTCGCCTTCCCTTGTGTGAGCCTTCTCTCGAACCCGCAATGCGTCCAGCTCCGCCTGAAAGCTGCTCCGATCGACTATTTTGGGCGCTCCAAGTTCATCCCTCATGATGTCTTTCATTTCCCTCCCTTGCGAACTTCGGTCATGCTTTCGCCTTTATGTCGGGCTTTCGGAAGGTGGCTTCTCCAGCCTCGGACACCTGGACCCACTTCGGGTCAGGCGAGGCCTCGGCGTCGTAGTTGTCGTGCCAGTTCCACCACTTGTACCGCGGGGTCTGGGGGTAACCCTCTGGCGAGTCCTCCCACTCCTCCTGACGCCCGAGCGCGGTCATATCAAGATAGCTCCAGGTGCTCCCCATCGCCTCGTCGCCGCGGTTGTTGATGAAGTACGTGCGACACACACGCTCACCGTCGCGGATGAATGCATTGTGGCCGTGCCACTCGTTCACGCCGAAGTCGATGTCGAAGCTGTCCGTGATGGTGTACCAGGGCATCTTCCAGCCCATTCGTGCCTTCAGGCGCTCGATGTCCGTCTGTGGCGAGCGCGAGGCGTACGCGAGCGTGGTGTCGCGAGCGTTCAAGTGAGCCAGGTGCGAGACCTGATCGGCACCCAGGGAGCAGCCGCGGCACGCGTGATCGGGCCAGCCGAAGACGCCGGGCTCGAAGAAGGCGCGGTAGATGATCAATTGACGGCGGCCCTCGAACAAATCGAGCAGGCTTACCTTTCCCTTGGGTCCGTCGAACTCGTACTTCTTCTCGACCGCCATCCACGGCATCCGCCGGCGTTCGGCCGCCAGGGCGTCACGGGAGCGGGTCAAGGCCTTCTCCTTCACGAGAAGGTGCTGCCGCGCAGCCTCCCAAGCTTCCGGCGACATGATCGGAGGTGTGTTTATTGGAAGATGTCCTTTCGGGTTATCGGCTCTTTTGGACGACATTTTGATTGCTCCTTTCGATTGAGTTTGGGTTGGGGATTTCTTTCGCGTTGTTTTTCTTGCGAGACAATTTCACGGCCAGTGCCGTCAGCCCTCCGGTAGAGACCGTACTGGCTACGACCAGTCCGATGGTCGACAAGCAAAATGGGCACATCGCATCACCCCTCGGTCGGGTGGCGAAGCGTTACCGCTAGGCCGCCTCTGTATGGATGACGGGCAGGGCGGGGCAATTTCTACATCAGTCGCGACGAAAGGAGCGGGAGGCTTGCGGGCGGCGGGCGAGCGGGCTGCAAGCTCCTCGAACCAGGCAAACAAATTCTCTGATTTATAGAGTCGGAGAATTAGCGCTTCTGAAGGAGAAACTCCCTTACGGCTGGATCTTCGGATAAGCCGATCGCGCGGTCGTAGGCGTCTGAAGCTTCTGCACCTTTTCCAAGCCTTTGCAGCAGATGAGCCCGGACGGCCCAGTAGGGCTGATAATGCGAGACAGCGCCTTGGTCCATCGACTCCAGAACAGCGAGTCCTGCTTCAGGTCCATTTGCTTCCGCAACCGCAGCGGCGTATCCCGCTTGAGTGCCAAGGGCTGGCGATATCCGAAGCAGTTGTTTGTGGAACAGCACGATCGCCGGCCAGTCGGTCCGGCCAGTGCGCGCACGCTCAGCATGCACGGACTGAATGGCTGCTTCGAGTTGAAATCGGCCGACGCGGCCATGCTGGAAAGCATCGGCCAAATGACGTTCCGCCTCATCCATTAAGGGAACCAACCATTGGTTCGGATTTTGCTCGGACAGGGGAATGTAGCGCCCCTGGGCGTCTCGTCGCGCCGGACGCCGTGCTTCGCAGTGCAGCATGAGAGCCAACAAGCCTTGAACTTCGGCTTCGCCGGGCATCAGCTGTAGAAGAACGCGTGCGAGCCACAATGCTTCCTCGGCCAGATCGCGCCCGCGGTGATCGGCGCCGGCCATGTCATCCCAGCCGATTCCGAAGGCGGCGTAAATCGCTTCCAGCACGGCGTCTTGGCGCTCTGGCAGATCACGCTGTTGAGGAATTTCGAACGGAATGCCGCCGCTGCGAATTTTTGTCTTCGCGCGGAACAGCCGCTGCCCCATGGTCTTCGGCGCGATGAGGAACGCTTGGGCTATGCGTGCCGCATCCAGGCCCAACACGGTCTGCAGCATAAGGGGCGTGTGCATCGCCGGGTCGATCGCCGGGTGAGCGCACACGAACAGCAATTTCAGCCGTTCATCAGGAAACTGCGTCGCCAAGGCAGTCTCCGTTGAGTTTTCTGTCAGGAACCTAAGCGTTGGCTCGCTCTCCAATATCACGCGCTGATGACGAATCACATCAATGAGCGAATGGCGCGCAGCGGTCAGCAGCCACGCCTCCGGATTTTTCGGCACGCCATCCTGCGGCCAATGGTTGAGCGCCGATACTAACGCGTTGCTGAGAGCGTCCTCAGCGCTGGCCAAGTCGTGTGTGTGGACGGAAAGATAAGCCACCAGACGGCCGTAGGATTCTCGGGCTACGCGTTCAATGGTCCCGTGCGTCTCCTCCTGATTGATTTCATTCACCCGTGAATCCTCGGCGCTTGGATTCAGGCGCTAGCGGGCGGACTTCCACTGCGCCGAGAGATGCTCCCGGACAGCGTGCAGCCCAGTCGAGGGCAGCGTCAACGGAAGGTAGTTCCAGAATGATGAACCCCGCCAGCTGCTCCTTCGTATCAGCGTAGGGTCCATCCTGCACGCGGCGCTTTCCTTCCCGAAGCCGCACGGTCGTCCCCGTTTCCGGTACTTCAAGCGCATCCCCGCTGACGTAGACACCGGCCGCCACGAGCGCTTTGTAGTAAGCCCGCCAAGCGCCAATGTGAGGGTGACTATAGTCCTTCCGCATGTCGAACTCTTCCGGAGTGTGGTAGATCATCAGAGCAAACTGCATCGGTTTCTCCTTTGGCGCAACTGTCATAGGGTTTACGGGCGCTTATCCGTACGACGGGCGAGAAGCGGTCCATTCTACGGATCGGCCAGAAGAACTTGTCATGGGATGGCAATAAGTTCGCCACTGTGGGTCCCGAAAAGTCCATCCGACTTCAAAAAATAAGATCCAAAGGGACTCCGTATCATTGTTAGATGGATGAATTCCGGTCGGAGGACGCTGAGACGCTGAAAGGATCCTTGAGTTCTTATTATGAACAGCGTACGCCATTTTTGCGGACCATAGGTGTTTGCATGTCCATTCGGCCAGACATTTCAATACAGTTTACAAAACTTTACAAATACGGGTTTGACGTTGACGGAACAAAGCAGTACCTGCAATACCTGTTCGTCCTGGACCATTCTCCTTGGCGATGAATAGCGACAAGGACAATGAGAATGACGGAGCACCGGACCGTGACTACTGAGGTGGTCATGCCGGCGACGCTTGCCTCATCCGAGCGAATCTGGATCAAGAGAGGCGACCAAGACGATGCCGCGCTCCTCCATCACTTTGGCGTTGTCGGATGCCAAGCGAATGCTCGAAGCGGGCGAAGCGAAGGCCGCGAGCATCGGCATTGCCTACAATATCGCTGTCTTCAATGCCGGCGGCGCGCTCGTCGCTTTTACACGGCAGGACGGCGCCCTAATCGGAGGCATAGACCTTGCCATCGGTAAGGCGATCACGGCGCGGCTTTTCGATAAGCACACCTCGGACCTCGCAAGAATGGCTCAGCCAGGCGCACCGCTCTTCGGTCGTATGTCTTCCCGGTTGTATCCTTGCTATTCATTACTGCCTGAGCAAATTCGGCTGCGGTTTGGAACCCCATCGCAGGAATCTCCGTAAAACCGGAGTGTCCTGTCCGCCAGCCGATTGCTATAAATCGGCCGGAGGTCCGTCTGTACCAAATGACACTTTTCCGGAAGCCATGTCGATACTTGATGTCCCGCGGCGGTGAAACGAAGCGTTAGTGCGCTACCGACATTGCCTGCTCCGATGATTCCTATCTTCATGTCCGCTCCTTTCGCCCGTACAGCGGCTAACGGGATTGGATGCGCAGACAGGGCCTCAGTCGCACGGAACTTGGCTGACAAAACAGTGATATCCCGATTCCACGTTGATCCTCGCCTTCGTTCCCACACCAGCCGGGGATCGCATTGATCTCCTGCACTTGGACGTTCCGGACGTCGATTACCGCAGAGTGACGCAAGGTTGATACAAAAAGTCGGCATGGTCACGCAACAACGCTCTGACTGGGACGGCTAATCAATAAGCTTTAAACGCTAGCCCTGCTGTGCACGAGCAAGCCACTTTCATCCCACAAATGACTAGCTACCAAGGAACCGGCGACAGTCCAAATAGAAAATCCGCAGGTCACGGCGGAACGAATATGCAACATCACCCCAATATCGAGTGAGATGAGAGCGTTGCAAGTCACGATGGAAGGAATATGCGACATTACCCCAGTATCGGGCGAGATGAGAGCGCCGTTTACGCCAGGTACGGGAAGCGTGCGGCTTTTTAAACCTTCTGTCACGCGAGGCTGTCGCCTCTTCCGGAGGGACTCCAGCTGATGCAAGGTTGCGCCCGGTGGCCTCCAGCCCCCCAGTCGGTGCAGGAACTTGGACACTCGCGCCGGGTCCTTCCGGCTCAAGAGGAACTTCCGGATGTGCCGGCGGCATCAGAGAAAGGAGGGTTGAGATGGGCCGTGTGACGTTACCCTTGACTGCCGAATCATTGAGTGCCTTGGACAGCTCCGAAATAAATGCCAACCGAAGTGCAGTCAGGGAACTAGGCTCCGGCGAGGGTTGCGGAAAGCGCAACACCCGATGGCTCTGCACAGAGCTCCCCCCTGTTCCAAGGCTTAGTGTATTTTCAACGAGATCGAAATCCGAGGCAATGCAGAGAATGTCCTCAGGAGAAATACTCCGCTTCTGTTCCGCATAGGCTTTAATGAGAGCGTGTTCTCCCAGAAGATTAATGACCCGCGGAATGCCTTTGGAGTAGCCGTAGATGGCCGCGACCGTTTCCTCAGGAAAGAGCTCCGGCTCCGTCCCACCAGCGTGGGCAAGGCGTGATTGAATGTAAGCAGAAGTCTCCCGAGGGCTGAGCAGAGTAAGGCGGCAACGGAACATCACACGCTGTCTCAACTGGAGAAGCTCCGTGCGCCGGAGCTTCTCATCGAGCTCTAGCTGTCCGGCCAGGACGATTTGCACGAGCTTGCCATCGGAGGATTCGAGATTCAAGAGAAGTCGGAGTTCGTCGAGAGTCCCTGCGGGGACCGTCTGGGCTTCGTCAATGATGATCACCGGCGTGTCTCCCGCCATATTGCGTTGCAACAACCAGCGGTGCAGCACCCGGATCACATCACCTTTGCGGCTCGACTTGCAGGTAACCCCGAAGCCCTCAAGAATGAATTGAAACAAATCCTCGACATCGAGGCTTGAATAAAAAATGGAAGCAGTCGAGATACCCTGATGGCTCAATGTATTCAGCAGCTGTTGCAGGAGCGTCGTCTTTTCCGGAGCCAGTCTCTCCCGTAAGCAGCATCAACCCCTGTCGCGCCTGAATGACAAACAGCAACTCGGCAAGGAGAGACTCGTGGGCAGGGGTGGAGAAGAAAAAGCTAAGATCCGGAGACACGTTAAAGGGGTTCCGCTGCAACCCAAAAAAGGAAAAACACAGTTCGTAAGCAGTGGTAGTCACAAGACTTCCAGTGGGCGGGTAACAAGGCGGGAAATTCCCCGTGTAATTTTAGGGGAATCCAACCCCCGGCAGCAAGAAGGAGTTGCGAGAGGCCGAATCCAGCCTCATACAATCTGGCTGCTATCCAGCTGCGGTGAATGTGAGCAAGGGCGGGTCACTCGTCAGCATCGTCGCAACCAGCTAAGGCTTCGGTGGCGAAGGCGCCTGTGGGCCAGATATCCAAGACTGTGCCTCTCGAAAATCCGGAAAGATCAACAAGATGTGAGAGATCGGAATGGCAGCCTCCTGAGAGTTCATTTGCGGGCCGTTGCGAAGCTATCGGTCTTCAGCGCACGGGACTCGATTTTTTTCGATCTGCTGGTCGTCATTCGACGTTCATACAGAGGTGGAATCAGTACTTCCAGCCAACGATTAAAGGAGAA
>Ga0318533_10001270_pt1 | contig 12327 bp, 10 predicted proteins | sample GRESIP053b4f27_FD_203675 | JGI IMG/M metagenome (GOLD analysis project Ga0318533, IMG submission 203675) | Tropical soil microbial communities from Luquillo Experimental Forest, Puerto Rico - GRE.SIPMG.053b4f27 | ecosystem: Environmental > Terrestrial > Soil > Tropical forest > Bulk soil...
TGGCATAGGGCATTCAGCTCGCATGTCGCGCACGACACCGCGAGCGAAGAGAGCGCACCGCTTGCACCGTCACGGCAGCTATCAGAAATGAAACCGTGGCGGAGGTGCCGTCCCCTACAAATCACCCCCGCCAGTAAAAACACGAAAGTTGGTTCTGTTTGGCCCTGAGGCGGCGCTAATGTGCTGGTGTTGCCTCAAGGGCCTCGAATTGTAGGCGCGGACGGTTCCTCCTAACAAGGTGTGAGCGCATCGACGCCGCGAAATTGACGCAAGCAAGCGAAGTGTCACAGTTCGTGATTGAACCTAATCGCTTGTCGTTAGTTGCATGGTCAGAGTGGACTGGGCGGCACCCCATCTCCCCCGACACCCCTGCCGCTTAGTCCAGAAGAGGCAACAAGAACCCCAAGTGCCCCACCGCGCTTGGGGTTCTTTTTTGTCGCCCACTTTTTGTTGCGGATCAGACGCGTCATTTGGCTACGCCAGTCTACGAAGCCGCAAGCGAACATAATCCTTCGCTATGCTCCAATCCTCGCTTCGTCGCTTCTCGGCCTCTTCGCGGTCGATGTCGTTGCAAAGCCGCTCAAGTGAAAGCCTCACAATGCCAGCTTTATCGTTGAGATATTCATTGATGGCCTTTTCGATTAAGACGACGCGATTAGGCTCATTCGTTCGCGCTAATACACGCAATGTTTCAACCAACTGCTGAAGTCGATCCATTTCAGTTATCCCCGGCTGCTTTAATCGGAACTGCCTCGCCGCTAATTTGCCCGATTGTTGCATAGGGTGCCAGCGGACGGGGAAGTCTCAGGGCCTAAGGGGCCGCTCTGGGAATTGCGTGACGGGGACATATTCCAATGCATGACAGCGAGTACGTCGCTTGCCCGTGCTGCGGCGAGAGAATGCAGTTTGTGCGAACAGGGTCCCGCGCCAATCGAAGTGAGATGCAGACATTCGAATGCAAACCGTGCGGCCTTGTGGTTGCAACAGAAGCACTTCGCGGCAGCACGCAGCCTTTGTTCGAAAGGCGATATTACTATTGAACAAGCGGGACGATTGTTCTTATTAACCCCGCATGTCGTTGCGTGAGGCCCGCCGCTTCCCGCCGCCCTGGACTATCGAGGATATTGGTGCCGCCTTCGTCGTGAAGGACAGCGCGGGACAGCAGCTTGCGTATGTCTATTTCGAGGATGAGCCTGGACGCCGCTCGGCAGCGAAGTTGCTCAGCAAAGATGAGGCGCGGCGGATTGCGGCGAATATCGCCAAGCTGCCGGAGCTGCTAAGTCGATAGGTCGGCGATTTGCCACAGCGACCGGCGGCACCTATTTTAAAACGGGGTGTAGGGTCTGTGAGGAGTACCGACTTGGCCCGCCCGAACTGGTTGCGAAAGCCACCGCGTCCCCTTCCAACCGCAATCAAGAGACGTTTTCCGCCGCCGTGGTCGATCCAAGATCTTGGCGCCGCATTCGTCGTGAAGGACAGCGCTAGGCGCAAGCTTGTTTATGTCTATTTCGAGGAGAAGCCTGCCTGGCGATCGGCAGCCAGCCAACTCGGGAAAGATGAGGCGCGGCAGATCGCCGCGAACTTTGCGAAGCTAGCGAGGCTGCTGCGGAAATAAACGCCACTGCAATGCGCTTCGCGTCCATGGTTATGAACGCCGCGCGGTGATCGCGTTGCGGTTGGCGCAGTTGGAGGGAGATGCCGTGCTTGTACCCATGCGCGAGATTGTAATCACTATTTTGGCGGGTGCCCTAATCACGATTGCGGCGGTCTCTTTGCTAGTTCATTTTGTGTCGTAACCCCTCGCCGCTTCCCGCCGCCGTGGTCGGTCGCGAAGCAAGACGTTTCAAATAAGAGGCGGATGTGGCCTAGCGTTTACGGACCTCCGCCTTCCCCGCGCCCGGTCTACGCCGCGCGCCAGTGATCGGCTTTTTTCTTATCGTTGAGATGGCGACGCGAGCGACGTGCGGCGAATGGCCGTTTTGTTTCGCCCAGTCGATGGCTTCATGTTGTGTTTTGAACGTGGCGAGTACGTGATCGGCGTGGTCTTCTATCACATAGTCGTCAATATGGCTGCCTTCGGCGCGGCCCTTAGGTCGCGGCTCAATATAAACGTTCGCCATGCGCACAGCTCCTTGTTTGGACGCTGATTATAATCCATTCAGAACCGGCCCGGTTCTTTGATCTAAATCATGCTAATTCCAGTGACGGGGCGCGGCGGATTGCGGCGAATATTGCGAGGTTGCCGGAGTTGGTGCGCAAGCCTTAGCCGCTTAATAACGGTAGCGCCTCGGGAGTGAGTCGAACAAATACGGTCCCCGCCGAGGCTGGTACCGCGGATTGGCTCCACACGACCCACCAACCCCTCTCACCGTCGCCACGCATTGCTGATATGTTGCAAACCCGCAATTCGTGGCACCGCCATGGAAAAAATTGTAATAGGCGCACCACGGATACTCTTGCGCCTGAGCAGGGTACGCGATGAAAAGCGTGGCCGCGAGAACTCCGAGAACAAATAACCACAGCCTCATAATTCTCTCCTGAGATTGTCTCCCTGCCAACACCCGGAACGACGGTTTGTTTCCAACCCTGAGACGTGGCGGATTGCGGTGAATATTGCGAAGCTGCCAAAACTGTTGGCCGCTAAACGCGCGACTTGACGGGCCACCTACTATGACCCCGCCTCGAACGGAGGGGCGCATGCATAGGCGCATTTGGTGTGGGCTACTTTGTTTGTTGCTGATTGCCGGTTGCCAACCGACTCGATGTTCACCCGGAGCCAATCCAGACTTCGCTCCCGCGAGTGCCCTAAAGTAGCGGGACTGGTTTTGGTGACAGCTCGCCGCTGCCCGCCGCCGTGGTCCGTTGAAGAATTGGACGCCTGCTTTGTCGTTCGCGACGACAGCGAGTAGCAACTCGCTTATGTCGATTTCGAGGATGAGCCGGGGCGGCGAGCGGCAGCTAAGCTACTGGCTTACCCGCGCCAGCCGAATCCGCAAAATCATAGTTGCGGGCCAAGTCCGACCATTGATTGGCAATTCGCAGATAAACAGCTTTCAAATGTTGATTAGTAATTTGCGCGGCTTGGATTTCTGCTTCGGCAGCTTGCCGCCAACAGTATGTGGCGGTTTTGAAAACTGACATAGGGCACCCTCAGTGCCCGACTACCCCAAGATACAAAGCCACGCAAATAGTGGCGAAAGTGTGAGAGTTGAACTTTCGCAGCGACTGACAGCTAGCGCTTTTTGCGATTGCAGATCATCAACCCGCCAGTATTGTGCAATGCGGAACCAAATCCCGGTGGTCGCAGCTTTAAGCTGGCGTCGAAAGACGTAGGGGGATTGGATGTCTGGCAGCGCAAAGGTGGCGGCGTATCGGCTACATGCTGCGCACTGCGCCGAGATAGCGCAAAGAAGTTCGAACCCTGACGCGAGGGCCAGCCTTACCAAAATGTCCATGGCCTGGCAGCGGCTCGCCGACCTAGCCGAGAAGAATAGCGAATCCCAAGAGCCTAACGCGGAAAGGGCACAGTCGCCGCAATCCGCTCTCGGTGATCGACGATAGCCATGAGTTGCGCCGAACTACTCTGCTGCTTCCCGACGTGCCAGCTTTAACAGCTCAAGGCGCTCACCGGCCAAGCTACCCACCAAAGACGAGGCGCGGCGGATCGCTGTTAACTTTGCCCGGTTGCTAAAGCTACTGAAGTCGCAGCCTCCTAAGGCCGCCTTTATATGCTGTTTGTTACACGCCCGTTACACATAATTCGTCGGAGACCCCATAAAATCGGGGCTGGCTCTTCTCGTCCCCGAGAGCCTTGGCCCCAATCTCGGTCCCCATCCCCGACACCCCACCGAGGTTGGGGCCGTCATCGCGACAGACTATCTAAGGGGCTGCAGTGTCCGTTCTCGACACGGACCCGGGGGCGTGCGGAACGCGAGCGTAGGTTTTGCAGCTTTGGCTAATCCGCCATGGTCCAGTCTCGGCGGCCAGGCTGCGTTGTGATCCTAGCCCTGATCAACTGCGTGGAGGGGGTGATAGCTCCCACTTTACTCCCTGCGATGCGCAACTTTCGCCTCAAGGTTCGGAGAAGCTTTTGGGCATCGCGCAAGTCCGCTGTGTCAAAGCCCTCTGTGAATTGATCATAAACCGACTGTAATAACTCTAGAGCTTTCTTGCTTTGACCTCGATGTTGCCAAAGGCGCGAAAGATCATACGATGTGCGCAACTCCCAGCAACGCGCTTGTTGGCGGCGCGCGATTTCTAGGCTTTGGAGGAGTATACCTTCTATTTCTGCGTCGTCAGCCCGCCGTGCTGAGAGTAATAAGTGAGCCTTAGAGCGCAGCACTTCTGGCATAGCCCAGCGCTCGCCGCTATCTTCACATATAGCGAGGGCCCGCTCCACTGCCTGTAGCGCTGCCTCATCGTGGCCCGATTTACGGTAAGCTTCAGCTTCCAACATCAGAAACATCGGCATCCACAGACCGGCTCCGGACTTCTGCCATCCGACCATACCTTCCCGAAGCACTTCCATTCCTGTGCCGACCTGGCCGCGGCAAACAGCGGCCCAGCCATGGAAAATTTTGCCGCAATTCATCCAGTGCGAGAATCCATTCTCCCTGCAAATCGAAATGACCAAATCCGCATACGACTGTATGTCCTCATAACGTCGCCGAAACAGGTCCATGAAACCTTGGGTGTGGCAAATCGTGTAAACAAGCGTGTGTGGGTGAGACAATTTCTCGGCTAACTCCATTGCCTCGGCGGCAACTTCCGACGCCTGATCAACGAATCCGAGCTGCCAGAGTGCCCAGCTGAGATAGCAGAGTGCTGAGGCCCCAATGTCCTGACCGTATTGATGTCGGTAGTTAGCATGATGTTCCGAATCATAAAGCGCGCGTGCCTGCTTGAGGTGATCTAGTGCGGTAGCAAATTCCCCCATAGTTAGATCGGTCGTCCCGACGATTCTGTGGGCAATACACTGTAGCGCTGTGCTAGACGTTCGTTCTGCCTCGGCTAGGAACTCCACCGCTAAAGGCCGTTGCTTGGCGGTTTCCCCTGCGACGTAGGGGGAGGCCCAGCCCCCGTACAGGACGGCAAATTTCTGCGTGAGATTGGTCGCATCGTCGATCAGCGTCCTAGCCCGCAAAAGGATCTCCCGTGTCTTTGGCGCTGCGTACCCGTAAGCGGCAATCATTGCTTGGCCTAGCATCACTTCCACCAAGAACATTGCGCGCTTGCGTTCTGATGTATCGGGAAGTGCTTGCATTAGTTCGAGCGCACGCGTCAGATGTTCGATGGCCTCGGCATTAGCGGATTGCTCAATCGAGCGTCGGCCTGCCCTTAGCAAGTAGTCGACGGAGCGCTCGGTAAGTCCGGCCTGCCCAAAGTGATAGGCCAGTAGCTCGGGTTGCGTTTCGATCGTGAGCGGAAGGCTGGTCTGGAGAGCCTGCGCAACACGGCCGTGGAGTTGCTGCCGCTTCGCCCTTGGCAACGTGGCGTAAGCGGCTTCCTGCAGTAGTGCATGTTTGAATTTGTATACTGTGTTCGCACCTCGGCGACTTGTGAGTAGCAATTCCGAAGCTTTAAGTTGCGCAAGTGCGCTCTTGAGTGAATTGGATGAATCCGGCGCCACAGCCGCCAGCAGCGGTTCGGAAAATTCACGCCCGATGACTGCACCGATCTGGGCGATTTCCTTGGCCGGACCGAGCCGGTCAAGGCGTGCTGTCAATGAGTCAAGCAGCGACGCTGGAACAGCCACGGGTAAGGGGCCAGGGACGACGTATCGGTTACCGCCATCTTGAACCAACCCGGACTGCACCACGCTCTTGGTGAGTTCCTCGATGAACAAAGGAATCCCGTCCGCTTTACAGATGATTTCCTCCTCGACCTCTCGGGGAAGTGCCTTGTCACCGATGACCTCGGAAATAATAGCGCGGCTGTGGTCATGTCCGATCCGATCGAGCGGAAGCATGGTCACGTGCGGCTCGCTCGGCCACCGCCGCTTGAAGTCAGGTCTAAATTTTATGAGGAAAAGAGCTCGAGCCTTCTTGATCAGCGGAATAATTCTGTTGACCAGTTCAAGCGTACTGGAATCGATCCAGTGCGCGTCCGCGAGCACGATAACTAGCGGCTGTTTGTCAGCGTAGCTCAGGATGTGTCGAATTAGCGTGGCAATAGTTAAATCTTTCTGCCGTTTTGGAGTGAGACCTAGCGATCGCTCACCCTGTGGCGTAATCGATAATAACGCGGCATATAACAAAACGTTTTCTGTGATCGGCTCGAAAGTGTGAGAGAGCGCGGCTTTCAGCTTATCGAATTTGAGTTCGGGGGTGTCCGCCTGCTCAAAACCCATCACGTGCTCGAGCTGGCTGGTAATGGGATAAAAAGGACTGTTGAGATGATGCGAAGAGCATTGATATCGTAGAGTTGCGTGCAGCTCTTCGAAGATATGCTCTAGGAAAAATTGGCAGAGATGCGATTTGCCAATGCCCGCCTCACCGCAGATGAGGCCCACTTGACCCTCGCCGCGTTTGGTTCCGTCCCAGAGGGTCAGCAGTTGCTGCAGCTCATGATCGCGACCGACAAGCCGCGTGAGCCCTTGTGGCCGCATCGCCTTGAAACGACTCTCGACTGTTCGCCGCCCAGTGACACGGCAAGCGTTCACCGCGTCGGAAGCACCGGTAAGTTGGTGCCGCGCAAGGTTCTCGCAAATGAAAACGCGGCTGAGAAGCTTACGCGTGTTCTCGGCAATGAGCACCGAGTTCGGCGACGCTCGTTTGCGCAATCCTGCAGCCAAGCCTACGGGTTCCCCGACGACGGCTTGGTCCGGACCAACTAGAGCCAAGCCAGTCGCCACGCCGATCCGTACCTGCAGCGGCTGGTTCGCTGGTGATCGAAGCTGGCCGATTTTTCCCACCAGATCGAGTCCTGTGTGCACCGCGCGCTCAGCATCGTCCTCATGGGCTTCGGGATACCCAAAGAGAGCCAGCATTTTATCAGTCGAACGTGTGGAAATTTTTCCCCCCATGCGCGTGATCACCGCCGTGCAAGAATCATGGAAACCGCGCATGATGTTGGCCAGTTCCTCGGGATCGAATTTGCTAGCAAGCGCTAACGAGTCTTCGAGACTACAAGAGAGCGCCGTGAGATGTCGTCTCTCGGGTTCGCTCGAGTGTTGGCCAATGCCGTTCTGTCGCTGAACGAGTTTGTATCCAGCTCCTGCTATGGTCACGATGAAACGCGGATTCTTCGGGTCTGGTTCGATCTTCTGCCGCAGCCGAGCGACGAGCATGTCGATGCTGCGTTCGCAAGGATCAGCGCCGCGGCCCGCAACGGCGTGACGCAAATCATCGCGTGACCTAATCTGGCCAGGACTGTTTGCCAATTCACCCAGCAGTGCGCATTCAGCGCGGGTCAGAAGTAGCTCCCGACAGTCGGCATCGATGAAAAGATGTGCCGCCAGATCTAGTTTGCAGTCGTCAATCAACAGAATGGTAGGAACGGGAGCATGATTACCCCCCGCTTTGGGGGGCGCCACCAGTTCGGCCAGCCGACCAACGAGCTCCTCTTCACTGCATGATTTCAATAGAAACGCATCTGTCTCCGGAAGCGAGCGGCTCAAACGAGCCATGTCCTCACTTCTCTCCGTAAGCACGAGCATTTTTGGCACGATAGCGCACACCTTGCGTGCCATCGCCAAACCAGCGAGGCTCGAGCCTGGCGCCACTATTGCCGCGTTGATCCCTTGGTGCGAAGCCAGCCCAAGAGCCCGACACTCATCACTAGCGAGCTCAACGCTATAGCCGTACGAGTGTAACCCGCGCGCAATCTTGGCCCGCAGATCCATCTCTTGCGCGACAACCAAAACGCATTTACTCACTCCGAGATCCCCTACTTGGGATTATCGCTCCCTAGACAAGTCGTAGTACGTGCGGGGATCAGGCGCATGTGACCCCCGTCACATTAATGCCGATTGGACATCCCCGGCTGGGCCAAAGACGACAGCCTGACGATGATATTGAACCGAGCGCGCTATTTGCGGACGCGATCGGTCTGAACTGATCTCACTTAAGATATTCGGCTTGTCAGGACCGATTGTTGCAAGATGATTTCACGTGGAAGTGACGTGAAAACCTCTGCGTCATGTCGAGTGGTCTCTAGCGTTTGTTACAGCCAAGTTACAGCAAAAACAGGCGTTCCAAGGTAGGAATTTCTCTCGGAGGGCGACTTTCAGGACGACGGAGTAACCGATGTCCAGGATCACCTTGTTGGGCGGCGTGTTCGCCTTGCTCGTGGTGGCCGGAACCACCTTAGCGTTCGAGATCACTAAGCCGGAGTTAGCGAAGCAGCGCTCGGCTTCCGCCAAGCCAACCGACACGGCGATATTGATCGAGCACCTGCAAAATATACGGGGAGAGATAGCGTTGCCCTAAGCGACGCGCCGAGAACAAGGCATTTTGTTCATGCCCCGGCCCCGCCCCACGGGCGGAGTCCCGGACAGTTGAGGGGTTCCCATGGCGCCGTTGTATCAAGGGCCAGTCACTCAGTGTGCGCAGTGTGGTGCTGCTATCATTGCACCAGAATGTTCTGAGCATCGGTTCGACCGCTGCGTTCGGAACGTATGGTCTTGCGAAGTGTGCGGATACCAGTTCGAAAATACGGTCTATTTCTCCGCGCCGAAAATCCAGCGCGAATTAAGAGTTGAAGAAAACGAGCGGGCTGCCTGAAACTCGTGGCGTCGATATAGCCTGCTGCAATGACTTTCAGGAATTCTTCGGTGAAGTCTCGCGTGAGTTTCGCGCCCGCGCAATTTTTGCGCGTCACGATCTGTAAGGGTCTGATGCCCGCTTTGGGTCAAAAGCAGACATGACGCTCTGAAACCGTGATGTCCGCTTTACCCCCAAAAGCGGACATTGCTGCGCGCAATCAGGATGTTCGCTTTGTGCCAAAAGCAGACGTGAGCAACCGCAGCAATCTAGGTTCCGATCGATGCGAGGCGCGACAACGCCCTAGCGGCGACCGCGGTGCCTAATCAACCGCTTACGATGGCAGCATTATCTTCAGGAAGTGCAGCTTGCGAGGGCATGGAGAGGTAAGCGGCACATCAATCTCGCACCTGAGGCCCTCGAACTTACCGCCAAGGCTACGCTGAGCAATTGGCTGTATGACAGCAAGCAATCGCCCCGTTCCAAGTTTTAAACTGGCCCGCTGCGCCGCTCACGCTGCTTCGTGCGCCTCGTCGATGTGCGACACGCCGCAAACTCGACATTCAAAGATATAAAGGTCGGGCAGGTTCCCAAATCGCGAAGTTATTCGAGCGAGCCGCATAATTTCAGCGCAGCTTGGGCAAAGCGGCGGCCTTGGCGTATCTTTTTTAGATTGTTCGTTGCGCATGGCAGAAACCGGTCCTTGAACCGCAATGTGGTGCGAGGCCAACCAGCGGCAGCGCTAACGCATCAATGCGGTAACGGCGAACTAACAAACAAACAAAAAAATTGGTAGCGCATTCGCGTCTTTGGTGACGACTGTCACAGGGACGATTTGCCGTAGCGCATTCGCGTTTTTGGTGACGACCGTCACAGGACGATTTGCGGCGCAGGGAGACTTGTGTACCAAAGATATACGCAGGGCGTACTGGTTCTATACGAAAGATGAGGCGCGGCGGAGCGCCGTGCTAAAGCTCTGCTTCATTCTGCAGTTGCGCTTTGTTCTCAATCCAATAATAACCGCTCGCCCAGCTGATTAGCTTGCGGCGCTTCCAGTCGCTGAGAATGCGGTTGACAGTTTCACGCGCGATACCGGCCATCGCGGCAAGATCCCTCTGTCCGATCTTCTGGTGAATTACAATACGACCAGAGCCGACGTCTTGGCCGAATTCCTGCGCCAGTTCGAGCAGCGTGCACGCGACACGGCCGTGTAGCGGCAGAAAGGTCCCGACCGCAATTGTGGTGTCGGTCTCGCGCAGCCGTGCGGCGAGCAGCGCCAGCAATGCTTCGTAGACCTGGGGATGTTCCTTGGCGAACTCACGAAAATCGGCGTCGCTGAGAAAGCTCAAAATTGCGGGACGGACCGCTAACACTGAGGCGGAACGTGGCAATCGGTCGATGACCGCCATCTCACCGACGATCGCGCCTAGGCCAAGAAAGGCGAGAATGCGCTGGTTGCCCTGCGACATCATCACGACTTTGAGTAGCCCATCCAGGACGCGATAGCAGCCGTCGCCGGGATCGCCGGCACGAAACAGCACTTCGTCGGTCTTAAGCCGCACCGTTGCGGCACGGCTGAAAAGGCTCCCAAAAAGATGATCGGGCAAGCGCGACAGCAGGCCCTGATTTGTCGGCCTTATCGACGGTTGCTGGCCGATCAACTTGGAACTGCCGCTCTCGGCAGAGCTACGTGGTCCATTGCTGGGCTTGTCGCTGATCATGGCCATTATGCCGAACGACGAACAACGTATCGCCCCAAGCGATGCCGCCGTGCCCCCCTGACGACGCTTGCCGACGCGCGAGCCGCTCGAACGTCATCTGGGCGAGAGCGCAATTTCAAGTGTGGCCCGGTCCATGGTGTTTAGCGATTGGGTGTCCGGGGCCACTGGCGCGACCGGCAGCCTGAGGCATCTCTCGCCGGCCTGCCAAAATTGATAAACCCCGACATCATGGGCCGTTCCCAATTACAGGGCGTAACGGGCCTTAGCGGTACGTTGTCGGCTTGGACGTGCCGTGTTTTGCTACGCTCATGGCCAGATTGGAGCGCCTGACCAGTTCAAGTGGCTCCCGATGCGAACGTCCGCTTTGGGTCAAAAGCGGACATGGCCGCATGTCCGATCAATGTCCGCTTTACCCCCAAAAGCGGACATTCAGGTTTTATGAGTACACGCCCTGGCAGGTCGGCCTTTCTTTGCGGCGTCCCAGGCTTGCGCCTCCTCCACCCCCGCGTCATGCGGCGGGCTGCAAATAATTTAACGCACGCCGGATCGCGTCGGTCACGTCCACGCTGCGAATTTTTAGCTGCTGCGCGACTAATTCCAGAAACCTGCTGCGCATGTCAGGCGGCAACGGGCGGGCGGCGGCATTCACTAAGGCGTGTACTCATAAATTCGCCATGTCCGCTTTACCCGCGAAAGCAGCCATGTTCAGCACAGCGGCGAATTGTCCGCTTTGTGCCAAAAGCAGACATACAGACGATCGTTGGATATGATTGATGGTGCGCCTTGGAAGGCCGCTCGACCTCGCGGGGTATGACTATGAAACTTCCCCGCCGCAAATTCCTCCATCTGGCCGCGGTCGCTGTTTCGCTGCCGACCGCCTCGCGCTATGTCTGGGCGCAAGCCTATCCGACACGGCCGGTGCGGATCATCGTCGGTTTTCCTGGTGGTATTGCGCCCGACATTGTCGCGCGGATCACCGGTCAAGCGCTGTCGGAGCGGCTCGGTCGGCAATTCGTTATCGAGAACCGGCCGGGCGCTGGCAGCAATATCGGCGCCGAAATTGTCGTCAAGGCGCCGCCCGACGGCTACACGCTTCTTCTTGCCGTATCGTCAAGTGCCATCAACGCGACGCTCTATTCAAACCTCAGTTTCAATTTCATCCGCGATATTGCGCCGGTTGCGATGATTGGACTTACCCCCTTTGTCATGGTGGTAAATCCTAAACTGCCGACCAAAACCGTTCCCGAGTTCATCGCCTATGCTAAGGCCAATCCGGGCAAGATCAACATGGCGTCGCAAGGTAACGGGCTTGCGTCCCATCTCATGGGTGAACTTTTTAAGATGATGGCCGGCGTAGACTTGGTTCACGTGCCATACAAGGGTGGTTATGCAGCCGATCTGCTCGGTGGACAGGTGCAAGTCGCATTTAGTCCAATACCGACCGTGATCGAGTACATTAGGGATGCTCGGTTACGCCCGCTTGCTGTAACCACTGCGACGCGGGTCGAAGTTCTGCCTGACATCCCGTCCATAAGTGAATTTGTATCCGGCTATGATGCGACTGGTTGGAATGGCATTGGCGCGCCCAGGGGCACACCCGCCGCAATCATCGAAAAGCTCAACAAAGAGATCAACGCCATTGTATTGAATCCTGCCACGAAGGCGCGCTTTATCAGCTTAGGCGTCGAGCCGCTGTCGATGACGCCTGCCGAATTCGGAAAACGCATTGCCGATGATACCGAAAAGTGGGCTAAGGTGATTAAGTTTGCGAATATCGCGGCCGAGTAATCATACGACATTCCTAATGTCCGTCAGGCGGACGCCCCATAATGTCCGCTTTGGGTCAAAAGCAGACATCGGTTTGGCGTCCATTGATGTCCGCTTTACCCCGGAAAGCGGACATC
>Ga0318533_10001288_pt1 | contig 12271 bp, 7 predicted proteins | sample GRESIP053b4f27_FD_203675 | JGI IMG/M metagenome (GOLD analysis project Ga0318533, IMG submission 203675) | Tropical soil microbial communities from Luquillo Experimental Forest, Puerto Rico - GRE.SIPMG.053b4f27 | ecosystem: Environmental > Terrestrial > Soil > Tropical forest > Bulk soil...
GCCGCTTCGCGGGCTTCACCAGCTCGCTCGGGCTCCTGCGCGCACTCCCGGGAATCCTCGCCATGAAACGCTATCTGCAGCAGCGGCTCGAGGCGGCGCGCCGTGAGGGCGGCGAGGGGCTCATCGCCGAGCTCGTACGCGTCGAGAAGGAGGGCGGACGCATCGCGAGCGACGAGCTCGTGGCCATGCTCTTTCTATTGCTGTTCGCCGGGCACGAGACGACGACGCATCTGATCAGCGGATCGGTGTACGAGCTCGTGCGCAATCCGGGCCTGCGCGACTGGCTCGAACAGGACTGGAGCCGGGCCGGTCTCGCGGTCGAGGAATTTTTGCGCTTCGTATCGCCCGTGCAATTCACCAAGCCGCGCTACGTCCGCCGGGACGTCGAACTCGGCGGCGTGCGTCTGAAGAAGGGCGACAAGATCATGGCGATGCTGGCGGCCGCGAACCTCGATCCGCACGCCAACCCGCATGCCGAGAAGCTCGATCTCGAGCGGCGGCCGAACCGGCATGTCGCGTTCGGCACCGGCATCCATTTCTGCCTTGGTCATCAGCTCGCGCGCATCGAGGGATCATGCGCGTTGAAGGCGCTGTTAAGCCGCTGGCCGAAGCTTGCGCTCGCGGTTTCCGAGCAGGAGATCAGATGGCGTCCGCGCACGGGCTTCCGTGCGATCGAGCGCCTGCCGGTGGCGGTCGCGTAGCCCGCCCCGCGATCAGTCGCGCCAAAAACTCTTAAACCTGTCGGGTGCCAGCGCGGTGTAGCGCGTTGTGTTCTGAATGTTTCGATGGCCTAGGTATGCCTGCAGCGAATCGTTGGCGAGCTTGTAACCGCAGGACGTGTGGGAGCGGGGCGGCGCCCGGATTCTCGCGGATGATCCAGCGGGCCGCGGCGGCTGCCAATCTCGGCATCAAGGCTCACGCGCACATGCTGCGGCACGCGAGACCGGCCAGCTCAGCGCCACGGTCGCCGCGATCAAGGTGAAAGGCGTTCTGTCTGGCCAGCGGATCGAGCGCCGCGAAGTCGGCACTCCTGGCGAGTTTGACTCGCTAAGTGACGATGAGTTGGAGCGTATGCTCGTCGAGCGTTTCCGTGCGTTATGTTTAACGCCCGATGCCGGAGGTGATTCGCGGCACTGACATGCGTTTCGGAACTTGTCGCACTAAAGCGGAGCGGGTGTGCTAGTGCGTAAACCGAATGTCCGCTTTTGACCCAAAGCGGACATCGGTAGCCTGCTGATCGAAGTGGAGGGGCTACGCAGGCGGATCGAGTGTTTACAGCTGCCGGCCGACCGGCAGCATTGAAACACGCACAAGCCACAGCGAGGATACTCCTTGATCGATCGTCAATCAGAGATCCTACGGGACGCATTACGCAAACATGTCAACGCTCTTGCCGTCGACATCGGTCCTCGCACGCCCGCGACTCCCTACAGTCTCGTGCGGGCCGCAAATTACATCACTTCAGTATTTGAGAGTGCTGGTCTGTCTGTAAGGGAGCAGAATTATGAATACGATGACCAGCGGGTGACGAATTTGCTCGCCACGGTTCCAGAGACCGTTGGTGCAACTGCCTATTACGTTGTCGGCGCTCACTACGACACCGTGCCGAGCACGCCTGGGGCAGATGATAATGCAAGTGCCGTTGCAGTCATGTTGGAACTGGCGGGGCGGGTGCGGCAAGCCAGATTGCAGACGCCCGTTCTCTTCGCGGCCTTCACACTTGAAGAGCCACCAGCCTACTTGACCGGTCATCAAGGCAGTCGGATCTTCGTTCGCAGCTGCCAGAGTAACAGCGACTGCGTGTTTGGGGCGCTCATTCTAGAGATGGTCGGCTATACGGCACCACGCCAGCATTATCCTTTCCTTCGCCGCTGGCCTGGTTACCCTCGCCAAGGCAATTTCATTGGCATCATTGGAAACTGGCGCTCGCTGCGCTTCGGACGTTTTGTTCTGAGCGGCTTCCGCATGAACGAGGAGCTACCAGTCAAATCGCTATTCCTGCCCTTCGATGGACGAATCTTGCCGGAAACTCGCATGAGTGATCACGCTTCATTCTGGGATGCCGGGTTGCCGGCACTGATGATCACGGACACGGCGTTTTTCCGGAACCCGAACTACCACCTTGCCAGCGATACGATCGATACTCTTGACTTTACGTTCATGACTGAGCTCGTCAAAAGCCTCGAACTCGCGCTCATGCAGCTTCCATTCCCCGCGACCAAATCCTGAATGCATGCATGCTTTGTTGTCCGCGACAACAGCGGCCACCAACTCGCGCCTATGTCTATTTCGAAGACGAATCCGGCCGTCGATCAGCAGCTAAATTGCTTGCGCGATGAGGCGCGGCGGATTGCGGCGAATATCGCTAAGCTGCCGGAGCTGTTGCGCAGGATAGTTGACGCATGCGCGATGCCTGTTTATCCCAATAGTAACCCATTCTCAATACTTCACAGGCCCTGATTCGGATGAACCTTTGCGTGACCCGCCTGGGGTTGAGTTATGTGGAAAGGAATACGTCATTGTAACCGCGGTGCCATTATCCTTGTGGCCGCGGCCATCATCGCTGGCGGAATAACAGACGTCGTTCCGGCAACGACGTGGGAAGTTCGGGCAACGACGTGGGAACCAATCGCGGGCATTTTCCGGGACGCTGTCCTATTGCTTCCGCGTGTGCAGTCTGGGCGGCGCGCTCCCTAGCAGACATTCGCCTCGTACTCTTCGGGATGCTCGGGCTGCTACTTTTGTTTTATGTTTTGACGCGGCCACAGGCCGACGATCACTGATTTACGCGTGCCGCACGCCGGTCGGCTTCGTCGGTGGTAATGCGCCGGCCGCGATAGGCCGCAACGTGCTGACAGAATAGACCTGCTACGTGTGCGCCAGTGGTGCTAGGGAGTAGTCGCCGGCCCAACAGCCAGAATGACCGCAAGCGTGCCGCCGGCAAGGCTCGGCTTCATTGGTTGGCTCCGGTCGTCGGCTGCTGCGGTTGGGGCGAACGCGGCAGGCTGGGCAGCGGCAGATAGGGCACGACGCCGGGACTCGATTGGCCGGTGTCGATGATGGTCTTGTCGGTCCCGCCGAGCACCCGCTCCATGGTTTCGAGGTAGATCCGCTGCCGCGTCACGTCGGGCGCTTTCTTGTATTGCTCGTACACTTGCGAGAAACGCGAGGCTTGGCCCTTCGCCTCGGCGACGGTCTGCTCGCGATAGGCCTCGGCGTCCTGAAGGATCTTGGCGGCGCGGCCGCGCGCTTCCGGAACAATCTTGTTGGCGTAGGTCTGCGCTTCGTTCTGCGCACGTTCCATATCCGAACGCGCCGCCTGCACGTCGCGGAATGCATCGATCACCTGCGTCGGCGGATCGACTCTCTGCAGCTGGACCTGCTGCACCACGACGCCGGCGCCATAATTGTCCAGCGTCTTTTGCATCATTTCCTGCACGGCGGTCTCGATGGTCTGCCGCGCGCCGGTGAGGATCCCCTGGGTGTTCGAGCGTCCGATCACCGCGCGCATGACGCTTTCGCCAACCGCCTTCACGGTGCTCTCGGGGCTTTGCACGTTGAACAGATAATCGCCGACGCGGTTCGGCTTGATCCTCCACAGCACCGAAAAGTTGACGTCCACGATGTTCTCATCACCGGTCAGCATCAGACTTTCTTCCGGCACATCGCGCATGGTGCTGCCGCGGCGCGGATCGAAGCCGATGTCGATCTTGTTGACGCGCAGCGCCTGCGGCGTCAGCGCGGTCTCGATCGGATAGGGCAGATGATAGTTGAGGCCGGGCTGCACCTCGCGGACGAATTTGCCGAACCGCAGCACTACGCCGAGCTCGTCGGGCTCGACGCGGAAGAATCCGGAAAAGCCCCACAGTGCGATGGCGGCGAGCGCGATCAGCGCAATGCCGCGTCCGCCGAGATTGCCCGGCAGGAAACCGCCCAGCATGCCCTGGCTGCGGCGGAGAAATTCCTCTAGATCGGGCGGCTTCGATCCCGAACCCCACGGGCCGCCGGATTGATTGTCCCACGGCATACGCTGTTCCTCGCCGCCCGCAGGATGCCTTGGTATGGCCCCTGCATATATAGGCTTCATCGTGGTGGCAGCTTGGTTGCGAGGGGTTATACGGTAGCGCAACTCCTCTTACAACGCGCAGTTATGCCGCGCTTCGCGCTTCATCGCTCGGTCGGCGGCGCGTTCATGAGTAGCGCATTGTAGCGCCGCGCATGTCTCGCCGGGGACGGCCGGCCATTCGCTCGCATTTTTCATTTTTAATGGGAAAATGGCGGAGAGAAAGAAAAAATTCGCGACATCCACTTTCTATTAGCGGTCCCCCGGCCGTATGTACCGGACCCAGTCCTGAGATCGCCTGCAACGCGCGCTCGAATCGCGCGTGAACAAATCTGGAATACACCGCCCGAGATTCTTCCCATACTCTTCCCGGATCGAGAGTCGGCACAGTGCCGCAATACGATTGCCGAGTCGCCACAGAGACTTGGCAATTCGTGGCGACAGACATGGGACAACCCGCAGATGAGTGCTTTGCGGGAGGCTGCCCGGCAGTTGGGTATCTCTCTCCTAGGCCCGCCCCTCGAAAGCCCGATCCAAGGCGAAGAGTATCGGCGCGTTCTGGGAGCGATGACACAGGAACATGTGGACGGGGTCATCATCGGCGATCAGGGGGAACACTTTCCCAACGGGCAGCTTATTGTTGATTTGGTGCGTGCCGCCCAGAAAAACTAAAGACTGCTCCACGCTCCAGAATCGACGTGTCGAATGGGGTGTACTTGGCTATTCGGGCAATCCCGCTTTTCGCAAGCCGTCAACAAGGTGCAAGATATCTTCTGAACGTTGAAAAATAGATACGCGTTTCTGTGTCCCGCTAATAGTGTATTTTGGATTGATCCTCAGGATCTCGGCGGCTTCGGCACGCGCATCTTCTAACCGCCCGAGCTGAGCGTAGGTCGCGGCTAGATAGGCGTGACCATATTGATGATCGGGCGCCCGGCCGGTTGCTTCGCGGAGCCAGTGTCGCGCTTCTCGATACTCCTTGAGCAGATAATGGGCTTGGCCCATCATCAGCGGCGCAAAATGCGGATGGAAGGGATCAAGTCGCATGTGCGCTTTCGCAAACTCGATTGCCTTGGCTGGGTCTCCTACCGCGAAATGAACCAATGCGAGGCGGTAATCGGCGAAGTTGGGGTTTAATGCTCTTACTCTCTCGGCAGCGGCGACAGCCGCCTCGAAGTCGCGCTTGCGGATGATGTTATACGCCAATTCGGCATAAGCTTCGGGCAGATGCGGATCGAACTCTATCGCTGTGCGCGCCAGTCTGATTGCGCGGTCAAGCGTGGCCGGCGTCAAATATTCCTCATTTACCGGATTGAGCCACGCCACTCGGTGTGTGCTGGCGAGTAGGGAATAGGCGCGAGCATATTTCGGATCGATGTTTAGAGATTCGGCAAGATGCCGTCGCGTTTCTTGGAGGTGATCCAGTTTCCACGACGACTGGAACAGCGCCCAGGCGGCGGCTGCGCGCATATAGTGGTCATAGGCCTGCCACGTCGCGGGTGGTTTAAGCAAGGTACGTTCGGCCTCCGCCTTGTTCACGTGGGCCGCGAGAATCGCCGCGATCGTGCGGGCAACCTCGTCCTGGATTGCGAAGACATCCTTCAGTTCTCGGTCGTAGCGCTCGGCCCAGCGGTGTGCCCCTGTTCCACTGTCGACCAGTTGCGCGCTGATACGGACTCTGTCTCCGCCACGACGAATGCTACCCTCGAGAGCGTACCGCACGCCGAGTTCACGCCCTACTTGGCGCACATCCACCGCTTTGCCTTTGTATTTGAAGCTCGAATTGCGAGCGATTACGAACAAGTCGGAAAAACGTGACAACTCGGTAATAATGTCTTCAGAGACTCCGTCGCCAAAGTATTCTTGTTTGGGGTCGCCGCTCAAATTCTCAAAAGGAAGAACTGCAATTGATGGCTTGTCGGGAAGCGCAAGTGGCGGAGCGTCGTTGAGCCACACGCTGTAGACTCGCACCGGCTGCGCAATGTTTTTGAGTTGATATTCGCCCAGGTCACTGACGTCGATCGGCAGCTTGCCTCTAATCTGCCTATAAGCCTCGTCCGAAAGACACAGCGTGCCAGGCTTCGCCAGCGACTCGACTCGAGCGGCAATATTGACGCCGTCGCCGTAAATATCGCCCCGATCATCGACGATTACGTCGCCAACGTTGATACCGATGCGAAATTCGATCCGGCGATCCTCAGGAATAACAGCATTACGCTCCGCCATTTCTTTTTGTATTTCCATGGCACAACGAGCGGCATCGACCGCGCTAGCAAATTCAACGAGCGCAGAATCTCCCGGAGTATTGACGATGCGGCCGCGATGCTCTTTCGACTTCAGATCGATCAATTTGCGGCGGGCCTTTAAGCCTGCGAGAGTTCCTTCATCGTCGCTGCCCATGAGACGGCTGTACCCGGCAACGTCGGCTATAAGGATGGCCGCGAGCCGTCTTTGTACCCGCTCTCCGGCCATTTCATAGCCCCGTTCCGTCACGCCATAGGAAGCGATTATGGTTGGCGGTCGGTGAGTGTCTAGCGAGGTCGGGATGCCCTTTGCGCACATCTTAAAGCAGCTTGGCGATTTCCCCCGCGCTCCGCCGCGCATCATCTTTCGTGAGCAGATTTGCTGCCGAGCGCCCGACCGATTCTTCGTAATACAGATGAGCAAGCGCCTGCCCAGCACGGTCGCGCACGATAAAGCAAGCGGGCGTTTCCACGACAGACCAAGGCGGCGGAAAGCGGCGGCGATCGAGCATGCGCACGACCGCACCCTCGGCGACTAGCCAGGAGTCAAACATGGCAATTCCTCCGTCCACCTATGCACCCAATGCTGGAGGGAATGGGGCAAAAAGGCTGTGACCTAGGGCACAGAGGATTTCGTGAAGTCAGTCGCGGCAGACAAGGCCCGGTTTCAAGCGATGTCGGACCTCCTCCAGTGTCAGACGTTGGTGCGCAAGGCCTGCTAATCCGCTCCATGTCAGCCCGTGCGGGAAGACCCATGAGCATTGCGATGGCTCACTCTGCACGAAGAGGTCAAACAACTACAAGGGAGGCCTTAGCGTTTTTTTGAAAGTTCGGGGTGTTCGTTTGCAAAAAAGGGCTGCAAGGTCCTATGGCAGCCCACCCCCGAGGCGATCCGTGTGTTCAACAAATCACAGGCAAAAAAGATTGGGCTTTTTCACGTCACCTGTTGAATTCAATGCCTTCAGCCAAATTTTCTGGAGTAGCAAAAAATTTCTCGCAAAGCTCGCTGACGCGAAGGCCGTGGCGGAAGCAATGAGAATTATTGCGGCGTCGCGTTGACGGTGCCGATTTTTCTTTGCGGCCTCGATCAACCTCTCGACTTCACGCTCTGTCAGATGTTCGCGTGGCCGGAGTTCGTGATTCGGCGGTCGTCACTGTCCGTTTTGCTGTAGTTGGAGTGACCAACTGCAAGTGCGCGTTGGTCATGTATTCAGCCCCTCAACAAACATCGTCTGTCCGCACTCTTGCAGAAACGCGGAAAGTCACAAAGCTCAAATATGTGTCGCGGTTCGCAGCAAAAAATTGGGAATTCAGCGGACATGTTCTGCTAGCACCGCCGTGCAATCCGCACCGGCTAATGTCTGTTATTGGGGGATAGATGGAGAGTGGTCACTGACAAGACGCTAGTCGCACTGTGACCTATTTCGGACATCAGAAGGATTAGTGCAGCCAATGGGGAGGACCGTTGGCGTGACTTCGGGCTTCCATGGCAATTGTGCTATGGTCACGCGAATGCCGTGTTGGGCTCGCGGTCGCCCGAGGCCGCGGTCAACGATTCCTCATGGCGGGTCCTTGCGATGCTGATGCGAAGGACGACATCCGACGGTTCCTCCCAGATCCAGACACCGCAACATCTTATGGAGCGGGTTCGAGGTTCGCAGGATGGTGAACGGAAGATTATAACCGTTCTCTTCGCCGACATTGCGAGTTCGACAACATTGATTGATGACCGCGATGCGGAGGACGCTCGCCGGATTCTGAAACCGACCGTCGACGCTATGATCGACATCGTTCATCACTATGAGGGCATTACCGACGAAGAAGGCGACGGGATCATGGCCAGCTTCGGGGCGCCCATTGCTCTTGAAGATCACGCGGTTAGAGCCTGCTACGCCGCGCTCGATATGCAAGAGGCATCGCGCACTCGGGCCGCTGAAGTGCGGCGTGAGTTCGGAATGTTTTTTGAAGTCCGGATCGGGATCAATTCTGGTCCGGTCGTTGTTACCGTCAAGCACCAGGGGGCACATTTCATCGACTTGCGCTTTGACGGCGTCCCAACGCATATCGCGAAGAGAGTGGAGTCGCTTGCCGCGCCTGGTACGATCCTGCTGACACGCGACACGCTGGCTCTGGCGAAAGGATTCGTTCGAGTGAAGACTATCGGGTCGGTACCGCTTAGAGGTATTGCCGGTCCGGTGGAGGTCTACGAACTTGACGGTGTCAACACCAGCAACCGGATGCATGCACTCGCCGCACGTGGGCTATCAAAGTTTGTCGGGCGTCAGGATGAGATTGAGAGTCTAAATCGGGCCGCGACGCGCGCAAAGGCGGGACACGGCCAGGTGGTTGCGCTTGTTGGCGAAGCCGGCGTAGGTAAGTCACGCATTTTCTTGGAGTTTGCCCATTCTCTCGAAGCGCAGGGCTGGCTCGTTCTGGAGGGGCGATCGGTATCATACGGCAAGGCGACGTCGTATCTTCCGCTGATCACTCTCCTCAGTCGATATTTCCAGATCCAAGACCGCGACACCGAACAGCTAGTTCGCGAACGTGTCGGCAGAAAGCTGTTAGCTCTAGGTGATGAGAAACTGCTCGCACAGCTGCCGTTTTTAACCCGGGCCTTGGGTATATCGGCGAGCGATGATGCCTGGGCGAACTTGCATCCTTTCGAGCGCCAGAGCCTGATATTTGACGCCGTCAAGCGACTTCTGCTCCGCGAGTCGCAAAATCAACCGCTGTGTCTGGTGATCGAGGACCTGCACTGGATTGATGCGGAAACCCAAACATTCCTGGAAATGTTGTTGGAGAGCATTCCCACTGCACGAGTGCTGTTGCTCGTGAACTATCGTCCAGAATACGAAAATCGGTGGACTGGAAAAAGTTACTTTTCACAGTTGCGTATCGGTCCGCTTGCAGCAGCCGGCACCGATGAACTGCTCGACACGCTGCTAGGTTCAGACGCGGGACTCCTTCCTATCAAGAAAAGGTTGATTGAAGCCACGCAGGGGAACCCTTTATTCCTCGAGGAGTGTGTGCGGAGCTTGATCGAAAATGGCGTGCTGGATCGAGCCTCCGGTCACGTTCGTCTGGTCGGATCGCTCCCGGCTGACTTCGTTCCTGGGACTATTTGGGCGCTACTGGCAGCGCGCATCGATCGCCTGCGGCCGGAACTGAAGGAATTGCTCCAGTGCGCCGCGGTTCTCGGCAACGACATTAAAGAGGCACTTCTCCAGTCCGTGAGCGGAATCGCGCAACCCGACCTTCGACGCGCAATTCACGATTTGCAAGTCGCAGAATTCCTGTACGAAAAAGCGCCTATCCCAGAAACGGAATATGCTTTTAAGCACTCTATGACGCGCGAGGTTGCCTACGCGAGCTTGTTGCGGGAGCGAAGAATCATCTTGCATGCGCGAGCAGCTCGCTCACTCGAAACACTTGCAGCTGGACGCCTCGACGAGCACGTCGAACGACTCGCTGATCACGCGGAAAGAGGCGCAATCTGGGATAAAGCGCTTGAGTACCTGCAGCGGTCCGGCCTCAAGGCGTTCTCTCTTTACGCAAACGCGGACGCTGCGCGGTTTTTCGAGCGCGCCTTGAAGGTCCTGGAGAAATTACCGGAAACTCCCGACAATCTCAGACAGGCGGTGGATCTTCGCTTCGAGCTTCGTAACGCCCTGCTGCCGAGCTTGGACACCGATCGGATCCTGCGGTTGCTCGATGAGCTCGACCCCATTCTCGACCGACTCGGGGACAAACAGCGCAGCGCGCAGTACGCCGCTTTCCGATGCAATCAGCATTACCTGATCGGCCAACAGCGTCGCGCCATCGAGTTTGGCGACACAGGCGTTCGCCTTGCACGCGAATGCGGCGACTGGGTCGTGCTCGGTCAATCACTCTTCCGTCTCGGACAGAGCTATCACGCCCTCGGTGAATATCGCCAAGCGATCTTGCTGCTCGAGCAGGGCCTTGAATTCAACGCCGATGAATTCCGTCACGACCGTCACAATTTGAGTATCATTCCCTCCGTGTTGAATCGGACTTGGCTAGCGATTGCTCTGGTTGAGTGTGGCGATTTCAGCACCGGCATGAGGCATGCAAAGCGCGCGCTCGAAATCGCAGAGGGCTCCGAGCATCAATTGAGCGCGTTGCCAGGCTGGCTTTCAATCGGCTACGTGCTCTCTCGCAAGGGCGAGATCGAGGGAGCGGTCGGCGCCCTGGAACGTGGTTTGGACCTGTGCGATCGCTGGTCGTTCCAAGGTTGGCGCATTCGCTTGGTCTCTGCTCTTGCTGTTGCTTATGCGCGTTCGGGCCGTGTGGCGGAGGCGCTCCAACTCGCCGGACAGGCAGTGAGTGATAGTGAAAAGATGCGTTTAATAGTGGACAAGCCCAGATTGTTGGTCCGTCTCGGACAGGTGTCCCTAGTCGCGCGCGAGATTGAAACAGCTCTAGCGCTTGGAAAGCAGGCAGCAGTCATCGCAGTGTCGCACGAGGCTAAAGGAGACGAGGCATGGGCGAGATTTCTGATCGGCCGCGCCTACTGGGCGTCTGAGCCGAAGGCCCTCGACGAATCAGAGAAGGAGCTTGACATTGCCCTTCGCCTCGCCAACGCGTGCGAAGCTCGCCCGCTGGCTGCTTTTTGCAACACGACACTTTACGGGGTCTATGCCAGGCGCGGCGATCAGGCCAGGGCAAAGGAATTCGATGACGCCGCGACTGCAACCTACCGGGAGCTCGGCATGCAACCGCTCCCGCTGGACGTGTTGACACAAGGCTAGACCGCAGCGTGAGGATCGCGGCGGTGTGAAACCGTGTGTTCGGCCTGGTCAAAAATCCTCGAACATACCCGTAGTGCAAAACCTGCAGTCGCGCTCTCGCCGGTATTCACTCCGCCTTAATGCCGGCCGCCCGGATCACCTTGCCCCACTTCTCGGTATAGTCGACGATGAATTTGCCGAACTCGGCGGTTGAGCCTGCGAAGGGCTCGGCGCCCAAGTCGGCGAGCCGCGCTTTGAAGGTTGGATCAGCGAGGGCAGCATTAACTTGCTTGTTGAGGATTCCGACGATCTCCGGCGCGGTGTTCGCGGGGGCGCCGATGCCATCCCAACTGCTCGCGTCGTAGCCCGGCAAACAATCGCTGATCGGCGGAACATCAGGTAACACGTCCAAACGCGCAGTGGTCGTGACCCCTAATGGCCTCAGTTTGCCCGCTCTGATGTGTCCAATCGAGGAAATCACAACATCAAACATGACTTGAACCTGGCCGGCAATGAGATCGGGCAGCGCAGGCGCTGAACCGCGATAGTTGACCGTGACCAGGTCAACGCCCGCCATCATCTTGAACAACTCGCCGTAAAGATGCGGTGCGCTGCCCGCGCCGCCTGTGGCCATGTTAATTTTGCCGGGGTTGGCCTTGGCGTAAGCGATAAATTCGGGAACTGTCCTCACCGGAACTGATGGATTGACTTCCATTACGCCGGCTGCGCGTCTGACGCCTGCGACCAGCGCAATGTCACGGATGAAATTGAAACTTAGATTGTCGTAGAGTGCCGCGTTCCACGCATTCGCCGCCGAAGCTTCCAACAAGGTGTAACCATCGGGGGGCGCTCGCGCGACAATCTCGGTGGCGAGATTGCTACCAGCGCCCGGCCGATTCTCGATCACAAACGGTTGGCCGAGGCGTTCCGACAACCATTGGCCGATCAGCCGCGCACTGGTGTCAAGTGGCCCGCCCGCGCTAAGGCCCACTATGCAAAGCGCGTTGGATCTCGCCTTGACCTTATAGTTGCGACTGATAGGTGGGCTAGGCCTAGCCTATGTCGAAAAGTGTCGCATCCCGATGACACGGGACCGGGAGGATCGCACACCACCGATCACCATTTATGGTTGAAGCCTTGTGTGCGTGCCGATCGAGTGCCTGTCTCCAACGTTTACCGGGAGAAAAACGCTTTCGAGAGTTTGCAAGATTAGG
>Ga0318533_10001298_pt1 | contig 12254 bp, 6 predicted proteins | sample GRESIP053b4f27_FD_203675 | JGI IMG/M metagenome (GOLD analysis project Ga0318533, IMG submission 203675) | Tropical soil microbial communities from Luquillo Experimental Forest, Puerto Rico - GRE.SIPMG.053b4f27 | ecosystem: Environmental > Terrestrial > Soil > Tropical forest > Bulk soil...
ACCATGACGAGCTGACGCTCGAGAAGGTCACGAAAGACGAACGCGATTATATGTACCTGGCCTACAGCGCCGATGCCCGGATGCGCATCAATCTCGGCATCCGGCGGCGCCTGGCGCCGCTGATGGACAATAATCGCCGCCGCATTGAACTTTTGAACAGCTTGCTTTTCTCGTTTCCTGGCACGCCGATTCTCTACTACGGGGATGAAATCGGGATGGGGGACAACATTTACCTCGGTGACCGCAATGGCGTCCGAACACCCATGCAATGGAACGGGGACCGGAACGCGGGCTTTTCGCGGGCGACGCCCGCAAAACTATTCAGTCCCGTCATCATGGACCCGGTCTGGGGCTACGAAGCCGTAAACGTGGAGGCGCAGCAGAGCGATCCTTCTTCGCTTCTGAGCTGGATGCGCAATATGATCGCCCTGCGGAAGCTGTTTGGTGTGTTTGGCCGCGGTACCTTGGAATTCTTGAATCCGTCCAATCGCAAAGTGTTGGCGTATCTCCGCCGTTATCGCGATGAACGGATCCTGTGTGTTGCCAATCTGTCCCGATTTGCGCAGCCCGTGGATCTGGAGTTGCCGGACCTGGAGGGGGTGAAGCCCGTCGAGATGCTCGGCTATGTAGAGTTTCCCCTCATCGGACGCCAGCCGTACCGCCTGACGCTGGGGCCGTACGGGTTTTTTTGGTTGGAACTTCACGGCCCGGCCGAATCGGCCCAGAGCCGGATCGAACAGGTACCGCTTGCGGCGGACAGCTGGGAGATGGTATTGGAAGGTGCAGGCCGGTATCGGCTCGAAACGGTGCTGCTCGCCGAATATTTGCCGAAACAACGGTGGTACGGCGGCAGGGCGCGGCGCATCCGGAGCACCCGGATCGCGGACTGGGCAGCTCTTCCCGACTCCAAGGCGGCGCTCACGCTGGTCGAGGTGCAATATGACCAAGGTAGTCCGGATCTCTACTTTCTTCCGCTCGCCCTGCGGTTCGACAAGGCCGCCGACGAATTGACGTCGAATTCCATCCTTTCGCCCGCCTCCTCGCGGAACGGGCCGGGCTTGCTCTACGACGGCTTGGCTGATGACTCCGCCTGTGAGGCGTTGCTCGCCTTGATCGAGAACGCGAACGAGACGCGTAGTCGAAACGGCTTGATCCGAGGCATTCCCGGAACGCGTTTTTCCGCGCTTCGCGGCTCCGCCGGGGCTCCCTGGACGGTGCGGCGCCCTTCGGTCGAACAAACCAACAGCTCCATCTTTTTCGACGACTGCCTGACCTTGAAGCTCTTTCGCCGCCAGCAAGGCGGGGCCAATCCGGACGCCGAGGTGGGAAGGTATCTAACCGAGGAAGTTGGCTTCGATGGCGTTCCTCCGTTCGCGGGCGCCATCGAGTACGCCCCGGCGGATGGTGAACCGGCGACGCTCGCGATGCTCCAGGGCGTGGTCGCCAACCAAGGCGACGGCTGGAAACTCTCGCTCGAAGAGCTCTCCCGCTACTACGAGAATTGCGCCACGGCCTGCTTCCCCCAGGATGCCGACCTCGGGGCTGCCGACTTGTTTGGACTTTCCGAGGAGCCACCGTCACAGCCGGCGCGAGACGCGGTTGGCATCGCGCTCGATTCGGCCGCCAGGCTCGGCAGACGCACAGCGCAGTTGCATCTCGCGCTGGCTTCGCCCTCGGCGGATCCCGCCTTCCGACCGGAGCTGATCACCTCCGATGATCTTGAAAGGACGCTGGCCGGCCTGCGAGCGGAGGCCGCGCGGGTCTTTGATCTTCTGAAGGATACCGTCGCCGACCTTCCGGACCCGGAGGTCGATCTGGCCGGAATGGTGCTTGGACGGCGCAGACAGATTCTGGACAGCTTTCGCTTCTTGACCCTGGATGGCGCCGGCGCCCAGCGGATTCGGGTGCATGGAGACTACCATCTGGGTCAAGTCCTGCAGGTCAAGACCGACTACGTGATCCTTGACTTTGAAGGCGAGCCGATGCGCCCGCTGGCCGAGCGGCGCGCCAAACAATCACCCCTCAAAGACGTCGCGGGCATGCTGCGGTCGCTGAGCTACGCGGCTTATGCCGGTTTAATGAACTACACGGCACGACGTCCGGAGGACCTGGAGAGTCTGGAGCCGTGGGCCCAACTTTGGGAGCGATCGACGGGGGCTGAGTTTCTGCGCGCCTATCGCGAAACCGCTCAGCACGCTCGATTTCTCCCTTCGGATGCCACAAACTTTCGGAAGCTGCTCGCTATCTTTCTGTTGGACAAGGCGCTCTACGAGCTCTCCTACGAGTTGAATCATCGTCCGGCGTGGGTGCGCATCCCGTTGATGGGTCTGTTGTCGCTTCCGCTGGAAGCTGGAGGTTATGAGTGGCGCTGGACACCGTCCCGCAGCCGGAGCTAGGGCAAATCGACCGAATGGGCGGGGCCGACCTGGTGGTCGGGCTCCTGGACGCCGAGCACAAAGGTGATGCCGGCGCCGCCTGCGGAATGGTGCATGAAGCGATCGGCCAGCTGTCGACGGCGGTGCGAGCGGTGGTGGTGTCGAACAACAGCACCGGCAATCCGGCGCCAACCGGGCAACCGGCGGCCGACGACAGCCAGTCGTCTTCGGTTCTCTATTACAGCCTCCCGGAGCCGAAGGCAGCGGGAACGCCGTTTGAAAGGCTCATGGACGCCTATCAGGTGGTTTTCGCCGTTGGCGGCAGACTGGGAGCGCGCGCGTGTTGCGTGATTCGTTCGGAGCCGCGCACCCTGACTCCTCAATGGATTTGCCGGCTGGTCCAGCCGGTGCTCGAGATGGGGTTTGATCTGGTGGCGCCGCGCTACACGCGCCTGAAGATGGAAGGGCTGCTCAACCGGAGCATTCTTTCCCCGCTCAGCCGCGCCCTTTATGGCGAGCGGATGCAGAACCCGATGGGGCCCGATTTCGGACTTTCTGGGAAACTGCTCGATCGGATTCTCGGAGAGAACGCTCTCAAACGGCAGGGCTTTCCCATCCATCCGGTCGCCTCCATGGTATCCACAACCGTCGCGGGCGGCCTCCAAATCTGCGAGTCGAGCCTGGGTACTCGCGTCCAGCCACCTACCAACTGGGCGGACGTCAGTTCGCTTTTGGCACAGGTCTTAGGGCCGGTTTTTCTCGATGTCGAATCGAATGCCCCTTCCTGGCAGCGAATCCGCGGATCGAGACCCGTGCCTGGGTTTGGGGCGCTCGAGCCGGCCTCTGCTGAAGGCGGCGGCGTGGATGTGAGCCGGATGCTCGAATCGTTTCAGCTGGGAACGCAAACCCTGCAAGACGTCTGGGGCTTGGTGCTGCCCCCCGGGACCATCATCGAGCTGAGAAAGTTGTCGCGCCTGCCCGCGGAACAGTTTCGGATGGCGGACGACTTGTGGGCGTCGATCGTGTACGATTTTGTGCTCGGACACCGTCTTCGAACCATCAGCCGCGATCATCTGCTTCGCTCGATGACGCCGATCTACCTAGGATGGATCGCCTCCTACGCGATCGAACTGGAAACCGCAGAGCCCCAAGACGTGGAGATCCGCCTGGAGCAGCTGTCGGCAGCTTACGAGGACCGCAAGCCGTACCTGCTGTCGCGATGGCGATGGCCGGACCGCTTCAATCCCTAACCGCCTGGAAGGAGGAGGAGATATGTGGGAGCAAATCGGACAGGCCCTGAATCAATCGATGGTCCGTGTGCTAAGTCAATTGGCGAGTCTGTTACCCGGAATCCTGGCGCTGATTTTGGCGCTGCTGGTCTCTGCTGTAGTGGCCGGGGTGCTGGCAGCCGTCTTGCGGCGGTCGCTGATGAGTGTCGAGTTCGACCGGCGCCTTCCGCGCTGGGGGTTTCCGACGCTCGCCGAGTGGTCACCCTCCAAGAGCCCCACCCTGCTGGTCACTCGGGCAATTGCGTTGATCGTCATGCTCATCGGATTCCTGGTCGGAGTTTCTGCCTTCGATGTCGCCCTGACTTCTCAGTTGGTGATGCGCCTGTTCGAATACCTGCCCAACGTGCTGGCGGCGGTGGTGGTGCTGGTGGCTGGAACGATCATCGCCCGGTTCCTCGCGCGCAGCGTGCTGATCGGAGCGGTCAACATGAATCTCCAATACGCGCCACTGCTTAGCGCTGGAGTGAAATGGCTGGTCATGGTGCTGGCGGTTACCATGGCGTTGGAGCACCTGGCGATCGGCGGCGGCATCATCCGAATGGCTTTCGCCATTCTTTTTGGCGGAATCGTGCTGGCCCTAGCCCTTGCCGTCGGTCTTGGGTCCAAGGAACTCGTCAGCCGCTCACTCGAGCGGGAAGCCAGTCGCACCGCCGCCCACGGTTCTCGGGAGCCGGTCAGTCACCTTTAATCATGGACCAGACCGAAGCGGCCTACCGTGGCGCCATTGAGACTCTCCGGCGGTGTTCGGGGCCGGCTGGCCTGAGCGCGTCCGGGCACGCGGTCGGACACCACGAGCTGTGGGCCCGCGACACTATGATCACTGCGCTCGGCGCGCGCTTTGTGCCTGACGAAACCATACAGAGCGCTTTGCGCGTGAATATTTCGCGGCTGAAGGAGGGCCGTTCGCCCACGGGCGCGATTCCAAACTTCATCGATCACACGACGGGACGCTCCAATTTTCGCGCTTATGCGGACGGCGGTCTGTGGTGGATCGTCGGAAGCGTGCTGCTCGCTCCGGACGCCGAAGGGGTCCGCGGCGTCCTCAGGTGGTGCGAGTATCAGGACGTCGACCAGAGCGGGCTATTGAGTATGCAGGAGGCTTCCGACTGGCAGGACCTGTTCTGTACGCGCGGTAAGGGTCTTTATCTCAACTGCCTTTACGTGCTCGCCTTGCGCGCAGCAGGGAGGCTGTTTGCCGAGTCGGATCGCGACGAAAGCGCGCGCTCGCTCGAGCGCGCCCAACAAGTCACGGAAAGGATCAATGCTTTATTCTGGTATCGCGGCGACGGCGACCTCGTGCGGCACATTTCGCATACCTTCAGCACGCAAGCGAATCTTGAGAAAGATTCACTCGGGCGCCGGCGATGGATTCCGCCCAAACGATGTTTGATTGAGGAGCAGTACTATCTGCCGTACCTCGGGTTTCGAGCGGCCGGCGAGTGGTTCGATTCGCTGGGAAATCTCCTGGCGATTCTGGCCGGAGTGGCCGGCCAAGACCAGACGTGCTCGATCCTGGACCTGATCGCGCGCCACTCCCTCGATAAACCCCCGCTCCGCGCTCTGACACCGGTTATCCGGCCGGGTGAGGCGGACTGGCGCGACTATTACGGCGTCACCAATCCTCCTTACCATCACCACAATGGCGGCGTGTGGCCCTTCATTGGCGGATTTTACGTAGCCGCCTTGGTCAAGGCCGGCCGCTACGAAGCCGCCCTCCGCGCGTTAGGAACTCTCGCCGATTTAAACCTGCGGGGAGGGTTCAACGAGTGGCACCATGGCGAGACCGGCAAACCCATGGGGGTCCAGGATCAAGCCTGGTCGGCAGGAATGTATCTGTTTGCGCGGGCGTGCGTAGGGGACCGAACGGTCGACCTCCCCTAGCCTTAGTTAGCCTAAGTCGACCGCGATCGGTCCGGAGCGCGCCCCTGGCGTTGTCTAGAACCGAGCCGGCAGCGTGCCACCCTGCCGTAGTCCGCCGGCTTACTTCGCGACCGCGAGAATCGAAAACGAACCGGCCACAATCTGGCCCCGGCCGGCACGCCCACCGGGCTCGGAGGGCGGAGTCGGCGGGCCAAACTCAGCACCGATGAGGATGATTCGATTGGTTTTCGTGTCCAGGGTGCTGGTCCGGGCGCCCGGCATCGTCTGCACGGTCTGTTCCACGACAAAGCTGGACGGGCTGTTCTCTTTAATGACCGTCAGCGTGCCGTCGCCCTGCGAGCTGAAGGCTTCCATCGTCGTCGGATTGAATAGCGCGCCATCGGTGCCGGTGCCGATCGGCAGAGTGGTGATGATTTTGCCGTCGTCCGCGTTGAGAATCACCATGTTAGCGGGGTTGCGGCAGGCGGCAAACAGAATCCGATTCTTCGCGTCGAGCGAGAGCCCGGCGCACGTGCCACCTTTGCCGGCCAGATCGTAATGCGCCGTTACGGTGAGTGTCTTGGTATCCACCACGGCGATGTTGTCTTTGTCTTCGACGTCGATATACAAATGGCCTTTGCCGTCCGCGGCGGCCTGTTCCGGCATTCCGCCCAGATCGATGGTGCCGAGGACGGAACCATCCTTAGCGTCGATCGCCGTTACGTGGGGCGCGGCGTGACTGAGTATGTAGGCCCGCTGTTGGGAGGGGTCGAACAACATGCCATCCGGGTTGCCCTGGACCTCGATCTTCTTGATCGGCATCATGGTCTTGGAGTCGAACATCAGGATGGGCTTGCTGCTGATGAAACCGTGATTGGACTTGGTGTCGACCACAGCTCCATGCGAGTTGGTGGTGGAGATTTCACCAGCCGGCTCGAGCGTATCCAGATTGTAGACCGTCATACGAGACATGGGGCCAGTGCGCGCGATATACAACCGGCGGCCATCCGCGTCTGCGAACACATAATCATAACCACCCGCGCCACCGACTTTGGCCGTCTTCACCACCTTGTACGGCCCGGCAGAGGGGCTCTGTGCCATTCCGCTCGACGCGAGCAGCGCGATCGCTACTGCAAATTCTAAGCAAGGTCGCATGGAAACTCTCCTTGAATGAGTATACGCTGTGTCGGCCGCCCGCGCCGCTCGAGTTTTCGACGGTGACTCTGTGATCCGCGGTCTGTGGGCGACAGAGGAAACTCCCGAATATCCCGCCAGAACTCGAGGGCGGTGGCCGGATAAGGCGCGCCTGAGGCTGTCGCGGGCGCCGGAGGCGCTTTGAATGGCATGTTGTTGTGTGCGGCATGGCGGTTCCGGTCGGCCCTGATTCGGGTGGCTACCAAAGCCGCCAAATTCCGTCATGAGGTGGCAGTCACCTCGTGAGAACGACCCGGCCGGCGAAGGGCTCGGAGGCGGGGGCGCAGCACTCGGTTCCACCACAGGATCGTGCCGGTCACAAACATCGCTGCGGGGGCTAGTCCGAAGATCGCCCAAATCGCCTTGGTCGTCTGGTCGCAGAGCCCGGGGCCGCTACACGGAATCCCGATGCCGTTAATGCGGCCGAAATGCAGGTAGGCAAGCCAATAAATAACCCGGTCACCGATGCGTAGGCCGGCATTTTGGCGAGTGAGGGGCTCGAACCAGTCGGCGACGTCCTGAAGCTGGTCAGGGATGACGAGATAGACGCCGCTCAACGCAAACACCAAGGTGAATCCAAGGCTCCAGAATCCGATCATGCTGTGCAAGTGCCAGGCGAGGCGCTTGAATCCCAACCCGCGATGGAGGGTCAGGCTGCGGCGCCATGTCTTGATGCCGGGCCACCAGATCGCCAGACCCGTCATCGCAAGGGCAATGAGCGCCAGCGCCCCAACGCCGTTGGCTTTCCTGCCGGTTGATCCGGCGAGCAGATTATCGTGCAGATCGAGGAGGGTTGACACGACCCGGATGCCGGTTGAGACCGAGTCGCCCAGATCGCTCGCACTTCGCGGATCGAACAGGCGGTGCTTGATCTCATCGCCCCGCCGCAGTCTGACATCTACGGCCTGATCGAGATTCCGCGCCCGGCCAAGACCGACAACCCGGTAGCCCGGGTACAGGCGCGCGACGGCCCTGGTGAGCTGGTCATCGGTCAGTCGTGGTCCTGAACCCTTCGAGATAATTGGTTCGGGTGTCGCAGCCCGGTAAAGCTCGTTCCGGTAGACAAGCACGCTACCGGTTACGCTGATCAGGAAGATGTAGAGCCCAACCGCGATCGCGCTCCATAAGTGCACCTGAAAAAGCGCTCTCCGGAACCAGATCGTCTGCGGCTTCTGAACCCAACGCTGCCACAAGGTCAGCTGATTGTGACCGCTCACTAGCGACAGGCTACAATACACCGTCGATTGCGTCAACGCGTCGGTCGGGATCTCCCCAATCCTAGAGTTGCGTGTCGGTTTAACGGCTGTCGGGCGGATGCGCGGCCGCGAATTGCCGCTCGACCAACAGCCAATGATCGGCTTCGGTTCGCCTCCGATCTCGAACGATCACTCACTGGTTCGGAAACCGATGGTGCCGCGCTTCCGGCCGCCTTCGGCCGGGCTGTCGCTTTCTTCTTGGGCGAGCTCGCGCTCGTGGTCGACGGGAGGTCTGGTTCTCAGATAGCTGTAGATAATCGGGACCACAAACAAGGTGGTCACGGTGGCGAACATCAGGCCGCCGATCACGGCGCGCCCGAGCGGGGCGTTCTGCTCGCCGCCTTCGCCCAGGCCGAGCGACATGGGCAGCATACCGAGAATCATGGCGGTCGCGGTCATCACGACTGGGCGGAGGCGCGCGTGTCCGGCCGCGAGCATCGCGTCGCGCGCGGAAGGGAAAGTGGCCCTCTCGTCGTTGGCGAAGGTGACCATCAAAATGCTGTTCGCGGTCGCGACGCCGATGCACATGATCGCGCCCATCAGGGAGGGAACGCTCAGCGTGGTGCCGGTGACGAACAGCATCCACAGGATGCCTGCCATGGCGCCCGGCAGTGCCGTCAGGATGATGAAGGGATCGAGCCACGACTGGAAGTTCACGGTCATCAGCAGGTAGACGAGTACCACGGCGAAGGCCATCCCCAATCCCAGGCGGAAGAACGACGATTGCATGGTCTCGATTTGCCCGCGGAGCGCGAACGTGGTGCCGCGTGGCAGCCGCGGCTCCTCTTCGCGCAGGATCATCCGCACCGCCGCTCCCACGCCGCCCAAGTCCCGGCGATCCACATTGGCATACACATCAAAGACCGGCCAGACGTTGTAGTGGTCGACGATCACCGGTGCGAAGTCGCGCTTCACGGTCACGAGGTTTGAGAGAAGCTGAGTGCTCGCGGCCATGGCTCCGGGGTTGCCGTAGGCCAGCGAAGCGCCGTTCGGAGAAAGGCCGACTGACGCATTTCCGGGCGCCGAGGCGCCGGCCAGCGAACCCGGTGTGGTGGTATTGACCACACTGGTCGCCACCGAGACCGGAGTGCGCAGCAGCGCGTCGAGCGAATCGATGCGGTATTGGGGCGTCTGCACACCCACGTTGTAGTTGACGCCGTTGTCCCAGTTCACCCAATAGCTCGGCGCCACCGTGCCGTTTCCGCTCAACGAGATCAGCATGCTGCTGGTGACGTCGCGCTCTGTCAGGCCGAGCTGGGAGGCTTTGGCGCGGTCTACGTTCAAACGAATTTCCGGCTGGTCGATCACTTGATGGACATGAACATCGGCGGCCCCGGGAATCGCGGCGATCTTCTTGGCGAGTTTCTCGGCGATGCCGTAATCGGCCTGCGCGTCACGTCCCACCACTTCGACGTCAATAGGCGCGGGAAGTCCGAAGTTCAGAATCTGACTGGTGATGTTGCTCGGCTGGAAAAAGAAGGTCATGTCCGGGAACTTCTCGCGGAGATGTTTGCGCAGCAGGACTTGGTAGTCGAGCGAGGACCCGTGCCGGTCCCTCGTCAGCGTGATCAGCATGTCGCCATCGGCGCTCGAGATCGTGGAGACGTCCCCTTGCGCCAGGGTCTGCCAGCTGTTCGGAACCCCGATGTTGTCGATAATCGAGCCCATCTCGGAGGCGGGAATCACCCCTCGAATTTCCCGCTCGATGGCGGCGAAGCGGACTTCGGTTTCTTCAATCCGGGTTCCGGCCGGCCCGCGGGCGTGCAGCCGGATCTGTCCGGAATCCACTTCGGGAAAGAAATCCTCGCCCACCAGCCAGACCAGACCGAGCGACGCCACTGAGAATGCCATGAACCCGCCGAGAACGAGTCCGCGGCGTCCAAGCGACCAATCGAGCATGGCTACATAGGCGGAGCGGAAGCGCTCGAATCCGGAGTTGAACCAATCGTGCGCGCGCCAGAAGATGCTCTTGCCCGGGTGACGTCCGCCGCCACCGTCTGGCTGGTATAGGTCCACCTCGGGCCGCAGAAGATAGGCCGCCATTGTCGGAACCAGCGTGCGCGACAACAGGTAGGAGGCCAGCATGGCGAAGACCACCGCCATCGCGAGCGGCCCAAACAGGTACCGCGCGGTACCCGCGAGCAGCAGCACGGGGACGAATACGATGCAAATGGCGAGGGTGGAAACAAAGGTGGGAATGGCGATCTGCGCCGCGCCGTCGATCACCGCTCGGACCAGCGGCTTGCGCAAGCCGATGTTGCGGTGCGTGTTTTCGATGGCCACCGTAGCGTCATCCACCAGAATTCCGACCGCCAGGGCGAGGCCGCCGAGCGTCATGACGTTGATGGTTTGTCCGAGGACGCTCAGAATCCACAGCGAGGCGAGAATCGAGAGCGGAATTGAGATGCACACGATCAGGGTGCTCCGCCAGCTTCCCAGGAACAGCAGGATCATCATCGCGGTGAGACCCGCGGCGATCGCCGCCTCCCGCTCGACGCCACGAATGGAGGCCAGCACGAAAATGGACTGATCCGCGAGCGCCGACACCTTCAGCTCCGGTGGGATCGTGGCAAGAATCCGCGGGAGGGCCCTTTTCACGTCATTCACGATGGCCAGCGTCGATGCCTTCCCCGTGCGGGTCACGGTCATCAGAACCCCGCGCGTTCCATTGGTGCGCACGATATTGGTCTGCACCGTGAAGCCATCGCGCACTTGCGCCACATCCTTCATGAACACGGTGGCGCCGTTCACCGTTTTGATCGGCAGGTTGTTGAAGTCGTCCAGCACTAGCGGGCTGCTGTTCAGCCGGATCTGATACTCCTTCTCGGCCAGCTTGGCCGTGCCAGCCGGAAGAATCAGGTTCTCGAGGTTCAGTGCGTTTGAAACATCGATCGGTGAAAGCTGCTTGGCGTACAGCTCATCGAGGTTTAAATCGACCATCACCGAACGGTTCTTTCCACCGAACGGATAAGAGACGTTGGCGCCTTGCACGGTGCCGAGCGGGGTGCGGATGAAGTTGTTGCCCAAATCGAAAATGTCCTGCTCGCGCAAGGTTTCGCTGGAAAGGCCAAGTTGCAGGATGGGGACGCTGGCGGCGTCATACTTGAAGATGTTGGCCGGGAACATGCCGGGGGGCATGTTCCGAATGGCGCTCTGGGCCTGCGATGTCACTTGCGCTACCGCCATGTCGACCTGGACATTCGGATGAAAGAAAATCCGCACCACCGCAATGCTGTTGTACGATTGCGACTCAATGTGCTCGATGTCGTTGACACTGGAGGTAAGCCCGCGCTCGAAATTGGTGACCACGCGCTTCTCCATCTCCTCCGGCGACAGGCCGTTATACTGCCACAGCACGCTCACGATGGGAATGTCGATGTACGGAAAGATGTCGACCGGCATGGTGACGATGGCCGCGACACCGAGGATGGCGATCAAAACCGCCATCACAACGAACGTATAAGGACGGCGAAGAGCGAGCCGAACGATCCACATGGCGTTCCCCCCCCGGGGCAAGTCAAGTCTTGGATTCGAGTATACCGAACCGCCCCCGCCTTCCGGCGGGATCGACGCGGAATTTGGGAAGGCCGGAAAAGGGGGCTTTACTCCCGGTCGAACCAGAAGTGGACGATGATCTGACTGGGCACGGTCTTGTCGTTCAACCGGGCCGGCACGAACTTCCAGGCGGTGGCCGCATCGGCCGCCATCGAAAGAAGTTCGTCGTCTTTGGGTGTAACCAGTTCGACCCGGGTCACTGCGCCCGACTCATCCACATTGGCTTTCAGTTGGATGTGCCTCTTCTGCAAGATGACCGGATTGCCGCCAGGAGGCAGCACGAAAGTAATGTCGCGGGCCGCGTGCGGCGGTGAATATGAGTCGTCGTCTTCGGACTGCAGTCTCCGGAGTCCTGGAACTTTTCCAATCATCCGGCGCAGCCCGTGAGGCCGGACGGGCTCGTAAGTGGCTCGAGCGACGCAGCACAACCCTTTGTCCAGCACCACTGTCGACTCGGGTCGCACCGGAGGGGGCAGAACCGGTGGCGGAGGTATCTCCGTAGCGGCCGGCTTCCTTCGGTCCACGGTGGCGACTGGACCTGCCTGGGCAACCGGCTCGCCGAGCTTTTCGACGGTTCCGTAGCGAGAGGCGGTTCCGGGGCTCGGCACCGGCGAAGCGGGTGTTACTTTTGTTAATTCTCTCTCGATCGACGTGCCCGGATCGGCAAACGGAGAGGGTCGCTTCGACCCTGCGGTCGCCGGCCTGTCCGAGGGCGGGCTAAGGGG